>Ga0157378_10005716_pt1 | contig 10886 bp, 5 predicted proteins | sample M65metaG_FD_115309 | JGI IMG/M metagenome (GOLD analysis project Ga0157378, IMG submission 115309) | Miscanthus rhizosphere microbial communities from Kellogg Biological Station, Michigan, USA - M6-5 metaG | ecosystem: Host-associated > Plants > Roots > Rhizosphere > Soil | place: USA: Michigan...
CTCTTTGTTCACCGACGTGGACGGCGATCTGCAGGCCGACCCCGGTGACACTTTGAAATACACAATCAACATCGGCGCGAGCGGCAGCGACGCGACCGGTGTGACTTTCACCGACACAGTGGATCCAAACACTGCGTTCGTCGGGGGGACTTTGACCGCGACGCCGGTGGCTGTTGACGACAGCTACGCCGCGACGGGAAATATTCGAATTTCGGTGGCCGCGCCAGGCGTGCTCGGGAACGATTTCAACGGCGTACCGAGTGCGACGATTACCGGTGCTCCAAGCCTGAGCGCCAACGGCGGCGACGTGAACGTGGCCGCAGACGGCAGTTTTACCTACAACCCGCCCGCGGGGTTTGAGGGCGTTGACACGTTCACCTACACGTTGACGAACGCGTCAGGGAGCAACAACGCGACGGTAACGATCACGGTCAGCGGCATGATCTGGTTTATCGACAACAACGCTCCCGCTTGCACGACGCTGGCGGCGGGCTGTGGCCGGCTCACGAACCCATTCAGCAGCTTGTCTGCGTTCGCGGCCCTCAACAACGGCACCGGCAACAACCCGGCGGCCAACGACAATATCTTTGTTTACGAAAGCGCGATTGATCACGTTGGCCCAGTGACTTTGCTTAACGGGCAGCGCTTTATCGGGCAGGATGCGACTGCCAGTCTATCGTCGATTACGGGTCTGACTCCGCCAGCCGGAAGCGATCCGTTGCCGACCATGAACAGTGCTAACGCGACTGTGGCCAACATCACGAGCGCGTCAACCGCGATTACGGTTGCGTCAGGCAACACGTTAAGAGGATTTACCGGCGGCAACGCCACGACCGACATCGTCGGTACCGGTTTCGGCACACTGACTGTTTCTGACGTTACCCTCAACGGTAACGGTCAGGCCCTTAACCTGAGCACCGGCACGCTGGCTGCAACGTTCGTCAGCATTTCGTCAACCAACAGCGGCACCACGGGCATCAGCCTGACCAGCGTCGCCGGCACTCTGACGTCGCCGACAACCACAATCACGAATCCCGCTGGCATCGGCATCGGGGTTGATACGTCCAGTGCGACGCTCGATTTCGGCAACACCACGTCGTCGGCTTCCGGCGGTACTGGTGTCAGCTTGCTGACCAATACGGGCACCATCACTTTTGGCGCTCTTAACATCTCGCCTGATGCAAATCAGCGCGGCTTGCTGGCAACCGACAACAGCAACACGATCACCACCACCAGCGGCACGATCAGCACCAGCGGCGCGCCGGCCGTTGAGATCACCCGCGGCGCCGGCACGACGCCGCTTGTGGTCTCGCAGTCAAGTGTTTCAACCAGCGGCGATCTCAATGGCATCAAGCTTACGAATACGTCCGGCAGTTTCACCGTTACGGGCGACGGCTCGACGACCGCAGGCTTGTTGGATCGCGACGGCTCCGGCGGCACGATTAGCGGCACGTCAGGGGATTCAGTGCTGCTGAGCAATACCCAAAATGTCACCCTGCGGCAAATGAACATCACGAGCGCCGGTTTGGATGGTGTGGACGCTACCGGCGGCGCAAACATCACGTTGTCGGCAGTCGACATCAGTGCGCCGGGAGCGACAAATCCGGCTCCGGTTGGCGGTTTCGGCAATGGCAACGGATTTCGCGCCACCAACGTGACGGGCAACATCGTATTCGATAACAACAGCCGCGTATTTAACTGGCAGTCGTCGCTATCAAATGCGGTCCTGCTTAACCAGACGAGCACCAACTTCTCGTCGTTCACCGTCGATAATGCGTTTATCACCACCTCGGCGACGGGCGGTGCGGGAATCCATGCAAACCTTAACGGCACGACGACGGGATCGATAACCATTACGGATACCGATCTGACGCTCATCGATCAAAACGCCGCGCAGATTCTAAACAACGGCTCAGGCACGGTTAGTTCCGTGGTCCAGAGAAACAATTTTCACGACGCGGATGCCACCGGCGGTGACGGCAACAACACCTTCGTCCTGGTTTTGGCTGGTAGCGGGCAAATGAATTTCACCATCGGCGGGCCCAACGCAGCCGACGGCAACACGTTCACGAACCTGGCGCGGCTCTCCGCAAATGCCGGCGTTCTTCAAGTTCAAGCTGCTGGGGGACCCAGCGCGGGGGCCAAGCTGAACGGCTCGATCCAAAACAACACGCTTACCAATCCGGCATTTGTGTCCCAGCGGCGGGGCATCATGGCCGCAGCGGAAGCGTCCTCGGGCAATCATGGCGGACACACGATCTTGATTGCCAACAACAGTATCCAGAACTTCCAGTCGCAGGGCATCTACTCGCTGATGTCAACCCTTGGCGCGAACGACAACCTCAACAACAACATAATCATCAGGGACAACCTGGTAGGTAACATTAGCCCAATCGGCCAGGGTGGCGGCGACGGCGGTTCGGCCATTGAGTTTGAGACGCTTAACGGAAATTCGGCAGTCGGCGCCGACATCAGCGCCAACGTGCTGATCCAAAACAACGTCGCAGTTAGTAACAATAACAGCGGAATCGGCGACGCGATTGAAGTAAACAGTTCGGGTAACAATGCGCCCAATACGAGCGTCGTAAATCTCACGGCGCTTGGTAACAGCATTACCCAGAACAACGCCGGCGGGTCGGTCTTCGAAGCGCGCGCTTTGACTAACTCGGCCTCGCAAATGTGCCTCGATCTCAATGCCGGTAATACTTCTCCAAACACGGCCACCGGAGGAACCCTCGGATTCCGCGTCACGCAAGATGCGGCTGCGGGAGCCTACAGCATTGACGGCATGGCGGCAGGCCCGCAAACCGCCGCAGCGGTGCAAGCGTTTCTCGCCGCCCGCAACACCGGGGCGGTAACGGCAACTGCCGGTGGCGCAGGCTTTACCGGGGCGCCAGCTGGTTGCGCTAACGCGACGCCACCGACCGGTGGGTTCGCCCCAGAGTTCGTGGGCGACGACCCTGCGCCGGCTCCGAAGGCATCTGGCAACGGGCCAAATGTCAACGCACCCGGAGGCGGCATCGCTGCCGTTGAGGCAGAGGACATCTTGTACGCAGCCGAAAGCAAGAGTGCCGAACGGGCAAACGCTACCCGGCTGCAGCAGGAATGGTTGACTTCGACGGTGCTACCGGCGGCGATAGAAAGATGGAGACAGGCCGGTATCAGCGCCGCAGACCTGGCCCGCTTGCAAGCGGTGACAATCGAGGTTGCTGACTTAGCGGACGGCCAGTTGGCAACCGCGAGTTCAACCCAACTGAAAGTTGACGCCACTGCCGCCGGTTACGGCTGGTACGTCGACCTGACGCCAATGGACGATGAAGAGTTTGGTGTGCCGGTCCCTGGCCGGGAACTTCAAACTACGGAGTACAGTCTGGCGTATGGCCGCGGTGTGGATCTGTTAACCGTGGTGATGCGTCTGCTCGGAACGGTTTACCTGCAAGACAAGAGTGAAACTCCGAAGCAATTCGAAACGCTGATGCAGCACACTCTGTCACCAGCGGTTAGACGCCTGCCGGATTCCGGAAAAATACAATTGCCGAGCGCGAAAGTTAGCGCTTCAAGTAAGCACCGGACCGGTAACAACGCAACTGCGGTCGCGCAAGTAAGGAAAGGCGCCGCGCGACGCTCGAAGGCCGGTGTTGCCAAGTCGCTGGTTTCAGCGGGTGATTCAACTCGGCAGGTCGCATCGAATCGAAGCGCAAAACAGGCTTCGAGTCGAAACGGCCGACTGATGAATCACGCTTCGAGCAGGGCCACGGCTTCTGCTCCGAGCATGCTTGCCGACGTCATGCTTAACATCGGCACGCTGCCGGCCGGCGAAAGCGTCACCATCACTTTCAACGTGACGGTCGACGATCCATTCGGCGGCTCCATCGCCCAGGTTTCCAATCAGGGCACGGTTTCAGGAACTAACTTCGGGGACGTTTTGACAGACGATCCGACTGTTGGAGGAGCGGCCGATCCCACCGTGACTCCGATCGACTTACCGCAAGTTTCGCTGGCGGTATCACCGAGTTCGGTTTTGGAAGACGGTGCAGGTAATTTGGTCTATACGTTTACTCGTACAGGCTCAACCGCCAACGCCATGACGGTAAACTTCAGTGTCGGCGGCACGGCTTCCTTCACTGAACCCGACTACACGCAGACCGGCGCCGCAACCTTTACCGCGACCAGCGGCACGGTTGTGATACCCGGCGGCAGCGCGACGGCGACCGTGACGATCGATCCTTCAGTGGACACGACCGTCGAACCTGACGAAACCGTGGTTCTGACCGTGACATCCGGCACCGGCTACAGTGTTGGCTCGCCGAGCTCTGCCAGCGGCACCATCACCAACGACGACACGGACGTCAGCGTTGCAGTCTCGCCGGCGTCAGTGGCTGAAGATGGAGCCGGCAACCTCGTCTACACGTTCACGCGCGTAGGCGTCACGACCAGCTCGTTAACAGTTAACTTCAGCATCGCGGTCGGCGGCAGCAACGCAGTCTTTCCTGCTGACTACACGCAGACTGGGGCAGCAACCTTCGTCCCACCGGTTGGCACGGTGACATTCGGCGCCGGTAATTCCACGGCTACGGTGACTGTCGATCCGGCCGCGGACGCGATAGTCGAGCCGGATGAAACGGTGATCTTCACGGTGACGTCCGGTGCCGGCTACAACGTCGGTTCGCCGGCTTCAGCGACCGGAACCATTACCAACGACGACAGTGAGGTCTCCGTAACAGTGGCACCGAGTTCGGCGACTGAGGACGGGGCCACCAACCTCGTCTACACGTTCACCCGAACCGGATTCACTGCGCTGCCGGCGACGGTCAACTTCTCAGTGGGCGGGTCGGCTGTGTTCTCGTCGGGCGACTACACGCAGACTGGCGCCGCGACCTATAGCGACACCTCCGGCACCGTGGTCTTTGGGGCCGGAGCCAGTACGGCTACCGTGACCATTGATCCTACCGCGGATCTCACGGTCGAGCCTGATGAGACAGTTATCCTGACGGTGACTTCAGGCGTGGGCTACAACGTCGGGTCACCTGACTCGGCGACTGGAACCATAATTAACGACGATACGGACGTTAGCGTCGCAGTCTCTCCGGCGTCAGTCGCTGAAGATGGCGCAACGAATCTCGTGTACACGTTCACTCGCGCCGGTGTCACCAGCAGTTCATTAACCGTGAACTTCTCGGTTGGCGGCACGGCAACCTTTGGCCCATCGCCGGACGATTACACGCAGACCGGCGCGGACACGTTCACTACAACTTCGGGCACGGTGACCTTCTCGGCAGGAACCTCTACCGCGACGGTAACTGTTAATCCGGAAACCGACAGCACGGTCGAGTCTGACGAGACGGTGGACATCGCTGTGACCGCCGGCGCGGGCTACAACGTTGGCTCGCCGAGTTCGGCCACTGGCACGATCACCAACGATGACACGGACGTGAGCATCGCGGTCTCTCCGGCGTCAGTAGCCGAAGACGGCGCGACCAATCTCGTCTACACGTTCACGCGCGTTGGCGTTACGACCAGTTCGTTAACAGTCAACTTCTCGGTGGGTGGCACGGCGTCGTTTGGCGTCTCGCCCAACGACTACACGCAGACCGGCGCGACAACGTTCACTTCGTCGTCAGGCACGGTGACCTTCGGCGCCGGTAGTTCTACCGCAACGGTAACCGTCGATCCGGAAACCGATACCACGATCGAGCCTGACGAGACAGTCATCCTGACATTGACCTCAGGAGCCGGCTATAACGTCAGCTCGCCGTCGTCGGCAACCGGCACGATCACCAACGACGATGCCGACGTAAGCGTTGCGGTGTCTCCGGCGGCAGTCGCCGAAGACGGCGCGCCGAATCTCGTCTACACCTTCACCCGCACCGGATTTACCGCCGGCGCGCTGACGGTGAACTTCTCGGTTGGCGGCACGGCCACGTTTGGCGTGTCACCGGACGATTACACGCAAACCGGCGCGACGACGTTCACAACGACCACAGGTTCTGTGACGTTTATACCCGGCAGCCCGACGGCGACGGTCACGGTCGATCCCGAGACCGACACGACGGCCGAAGCTGATGAGACCGTCATCATCACGTTGACGGCCGGCGCGAGTTACAACCCGGTCAATCCAACTTCAGCCACCGGCACGATTCTCAACGATGACACACTCGTCAGCGTTGTAGTGTCGCCGTCGTCCACGGCTGAGGGTGGCGCAAATCTCGTCTATACCTTCACCCGCACTGGGCCAACTGCCAGCGCGGTCACCGCGAATTTCTCGGTGGGTGGTACGGCGAGCTTCCCGGCAGATTACTCGCAGAGCGGTGCGACGACGTTCACGCCGCCGACTGCCACGGTGACGTTTGGAGTTGGCAGCTCCACGGCCACGGTGACAGTAACGCCGCTTACCGACTGTTTCGTGGAAGGCAACGAGACGGTCGATTTCACGGTCCAACCGGGCACGGGTTACGGCGTCGGCTCACCGAGTTCGGCGTCCGGAACAATCGCGAACACCCCTGATGCGGTCGCACCAACGATCACACTCATTCCGAATGTGAACATGACGTTGTGGCCACCGAATCACCAGTATGAAAGCATCGCGGTTACTGACTTCGTCGCCAGCGCCAGCGACAACTGCGATCCGTCGGTGAACGTCAACAGTGTCTACATCACCAAGATCACCAGCGATGAGGTGGAGAACGGCAACGGTGATGGAAACACACTGAACGACATCATCATCGGCGGGAGTGGTTGCAAGACGGCCCAGTTACGCGCCGAACGCGATGGCAGCGCCGACGGTCGGGTCTACACCATATATTTCAAGGTGCAGGACTCATTTGGGAACTTTGCCACGGCAAGCACTACCGTAACCGTGCGCAAGAACCCGAACCAGCCGGCAGTCGACAGCGGCGCCGCTTATACCGTCAATAGCACCTGTCCTTGATTAAGGACCACCGCTGTTGTCGCAGCGGGTTCAATTGGACGCGGTCCGGAAACCAAAAACCCGGGCCGCATCCAGTCGCTCCCGTTATCGATTTGCAACTATGATTTTTGATTATTTACCCAAAGGAGTTCAGCCATGAAAAATCTTCGTGACGCCCTCTCGCGTTCCACCACCCGCTTTCGTTTTCTGATTCTGGTCGCCGTGTTTGTTGCTTTTGTCTCGCTAACGTCGCTTTCCGGCGCGACGGCGCCGTCGTCACTGTCGCTAACCGTGACCAATAATTCGTCATGGGAAATTCAGCATCTCTATTTGTCACCGGCCGACAATGACAACTGGGGCGTTGATCAACTCAGCGACTCGTCGATCAGTTCCGGCGCCAGCCGAACCCTCGACGTTTCCTGGGACCAGTCCACGGTGAAGATTGTTGCCGAGGATCAGGATGGGTGCTTCATGAGCACAACGGTGTCGGCCTCGGGCAGTCCCGTATGGACCATCGCGAGTAACGCAACGCGGAACTGCGGGAATTGATTTAGATAACTAATCAACAAAACGAAAAAGCGGCAGGCTCATCAACCTGCCGCTTTTGTTGTGTTTGATTAGTCTAAGCGGAGTGAGCTAATACCAAAGCGGGCCAGACGATTTTCCATAGCTCATTTTTCATTTGCCATCTGAAACCAGAACCACCCGTAGGATTTTCGTGCCGGTTCGGAAATGAAAAATGAGAAATGCCAAATGTGAAAGGGAAATCAATTCCGGACAACGCACCGGTTAACTATCAACCCTCGCTCGCGTGCCATTCCATGTGTTTATACGCGCCGAGGTCTTCGATGACGACGAAACCGAGCCGCTCGTAAAAGCGATGCGCGTCGTTGTTGAGCACGAAGACCATGTGCCGCAGAAACTTCCCGGCCTCGTCGGCTTCCTTCATCAACTCGCGCAACAGGATCGTGCCCGCGCCACGCTTTTGAAACTGCGGCAGCAGCGCGATGTCGAGCAGCCGAATCTGTTCGTCGTCTGCGCCGGTCCAAATTCTTCCGGCCGGTTCATCATCGATCAGAACGAGGTTGTACCTGGCATCGGGAAAGCGCGACTCGTATTCGCGCCGCTGCATGTCAAACTGCCAGCGCACGAACTGTTCTCGCTGCCCCGGCGCCCACTCGGCCTGACTGAGTTCGTCGTCGCGCGTGCTTTCGTAGAGCGCGACCAGAAACGGATCGTCCTCTGTCGTCACCGGTCGCAGTGTAAGTTTGCCGCCGTCGGGAAGATTCATGATTGGTAAAATGGTGAACGGTAAATGATGAATAGTCAGAGCAGGGAATCGTAGTTGGTAAATCGTAAATAGTCGAATGACAAAAGCACCGCCGAGTCCGACGGTGCTTCCGTTCACTTTTCACCATTCACCATTCACGGTTTCATAGGTGATTGAAGACGGCTTCGTAAAGCACGACGCCGTTCTCTTGTTTTTGCGGCGTTAGAAACAGGTCAAACTGGCCCAGTGCCGGATGACTGAGTCGATGGATTGATGCGTACGGCGGCAGCTCCTCCGTGGCTCTAAACATCAGCGAAAAGCTGTCCGTCTCCGCGGCTGTGCGCGTTGAGAGGCGGGTGTTGGCTTTCGGCTTGTTGGTCGTGGCGCTCAAAAGCGTCATGCTGATCATGTGACCGCTCGCGTCGGGCGCCTGAAAGATGCCGCCGACATATGGCTCAAACGTTGCGCGGGTAAACATGAAGGCCGGTTGTTGCTGGGCCGAAGTCGGAATTTGGTGACCAGGATTCGATTGGGTGTTGCTCTGGCCAAAAATTGTTATGTTGGGGTTTAGGACCAGGCCCGCGGCAAGCGCGGTCAGCGAGCCCGTCTTCAGGAAAAAGCGGCGTGATATTGCCATGTCAGTGTGTTCTCCTCAAATGTTCCGGTGGGCTGGTTTTCTTAGAACTAAAAGTTTGGTGAGAACAGGCTTTCCCCAACGGCCTGCTTATTTCTGTGTGTTTGCTAACCGTCTTAGGCGTTACAAAGATTCTTGCATTGGACCAAAGACGAACCAGCGAGTCGTGGACTACGAGAGCAGCAAAACGGTCAATGGCAGGAAGATTCCAGGGAAATCAAAAGTTAACCGCGTCAAAGTCCTGACGGGCTCGCTGGCGGGCGTTGGGCGAGGCCGCCCGAACGTGGTGAAGTAGTGAAGAGAAATATGGATCGGCGCCTTTCAACTTTTGCGATACAAGAATTCTTTCTTGACGATACACACCTTTGTATATAGAATCCCCGCCGCTTCAGATTTAGCTAATTGCATTTCGTACTTCTTCCAAGCAGGGATTCACAATTCAGACTCCACCGCTAGCAGTCCCAGAGCACAAGCAGTCTGACTTTTTCCAATTGCGTCTCGGGCGTTCTTTTCGGTTGCTGCCGAATCGGACGCCGTCCGGTGAACACTTTACCGGTTGACAACATATCTTCGGTTCAACACCCAAGGAGTGAACTATGGCAGACCCATTTCTCTCTGAAATAAGGATCATGAGCTTCGGCTACGCGCCGCGGGGCTGGGCACAGTGCAACGGACAGTTGCTGCCCATCAACCAGAACCAGGCGCTCTTCAGTTTGCTCGGCACCACTTACGGCGGAAACGGGCAAACAAACTTTGCACTACCCGACCTGCGCGGCAACGTGCCGATTCACGTCGGCGGTGGTTTCACGCTCGGCCAAAAGGGCGGTCAGGCGGCGCACACGGTTACGATTTCTGAAATGCCGACCCACAATCATATCGTCAACGCTAATTCGGGCACGGGACAGAACAATCCCCCGGCTGCGTTCTTGTGTAAAGCGGCGGCCAACATGTATGGGCCAGCGACCCAACTTGCCTTGATGAACCCGCAGGCGGTGGCCGCGGTTGGGGGCAGTCAGGCCCATGAAAACATGCAGCCGTATCTGACATTGAATTTCTGTATTGCCCTTCAGGGTATCTTCCCAAGTCCAAACTAAGGAGTCGAACTAATGGCACAACCATATGTAGGTGAGATAAGAATGTTCGCTGGCAACTTCGCTCCCGCGGGATGGATGTTTTGTGAAGGGCAGTTGCTTCCAATTTCTGAAAACGAAACGTTGTTCAACTTGATCGGCACGACCTATGGCGGCGACGGGCAGTCAACCTTTGCGTTGCCTGACCTGCGCGGTCGCGTGCCTATCCACATGGGCAACGGGTTCCAACTCGCTCAAAACGGCGGGGTCGAGCAGGTGACGCTGTCTGTGCAGCAGATACCGCAGCACTCCCATCCTGTCTTGTGTTCATCCGGGGGTGCGTCTGACCAGGTTCCCACTAACGGGGTTCCGGGACTGTCTACAGCCCAAGCCTACTTCAACACTATCGCAAACCCGACCAACCTGGCATCGGGGTCGGTTGCACCAACCGGCGGCAGTCAACCGCACGAGAATTTCCAGCCATACCTGTGCGTCGACTTCATCATCTCGCTGTTTGGGATTTTCCCGGCGCCAAGTTAAACGCGCGGCTCTGGCCGTTGCGTCTTGGTTGGTTTGGTCGCCTTCAGGGGCGGGCTTAATAGGAGAACTTCAATATGGCAGATCCATTTGTAGCTGAAATCCGGATTTTTCCGTTTAACTTCGCACCCAAGGGCTGGGCCTGGTGTGACGGGCAGTTGTTGCCCCTCTCGCAGAACACCGCGCTGTTTTCGCTGCTGGGCACAACTTACGGCGGCAACGGCAAGTCTAATTTTGCTTTGCCGGATATGCAGGGCAATGCACCGATGCATCCCGGCCAGGGACCAGGGCTATCGCTGCACGACCTCGGCGAGACAGGCGGCTCGCAATTTGTGACGTTGCTGGAGTCGGAGATCCCGAGCCACAGTCACGGGATGATCGCCGTGGAAGACGACGGCGCATTGTTTACCCCGGTGGACCAGTTCTTCGCCGCCGGGAACTCGATGTACACCTCTAATGCCGCTAACA
>Ga0157378_10005717_pt1 | contig 10884 bp, 10 predicted proteins | sample M65metaG_FD_115309 | JGI IMG/M metagenome (GOLD analysis project Ga0157378, IMG submission 115309) | Miscanthus rhizosphere microbial communities from Kellogg Biological Station, Michigan, USA - M6-5 metaG | ecosystem: Host-associated > Plants > Roots > Rhizosphere > Soil | place: USA: Michigan...
GGACGAAAATAGGATATGCGATTAGCCGCCACCAGCAGTGGTATAAAGGTGACGGCATGTATGGCGATGGGGCCGAATTCCATTGGGATTATTACAACAGCTTTGTGATACATCCTTATCTAACTGACATTTTAAATGTTGTGGCTGCTAAGGATACGTCTTTCGAACCCGCCAGGAAACAGGTGCTGGAACGCAACGCCAGGTATGCCATCATCCAGGAACGCCTTATAGCTGCTGACGGCTCATACCCCTTTATAGGCCGGTCGATAACTTACCGTACCGGCGCATTTCATCACCTTGCCAACATGAGTTTACACCAGCAGCTACCCGGCCAACTCAAACCAGCGCAGGTTCGGTGTGCCTTAACAGCGGTTATGAATAAATTCACATCATCAGGTGACATATTTGACCAAAATGGCTGGCTACGGATCGGGTTATACGGACATCAGCCATTATTTGCTGAAAACTATATTTCGACAGGAAGCCTGTATTTAGCTTCAGCTGTATTACTGCCCCTGGGCCTCCCCGCAACCGATCCCTTCTGGAGCGCACCTGACGAAGATTGGACATCGAAGAAAATAGCGAACGGGGTTAATATGCCGGCGGATCATAGTTTGTGATTGAGGCCCCAATACCCATCAAAACATAACTGAAACATTTTTTATTTTGATTTCCCAAACAAGTACCTATATTTGCGGCACTTCATCTATAGCTTAACTATACAAAATGAACGGTTACAGGACACATCATCTTCATCTGCACCATCGCCACCAGGCGATAAGATAATGTATTGTTTCTACGTGAAATAACCTCCTCCGTTTAGTTTATAGTTTAAAAGAAAATTTGTGAAAACACTCAAAATAGCCATCCAGAAATCGGGAAGGCTCAACGAAAAATCAGTTGAATTACTGAAAAATTGCGGCTTAAATTTCGAAAATTACAAAAGCTCGTTAATATCCCCCGTATCCAATTTCCCTTTAGAGATCCTTTTTCTGCGCGACGATGATATCCCTGAATACGTACAGGATGGCATTGCCGACCTGGGTATTGTAGGCGAAAACGTTATACAGGAAACCGAAGTGGAGGTTACTTACCTGCAAAAGCTCGGTTTTGGCAAATGTTCGCTTAAAATTGCCGTTCCAAATACATTACCTATCAAAAGTCTGTCAGAATTGCACGGCAAATCTATCGCCACCACCTACCCTGTTATTTTAGGCAAGTTTTTGAAAGAGAAAGGCATCGAATCTGATATCCGCACCATATCCGGATCAGTAGAAATATCACCGGGTTTGGGCCTGGCTGACGCTATCTGCGACCTGGTATCTACCGGCGGGACATTAAAAAGCAATGGCTTAAAACCTTTTTCCGATGTAATGTAGTCTGAAGCGGTGCTGATAGGCCGCAAAGGCAGTGAAAATGAGGATTTGATCAAAGAACTGATACAACGGGTACAATCGGTATTACGCGCAAAGGAAACCAAGTACGTGGTTTTGAATGCGAGGAAAGATGACCTTGCTGCAATAACCAAACTGCTGCCGGGTGTTAAAAGCCCATCGGTAGTGCCGCTGGCGGAAGAAGGCTGGGTAGCAATACACACCGTTATCCCTGAACGCGATTTTTGGGACCGGATAAGCCAGTTGAAACAGGCAGGCGCACAAGGCATTGTAGTAATGCCGATTGAGAAGATTATATTATAGGCCCCACCCAAACCCTCTCCGCTGGTTAGCGGAAGGGCTTAAAGTAGGGTTAAAGTTAAAGACGAATCAAGTCTCCCCGTCCGGGGGAGATTTAGAGGGGGCTGGAAATGAAGACATACAACTATTCAGACTTAAGCAAAGCAGATATTCAAAAACTGGTTCAGCGCAATGTTGATCCGGCCGAGGAGATACGCGCTGTAGTGGAAGATGTGATACAGAACGTCCGCAACAATGGCGATAAGGCTTTATTTGAATACGCCGCTAAGTTTGATAAGGTAGATTTAAAAAGTCTGTTTATTGAAAAGGATGAAATTGAACAGTTAGCGTCAACACTTCAACCCGATCAAAAGCAGGCACTGCAGACTGCCTATGATAATATTTATAAGTTTCACCAAACACAGCTAAAAACCGAGGACAAGGTGGAGACCGTGCCCGGCGTTACCTGCTGGCGCGAATTGAGGCCGATTGAAAAAGTGGGCCTGTATATTCCGGGAGGTACGGCAGTTTTACCAAGCACTTTCCTAATGCTGGGTATACCGGCCAGGATAGCGGGCTGTCATGAGATTGTGGTATGTTCGCCGCCGCAAAAAGATGGTAAAGTGAATGCCTACATTGCTTATGTGGCACATCTGCTGGGCATTGAAAAAATATATCTAACTGGTGGCGCCCAGGCGATAGCCGCTATGGCTTATGGAACGGAAAGCATCACTAAAGTTGATAAAATATTCGGGCCGGGGAATCAGTATGTAACCAAAGCCAAGACCATCATCCAATCGACCACGAACACCGCTATCGATATGCCTGCCGGACCGTCGGAAGTGCTGGTGATAGCAGACGAAAGTGCGGTGCCGGAATATGTTGCTGCCGATCTTTTGGCGCAGGCTGAGCACGGAGTGGATAGCCAGTCTGTTTTGGTAACCACCTCAGCAGAATTTGCGGAAAAGGTAATGACTGAATTAGATAAGCAGCTACCCGTTTTGCCCCGTGCTGAAATTGCCGGAAAAGCGATTGATAACTCATACATCGTAATAATAAAAACACTGGACGAAGCGATGGATTTCAGCAATCAATACGCACCGGAGCATTTGATTTTAGCTACCGCCAACTGGAAACTTATAACTGCCAGCATTATTAACGCGGGTTCGGTATTCCTGGGTAACCTGACGCCGGAAAGCGCTGGCGATTATGCATCAGGCACCAATCACACTTTGCCGACAAGCGCCTATGCACGCGCTTATTCAGGTGTGTCAGTTGATTCATTTGTAAAGAAGATCACCTTTCAGCATATTAGTCCGGAAGGTATTAAAAATATCGGCCCAACGGTGGAAGTTTTAGCTGAATTGGAGGGGTTACAGGCACATAAGAATGCGGTAACTATAAGGATGTCTGAACTATGATTTTAATGATTGAGTGAAAACTATGAATTATCATAGCCAATCAAAAAATCACAAAAATCATAGTTCAAGACAAAAAGGATTGAAAACAATGTTTGACATAAATAACATACTCAGAGAAAACATCAAAACCCTCAAACCCTACTCCTCTGCACGGGATGAGTACCAGGGCGAGGCCAGCGTGTTTTTGGATGCGAATGAGAATGCCTTCGGCTCGCCCTTAGAGCAAAGTTATAACCGCTATCCTGATCCACTGCAATACCAGGTTAAGATGCGGTTGAGCGGGATCAAAGGTGTGCCTGCCCGCAATATATTTTTGGGTAACGGCAGCGATGAGGCTATTGATATCCTTTTTCGTAGCTTTTGTAATCCCGGTGTGGATAATGTGATCCTGGTACCGCCCACTTACGGCATGTACGAGGTGTCAGCCAATATCAATGACATCGCCATAAAAAGAGTGCCTCTTACAGAAGAATATCAATTGAATTTAGAGGGCATCGCTGAAGCGATTGATAAGCATACTAAATTGATCTTCATTTGCTCGCCTAATAACCCCACCGGCAACTCGATGAACAGGGACGATGTGGAAACACTGCTGGCTAATTTTAGCGGCATTGTGGTGGTGGATGAGGCTTATATTAATTTCAGTCGCCAAAAAACTTTCATACAGGAACTAACCGAATACGCTAATCTTGTAGTACTGCAAACGCTATCGAAAGCATGGGGTTTGGCGGGGCTACGCGTGGGTATGGCCTTCGCCAGCGAAGAGATCATCGAGGTGATGAATAAGGTGAAACCACCTTATAATGTCAACGAAGCTTCGCAGCAGCTGGCGCTTAAAGCTTTGCAAAATATCGACCAGGTAAATGCCTGGATAAAAGAAACTTTGGTGCAGCGCGATAAATTGGTGCTCGAATTAAAGAACTTTGATTTCGTGCTGGACATCTACCCTTCGGATGCTAATTTTATACTGGTAAAAACCACCGATGCGAGAGGTATTTATAACTTCTTAGTGGGTAAAGGCATTATCGTTCGCGACCGTTCCAAAGTGGAATTGTGCGAAGGTTGCCTGCGGGTAACAGTCGGCACCCCGGAAGAAAACAATACGCTGTTACAAACTTTACAGGATTACAAATGAACGCACCCAAAAGAATACTTTTTGTCGACCGCGACGGCACCATGATCATGGAAACTGAAGATGAGCAGATTGACTCATTCGCCAAACTGGAATTCTACCCGGGCGCGTTAACCTGGTTACCCAGGATAGCAAAAGAACTGGATTACGAACTGGTGATGGTAACCAACCAGGACGGTTTGGGAACAGCGTCCTACCCCGAAGATACCTTTTGGCCCGTGCAAAACCTTGTGGTAAAGACATTTGAAAATGAGGGTGTAAAATTCTCAGCTTTTCACATCGACCGCACCTTTCCGAAAGACAATGCCCCTACCCGCAAACCAGGCACAGGGATGCTCACACAATATTTTGACACGGAGAAATACGATCTTAAAAACTCGTACACCATCGGCGACCGTAAGAATGATGTTCTTTTGGGCCATAATTTAGGTGCAAAAGCTATCTGGCTGAACAATGGCTCAAATTTAGGGGGTGGGGAATTCACCCAGGAACAACAAGATGAACTGCAAAATACCATCGCCCTGCAAACAACCGACTGGCAAAAGATATATGAGTTCCTGAAATTAGGCGAACGTGTTGCTGAACACCGCCGTGCTACCAAGGAAACCGATATTTATATCAAAGTAAACCTGGATGGTAAAGGCGAGGCTAAAGTATCAACCGGTCTGCATTTTTTTGATCACATGTTGGACCAGATAGCGCGTCACGGCAATATCGACCTGGAAGTTATCGCCCAGGGCGATCTGCATATTGATGAGCATCATACCATTGAGGATACAGGCATTGCTTTAGGTGAGTTATTCGCGGCAGCATTAGGCGATAAAAGAGGCATCGAGCGTTACGGGTTTTGCCTGCCCATGGACGATTGCCTGGCACAGGTGGCTATTGACTTTGGAGGAAGAAACTGGATTGTTTGGGATGCCGAATTTAAGCGTGAAAAGATAGGCGAAATGCCGACGGAAATGTTCTTTCATTTCTTCAAATCATTTTCTGATGCGGCCAAATGCAATTTGAATATCAAAGCCGAAGGGCAGAATGAGCATCACAAAATTGAAGCAATATTCAAAGCATTCGCCAAAGCAATAAAAATGGCGGTGAAACGTGATGCGAATAATATGGTTTTACCGAGCACTAAAGGAGTATTGTAGAGAACCAAGAGTCAAGAGCCGAGAATCAAGATTTATTTTGTCTTGGCTCTTGATTCCTGGTTCTTGAATCTAAATAGAAAAATGATAGGCATAATAAGATACGGCGCCGGAAATATTTTCAGTTTAACTGCTGCTTTGGAGCGGTTAGGCATAAAATATGGTATGGTGCATAGTGAAGCAGATTTTGAACAGTTTGACCGCTATATTATCCCCGGAGTAGGACACGCCGGCGCTGCCATGAACAAACTACAGCAAAGCGGGATGGTGGATAAAATTAAATTATTGAAAAAGCCAACGCTTGGTATCTGTGTTGGTATGCAGTTGCTTACCTCCCATTCGGAAGAGGGTGATGCTAACCTGCTGAATATCTTCCCGATAAAGACTTTAAGATTTGCTGACAGCGCAGAATATAAAGTACCGCACACAGGCTGGAACCGCGTTGACCAGGAAATGGAGAGTCCACTTTTTAAAAATATTCCAACCGGATCACACTTTTACTTTGTACATTCATACTTTATTGAGTTCAACAAGGCATATACTTTGGCTTCAACCACTTACAGTACAAAGTTTTCGGCATCAATTTGGAAGGATAACTTCTACGCCGTACAATTCCACCCGGAAAAATCTGGCAGGTACGGCGAGCAATTACTAACTAACTTTTCAAACATATAAACAGACATGTACATAATACCAGCTATAGATATTTTAAACAAAAAGGTAGTAAGGCTTCGCGAGGGTGATTACCAGCAGGTTACCGAATATGATGTTACGCTTGAAGAAATGATTGAAAAGTACCAGTCCTATGGTACGGATTTCATCCACATCATAGACCTTAACGGTGCAAAAAACGATTTCAGCAACCAGGAGTACCTGTTTGATGTGATACGAAAAACCGACATGAAAGTGCAATATGGTGGCGGCGTACGCAGTATTGATAAGGTTAAAGAACTGATCGACGCGGGTGTGCACCGCGTTATCGTGGGTACACAAGCTATCACCAACCCAACCTTTTTGGAAGAACTTGCCGAGGAGATATGCGGCAAAGACAAATGCTCGGACCAGGTAATTGTGGCCATCGACGTATTGGATGAAGTGATCAAATATTCAGGCTGGATGGAAAGCTCTCCTATCAAATTAATGGATTACGTTGACAAGTGCCTGAAACTGGGATTTTTCCGTTTCCTGTGCACCGACATTAACAAGGATGGCAAATTAGGCGGTGCTGGTGTCGATCTGTATCAAAAGCTGCTTGATCATTCGCCATTCATTAAACTGATCGCCTCAGGCGGTGTAAGTTCGATGAAAGATATTAACCTTTTGAGCAAGATCAAGGTTGAATCGTGCGTGGTTGGTAAGGCGATATATGAAGGCCGTATCACGATCGAAGAGATCAAAGACTGGAATTTACAATCTTTAATATCAATCTAGACTACTCTGTTATTGCGAGGAGGAACGACGAAGCAATCTCGTTGCTATGCTAACGAAGATATTGCCACGCGACGCTCGCAATGAGATATTTTATAAACGATGCTTTCGAAAAGAATAATTCCTTGTTTAGACGTAAAAGACGGACGAACTGTTAAAGGCGTCAACTTTGTCGACCTGCGCGATGCCGGGGACCCTGTTGAACTGGCCTGGAACTATTCGCAGCAGGGAGCTGACGAACTGGTCTTCCTGGACATCACCGCTACGCACGAACGCCGGAAAACTATGGTCGAATTAGTTAAATCTGTCGCGAGGCAAATCAATATACCTTTCACTATAGGCGGAGGAATTAATGAAATTGCTGATGCAGATGCATTACTGAATGCAGGCGCCGATAAAATATCTATCAATTCGGCAGCGGTGCGTAATCCTGCCTTGATCGACGAACTGGCTAGGGCGTTCGGTGTTCAGTTTGTAATCGTAGCGGTGGATACCCGCCGGGTAGGCGACAAAAACCTGGTACATCTTAACGGTGGCCGGATAGCGACGGAAAAAGAAACTTTCGACTGGATATTAGAGGCCGAAAGTCGCGGCGCAGGTGAGATATTGTTAACCTCGATGGATCATGATGGCACCAAAGGCGGTTTTGATAATACCTTCCTGAAAAAAGTAAATGATGCGGTCCATATCCCGGTTATTGCCTCTGGCGGTGCGGGGTCGGTGCAGCATTTTGTGGATGTATTTGAGCAGACAAATGTAGATGCAGCTTTGGCGGCTTCGGTATTTCATTATGGTGAGATATTGATTCCTGATCTGAAAGAAGTCCTGCGGAAGAATAATATAGAGGTAAGAGAATTATTATAATAAAATGTCATGCTGAACTTGTTTCAGCACCTCTCATGCAAAGTCACCACCATGCAAGCAACATACCTGGTGGGATGCCGAAATAAATTCGGCATGACAAATTTTAATAAATATGAACATCGATTTCAACAAAAGCGACGGATTAGTTCCGGTAATAATACAGGACGAGCAAACATTGGAAGTGCTGATGCTGGGCTATATGAATCGCGAGGCTTACGATAAAACAGTGGCTGAAAATATCGTAACCTTCTTTTCGCGCTCAAAAAACAGGCTTTGGACCAAAGGTGAAACCAGCAATAATTTTCTTCATGTAAAAAGCATACACGAGGACTGCGATAACGACACCCTGCTTATCAAAGTAAAAGCCGACGGACCGACCTGCCATACAGGTTCGCGCAGCTGTTTTAAAACAAATTATAATCAGAATTTTATCCTGCAGCTGGAGCAAATCGTTAACGACCGTTATGAAACGCCGCAGGAGGGCTCGTACGTTAATAAATTACGTAATAAAGGGCTGAACAAGATCGCCCAAAAGGTGGGTGAAGAAGCGGTAGAAACGGTTATAGCAGCCTTAGCGCAATCCGAAGCTGAAATGATCGATGAAACCTCCGACCTTATTTTTCACCTGATCGTCCTACTCAGAGAAAAGGGTTTGAGTTTGGAGACGATTGCAAAGAATTTGGAGGAAAGGCATAAATAAGTCTGAAGTCCATAGTCGATAGTCCATAGCCGATAAATATCATTCGGCTTACACTATAGTCTATGGTCCATTGACCATCGACTAATGATAGTAGCAGAAAAAACAACAGAACTAACGGGCCACGGTAACCCGATATTTACCCTGGAGCTTTCTCAAAAGCCGGGTATCCTGTTTACGGGTGGTAATGACAAGGGTTTGGTTGAATGGAGCCTGGCAAACAATTCCTTTATCAAGGTGATGTTTCCGGTTGCTGCTTCGATATATGCGGTACACGGCCCATCCGGTCATCCGCTGTTATTTACCGGATTGCGTAGCGGTGAGGTTTTGGTATTCAATTTTATTGATCAAAAGATCGTCAAAAAACTTAAACATCATAAGGCCGCTATTTTCGACATCAAATCGGCCAAAACCAAGAATGAGCTTTTAGTAGCATCCGAAGATGGCACTGTATCCGTATGGAGCCTTGAGACGCTGGAGCAGCTATACGCTGTAAAAATCTCGCACGACACCATTCGCAGCATTTCAATTTCTCCTGATGAAAAGCTGGTGGCATTCGGTTGTCGTGATAATACGATAAAAATTTATGACCTCGCTGACTATTCCCTGCTAAAGGTGCTGCACGGGCATACCATGCCTGTTTTTGCAGTAAGTTTCTCGCCTGATAGCTCATATCTGGTAAGTGGTTCGCGCGATGCCCAATTGAAGATATGGGACAGCTTATCCTTTGAACTTATTAAGAATATCCCGGCACACCTTTTTGCCGTCAATCATATCGCTTTCCATCCCTCAAAACCCTACTTTGCCTCCGCGAGTATGGATAAAAGCATCAAAATATGGGGTGCCGATGATTTCAAACTCTATAAAATAATCAACCGTGAGAAAGGCTACGATGCACATAAACTTTCGGTTAATAAAGTTGCCTGGAATGGCGACGATCTTATTTCGGTAAGCGACGATAAACGCGTCATTATCTGGCATTTATCCCTCGACTAAAAAACGCGCCCTAAAAATCACTGACATCCAATTACAACAAACTGGATACCAATGAATTAACTTGAAATAATCAAATTATTTCACTGGATTACAGCGCACTAAAAATCAGTTGCCTTCCTGGCGCAACTTTCAATGAAACCAGAGCGTAAAATAACCATATGGTTATTGAATTCACACCCGCATTCTTAACCTTTAATTACGTCTATCATTATTTGTTTGTCTATGCCATCTATTCACTTCACAACCTATAATCACTTAGCCCTAACCGACTATGGAAAAAACAGCTACTTTTTCAAACAGCCTTTTCAGGATAGTTACTATCACATTCCTGATAATAGTATGTAGCAAAACTGCCTATTCGCAAACAACCTATTACGATAATTACGCATTTCGCATCCCCTTAACAACCAATAACACATCGCTGGGTATTGCAACAGATCAAACCAATTTTGTTGCGTTACTTAAAGTAATAAGCCCAAACTTTATTAAATCGCCTTGCCAGGACCAAACTGGTGGCTCTACATCTATTCCGCCTTTTGCGGTTATAGACAGTGCCTATTCGACAAGCACCGAATTGTATTACCAGGTTGAAAGCTGGGATACTACCACCGGCACAATTTACTTTTGGGTAAGGGTGCCGACACTTTATAAATCAGGATCTGTAAACGGAAATAATAAATTTTATGTCTATTTCGGGCCGACGGGCACCACATCGGTTTCGCATACTACCGCCTGGCAAAAACAAACCTGGAGCAATGTAACAGCAACAGCCGGTATTACTTACGGAGGGGTATATCACTTCAACGAGGACCCTTCGGGTGCCGCTCCGCAGTTCGCGGATGGAACAATACATAGTAACGACGTGGCAACGGTCAGTACGGGCTCCGTCACTCAAAATTCGTCTTCCGAAATTGGCGCCGGTATCACTTTATCCGCAACATCGGTAATGGCTACAGGGGTGACAGGCATGCCGAACTCGCAAAGTGATCAATCGTTGTCGCTTTGGGCAAGCTATCCGAGTACTCCACCGCACACCGCAAATTTTATAGTACTTGAAAACAGCACCAACCCGACCACGACTGGTAACGGCACTCAATTGGGAATATTGGTCGAAGCCGCAGTTACGCCATTGCCACGTGTACAAACATGGAGATGGGCCAATAGAAAAACGCCCCTGGTTCAATATGGCACGGCACCAAGTACAACCGTATGGCACCATTATGCTTATACCTATAAAGCTTCGACCCTGCAAAGTTGGCTTTATATAGATGGCGTATTAGTGAGTGGGCCAACTTCGGACAGCTCAAATCCACCTTTTTCAGGTTCAGTGGACATGGTAGCCTTTGGTGACTATATTAACAATAACATCGGCGGAACGGGGCTCCACACACCTGGCGGTCAAAGTTATACAGGTACCATGGACGAGGCGCACATCATTGGCGCTACATTGACAGCTGATTGGGTGAAAGCCGAGTATGTAAATCAAAGTACCGCTTCGACTTTTACCACCGCCGGCACCATGCAAACC
>Ga0157378_10005718_pt1 | contig 10883 bp, 4 predicted proteins | sample M65metaG_FD_115309 | JGI IMG/M metagenome (GOLD analysis project Ga0157378, IMG submission 115309) | Miscanthus rhizosphere microbial communities from Kellogg Biological Station, Michigan, USA - M6-5 metaG | ecosystem: Host-associated > Plants > Roots > Rhizosphere > Soil | place: USA: Michigan...
TACAAAGCCGCACGGCTGAACGACGACGAAACGCTGGAAATGAAATCCCACGTGGAAAAGGGCATCACCATGTTGAGCCCGGTCGGAGGATCGCTTCGCCGCGTCTTGCCGATTATCCTGGCGCACCATGACAAATTCGACGGCTCGGGCTACCACCCATCCAGGGGTGAAACCATTCCGATCGAAGCCCGGATTATCGCTGTCGCGGATGCTTACGATGCCATGATCAGCGATCGTCCCTACCGTAAAGGAATGACCTCGATCGAAGCGCGTGATGCGATTGTGAAGTGCGTCGGAACGGACTTCGACCCCGCAGTGGTTAAAGCTTTTGAATCCGCGTTCCGCAGGCAAAAAATGGAAGTTCCCGAAGTGATGGTCTAAGCAGCGCAGGCTTCAGCCGGCGGGATTTCGCCGGCTGCGAGAACTAATTACCCTGAAGCCCGCGCTGCTGACTCCAAGTATTACTATTCCCGGGGCTGCACGCGAACCAGGTAACCGTTATAGTCAACATACCATACAGTAACCGGATGCGTGGAACTGTCGATATAGGTCCGGCGGTCGTACGTGAACGGCTCCGGCATCTGGTACACCGTCCAAGCTTCCGTCTTGGGATCCAGCCGCACCATTTGCCGCCCGTGTAGCACGCCGGCCCACACTTCCCCGTTCTTGTCCGGCTGCGCTTCGTAGAAATCGGTGAGCGGGCTGGGTGCCAGCGGCGGCACCCATTCCTGGATCAGGCCGGTTTTGGCGTTCAGTTGGATCAGCGCGCCATCTCCGCCGCCGAACCACGGATTATTGTCGGGATCGAACCCGCCGCGTTTTGCGGTGGCCATATGCTGACCCGTATTCGCGTTGATCCACTCCCCCGTTTTCAGATCCATGCGCTCCATGGTATTGCCCCAAGCCGGCAGGCCGCCTCCGCCATAGTATCTTCCGTCGGCGGAAATCAGGTTGTCATAGCTGAAGCTTACTTGCAGCGGATAGCGCTGTACCACTTTGCCGGTTTCCGGATCGATTTTGCGAACGTTAAAGTCGCGGCTATCCCAAATGTAGCCATCGTCCGTCATCGAAAAATTGCCGAAGCCCGGCGCGTTCACTGGAACCAGGTCCTCGATCTTGACCTGCGTAATTTTGCCGGTTTGCGGATCGAGCCGGTTCAGGTTGTGGGCCCAATTCTCGGAGAACCAGGGAACATCGTGCTTGTCGATCCGCACGGCGTGCGTGCCGGGCATGGCTTTGGGCGTGAGTGGGATCTTGTATTCCGTCACGATTCCCGTTTTCGGATCGAGTTTTCCGACGACATCCGTCTTGTGACTGGTGAACCAAATCATGCCCTTGGAATCGCCCTGCGCGTCATGCAGCGCGAGCAGCGATTGGGGCAGTTCGTACTCGGTGACCACGACTTTCGTGGCCGCTCCTCGCGGGCGTGGAAATACACGCAGTGGCGCATCTTGCGCTTCAGGGCCCCGCACCCGCGTCAGGAATTTCACGAGCGTGTCCACTTCCTCGGGCGTTGTGCCGTCACGGCGCGTTACGGAATTCGCTCCGCCGCCGGTGCTGGTCGTGCCCTTGATGCGAATCACGAGCGAAGTGCCGGAATACTGCGTCATGCGATCGACAATCAAGGCCCAGCTGTGTTCATCGTAGCGATTGCGGAAAATCTGGTTCCAGGAATGGCAAGCCGAGCAGTTTTTCTGTAGCGTGGCCTTTTCTTGCGCAGTGCCGGGCATGTTCCACAGCAATTCCGCGCCGCTCAACTGGCGCTCGATTTCCGGAGTGGCCGGCAAGGCGTCCGTATCCGCCACGCGTTCCAGAACGATGTCGTCCAACTTGGACGCTCCGTCCACATGAACCGAGGGAACCACGTAGGGCTTGAAGAGCAGGGGCGTGGGAATGCGCAGGGTGTAGTCACCCGTTTGCATCTTGGGGAATTCAAAGCGGCCTTGCGGATCGGTATAGACCGTCGTGCGCGTGCCGTTCGGCGAGATCAGTTGCACACCGACGCCTTCGGGAGAATCCCCTGACGGAATTTTCACGAATCCCGTAGCGCCGCCCGACAGGCCGCCCTGCACGGACCACTTCTTGGTTTCCGCCTGATACCAGGGATTGGCCGCCGGATTTTCGCCCTCGACGCAGCATTTCCCTTCCTTGATGTAGGTGACCAGATCAGCAATATCGGCGTCCTTCAAAGTGGTGCCGAAGGACGGCATTCCCGGACCGCCCGCTTTGATCTTGGCCGTCACATTTTCATCGGTCACCGGATCGCCAGACATCAATTGCGAATGCTTGTAGAGTTCCTTGAGATAAGGACCGGTCTTGGCATATTGGTTGTGGCACATCCAGCACTTGTAAAAATAAATGTTTTCGCCGCGCCCCGCGCCGCTCTCGGCAATCACGCGGTAAGTATCCAGCCGCGCCGAGCGCTGGTAATCATCCGTGTGCACGACTTTAGGGGCAGGCGCATCTCCCGCGGGACGCGCCGGCGCCGCGTGGGACCTGTTCAAATTCCCCACCACCAGCAGAGCTAATCCAATCGTGACGGTAGTCAGCAGGGTAACGCGCGTATAAATGCTGCTGTGATTTTTCATGGTGTCCCCTGTAAACGGCATCGCTCATCCGGGCGGACGACTCCGCCATCGCAGATCGCAGAAATCCTACGATTAGCTATAGTTCATAAAGCTGAAACTGTCAAAATATTTTAAACCCGCTGTGCACGTAGCACATGCACTCTTGCCTGTGCGGTTTCTGCATCGCCCACTGCCGTCTACTGATTGAGCGGGGCCGCGCTGATTGCTTCGGCGTAGAGAATGATGATGCCGGCGGCTCCGTTGCGGTAAGATTCGAAGCAAGAAACCCTGGCTCGCTCACGATGTTGGGACATGATTCGGGCCACTGCTTCAAATCGATCGGAGGAAATATGTCACAAAGATTGTGGATTCAGTTTGCGCTATTAGCTCTAGCAAGCGGCACGGCAGCGGCCCAGGGATTTCCGCCCGGATTCGTCGACCCAAAACCGGTGCTGGAAGCCGCGTCCAAAGCCATCGGCAACGACAAATTGAAGTGCGTGACGATTTCAGGACTGGGCTATAACGGCGCGGTGGGCCAACAAAAGCTTTCGGATAAAGGCGTCGACTGGCCGCACATCGATGCCTTGACGAATTACACCCGGACCATGAATTGGGAAACCAAAACCATGAAGGAAGAATTTGATCGCAAGCCAGGACTCAATCCCGCTTCCTGGAAGTATGGGACAGGCTGGGTGGATGGCCCGCTGCAGCAGAACACCCATCAGATCTTCATGCTCAACGGCACCTATGGCTGGCACATGGATGGACCGCAGGGCGCTCCCACAGCGGTGCCGCCTGACATTGCCGAGATATGGCCGGTCGAGTTGTACCTCAATCCGCACGGCTTCCTCAAGGCAGCGCAGATGCCCGGCGCGAATCCGAAAGCAACGTGGCGGTGGGAAATTGGCGAAATGGGCCGCGACGGCGCGGAAACAATTCCGGAAAGGGTCACGATTGTATCGATTACCTTGAACGGCAAGTACCGGGTGGACGCGACAATCAATAAAGAAAATTTGCTGCAAAGGATCCACACCTGGGTTCCAAATTCCGTTCTGGGGGACATGAATTACGAGCATGAATTTCCCAATGAAAGCTACGTGGACGCGGGCAACGGAATTAAGTTTCCCACCAAATGGCATTCTCACAACGGCTGGGATGACAACTTCCAGAATATGAATATCTCTGGAGGGCACAACCAATTTGGCGGCGACCTGAAAGTTGTTAAGGCGAACGTTTGTCCTGACCCTGTTACGGTCCCCGATTCGGTGCGGCAGGCGACATTCCCGCTTCGCGTGGAGACGCAAAAACTTGCCGACGGAGTCTATTTGATCGGCGGCGGCTCGCACAATAGCGTGGCCATTGAGTTCAAAGACTATGTGGCGGTGTTCGAGGCGCCGCTGAATGAGCAGCGCAGCCTGGCCGTCATCGAAGAAGTGACCAAACTCGTGCCCGTTAAGCCCATTCGGTTCGTGATCAATTCACATCAGCACTTTGACCACTCCGGCGGCTTGCGGACTTACGTGCATATTGGCGCGACGATCATTACGCAATGGCTGAATCAGGCGTTTTACGTCCGTGATTTCATCAACAATTCGCAGCGGACTTTGCAGCCGGACATGGTGTCCCTGTGGCCGCCGACCGAGCTGGCTGAAGGCTACGAATACGAGGCCGTGCGAGAAAACTACGTATTGAGCGACAACACGCGGAACCTGAACCTTTACTACGTCAGTCCGCTGCAACATGCCGACGGAATGCTGATGGCTTACCTTCCAAAAGAGAAGATCCTGATCGAAGTGGATCTCGTAAACACGAACATGCCGTTCCCTGCCAGCCCCAGCAAGGACCAGCAGACGTTCTACCGAGAAGTGCGGGAGCAGTTGAAGTTGGACGTCTCCCAGATCGTGCCGATCCATGGAAAGCCGATTCCGTGGAGCGATTTTGCAAAGTTTGTGGGTACTCCCGGCAAATCAGAGTCTGAAGGTAACTAGGCAAAGGGGCCAGCTATTTCTCTTCATCTTGGTGGCGCTCTACCGGGAGATCGATGGGATCTGTGACAAGTCGATCTTCTGGTAGCCGCTGAGATGAGCGGAGTTTAACTTCGCCTCCTTTCTTGGCGCTCGAGGTCTTCCTACCCGGCCCAAAATTCCCCTTAAGGCTCAGAGGATTAACACGACACTCCCAAGCGCTCAAATTTGACAAGTCTGTTATCCTTTCGGGCGGCCAATTCGCTGGGTGTGGACACCGCGTTGGCCGAGGAAGCGTGCCCGAGGCTCAGGGTACGGCAGCGGACCGAAAATATTCACAGAAAAATCATTCAGATAATTTTCATGTGGAATTGCTATGCTGCACACGTCTGCTAACTATGAGCTAGTTTGAATCTGTTCATTGCTGCTTCGTGGAAGCAGATGGTAGATATTCGCTCTGTTCTGGCCCGCATTCAGGGAGCGAGCCAGGAGCGGGAGGAGACGGACTTCATGGGTCATTCATTCGGTCTTTTAGATATTGGCTCGTCTAACGGGCGGATCGGTGCTCGGCAAACAGGGTCGTCCACATCTATCAGGCACTTCCCCGTTCTAGCTCTGGGTCTGGCCTTCGCGCTGATGATTCCAGTCTCAAATGCCGCGGCGCAAGAAACTTCTCCCGCGCCCGCGCCCACTCCGGAACCCTCGGAAGTACAGTTCGTGCAAGCCCCCAACCAGGGTCTGGCTCCTATCACCATCACTTTGAAGGACGCCATGGATCGGGCGGGAAAGCTCGATCCAACCCTCACCGGCGCGATTTACGATGCGAAGAGCGCGCATGAAGACCGGCTCCAGGCGCGCAATGCCATGCTGCCGCAGATCACGGCAACTTCCGCATACCTCGGGACGCAGGGCGACGGCGGAGCGATTTCCGACGGCCGCTTCGTAACCAACGACGGTATTCACGTCTACCGCGCCTGGGGCGTCTTGAAGCAGGATCTTTCCCCTGCCCTGTTGATGGGTACCGGATATCAGCGCGCCAAGGCAGCCGAGGCGCTGGCCAATGCAAAATCGGAAATCGCGCGCCGCGGGCTCACCGTAACGGTAACGAAAAATTATTACGGCTTGGTTGTGGCTCAACGCAAATATGCGACGGCCCAAGCGGGCCTGGATCAAGCCAAGAAATTCATGGACATGACCCGGGATTCCGAGCACCAGGGACAGGCGGCTCACAGCGACGCGATTAAGGCTGAACTCCAGTACCGCATACAAAAGCAGGCGTTTGACGAATCGCGGTTCGCGATGGAGGACGCCCGGCTGACGCTCGCCGTGATGCTGTTCCCGAGCTTCAGCGAGAATTTCACCGTCGTCGATGATCTGGACTCCGCGCCTGCTTTGCCGCCATTTTCGGATATTCAAGCCCTTGCCGAAAAGCAAAATCCGGATATGCGCGCTGCGGTGGAGACACTTCGCCAGTCGGATTTGGACATCAAGTCGGCGAAGTCGGCGTTCCTGCCCACCATAACCGTAGAAACCGATTACGGAATTGAAGCGAATTGCTTTGCCCTTCGTTGCGCCCGCGCATCATTTCCGGAGGTGGGAGTGGTTCCCAATCTTGGCTATTTCCTCACGGCCACCCTGGAATTGCCCGTATGGGACTGGGGAACACTGCGCAGCAAATTGCATCAGGCTCAATACAAACAGCAAACAGCGAAGTCGCAATTGACCCTGGCGCAGCGCACCGCGGTGGGCGAGCTGTATGCCCTCTACGATGAAGCGTTGCTGGCCCGGGCCGCCCTCGACGACGCGCGCACCACTGCGGAACTCGCAACAGAGGGGCTGCGTCTAACAAACTTGCGTTACCAGGGAGGAGCATCTCCCGCGACGGAAGTGGTGGACTCGCAAGCTTCTCTCGTGACAGCGCGAAACGCATACGCTGACGCGCAGGTGCGCTACCGTACGGTCTTGGCAAATCTCCAAACATTTACAGGCAGTTTCTGATCGATCGAAACGATAAAGCAATTAAAGGAATGGGAGCGAATCGATGCAATTTCCCTCGATGAATCAATTAGAAAAGGGCCGGTTGGCCCGCACTCTGGTTGTCCTCGTGTCCGCCGGGATGCTTTTGTCCGGCTGCCGCTCGAAGGCAGAGGAGGAGCCGACCCCCACCGTCACCGTGCAGGTGGACGCCGCGGAGAAAGGACCGATCCAGCGCCGTGTCGTCACGGACGCGGTGCTGTTCCCGCGCGACCAGGCGGCCATCGTTCCCAAGGTGGTTTCGCCCGTAAAGAAATGGATGGTAGAGCGCGGCAGCCACGTGAAAGCCGGGCAGTTGCTGGGGGAACTTGAGAATCAGGACCTCGCCGGCGCCTTGGTAAAAAGCCAGGGCGGAGCCGCGCAAGCCCAGACGAGCTACGAGATGGCAGTTCAAAAGGGCGCGCAAGATCTGAAATTTGCCAAGCAAAGTTTGGACTCGGCGCAAAAGCTCTTTGACAACCGCACGGTCCTGTTTAAGGAAGGCGCCATTTCCGCCAAGGATCTGGACGATGCCTCCGTGGCTCTGACGCAGGCCAAGAACACCTACGAACTGGCGCAAAAGCAATTTGACTTGAAGGTCGCTGAAAGCCAGGTCAATGCCGCCAAAGGTGACACGGCCAGCGCCGAAGCCCAGCTCGGCTACACAAAACTTGTCAGCCCAATTGACGGGGTCGTCACCGACCGTCCTTTCTATGCGGGAGAAACCCCGGGCGCCGGCCTGCCGGTCATTACGGTGATGGACTTGTCACAAGTCGTGGCCCGTGCGCACGTCTCCCAGATGGAAGCGACCTCTTTGAAAGCGGGCAATCCGGCGACCATCACGGTGCCAGGAATCGCCGCGCCGGTAAAAGGAAGAATCACACAGGTGAGCCCGTCGGTAGATCCGAACAGCACGACGGTCGAGGTCTGGGTGCAAGCGCCCAATCCCAAGGGCGAGTTGCGCCCGGGACAGAGTGTAAAGGTCGCCATGATTTCCGAGACCGTGAAGGAAACAGTGGTGATCCCCGCCGCAGCTCTGCTGACCACCACGGAAGGTTCGAACTCGGTCATAACCCTGGACGCCGACAACGTGCCGCACAAGCAAAAAGTTAAGGTCGGAATCCGCGACGGCCAGAGCGTGCAAGTCACCGACGGACTGAGTGGCGGAGAGCGCGTGGTGACGATCGGAGCGTTCGAACTGAACAACGAAGACGATCCGGTTCTGGCCAAGACCAAGATTCAGGTCCAGGCGCCCAAGATGCCGGAAGAGGATGAAGACGAGTAATGATTACGTCCAATAGCATCCGGAATTCACGCCCAACGGCCGAAGCAGCGGGACTGCGCTCGCCCTTCGTTCCCGAATTTACGAGTTCGCATTTGCGACAGGTAAAAAGACATGTCAGATAAAACACCCAGCCGTTCGTCATCTGCAAATCCGGAGTCCCGGTATTGGTTTTCCCGGCACTCCAAGTCGATCATCTTCTTGATCCTGACGCTGGCCGTCGTCGGAGTGTACGAGGCGCTCTCGTTGCCGATCGCGGTGTTTCCGGCCACCAATTTTCCGCGCATCATCATCGGCGTGGACAACGGCGTGATGCCCATCGCACAGATGGAAGTCACCATCACCCGCCAATTGGAGAATGCCGTCAACAGCGTCCCGGGTCTGGAGGATGTGCGCTCGACGACCAGCCGTGGTTCGGCCGAAGTGGACCTGTCCTTCAACTGGAACGTCGACATGGCGCAGACGCTTCAGCTCGTCAACGCTGAAATTGCGCGGGTTCGCACCACTCTGCCGTCGACGGCGGAGATCGAAACGCACCGGCTCGATTTCGCCAGCTTTCCGATTCTTGGCTACAGCCTCACGTCCGACAAAGTTCCCCAGACCCAGTTGTGGGAAATTGCCACCTACGACATAAAGCCGCGTTTGAACCGGCTCAATGGCGTTGCAACCGTTGTGGTTCAAGGGGGACAGGTCCCGGAATTTCAAGTGACGCCGGATCCGTCCAAGATGCTGCGCGCCAAAGTCACTGTGCAGGATATCCTGGACGCCGCCAATGCCACGAATATCGTGGACTCTCCCGGCCTCCTGAGCCGCAACCACCAGTTGTTTCTCGGCTTGCTGGATGCCCAGGTTCATAATCTGGACGACATCGGCAATATGGTGATCAAGAACGTAAATGAAGCGCCCATTCGCGTGCGCGATGTCGGAACGGTCACGGCATCCTCGGCGCCAAACTATACGGTGGTCACCGCCAATGGGAAGCCCGCCGTGCTGGTCAGCATCAACCGGCAGCCGGACAGCAACACGGTTGAAGTCGCCAACCTGGCACACCAGGAAATCGAGGCCATACGGCCGAAATTGCCCGCCGGCGTCGAGTTGAACGTCTTCTACGACCAGTCCAACATCGTGCGCGAGTCCATCGGAAGCGTGCGCGATGCCATCATCATCGGACTTCTGCTCGCCGGCTTCATCATCTGGCTGTTCCTGCGGGACTTCGGCACCGCGTTGATGACTGGCCTGGTGATTCCGGTGGCCATTTTCGTCACGTTCATTGCCATGAAGATGCTTGGACAGAGCTTTAACATGATGACCCTCGGAGGTCTCGCGGCGGCCGGCGGATTGATCATCGATGACGCGATCGTGGTCGTTGAAAATATCGGGCTGCACCGAGATGGCGGGGAGGGTCGGCTGGAAGCGGTGAACAGCGCCCTTCGCGAATTAACCGTTCCTCTAATCGGTTCCACGCTCACTCCGATCGTCGTGTTCTTGCCCTTGATCTCGATCACGGGCGTTACCGGCACATTCTTCCGCGCTCTGGCGATTGCCATGAGCGTATCGCTGCTCACTTCTCTCGCCTTGGCTCTCACTTGGTCAACCAACCTGGGAGTCCATCTGATTCGCCGCGGACACCCCGAAGCGGAATCGACCACCCCGGTCGAGGGTTTGTCAGGGGATTCCGAAGACGCGGAGTTCGCGCGGATGAAACGGATGATGGCCGCCGAAGAGGAATCGCTGAAAGGCGGATGGTTCGAACGCATCATCGCCTTCTATGAAGTATGGTTGCGACGCGCGCTTGAGCATCCGATTTGGCTTGGTGGCCTTTGCTTAGTTCTGATCGCGGGTTCGTATTTCTGCTTCAATGCGCTGGGAAGCGATCTGCTTCCTGCTATGGATGAAGGCGGCTTTATTCTTGATTACGTGATGCCCGCGGGCAGTTCCCTGCAGGAAACTAATCGCGTCATCACGCATGTTGAGAACATCATCAAGACATTCCCCGAGGTGCAAAACACGTCACGGCGTACCGGATTGCAGCTCGGACTGGCCGCCGTTACCGAGCCCAATACCGGCGACATCGCGGTTAAGCTGATTGACGGAAAGCGACGCCCGATTGATGACATCATCAGCGATATTCGTGCCAAGGTGACGACGCAGGAGCCCTCGCTTGACGTCGAGTTCGTCCAGGTGCTTCAAGACATGATTGCGGACCTCACCGGTTCACCGCAGCCCGTGGTGGTCAAGCTGTTTTCTCGCGACCCCGATGAGATCGCGAGTTGGGCTCCTAAGGTGGCCGATGCTCTGGACCGGATTCAAATCAATTACAAGAAACCCGTGGTAGACATCGAAGATGGAATTGAAAACACCACGAGCGGCCCGGCGCTAGTGTTCAACATCAACCCGGCGGCCGCGGCCAAGGCGGGCTTTACCACCGAACAACTTACGACCATCGCTTCGGCCATCGTGGACGGCGAGCCCACCACGGCGCCGCTCATTGTTAATGACCGTCCCTATACGCTGCGTGTTCGTTACCCCGCGGCGGACCGATCCTCGCTGGAAGCGATGAACAACACGGTGATTGTCAACGCGAGTGGCGGCACCGCCACGCTTGGGTCCGTCTCCACGGCCGTGGAATTGCCGGGCCAAACGGAAATTCTTCGCGACAACTTGCAGCAGGAGAAGGAAGTCACCGCGCGGCTCGAAGGCGTGGACCTCGGTACAGGCATCGCCGCCGTGCAGAAAGCGGTATACGATTTGCACCTGCCTCCCTCCATCCGCGTGGAATACGGCGGCACCTACAAGGAACAGCAGAAATCGTTTCACGACCTGGTGATCGTGCTCCTGCTCGCGCTGGTGCTGATCTTCCTGGTGCTGTTGTTCGAGTTCCGCTCGTTCTCCGCGCCCATCGCGATTCTTTCGTCCGCTGTGCTTTCCACGTCGGGCGTATTCTTCGCGCTATTGATTACGCGCACGAACTTTAACGTCTCCTCCTTCATGGGATTGATCATGGTTCTCGGCATCGTGGCCAAGAACGGAATTTTGCTGCTCGACGCCAACCAGAAA
>Ga0157378_10005719_pt1 | contig 10883 bp, 9 predicted proteins | sample M65metaG_FD_115309 | JGI IMG/M metagenome (GOLD analysis project Ga0157378, IMG submission 115309) | Miscanthus rhizosphere microbial communities from Kellogg Biological Station, Michigan, USA - M6-5 metaG | ecosystem: Host-associated > Plants > Roots > Rhizosphere > Soil | place: USA: Michigan...
AGGTCATCGTTGAATCGTCCCGCCGCGTTTCCAACTTGTTCCGGACACCCATGCGCAAGACCGTCCAATCGGCAATCGAATCAATCGGGGTGAACTGTGGAAAATCGATTGCCCGAAGCTGCGTAGAAGGCTCGAATCGATCGAACTGCAAAATCGACAGGGGATTAGGTCCATCTTCTTTCACGTAGGAAAAGTCGGTAAACGGTTGGATCACGTGCATCAATCCGTCCAAACCGAAAGCCCGACTTTGCACATCCTCCCATTTCCGGGAAATCTTAAACGAAGCTTCCGCGCCCGTATCGAAGACGCTTCGAAATGTGTCCCCAGCAAACTTGATGGGATTGATTGTCGATGGTGGCGGCAGGATAGTGTCGGGCACCAACGGGTTTGATGGCGGCACAAATATTGTAGATCCGAGATCCCAAGTCTTGCCGTAATAGGTGCCTCGATATCCGACACGGGGCATAAACGACAGCCAACCGAAATATGTGTTGGGAAAAACCAGTTGATGGAACGTGTCGAAGCGCTCCGTACCGTAATTCTTGATACCTGAATCTTCAGGAAATTGGAGCCGCAAATTGGCGAAACCGGTTTCGCCTTCGTAAAATATCGGCCCGCCAAAGAGCGCGTGCCGTTTGACGTCGAGTACGACTTCCGGTTGGCGTTCCGTGGTGGTGAAGAAATCGTTCGCCTGAAAACGCTCGATCCCGGTGAGGGTGAAAACCGGGTTTATTTTTGTCAGCGCTATTACGTTGTCTGGAACAGGATCAATCCGAAACTCTCCCTGGAAAAAATCCTGCATCACGTACTGGTCACTCAGCTTGGTGATATTGGCGATGCCATAGATCGAGTCTGTGAAATCCGTGTGGTCCTCGATGCCAAGCCGGTATCGCGACTCAGGAACACCGACTCGCGGGATGTCGGTTTGATTGATCTCGGGGTTTTGGTCGTTGATGTAAAAACTTTTTATCCGCGCCACACTGCTTTGGTCTTTCCCATATTCAATTGTCGGGTCCAAACCGATGGCTGGGCCTCGCCTGCCAAAATAATCCAACCGGAGGCGGGCCTGAATATTGTCTGTGATTGGGAACGTGACCTGCGTTAGAAGGGATGGTCCCCAGGTACTGTAATACGCCGGCGAAATGGAAAAACTAAAGGCGTTGTCGAGTGATTGATAGAGATACGGAAACCAAAACACCGGCACCTTGCCGACGTACGCGGTGACGTTCAGAAAGATTACGCGGTCGTTCTCGTAAACACGAATCTTGCGGGCGTGCAGGCGAAAATCGGGCTTCGACGAATCGTGCGTCGTGAAAGTGCCGCCCTGAATAAGATAGGCGTTGTCTCCCTCGATCGAGGTCACATCGTTACCAGCCAGAAAGTAAGGCTGCGACTCCGTCCGTGCGGCGATCGCTCGGATCTTTTTAGTTTCAGTGTTGTAAATCCCGCTGTCGGCGTTGTAAAGGCTCGCATCGCGATAAATTCGAACATGGCCCCTCAACTCCACGTCGTGGGTGGAAGGATTGTACTGTGCGTAGTCGGCGTATATGTCCGTGTTCCCAATGTGAATCACTACATTGTCGCGAGCGGTCGCCAGGCCGTTTTCATATGTGGTTTGCCCGGTTGAAGTAATTTCAATTGGTCCCTGGTCCGGAGTTTTGATTTCTCCGTGCATCAAACCGGCAGTCGCAAGCAGGCCGGCCAACAAGAAAACCAGCGATCGCATGGCGAGGGCCACCGTACTGCACCAAACTCTCCCCTGCAAAGCTAAAACCGCTCGCCCGAGGAGATAAACAGACGCACCACGCTATGACCAGCAGGTGTCTAAGCTGGGCCCGCGTGTAGCCAATGCCCGACAAGCTGTTCTCAGAGGAGCAGTTTTTCGTCCAGCGGTTCAATAGTGCGCCTATATTGTCCCCACTTAACCGAGTCGAAAGCTCAAAGCGCAACATGGCCACAGACCGAAAACCTGAAAAGGCTCAGCGCGTGTTTATTCTCGCCGACACGCACAATCGTCTGCCGGAGAGCGTGAAGAAGATGGCCACGCACGGTGATGAAATCTGGCACCTTGGCGATGTTTGCGCGGAAGCGATTCTTGACGAACTACAGGCAATCGGACCGCGCGTCACTGTTGTGCGCGGGAATTGCGACAGCAACTTCGAGTGGCCGTTGGTCATCAATCTTGCGCGCGTTGGATTGAAATTCCGCCTGCAACACGTTCCGCCGGATCATCCGCCCGATGATGTGGACGTTCTTTTGCACGGGCACACGCACGTCCCGCGTAACGAAAGGCTAGGCCGGGTTCTGTTTCTCAACCCCGGTTGCGTGACGCGGCCCAATCGCGGTGCGCCTCCAAGTGTGGCCTGGCTTGAAGTCACGGCCGCAAAAATCACCTGGAATCTAGTGCCGCTCCGCTGACACATCCTTGTTCGTGATTCGCTCTTGATTAAATCGGCGGCAATCGCTTTTCTTCACGAAGTGACTTCGGCTGTCGATCAAATCTTCGTTTACGGAAAACGATGGCTGCTTTCCTGGATTGCCGGCGCGCCGAACTGGATCATCCAAATCACTTCCAGCCTGATCAACATTGTCGCGTTGCTCGCCGCTTTTCTAACGCTCTTCGCGCTCATGTCCGTGCTGGAGCGGAAAATTTTAGGGCGAATGCAAAACCGTTACGGGCCGAACCGCGTTGGGCCGTTCGGCCTTTTCCAACCGGTCGCAGATGGAATCAAGATGTTAATCAAGGAGGACATCGTCCCGGCCCGTGCAGACAAGGTCGTCCATTTTCTCGCTCCAGTCGTGCTTGCCGCAGTGGCCATCCTCACGCTGGGTGTGATGCCGTACGGACGAAACATGACCGCCTTTACGATTGATGGCGGCATACTATTTTTCTTCGCGGTCGGATCGGCAACGGAACTCGCGGTGTTTATGGCTGGCTGGGCCAGTAACAATAAATTTTCAATGCTCGGCGCGATGCGCGCGATCGCTCAGATGTTCAGTTATGAATTGCCGCTGATCATCACCGTGCTGCCAGTTGTGATGATCGTTGGTTCCCTTAAGCCGGACAGCATTGTTTTCGCACAAGGCGAATACACGTTGGGCATCCTGCCGCGCTGGTTTGTCTTCACACCATGGGGCGCGGCAGCGTTCCTATTATTTTTCGTGTCCGGTCTCGTCGAATCGAATCGCACACCGTTCGATGTCCCCGAGGGGGAATCGGAAATCGTGGCCGGGCACCTGACCGAATATTCGGGGTTCAAGTACGCCACGTTTTTCATGGCGGAATATCTCGGGATGTTCGCGGTTAGCGGCTTGGCGGTAACATTGTTTCTCGGCGGCTGGCATGCGCCGGTGCGGCTTCTTGAATTTGTTCCCTCTTACATCTGGTTTTTCGCAAAGCTGAGCATGCTGCTCTTCGTTTACATCTGGCTGCGGGCAACGCTGCCGCGCACGCGCGTGGATCAAATGATGAACGTCGCTTGGAAGTTCATGTTGCCGATGGCATTCACGTGCGTCATTGCCGCAGCTGTCTGGCATTATGCAGGGCGCGGGATGCGCGGCTGGCTGTGGTCGCTGTTGGTCATTGTCTTTGTGTACAGCGCGCTATCTATTCTGCTCGACACGCGAAGGAAATTCGCTCGGCGTGTTTACCGTTTCGCTGAATGAACGGTGCGGCATTCATTGTGATTTCCGTCTTCACGCTTGCCGCGGCGCTGGCGGCCGCGACGTTGCCAAATCTCATGCACGCCGCGTTCTGCTTCGTGGTGGCGTTGCTCGGCCTCGCATCGTTCTTTTTCCTGCTGGGCGCAGAATTCGTGGGACTTGCCCTGGTGTTCATTTACATCGGCGCAGTGGCGGTGTTGATCGTTTTCACGATTCTTCTCACGCGCCGCGATTCGAAAGAACATTATGGTTTCAACTGGAGTGGTGTTCTCATCGCCCTTGCTGTTTTCGTTGGTCTAACGTGGTCCGTTCTAAAAACGCCATCATTGTCTATCGTCCCGCCGCACATTCGGGCACTCACGGTCAGGCAAATCGGCCAGGCGTTAATGACGGGTTATGTATGGCCGCTACAATGCGTCGGGCTCCTCCTGACCGCCGCGCTAATCGGTGCCCTCGTGCTCGTCATGGAGGAAAAAAGATGAGCGCGGATTCTGGGATCTGGGGAGCGCACGGTTGCACCGTGCTGGTTTCCGCATTCTGCGGAAACGAACTTTTTCGACATGCAGTATGTTTACGGTGGGCCAAGAAAAGTTCGCGATCGCCTGGAGACGATCGCCAGCACGCCAGAGGCGTGCGCTCCCCAGACACGAGACATACCTGATCATGACAGCGACACTTCAAGTCTTCATCATCGTTTCCGTAGCCTTGTTTTCCATTGGCCTGCTTGCAGCCCTCAGCCGGCGTCACGCAATTTTCATCCTGATCGGGATTGAGATGATGCTTGCTGCTGCGAACTTGAATTTTATCGCGTTCTGGCGTTTTGCTCCGCCGCCGCATCCGCCAACCGGAGTGATGATCGCAATCTTTTCCATCGCCATTTCTGCAGCGGAGGCCGCGGTTGGCCTCGCGATGGTTATTTCCGTTTACCGGCATTTCCGAACAACTAACGTCGATCAATACGACCAGCTCAAAGGATGAATCCAGGGATCGTAAGTAATCTCTGGTTATTGCCGGCGGTGCCATTTGTGGCAGCGGTCCTGATTTTGAGCTTGCCAAAATCGCGGCGCAAAATCGGGGCTGTTCTCGCAATCGCTGGTCAACTCGTTGTGCTGGCGATGTCGATCGCGGCATTTGTTCCGACGCTGCAAACGCACGGCTTCCGCGAAGTCCAGAATTTCAGCTGGTTCACGTTCGGTGAACAAACCCTGCGACTCGGATTCGTTCTCGATCCGCTCGCGGCATCTATGTTGGTAATGATTTCACTAGTCGCTCTGTGTATTTTTGTGTTCAGCGTCGGCTACATGGCTGACGACAAGAATTTCACGCGTTTCTTCGCGTATCTATCGTTCTTCTCTGGCGCGATGCTCGGCGTGGTTATCGCCAACAGCTTGCTGCTGCTCTTCATGTTTTGGGAACTGGTAGGGCTCGCGTCGTATTTACTCATCGGCTTCTGGATGGAGCGACCGAGCGCCGCAGCGGCAGCAAAGAAAGCGTTCATCACCACGCGCATCGGTGACATGGGATTGTTTCTCGGAATGCTCTGGCTGTACAATCGCAGCGGCACACTGCTCTTCTACGATGGCGGCCACGGATGTCTTGAAGGCGCCGGCCTGGCCTTGGTTGGCGCAAGCGCAACCTTCATCGCGCTTCTGATTTTCTGCGGCGCAATTGGCAAATCCGGACAATTTCCGTTACACGTCTGGTTGCCCGACGCGATGGAAGGTCCGACCCCGGTCAGCGCACTTATCCACGCGGCCACAATGGTGGCAGCCGGTGTGTTTCTCGTGGCGCGAGTTTATCCGCTATTTTCGTTAGGCGCTATCAACGGCGTGACCTCCTCACTCACTGTCGTTGTCTGGATTGGAGTAACTACAGCGCTCATGGCTGCGCTCATCGCGATCGCGCAGGCCGACATCAAACGCATCCTCGCTTACTCAACCGTGTCGCAGCTTGGATTGATGATGGTCTCGTTAGGCGTCGGCGGCGTTGCCGCGGGAATCATGCATTTAATCGCGCACGGTTTTTTCAAAGCGCTTCTGTTTCTCGGCTCTGGCTCGGTGATTCACGGGTGCCATGGGGAACAAGATATCCGCAAAATGGGCGGCCTGCGCCGCGTTATGCCGGTAACGTTTGGGACGTACGCCATCGGTATGATGGCATTAAGCGGCGTCCCGCTGTTCTTCTCAGGCGGCTGGACCAAGGAGGAAATTCTTCACGCCACCGCTTATTGGCCACGGTCGGATGTACCGTATTACCTGATGCTGGCCGGCGTCGTTCTCACCGCGCTGTACATGACTCGGCAGATGATTTACGTCTTTTTCGGCAATCGCCGAAGTGCCGCTGAGCACGCGCACGAGAGTCCGCGTGTGATGACGATGCCGCTGATTGTGCTGGCGATCGGCACAGTTTTGCTCAGCACCGTGCTCACGACTGCATGGCCATGGCTGCATGGTTATCTCTCGGGTGAGCCGATTCACTCCGACCTTGCTCACCTGATCCAGCCGATGCTTTTTGTTTCGCTCCTGCTGGTCGCCGCGGGGATAGCGCTGGGCATTTGGTTCTATCGCAAAGCTGGCGCGCAGGATCGAGCTCGACGTGCTGACGTTGATCCACTCGAGTACGCACAACCGACGCTGTTCAGATTCCTCGCTAACAAGATGTGGATCGATGAGCTGTACGCGCGGACCATCATCTCTTTTGCATGGGCGAGCGCGCGTTTGTCCGATTGGATGGATCGTTATTTTTGGGATGGTTTGGTGCGCGGGTCGGGCGCAATCGGCCAACTCTTTGGAGGTTTTACAGCGAATGTGGACGAGCGCGGCATCAACGCCGGAGTTGATGAAACGACAGTTGGCGCTCGCGGTTTGGGCCGTCTGTTGTCCGGCGTGCACTCGGGACAGATACAAATTTACCTCACAGTCGTCGCGGTTGGGATGTTGGCGCTGCTTCTTCTCTACGCATGGTTGGCTTAATCACGGCGATTATTTTGATTCCGCTGCTCGGCGCGCTGGCCGTGTGCGCATGGCCGCCCGCGTCCGCTGAGTCTGCGGCGGGCAGGCTGCGCAACGGCCTGCCGATTGCGCTGATGTTTAATGTCATCTCGGCGGCATGCGTCCTGGCGCTGTGGTGGAATTTGGATGCCACGGCGACTGGACTTCAGTTCGTGGAACGTCACGCGTGGATTCCCGCTATCAACGCAGAATATCTTGTGGGCGTCGATGGGCTGAGCCTGCTGCTCTTATTGCTCACCTCTCTGATCATTCCATTCGCATTGCTTGCGCAACCAGCTCCCGATCGAAGCCGCACATTCTACGCGACCATGCTTGTCATGCAGTCTGCGCTCTATGGCACGTTCACCGCGCAGAATTTTGTTCTCTGGTTCGTGTTCTACGAAATGAGTCTGATCCCCGGTTTTCTGCTGATCAAAATCTGGGGCGGCGAAAATCGTGATCGCGCCGCGACCAAGTTTTTCCTCTACACATTTTTCGGAAGCGTAGCCATGTTGCTTTCGTTCCTCGCGATTTATTTAGCGAAGGGGACGTTCGATTTCGAGACTTTGGCGAGTCTCGGAAAGACGAGGCTGCTCACGGGAAATGTTGCCTGGCTTGCTTTTGCCGGGATTTTTATTGGCCTTGCGGTGAAGGTGCCGCTGTTTCCGTTTCATACCTGGCTGCCGGACGCCTATCAAACTGCGCCGACGGGCGTCTCGATGGTGCTCACTGGCGTCCTATCGAAGATGGGCGTTTATGGTTTCGTACGCTTGTTGCTTCCGTTGTTCCCTAACGAAATCAAAGTCATCGGTCCGTGGCTGCTTGCACTAGTGGTTTGCTCGATTGTATTCGCTCCGCTTGCTGCGTGGGCGCAGCGTGATTTGAAACGAATGATCGCCTATCTTTCGATCAACCATCTCGGCTACTGCATGCTGGGTCTTTTTGCGCTGGCCGCATCACCCGCTGTTGCTGCGACGATCGACACGCAGGCGGCACTCAGTGGTGTGTTCATGCAGATCTTCAATCACGGCATCACCGCGGCGGCGCTTTTTTATTTTGTGGGCCTGCTGGAACAACGGCGCGGTTTGCGTGGCCTCGACGATTTCGGCGGGCTGATGCAGCGAACACCGTTGCTCTGCGGTTGGATGAGCGTCGCCATGTTTTCGTCTCTCGGTTTACCAGGGCTAAATGGATTTGTCGGCGAGTTTCTGATCTTCAAAGCGTCGTTCGCGATGGCAGCGGCGTTTACGGCTATTGCCGTGATAGGCCTTCTCGTTACCGCCATCGTTTTTATAAGAGCCATGCAAGCTCTGTTCAGCGGACCGCTCACAGAAGGTTGCAGCGCGTTTCCCGATCTTTTGGGAAGAGAAAAATTCGTCGTGGTTCCCGTAACACTGCTCATGTTCGCGGTCGGCATCGCACCGCAATTCATCTTCAACGTTTTCAATACGACGGTGGTTCACATGGCGCGGCTGCTTAGCTGAGATTCATGCGAATGAGCAAGGAGACCATCCCCATCGAGCGAATTGCGCACCTGATTTTCATTTTCCGGAAACAAAAGGTGATGCCGGACTCTGATTTAGCAACGCTCTATGGCGTGTCCACTGGTCATCTGAACCGCGCAGTGAAACGAAATCCTGATCGTTTCCCGCCTGATTTCATGTTCCAACTCAGCTTGGAAGAGGTGGATTTTTTGAAATGCCAATTTGGCATTTCAAAGCCGGGTCGCGGCGGCCGTCGACGTTCGAGACCCTTCGTGTTCACCGAACAAGGCGTCGCAATGCTTTCCAGCGTTCTGCAAAGCGAGCGTGCGGTGAAAATCAATATCGCTATCATGCGAGCGTTCGTGAAACTGCGACAGAGGCTCGAAAGCAACCGCGAATTAGCACAAAAGTTTTCGGAGCTCGAACGGCGTGTCGGCAAGCACGATGACGAGATCGCGACGATTCTGGAAGCAATCCGCCAGTTGATGATGCCGCCGGAAAAGTCGCGGCGCGAAATAGGATTTCATGTGCGCGAGCGGGTCGGGCGCTATCGGGTGCCTACACGCGCATGATCGCCTGGACGATTTACCTCACTTTTGGCGGCGGAGTTCTGGCGCTGGTTTTACCGCGCGCGTTCGCTCGCTGGATCACTCTGCTGACGACAATGGCAGGCTTAGCGCTTGGCATCATCGTGTTCATCGGCACGCCTATTCCAGATCTGGCGCATTTTACAACAATCGTGCGCGTGCCGTGGGTTCCCGCCCTGGGGATGAATTACCACCTCGCGCTCGATGGCGTGAGTCTGACGATGGTTCTTGTCACCGGCATTTCAGCGGTAAGCACCGTGCTGTTTTCATGGGATGTGGCAGATCGGCAGAACGAATTCTTTTTCTGGCTTCTGCTGGTGGTGGCCGGGTGTTACGGCGTATTCCTCAGCGCAGATCTTTTTTTGCTGTTCGTGTTCTACGAGTTGGTGATCGTGCCGAAATATTTTCTCATCGCGATCTTCGGTTCGACCAACAAGGAATATGGCGCGATGAAGCTCACCCTATATTCCTTCTTCGGCGGGATGTTAGTGTTCGTTGGAATACTCGTCGCTTATGTCAGTGGCGGCACGTTGGACCTGAATCAGCTGTCGCAATTCCAGTTCTCACCGCAACTGCAATCGTGGGTGTTTCCGGTGTTGTTTCTCGGCTTTGCAGTGCTGGCCGGCATCTGGCCGCTGCACACCTGGGCTCCGACTGGTCATGCCGCTGCGCCAACTGCGGGTTCGATGTTGCTGGCTGGAATTGTGATGAAGCTTGGCTCGTATGCTGGTCTACGCGTCGCGATGAATCTTTTTCCGCAGGGATTTCACATGTGGAGCAAATGGATCGCTGTGCTGGCAGTGATCGGAATCGTGTATGCAGCGGCAGTGGCGCTTCGCCAACGCGATCTGAAGTTTGTGATCGGTTATTCGAGCGTGAGCCACATGGGCTTTGTGCTACTCGGCTTCGCTACGGCCAACGCGCTCGGCGTTTCGGGCGCAGTGCTGCAAATGTTCTCGCACGGTATTATCGCGGCTCTTTTGTTCGCCGTCGCCGGCCGCATGATTTACCGGCGTACGCACACGCGCGAACTCAATGCTCTTTCCGGAATGGATCTGAGCCACGCGATGCCCTTTGCGGCTTTCACTTTTGTGGTCGCCGCGGCTGCGTCAATGGGCATCCCGGGTTTCAGCGGATTTGCGGCGGAAATTACGATTCTTCTTGGGGCATGGAAAACTTACCCGATTGCCGTTTGGATCGCGGGAGTTGGCATTGTTCTTGTCGCTGCCTTCACATTGCGCGCGCTAAAGCTTTCGTTTTTCGGGGAGAAAATTGGCGAAACCGAAGGTGCAACGGCTACAAGGTTACGCGGGAAAGTTTCGGACCCGATCACGATCCCGGAGAAAATCGGCGCCTGCATACTGATGCTCACAACAGTCGCCGTCGGCGTTTACCCGAAACTGTTGTTGGATCGCATTATGCCTGCTGTCGAAACGATGAGGTTTTTGAAATGAGACACGTTGCTCATCTTCAACGCTGCAACGCTTCAGCCCTTTAGCGATGTCTTATCTCGAGCTTCTCAAACTTGCATCGCCTGAAGCGGTCGTAGTTGTGACGGCTCTGGTTGTGCTCTCGGTAAGTCTTGTTGCGAAACGCGCAGCTGCCGCCTGCGGTTTTATTGCAGCGCTGGGACTTGTCATTGCACTTGTGGGAGCCCTACTCTTGCCGCGCAACGAAAGCTTGTTTGGCGGAATGCTGGTGATCTCACCCCTAACGTCGCTGTTCAAAATCATTTGCCTCGCCCTCGCATTTTTTACAGTTCTGCTGACGCAGGCAGAAAAGGCGCCGCGACATCCCGGCGAATATCTGGCGTTGGTTCTTCTGGCAGCGGTCGGCCTGATGCTGCTCGTCGGGAGTGAAGAACTGCTGATGATTTTCATTGGCCTGGAGTTGCTCGGACTTTCGCTTTACGTCCTGGCCGCATTCGATAAAACGGACGCGCGCTCAGCCGAAGCAGGTCTGAAATATTTTCTGTTCGGCAGCACATCAAGCGCGTTCACGCTGTTCGGAATCAGCCTGATTTACGGTATGACTGGAACAACCGGTCTCGCCCAGATCGGAGCAAAGTTAGCCACGGCACCAGTGCAAACGCTGCTTGCGGCTGGAATCGTGATGACGCTCGTCGGCTTCGCATTCAAAATCGCTGCCGCGCCGTTTCA
>Ga0157378_10005720_pt1 | contig 10882 bp, 10 predicted proteins | sample M65metaG_FD_115309 | JGI IMG/M metagenome (GOLD analysis project Ga0157378, IMG submission 115309) | Miscanthus rhizosphere microbial communities from Kellogg Biological Station, Michigan, USA - M6-5 metaG | ecosystem: Host-associated > Plants > Roots > Rhizosphere > Soil | place: USA: Michigan...
CACTGATCTACGCGGACAACGCCGCGTCGATCCGGGTCGCGCACAAGATCGGCATGACCTACGAGAAGGACGTCGAGTTCCAAGGCCACCAGCTCGGGCTATATCGCCGGGAGTTGGTTCGCGAGTACGGCGCCGGAACCTGAAGCTCGCCGATGGTGACCCCTGGCCGATCCGAGAGGGCGTGTTCGGAGCGGGAGGCCCGACCCCCGCTCCGACTCGCCCTGAGCCCGTGGACGACTTCTAGACCGTTAACCGGTACGAGGAGCTCGCGTTCGTCGGCGATCTCCAACTACGGCAAGTCGGGCGGATCGTCAGGGTGCGAATCATGCCCGACCCGAAGCGCGGGCCCGGTGTTGACCTCAGATCGATTGTCGGGGGTTAACGACGAGGGCAGGCCGATGCTCTGTAAGGGTGTGAGCGTGGATGTGGGCGGCGCTACAGGGTTCGACGAGCTTTACGAGGAAGTTGGGCCCCGGCTATGGCGTTCCATCTTGGCCTTCGCGGGCGGTCGGCGCGACCTTACCGACGATGTCGTCGCCGAGGCCTTCCTGAGAACCCTCGAGTCAGGGAACAACGTTCGGGATCGGCGGGCATACGTGTATCGGGTTGCGTTCAGGCTCGCCGCGCAGGAACTGGCGCGTGCCTCGGACTCCTCGCAGATCCCAGAGGTCGCCATGCAGGACGATCCAGGGCTCACCGAGTTGTTCGACGCGCTTCGTTCGCTATCGCCGTGCGAGCGGGCCGCCGTGTACCTGCGCTACCAGGTCGATCTCCCGATCGGGAAGATCGCGGACATCCTCGGGAGTTCGGCCGGGGCGGTCCGGGTCCATCTGTTCCGCGGGCGACGCAAGCTCGCGGCCCTGCTGGGAGGTATGAACGATGAATGACTGGCGTCACCAACTCGCAGAGCTCGACCGGACCGAGCCGGATCGCGAAGCGATCCGCAGGAGGTTGGAAGAGGGGTCACGGTTCCCCGATCCGATCGAAGCGCGACGGGAGCCACGGATCGCGGTGATCACGGTCGCGACTGTGATCGCGATCGCTGCGATGGCCTTGCTGTTCGTGGCGTTCCGGAACCAACCGGGCGCCTCTTCACCGGCACCGGCCGCTACGGGCCCCGCTTCGACGATGGCTCCTGCAGCTCCACCGTGTCCGGTCACGGACAGCCCGCTGCTCGGTGAAGCTGGAGTCAGCTTCACTACTGACTGCCTCGCGATCGTCGCGCACCGCCCGACGACGATCACGGTGAAGGCAGGGTTCGAACCTGGAAACGATCGGCTCCAGCACTCGCTCCTGGTCTGTTCGGACAAGGACTGCAACGAAGCGAGCCAGATCGCAGGGACAGACGTCACGACAAGCCCCGCGCTCGTGGTCCTGAACCTCCAAGGGCTCGAACCTGGAACCTACTTCTTCGAAGACCCGGTCCATCCAGTCACTGCCAACGGCACCTTGTACGTGGTTGACGAATCCTGAGACTTGGTGACCAACGCAATCCTCGAAACGCGTGAACCGAAGGCCAGTGACACCCTCCGCCGCGTCCTGATCCGCGGCCAGGGCGAGCGCGACGCCAAGACGCGGCGGAAGGTTCTGCGGGTCCTCGCGAAAAGAGGTGCTGAGCCTACCTTGAGCGCAGTAGCACCGAGGAGGTCTACCCAGACCACGCGACGGAGGGTTGGGTATGGGAGGTCCCTCAGAAGGCGTCTGGTTCCGCAACATGACCATTACTTGAGTGGGCTGCCGGGGAGGCTCGTGCAGCGTGACCAGCGACGACAAGGCGTGTACCTCACCGGGGGCATCATCCTCGTGGTGGAAAGGAGGAGGAGATGACATCCTCTACTGCCGCGGCGACAGCCGCGCCGGAGAAGCGGCGGTTCTCGCGGTCGAGGCGAATCGCACTAGTCGTAGCCGTGTCACTGATGACATCGCTGGCCGCTCTGGCGACTGGTAGCAACCCAGCGCGGGCCGCGAACACCGCGGTGACCCTGACGCCGATCGCTATCGGCTTCCCCAATCCGATCGGCATCGACTACTACCAGCCGACGAAAGAGATGGTCATGTCCGTCAACTACCCCGACGGCATTCCGAACAGCTTCGACATCGTGGCCGCTGACGGGACGTTCTCTCCGTACAGCAGCGTCAGCGGGTTGACGGACGAGGTGTATATGGCCGGCATCCGCAGCAGCGGCTGCCAGCAGACCTTCCAGACTGGCGAACTGTACTTCGGAACCGGGACGCCCGGCGTCATCGCGAAGCTGTCAGCGGACGGAACGACCCTGACGAACCCGTGGGTCACGCTGGCGAATGAGGGCGGGCTGCTGAACGGTGGGTTGTTCCAGGACGTCTACTGCGTCGCCGGCGGAGACCTGATCGTCACGACAAGGACGGGGGACGTGTGGCGCGTGACCTCGGCCGGGGCCGCTACGGAAGTAGCGTCAAGCGTCGGCCAAGATCTCGAGGGACCGACGACGGTGCCGGACAACCCAGCCAGGTACGGTCCGTGGGCGGGACAGATCTTGGTTTCGGATGAGGCTAATGGCGTCATCTGGAGTATCGATCCGACCACGGGATTCACGGGTCGCTGGGATGGCGGAGGTGCGTTCGGCTCAGCAGAAGGGGTCCACGTCGTGCCGCCGAACCAGAACTTCTTCGGCGTCGACTTCGCGGATGGCACGCTTCAGGGCGCGGCCGCTTCGCAGTTCGCAGGTGTCGTGGGCGATGTCGTGCTGGCCACGGAGTTCCCCGGCAAGCTTCTGGACATCACGTGGAACGGGACCAGCTTCCAGTCTTACGACCTGCTGACGGCTGACGTGGGCCAGTGGGAAGGCACGACCTTCGCCCCGGCGAGCCTGCCCGGAGTGTGCTGCTCACTGACGGTCACGAAGTTGGGCTCGGGTTCCGGGAGGGTGACCAGCTCGCCGAGCGGGATCGATTGCGGAGCCACCTGCACGGCCGCGTTCTCGAAGGGGACGATGGTGACGCTGACGGCCACGCCGGATACCGGCTCGACCTTCACCGGCTGGGGCGGCGACTGCGTCGGCGCCGGCCAGTGCACCGTGACGATGGACCAGGATCGGGCGGTTACCGCAACCTTCGACATCGTCGCCCAGCCCAGCCCACGGGTCCTCAAGCAGGATGCCGTTGCGTCGCTGCAGGCACTGCTCCCGACAGGGGACGAGCAGGCGGATCGCAAGATCCAACGGGCCATCCATGAGATCAACGAAACCCTCGACGGTCGACTCTGGGTGGATGACTCGCACCTGACGGATATTGGGAGGAAGGTCTTTCACGAGGAGAAGGAAGCGGCTCGAGCGCTCACGCGCATCTTGAACCCGCCCACGGTGGTGGCGAGCGTGTTGGATTCACTCGCCGCCGCCGACGAGACCCTCGCCCGCACGGCGATCGATGAGGCAGCCGCCGCGGGTGGCGACCCCGGCATCCTGGCCGGGGCCGAGCAGCAGATGCAGAAGGCAGCCGACGAACTTGCGAACGGGCAAGTGCCGGAGTCCATCGAACACTACGGAAGGGCGTGGAAGAAGGCCCAGGAAGCCATGATGTAGAGGGCGCTCAGAAGGACCAGAACTGACGCCTTCGTGGGTCATGTTCGATCCTGACGATGCATCCTGCGCGTGACTCGCCCAGGCGACGCCACGAGTCACCAACTCCTTAAACCTTCTGCGGGCTCTAGGTACATTCGCGAACGCTGGGGCTGCGTCATCCTTCGCTCTACGCTGAACCTGGTGAGCTACTTCAGCGACCTGATGAGGGATAGCGAAGCCGCAGTACGCGATCACTTAGCGGGGGACGAGCAGGTCCTCGCCACGGGCCGATGTGCGGACATCACGACGACAGGAGACCTCAACAGCGCAGGTGCTGCGTGGACCTACGTGATGGCCACCAACCGTTACGTGCATTGGGTGCCGAGTATCAGGAGACTCATCACGGTCTGTTCGCTCGATCTCCATCAAGTCCAGAGTTGCGCCGAGGTTCATTGGCGGCATCGATCCGCGATGATCATGGATCACGATCCACTCATCCGACTGCACTTCGTTCCCAATGGTCGGCCGCTGAACTGGGAGTACACGTCCATGGACTCGGTTGTCGGCCCGCTATCCAAGACGATCCTCGGCTTCAGCCGTCCGACGACGACCGCCGCCGAGAAGCTGAAGGAACAGCTCGTTCTTCGAGGCCTTCAAATCAGGCAGCTTCAAAGCCCGGATCGGCTCCCGGAGACATCCACTCGGGGGACATAGCTCAACCCTCGGGCATCCCGCCCTGCTCCCGCTCGACCGGCTCGGATTACCATCGCCGCACCTAGGGAGGGGGAACTGATGATTCGCGTTATGAGCTTGGTCAAATTGACCGATGACGGTGCGCGAGCGATCGAGAGCTTCGGCGAGACCGTCGCCAAGGTCCGCGAGACGGTCACGGGAAATGGCGGAACACTCGAATACGCCTGGGAGACCGCTGGGATCTACGACTTCGTGGCGGTGCTGACCTTTCCCGATCTCGAAGCGGAGTTCCGGTCGAAGCACGAGGTCTATAAGAAGGCACCATCAGAGTCGACCACGTGCCGGCCATCCCGTTAGAGGAGGCGCTCAAGCTGCGCAACGCTTAGAGGGGGGCCGCCGCGTCGAATTTGGGGAGATTCTCTCCAGGCACATTCTCTTGCTAACGCGGTGCTAACGGCATCGACGTCATCCCTCAGCATCTGCCGTCATCGGACGGTACATCTCGTGCGCTGAAAGTCCCGGTCACGACACCCATCATCACGATCCGACACCGGCCGTCATCGCCTTGGTGGGAGTTCGAATCCCACCCCGGGCACACCTCGAAACAGGAATCACTGCGGGTGGACGGAGGTTTCGGGCTGTGCACCGGTGGACCCATCCCGGCCCGTGCTAACCAGGTGTGCTAACCGAGGATGTACTCGGCCACGCTCTGAGGGCTCTCGCGGAACATGTCGACGGGGATGTGCTGGTACAGGTTCGTCGTCGTGGCGACGTTTTCGTGGCCCAGCCGACCCGAGAGAGCCTTGATGTCCATGCCACTTCTGCGGGCGAGTTTGGCGTACGGGTGGCGAAGGTCGTAGAACCTGATCTCTTTGAGCCCGAGTCTGGTCACGCGCCGATGGAGGCGCTTGGACTGGTTGTCAGGGTTGAACATCGTTCCCCCTGTGGTCGGGGAAGACGAGGTCGAGATCCTCGTAGTCACTGCCTGTTCGCTGACATGGAATCGAGCTATCCGGTCGAGCCTGGGGACCCTCACAACCAAGAACCAAGTCCCTCGACGGTCGAGCGCGCGCTGCTGCAAGGTCTGGTTCGGATCGGGTGAGTCGATAGCCAGCTCCTGTTCGGCTTCGCCGTCATTGCCGGGAATCGAAGTTGCGAGAGTGCGTCTCCGCCGGGCCCATCGGGCTCCGTTTTCGTTCGTAGCCATCCAGGTGTGTAGCCGACCTTGCCACGAAGTTGTTGTGACCCTGATGGTGGTTCTGTAGCGGGCATTGCCCATGGCCCCCTGCCCGTGCTCATGTCTGGACCATGACCCGCGACCAGGTCCTCTTTCAGGCGTGGGCGTTCGGGTGCCTGATCGTAGGACCGGCCCTGATCATTACCGGGGCACGAGCGGCCGGGTTGGCCGTACTCGGCTCCATCGTCGGTAGCGTCGTGGGGACCTTGGTCGCCCCGAGCTTCGATGCCCTCGTGTACAGCACAGTCTTCGGGGCGACCATCGGTACGGTCGTAGTCGGCCTCGCGGGACTCTTTTGGAGATCACCAGCCAAGCGGCCGACGTTGTTGGTAATCGCTGGTCTGGTCGCGCTCCTCGGGGTGGCGGCAGTCCTCGGCGTCCATCTCTTCTGGGGTGGTGGGTGCTTCTACTCCCCCAAGGGTCGCCTCTACACCTCGTGCCTGCCAGCGGCGTGGGATTCGGAGATGCAGATGCTGTTCGTCTTCAATGCTGCCTTCGTCGCGTTCCTCTGTCTGGTGCAGGCGGCTCAAGCCACCCTCACCTACCGGGTCATGCGCGCACGAACGCGTATGCCGAACACCGGTCGAGGGACGGCGGCCCTGCTGCGGAGGCTGCATGATCGAGGCATGGTCCGATGAGATGGGCGATCGCTGCGACTGTCGTGCGAGTGCTCTGTGTGGCCGGTGCCTACTAGGGGGTGGCATCAGTACGACCGATACGTTCAGCATGTGACGGAGCGGCAGCAACGGTATGCCCCATCGAGAGAGGCGTTCCGGTTGGTGGATTGTTGGGAGACGCGCTGGTGGCAAGCGCCATCAAGCACGTTCACGAGATCGCCGCGGGCCTTTGGGATCGGGCACGTCTTGCACCGCCGGCGCAACCCGCGATCATCATTGGTTCCCCGCCGTAGCATTCGGCAATGAACCAGAGCCATATCCGGAAATCCAAGGATGCTGAGCAGCCGAACCGCCACTAGGCACCCGTCCCAGTAATCGGGACGACTAGTGGGCTGATGGGTGCGTTGGTGGAGAAGGAGACTTCGGCTTGACGCGGTCCGCTGGCCGAGGGTTTGAAGGTCAGATCGACCACACATTGTTGAGTGGCGGCAATGGTTTGCCCGCCACAGCCGTCGACCTCGATAGTGAAGTCACTCGCATTCGCGCCGGAGACGTTCACGGCACCGATCACAAGATCCGCGGTGCCAGTATTGGTCAAAGTGATGCTCTTTACATTGCTCTTCACGTTGAGGGGCTTGCTACCGAAGTCGACGCTTGCTGGTGTAAAGGAAGGTGATGGACCAGTGCCGATTCCACTCAACGACATCGCGTACTGCGTGCCGACGTCGTCGACCACAGTGAGTGCGCCGGTCCGTTGACCGACGTCAAGAGGCTTGAAGACAACATCGATAACGCAGAACTGATTCGGATCGGGTGGAAGCGAGGCGGGGCAGTTGTTCGTCTGCGAGAAGTCACCGCTCGTGCCGATCTGATCGATGACGAGGGTGTCGTCGCCGTTATTCGAGAGGATGACCTGACGAACGGCGCTCGGCGTGCCCCAGGCCTGATTCCCGAAGCTCCAGGAATTCGGCGAGAAGGTGGCTTTGGGCGCCGTGGCCGTTCCGCTCAGCGGAAAGATCGCTGTCTTGCCATGCGAGCCCTGCACGGTCAGGGATCCCGACTTCGATCCACTGGACGACGGTGCGAACGACACATTGATGGTGCATGTGCCGGATGTCGGGATCGTTCCAGGCGGCGCAGGACAGTCGTTCGTCTGCGAGAACTCCGAAGAGACTGCGATCTGGCAGAAGGTCAAGGGGCCGGATCCTCCGTTGGTCACTGTGATGGATCTCGGAGCACTGGATTGACCAACTCTTTGACCGGAGAACGTCAAGGTCGAAGGGTTACCTTCCGGCACCCCAGTGGCCACGGCGAGCGCATAGGTAGGGCCGACGGATACGGCGGTCAAACCGCCTAGACCTGACACATGCACGAGTTGTTGGGAGGATGAGGCTGCATCGCCGAGCTGCCCGCTCTCATCGGACCCCCAAGCCCAAACCTTCCCATCCGTCGTGGTTGCCAGCGTTTCGTCCCCGCCTGCCCACACTTCGGTTACGTCGGTGAGCGTAGGCGATGTCACGCCGATAGTGACGGGATCACCGATGTCGGGATTGGCTTGTCCCCAGTCGTTCGCACCCCAGGCCATGAGCGTTCCATCGGTCATCCTGACGACGCTGTGGTCTGCACCTGCAGCGAGGGCGTGATCCCCGGCGCTGACGCCGGTCAGGACCTGGATCGGCGAGCGGACGACAGCAGGCGGATTGAAGTGAGGCGGACCGGGTCCCAGATCGAACGATTGGAGCCGATCGTTGCTGCCCCAGGCCCAAACCGAACCGTCACTCCGAAGCGCCACATCGTGCCCATTACCCGCGGCGATATCGATCACATCCGACAGACCGGTCACCTGAACCGGAAAGTCCAAAGAATTCGCTTGGGCCCATCCGGGAGAACCGAGCTGTCCTTTGTCGTTTGCTCCCCAAGTCCAAACTGTGAGGTCCGACTTCAAGGCGATCGAATGGTATGCGTCGGCGGCGATCGCGAGCGCGGGGAATCCACTGACGGCTGTCGGCGTGAGTTGGGTGCTGGTGAGGTTCGTCGTCGTGTAACCAAGCTGCCCCCACCCATTGGATCCCCAGGTCAAGATCACGCCAGCTTCAGAGAGGGCCATACTGTGGTTTGCCCCGGCTGCGATCTGTCGGATGTCGCGCAGTCCGAACACCTGCACGGGAGTGGACCGGGCCATCTGTGTACCGTCCCCTAGCTGACCGTCGTCATTATTTCCCCACGCCCAGACGGTCCCGTCCCGCTTGAGTACGAGAACGTGATGAGCTCCCGCTGCCACTTCCTCGATGTCGTCGAGATTCGTCAACTGCGCAGGCGTTGTCTCCCCTGCGGCCGGAAGTCCCAAGAGTTGAGAGCTGTCGTTCGCGCCCCAGCCGAAGAGCGACGTCTTGCCAACACACGGCTGGGCTGTAGTCCCTCCATGGTCGCCGGGGCAAGCTGTAGCAAGTAGGACGAAGCCGAATACGAGGAGGGGAGGTCGCGCGCGACCCTTCGTTGACTTCTGGCGCACGCTGGGAATTACCACGCGACCCCCACCTCAACCTTCACTGGCAATAATGAACCGTCCGAGACCTGCCTGTCGCTGATGCCGAGCGTGTAGCCCCAGCGCTCTACTGCCAAAGCAGGATGCTGAAGTAGGGGTGAAAGTCCCGGTCACGACACCGATCATCACGATCCGACACCGGCCATCATTGACTCGGTGGGAGTTCGAATCCCACCCACGGGGCGAGCGACCGCCGATGGGAGGTGACCCGATGAGCGCCGACCCGGATCGTGAGGGCCTCGACGGCACCCGCCTCGGCCGGGCGGTTCGGACCACGACGGAGGGCGCGGAGCTCTCCGCGGCGCCTCATCGCGAGGAGCATCGCCGGACGAACTGGCTGCGCGATGTGATCCTCGGCGGCCAGGACGGGCTGGTGAACATCCTCGGCATCATCCTCGGCGTGATCGCCGGGGGCGGCTCCAACACGGTCCTCCTCGCCGCCGGGTTCGCCGCCGCGATCACGGAATCGATCTCGATGGGGGCGGTCGGCTACACCTCAACCGTCTCGCAGCGCGACTACTACCGCGCCGAGCGGGAGCGCGAGGAAGCCGAGGTCGACACGATGCCGGAGGCGGAACGCCAGGAGGTCCGCGAGATCTACGCCGCGAAGGGGTTCTCGGGCGATCTGCTCGACCAGGTCGTGGAGACGATCACGGCAAACCGCGATCGATGGGTCGCCACGATGATGGACGAGGAGCTGCACCTCCAGCCGGTGGAGCGGGCTGACATCTTCCGCAGTGCCATCGTGATCACGGTCGCGACCCTGATCGGTCACCTGATCCCGTTGTTGCCGTTCTTCTGGCTCGATCGGGCACCGGCATTGGTCGTCGCGATCGTGCTCAGCGCCCTGGTCCTGTTCGGGGTCGGCGTCTATCAGGCCCTCACCCTGACCGGTGATTGGCGGACGAGCGGCCTGCGGTTCGTCGTGATCGGTCTCGGCGCGGCCGGGATCGGGTTCGTGATCGGCAGCCTCTTCCAGTCCGCCGGGGCCTAAGGCGGATCCCCGGAGCGCCGGCTCAGTCGTGCCCGTGGATCCTGACCCAGTCGTGCCCCTCGTTCGCCCCTGAGCATGCGCCCGGATCGACCCCACCCGTGTTCAGTACCTGCCCGGCATCGGTGAACGTTCGGGTCTTCGGGTTCCTCGAGCCGACCACGATGTGCACGAGCGGGATGTCCCCCGACGGCTCGCACGTCGCGATGGCCGGTTCCGAAGTGTCGAAGTCGTACTGGACGGTCTGCGTCAGCACCACGCTCGACTTGCCGGCCACCACGATCGGGTACGGACCCCACAGGTCGTAGGTCGCCGAGCCGATTTCCACGGACACATCGTCGATCGTGAGCGGTCGCCGTGACGGGTTCACGATCCTGATCGCGCCCGCGTCGAAGGCGTCGCCCCCGCCGATGAACCGAACACCCTCGTCGCCATCCCACGGGCTCGGTACGGTGGAGTCGCCCCGGATGCCGTCCGCGTAACCGACGAACACCTTCATCGCATGCACGTTGCTCGCGGCGGTCGCCGGCGAGCCCGGTACCAACACGAGCGCCGCCAGCATGCCGCACGCCAACAGCGACCTGACACCCTTGCTCATCGAGATCCCCCTCGTGGCATCGGTCCAGACCGCTCCCGCGACTGTGCGCTCGCGATGGAGATCTGGGCATCCCGCCGAAGAGTGGTTCTCCGCGCGGGCTCGACCTACGCCCTTGGTGCCGAGGTCAACGGGCCGTCGACGCCCGGGGTACCACCCGTCCGGGCACGACCTCGAGGAGCGGCGCCGACCGCGAGCCCTCCGCGAGGTCGATCAGGAGCGACGCGGCGCGGCGTCCGACCTCCCGGTAGTCCCACTCGATCGTCGTGATCGCGGGGTTGGCGGTCAGGGCCCGGCCACGGTCGTGGGTCGTCGCGAGCAGCACATCGTCCGGGATCGCGAGCCGCATGCCGAGCATCGCTCGGTGCACCTCGACGCCCAGGATCTCCAAGGGGACGTAGACCGCGTCCGGTGCCTCGGTGCGGTCGAACAACCGCTCGACGCTGCGCACCATGGCGCCGGTCTCGTCACGGTCCAGCTCCCCGAGATCGATCGTCTCGGACATCGGCTCCTGCCCGTGCTCGGCACACCAGCTGTCGTACGCCTCGGCCGAGGACGTGAGGAAGGCGGTCATGGGCGGCACGGAGAGGTATCCCACGCGTCGCGCGCCTCGCTCGACGAAGTGATCGAACACGGCGAGCGTGCAATCCCGGGCCTCACACTCCACG
>Ga0157378_10005721_pt1 | contig 10882 bp, 7 predicted proteins | sample M65metaG_FD_115309 | JGI IMG/M metagenome (GOLD analysis project Ga0157378, IMG submission 115309) | Miscanthus rhizosphere microbial communities from Kellogg Biological Station, Michigan, USA - M6-5 metaG | ecosystem: Host-associated > Plants > Roots > Rhizosphere > Soil | place: USA: Michigan...
CCTGCATCACCTCGCCCAGGTGCCCGGTGGTGGTGAACTGCTTGCCGCCGCGCATCCGGCTCGCTTCGATGAACACGATGTCGCCGCCCACCGGCGTCCACACCAGGCCTACCGCGACTCCGGGCTGCTTCACCCGTTCGTCGATTTCCTTTTCGGCCTTGAACTTCGGTACGCCGAGGAACTCCTTTACTACTTCCGGCGTGACCACCATTTTTTCCGTTTGGCCTTCCGCGATGCGGCGCGCCTGTTTGCGGGTGAGCGTTCCGATCTCGCGTTCCAGGTTGCGCACGCCCGCTTCACGCGTGAAGCTGTGGATGATCTCCTGCAAGCCCGCTTCGGTGAACTCAATCTGTTCACCGACTTTCAAGCCGTGCTCGCTGGCCTGCTTGGGGATCAGGTATTTGTTCGCGATGTGGATCTTCTCCTCGCCCGTATAGCCGGGGAGTTCGATGACCTCCATGCGGTCGCGCAGCGGCTCCGGAATCGGGTCCATCCAGTTCGCCGTGGCGATGAAAATCACTTTCGACAAATCGAACGACACGTCCAGGTAGTGATCGCGGAACGTTGCGTTCTGCTCCGGGTCGAGCACTTCCATCAACGCCGCGGACGGGTCGCCGCGAAAGTCGCGCCCGAGTTTGTCCACCTCGTCCAGCATGCAGACGGGGTCGTTCGACTCGGCTCGCTTCAGCCCCTGAATGATCTGGCCCGGCAATGCGCCGATGTACGTGCGGCGGTGGCCCCGGATCTCCGCTTCATCGTGCATGCCGCCCAAAGCGATGCGCACGAACTTGCGGCCGGTCGCCCGCGCGATGGATTTGCCAAGCGAAGTCTTGCCCACGCCCGGAGGCCCGACAAAGCACAGGATCGGTCCCTTCATCCCCGGCTGCAGTTTTTTCACCGCCAGGTAGTCCAGGATGCGCTCCTTCACCTTTTCCAGATCGTAGTGATCCTCGTTCAGTATGTCGTGCGCCGTCTTGATGTCGATCTCCGCCGCATTCGTGCCGGAAGATTTCGACCACGGCAGCGACGTCATCCATTCGAGGTAGGTGCGCGACACCATGTACTCGGCCGATGCCGGCGTCATCTTCGCCAAACGCTTCAGCTCGCGGTCACACTCCTTCTTCGCTTCCGCCGTCATGCCCGCTTCTTCGACCTTCTTGCGCAACTCGTCGATTTCCGCGGCGCTGTCGTCCTGTTCGCCCAGCTCCTTTTGAATTGCCTTCATCTGCTCGCGCAACAGGTACTCGCGCTGGTTCTGGCTCACCTGTTCCTGCACCTGCTCGTGAATCTTCGAACGCAGCTCCAGAACTTCCAGTTCCTTCGACAGTTCGCGAATCAGCGATTCCAGGCGCTTCCGTACATTCGCTGTTTCCAGCAGCTCCTGCCGGACCAGTGTTGAAAGCGAAGGCAGCGTGCCGGCGATGAAGTCCGCCAGCCGTCCGGAGTCGTCGATGTTCGCCGCCACTCCTTGCAGGTCGTCGGAGAGTTGCGGCGAATGCCCAACCACGTCGCGGAACAGGTCCTGCGCGTTGCGGTGCAGCGCCTCCAGTTCGTTGTCCTGCTCGCCGTAGATATCCGGCATTGGCTCAACTTGGGCGGTCAAAAACGGCTTCAGCCCAAGCAGTTCGTTAACCTGAAACCGCTGCAGGCCTTCGAGAAATATCACCACGTTGCCGTTCGGCATCTTTACGGTCTTGTGAACGCGGGCAAACGTCCCGACCTTGTGCAGGTCGGCAGCGGCGGGATCTTCCACCCGGGGATCATGCTGCGCGACCACGCCCAAAAACTTCTCTTCGCCCTGCAGCGAAGCGATCAGCGCCAGCGAGCTTTCGCGGCCAACCGTAAGCGGCAGCACCGCCCCGGGAAACAACACCGTGTCGCGCACCGGCAATATCGCCAACGAAGCGGGTATTGCTACATGTTTTTCAGCCATTGGGTCCTCAGTTCAAAGCTGGCTTGCCCGCTAGGGCTAAGCCGCCTTCCACATTCGATGCCGCACAGAAGGAAAGGGTATCGTCAAGTGCATGCATCTCAGGCATGAAATCTTAGTCTAAGATGCTCAATATCATATTATGGGTGCCTGCGGTTGCTGAATCCTGTTTAACTGTCTTAATTTCTTATACTTACGGAAACCAATGTGGTATCGGCAATCCTCCAATCGAATTTCAATCCTTTTTGTCTGTCCCAAAGTGACTCTCTACAAAAGACTTAGCCTCCAGAGAGGTCTCAAGTTCTCCATTCAGTTGCGCTTCCTCTACCATAGCCAGGATCTTACCCAGCAACGGGCCGGGTGCAAATCCCGCTTCCAGCAGATCCGTGCCCGTCAGCAGCTTGGGCGGTCGAACCAGCTCCGCCGGCGTCTTGCTTACAAACTCTTTCACGAACTCATAGGCCCCAAGGTTCCGGTTGCTCGAAAGGCAGTCCAGCCGGTGCAGATCGAGATGCTCGTCAAAGCGCGGCAACCGCACAAACCGTTTTAACGTCGCCGGCCTCATCCGCCCCGCGTCCTTGAACCGCATGTGGTGTTCCACCAGCGCCAAAATCTGCTCCGTGTCTTGGTTGGAAAACCGCAGCTTGCCGAGCCGCTTCCGCGCAATCGCCATTCCCACTTCCACATGGCCATCAAATCGAATCCGGTCACCGGTCTCTTTGGCGGACCGAAAGGTCGCCGGCTTGCCCACATCATGCAGCAGCACGCCCCATGCCAGTGTCGGGGAACAGCCGGCCGGTAATCCCCCGAGCATCATCATGGTGTGAATCCAGACATCGCCTTCCGGGTGATACTGCGGCGGCTGCTCTACTCCGCGCAATGCAGTGATTTCCGGAAGCAGCTCCGCTAATAGCCCGCTGGTGTCGAGCAGCTCAAACGCTTTCCGCGCTGCCCCCTCCGTCAACATCTTCGTAAGCTCTTCGCGGATCCGTTCCGCAGAGACCTGTGAAATCTCCTTCGCATGACGCCGGATTGCCCGAAGAGTTTCCGCCTCGATTTCATAGCCGAAGCGCGCCGCGAACCGCACCGCGCGCAGCATCCGCAACTTGTCTTCGGCAAATCGCCGGTCAGCCTCGCCGATCGCGCGAATCACGCCCGCATGCAAATCATCTTGCCCGCCCACGAAATCCAACACTTCGCCTCTATTGTGCCGCAAGAGCAAGCCGTTAATCGTGAAGTCCCGTCGCTTTACGTCCTCTTCTGGCGAGCCGGAAAAGGCGACGCGATCGGGATGGCGCCCGTCCGCATAGCCGATGTCGGAGCGGAACGTCGCCACCTCCACCTTCCAGCCGTCCTGCGGCACGAGGATTACCCCGAACTGCGCGCCCACTGTGACCCCGTTCGGAAACAGCTGCAGGACCTGATCTGGTGTTGCATCCGTCGCCACGTCGTAGTCCGCTGGTTCTCGCCCCAGCAGCAGGTCGCGCACGCAGCCGCCGACCAGCAGCGCTTGGTACCCGGCGCTCTGCAGCCGATCACAAATCGAGTTGGCGAACTCTCCCGGAGTCATAACAAAATTATGCGCTTCAGCCAGACGGGAAAAAAGCTGCGGTTCCAGGCGATGGGTGTATTCACAAACGGAGCGATTCGCAGCGCGCTGTTCGAAAGCCCCTACTCGCAACGGAGAACGAGACAGGTAATGTCGTCAAATTGCCTGGTTGTGCCGACGAATTCGTCCACGCGCTGCATCAGGAATTGCAGCGAGCGCTGCGCCTCCCAGTCCGGCAAATAGCGCACGCTCTCTACCAGCCGTGCATCGGTAAACTCTTCGCCTTTGGCATTGAAGGCTTCAACCACGCCGTCGGTAAACAGCACCAGCGCGTCGCGCGGAGCCAACTGCACCGTCGCCGTCAGATACGCAGCGTCCGGCGAAATTCCGAATGGCACGCCGCTCGCCGGCAGCCGCTCAATCACAGCCTCGCCCTTTCCATTGTCTCTGCGGATCACCGGAGCATTGTGTCCGGCATTCACATACGTAAGCTGTCGCGTGGCCGGATCGTATTCGCCGAGCAGCGCGGTCGTGAACCGCCGCCCATCCAGACTGTGCGCGCAAGCATAGCGGTTCAGCCGCTGTACCAGCTCCTCTAACGAAACATCTTCACGCGCGACCGTGTGCAAGCTGGCCTGGAAGGTGGCCATCAGCAAGGCCGCCGGCACGCTCTTACCGGCAACGTCGGCGATAACCAGAAACAATTTTCCGCCCGAGTCGCCATCTTGCAGCGGATAAAACGCGTCGTAGTAATCGCCCGCCACCGAATTCTGCGGCCGGGTGTGAAACGCCACGCTTGCCCCAGCCACCTTCGGCGGCTGCGAAGGCGTGAGCCAGCTCTGAATCTCCCTCGCGATCTCCAGATCGCGCTTCATGGTGACCTTGTCGGCTAATTCCAGCGAAAGCAGCAGCAAAAACAGCAACGCGGCGACCGCGTCAAAGTTCATGTCAAACGAAAAACTGCGGCCGACGGAAAATTTGGGCCCCGAAATGATCAGCATGACCAGCGCGATGAAAAGGATCACCCGCCGCGCCGGCGTCATCTTCATCAGCAGTGCCCAGAAGTAATGCTTCGCAATGCGGAATGGCCGCCGCCAGGCCGGAATGGTTTTCAGTTGCTCCCAGTCCAGGTCTTTTCCGTAAAACCCGTAACTGGCCTGCGCGTCCGCGCTGAATTGCGACCACAGCTCGTCGATTTCGCGGCCTCCGCTGATCCTCTGCCAGAGACCTTCGTCGCCAGGGCGTGGCTCACGCGTGTGTTCAGGTGGTGGAGCAGCGGAAGACATGGAGGAAGTATAGAGCAGGATGATTCATCCTGTTGCGGTACCCCGGGCGATTATTCCTGGTTGCGCGGGAAGCGCGGAATCTCTCCTTTTTCGTTTTCGCGTTCCGGCCTTTCTGCGAGCAGCGAGCCACCAAACTGAACTTTGCCGAAGCCGAAGCGGTCACGCAACGAGTCCGCCGCCTTGCTCAATTTTTCCAGCTTGGCGCGGCGCTGCGGGTCGAGCAGGTCAAGTTGTTCTTCGCCATGCGTCAGTCCACTGAACGCCACGCCCAGCAAACGGACTTTGCGGCTGCGATTGCGATGTTCGCGAAAGAGGGCAAGAAAATGCGCAAACGCGTCGGCGTCAAACTGTACCGGGTCGGATGGAGTCTTCGCTCGCGAGTAGGTGTCGAATCCGGCGTAGCGAATCGTAAGCGTCAGGGTGCGCGCGGAAAGGCCCGCCTCGCGCAGCCGCTTGCAAGCCTTCTGCGACAGATGGCTGAGCATCGATTCGAGCACGCCGGTGTCGTCGGTGTCCTCGCCAAAGGTATGATTGTGCGAAATCGATTTCGGCTCGGCATCGAGAACAAATTCGTAGGAATCGCCGCCGCGCGCCTTGCGGTAAAGCGCCGTTCCCCACTGGCCAAAGATCTTTTCCAGCTTTTCGAGGCCCGTCCCGGCAAGCTGGTGAACGCGCTCGATCCCAAGCGCGCGGAGCGCGCGTTCGGTAACTTCGCCGATGCCGGGAATCTTGCGCACTGGCAGCGGCGCCAGAAATTGCGCTTCCTGTCCCGCGGGAACCCACAGCAGACCTTTCGGCTTGGCCTGATCGCTGGCCACTTTTGCAACTAAACGCGTGGACGCGAGTCCCGCAGAGCAGGGAAGCGATGTGGCTTGCGTAATCGCGCGCAGCAGTTTGTGGGCGGCGGCAAGCGGCGGGCCATGCAATTTTTCTGTTCCGGCGAGATCGAGATAGGCCTCGTCAATCGAAACCATCTCGACGACCGGCGAAAACTTCGCCAGGATGGTTGCGACGCGGTCGCTCCACTCGCCATATTTTTCGTGATGCCCATCCAGAAAAATCGCCTGCGGGCAGAGTCTTGCGGCCGTGCGCAGCGGCATCGCCGAATGAATGCCGAATTCCCGCGCTTCGTAGCTGGCGGCGGAAACAACACCGCGCTGATCAGGTCTTCCACCAACCACTACAGGCTTGCCGCGCAGCTCGGGCTTCTCGAGCAATTCCACCGAAACGAAAAACGCGTCCATGTCCACATGCAGGATGTTTGCTTGCGCGGGCAGCGAGAGCGCCGCTGCGTCCCGATGTTTCGCCCGAAATTGCGCCAGCTTGGGCATGGCACTACCTTACGCCTACTTTCGTTCGGACTCCTGTTGCGTCCGTTTTGGCGATTGGCCGAAGGAGCGAAAACTATCTTCGATGCCAGGTGTTCCCGCCGCGATGGGCGCGAAACGATGAAACGCAAATGTTCCGCGCACGCCGTGCCAGAGAGCGAGGCCTACCAGAATAAACACGATGATGCTCCCCGGATGACCGGATGCCATCCAACTCCAGGCCCTTCCAGCGATATACAACGTAAACCCGGCGACGGCCGCGGCGCGGGACTTGTGCCGAATGCCAAAGGCGATGCCGGCAAGAAAGGCGGCGCCAACGAAGCCCCACAACCGATCGCCTGCCTGCCAGTCGCGGGCGAAATCGATGATGTAAAGACTGCGGTCAACCCGGCGAGGAACATCGTTACCCAGAAAGTTTCGTTTATCGCCGCGAGGGCGTTCTTGCGGCTGCTCACGTCGGGCCAAAACCAGCTTTGCAACAAAGTCATGATTGGTCTCCGGACCGAACATCCCCGACTGGACCATCTGGCGTACGTTCTGCGGAAACGACGCGGGGGATGCCGGCGAGGTCGTTGGTAACTCCGATGTTGGTCCAATCCTGTGTATCGAAGAGCGGTTGAACGGCGGGAAGCGAGTTATGGCCGAGTTCCAGGACCAGGATCCCGCCGGGTTTGAGATGCGCGGCGGATTGCGCGACCAGGTCAGCATAAAGTTCGTAGCCTTCTTCGCCGCCGTAGAGCGCGATTTCGGGTTCGTGGTCGCGCACTTCGCGAGCCAGCGTAGAGGCTTCGCGACGACCGATGTAGGGCGGGTTAGAGGCGATCAGGTCGAACCACGGTGACTTGTGAGGAATGACTTGTGACTGCTGAAGGGCACGGAAGAGATCCGATCGGACGAGCTGAACACGATCTGCGAAACCTAACCGGAGGGCGTTTCGCCGGGCCACGGCGAGCGCCGCGGGAGAAATATCGAGGGCGTAGATTTGTGCAGCTGGAAATTCCTTGGCGAGGGCTACGGCGATGCAGCCCGAGCCGGTGCCGATGTCGGCGAACACCAGTCCGTCGCCGGTCATATTTTGCGAGTGCCCGGCGCGAAGATCGCGCAACGCGAGGCGATCGAGAGCGACTTCGATGACGTGCTCTGTTTCGGGGCGGGGAATCAGAACGTCGGGCGCGACGTCAAACTCCATGCCCCAGAATTCCTGCTTGCCGGTGAGATGCTGGGTTGGAACGCCCGCGGCCCGCTTTTCGATCAAGCCGAAATAGGTTTGTGACTCCCCCGCGGTGAGCTGATCCTCAGGATAAGAGTAGAGCGAAGTGCGTGAGCGGCCGGTTGCGTGGAGCAGGAGGAGTTCCGCTGCGAGCGTCTCGGAGGGAACGTGGGCGTCGCGGAGTTGCGCCATGCCGAGTTTGAGTGCGGTGCGAATGTCCATTGCTGCTGCGGTGAAATTCAATTCAGTTCCTGGAGGATGCTAAAACCCGTTTGGCGCCCCTTTCGAAATGCCGGAGCTAAAGCCCCCTACCCCTAGGCCCCGGCGAGTTCCTGCTTTAGGCGTTCGGCTTCGTAGTGGGTGACGAGGCCGTCCACCAGAGCCGCTAGTTTGCCGTCCATGACGTCGGTGAGCTGGTGCAGGGTCAGGCCGATGCGGTGGTCGGTGATGCGGTTTTGCGGGAAGTTGTAAGTACGGATTTTTTCCGAGCGGTCGCCAGTCTTGATCTGGCCGCGGCGTTCGGCTCCGAGCGCGGCCTGCTGTTTTTCCAGTTCCATTTCGTAGAGGCGCGAACGCAGAACCCGCATGGCTTTGGCGCGATTCTTGATTTGCGATTTCTCGTCCTGCTGCGAAACCACCAGGCCGCTGGGAATGTGCGTGATGCGAACGGCGGAGTAGGTGGTATTCACGGACTGGCCGCCGGGACCCGAGGAACAGAACGTATCGATGCGGAGATCCTTCGCTTCGATCTTGATGTCGATTTCGTCGGCTTCGGGAAGCACCGCAACAGTTGCGGCAGAGGTATGGATGCGGCCTTGCGTCTCGGTGGCAGGAACGCGCTGGACGCGGTGCACGCCGCTTTCGTATTTCAGCTTGGAATAGACTTTATTGCCCGAAATGGAGGCGACGATTTCTTTCAGGCCGCCGAGCGAAGACGGCGAACTTTCGAGGACTTCCACTTTCCAGTTTTGCGTTTCCGCGTAGCGCGAATACATGCGGAAAAGCTCGGCTGCGAAGAGAGCAGCTTCGTCGCCGCCGGTTCCTGCGCGTATTTCAACGATCACGTTTTTCTCGTCGTTGGGATCCTTGGGCAGAAGCAGTAGCTTCAGCTCGTGCTCGACGACTTCCTTGCGCTCGCTGAGGTGCTTTTCCTCGTCGTGCGCCATCTGCTTCATTTCGGCGTCTTCGGCTTCGAGCACCATCTGGTGCGCGCCGGCGAGGTCTTTTTCGAGCCGCTTGTACTCGCGATGCTTGGCGACAATTTCAGAGAGCTCGGCGTGCTGCTTGGCGAGTTTCTGAAAACGAGAAGAGTCGGCCGTGATGTCAGCGGACGAGAGTTGCTGCGTCATCTCTTCGTAGCGCGAGTCGAGCTGATCGAGTTTTTCCGTAAGCGTAAGGACTGGCATTCTGACCTCTGGGTGATCCCTTGTCCCGTGAACAGGGAGAAGCGAAAGTGTTGATGTGGCCTGGTCCGGCAGGCAACTTGAACAGAGGAACGGCTCTCGCGGAGGAGAGCGAAACCGGGGCGGCTAATAGAAGGAGGAGAACTTCATGGCTACAGTCTCTATGATAGCAGTCAGAGGCAGATCGCGGCAAATGGCGTCCACACGAATTGCTGTAAGATGAAGCCGGGCAGAGGGCGGTTGCGGGAATGCCCGGCTGCCTGGACATTCCAGTTTTGGCGACCGGGCTGCAAGCCTGAAGGTCACACGCCAGGCGCTTTTCGCAAGTGCGGCAAACAAAGGAGTTAGAGACATTTTTTGGACCTGCGGCAACCGAGGACTTGGGCGCCGGTGAACGTACGGTATATTGCAATTGAGCAGCAGGAAAACTAAGAGAAATGAGTGAAGCGGCCAAGATGGTGGCGCAAGAGGATGGCGGCAGCGAGCCGGCGTCGCAGGCGGAGCGCAGTGCCGACGCCGGACTCTTGTGGGATTTCTGGTATCCGGCGGCCCGGAGTTCCGCGATCGAGGGGCGGCGGCTCACGACGGCGATGTTGCTGGAAGTGCCGCTGGTTCTGGGGCGGACCGACAAGGGAAAAGCCTTTGCGATGAGGGATGCATGTCCGCACCGAGGCATCCCGCTGTCGTACGGACGGTTTGACGGGACGAACCTGGAGTGCAGCTACCACGGATGGAAGTTTGACGGGTGCAGCGGGCAATGCGTGGAGATTCCTTCGCTGACTTCGCAAGACAAATTGAAAGTGGAGAGGATTTTCGCTGGGCACTATCCTTGCGAGGAGCATGACGGTTACGTTTGGGTGTACCTGAATGCGCCGGGAACATTGTTGCCGGAGACGATTCCGCCTGCGCCGCGCCTTCGGACGTTCAGCGGGAAATACAAAAGCACGCACCTGGAGTGCGATCTGCCTTCGCACATTGATCACGGGATTATCGGGCTGATGGACCCGGCGCACGGGCCGTTTGTGCATCAATCGTGGTTTTGGCGGAGCCAGAAGAGCATTCACGAAAAAGCCAAGCAGTTTGAGGCCATTCCGTATGGATTCCGGATGAGTCCGCATTCGCCGAGCGCCAACAGCGCTCCCTACCAATTGTTGAAGAAGATGACGGGCGCGCCGGTGACCACCACGATTGATTTTGTCCTGCCGAACCTGCGCACCGAGGAGATTCGTAGCGGGAAACTGTGGTTTTCGAGTTTGACGACGGTGACGCCGGTGCGGCGCGACCTGTGCCGGATTGATTTTCTGGCGGCCTGGAATGTGCCGCTGCCCATCGCCATTTTCCGGATGTTCGCGAAGACCTTCTTGCGCCAGGACCAGGAGACAATGATCCAGCAGGCAGAAGGATTGAAGCACAATCCGCGATTGATGCTGATTGACGATGCCGACCGTCCGGCCAAGTGGTATTTTGCGCTGAAGTCCAATTTGCTCGAGTCGCGGCGATCGGGCACGCCGATGACGCATCCGATCGACGAACCGGTGACGCTCTACTGGCGGTCGTAATAGCGGAAGTCGTTGCGGTTCGTGAACGGATCCTCTCTGCCTCTCGATCATACGAGCGCAAGGTTTGGACCTCACAACACCGGCCGCCACAATCCAAGCCCCGACACCTCACGGCCCGGACTTTTTTGCGAAAAGAAACAATGACTACGACAGTTTGGCTGGCTACCGGTCAGCGCGGGAACGCTAGCTTTGCGGCCAGATCTTGAGAGCGCGCCGTAGATCGACCAGCTGGCCGAGGTGATAGGCGTTGTGGTCGTCAGGGATCAGGGCTTCCCGCAACAGAGTTTGGCCGTCGCCCCAGGGGAACGCCGCGTGGAGATCGAAGCGGGGATTGGAAACGAGCGCGATCATGGACTGCAGGTCGCGCTGGAATGCCTTCAGGCTCTTGGTCCATGCGGCTTCGTCGCCCGGCAGTGGCGTTTTTGGCCAGTAGCCCTCCGGGAACTCCGGCGAGACGTGCTTCGCGCTGCGGCTGAACTCCAAAATGTCCCATTGCGCGATGCGCGTGTGTTCCAGGAGCTGCCAGCCGGTGTGCGGCAGGCCGGGAGCGAAGGCGCCCCGCTTGTCGGGCGGAAAATCCTGCAGGGCGTCAGAGAAGCCGACGTGCGCGCTGCCGC
>Ga0157378_10005722_pt1 | contig 10881 bp, 8 predicted proteins | sample M65metaG_FD_115309 | JGI IMG/M metagenome (GOLD analysis project Ga0157378, IMG submission 115309) | Miscanthus rhizosphere microbial communities from Kellogg Biological Station, Michigan, USA - M6-5 metaG | ecosystem: Host-associated > Plants > Roots > Rhizosphere > Soil | place: USA: Michigan...
GATTACCCGTTGCTTCGGTCCCCTTCGGACCCCTGTTGCTGTAGTTTGCTCGAAATAACCGCTTTTCAGCGGCTCCATCAATTGTCGATCGATCCAAGCCAAGGCTCAAAGGGCTTCGTTTTTCTCGCAGAATTGGCGCGAGCGGCCTAACACATGGGTGAAAAAAGTGGCGCGCCCGAGGAGATTCGAACTCCCGACCCTCTGCTTAGAAGGGTTGTTGTTCAAAACACTAAACGCCTTGTTTGCAATCGCCTCCGGGCGTCGCTATTGGGAATCTGGCCCTTAATTGGGTCATTTGGGTTACACGCCCACCCTCGGTTAGGACGGCCGCAGGGCAAGGCGCCCAAGCCACCGCTGTTGCCCGACACTCTTCCCAGTGCTTCCCCTCTATTTAGGAATGGCCCTCGATGTGCTTAAAAGGGTGACTCAGCCGCTCCCGGAAGTAACCTGCTGTTGACGCTGGACCATTACCGCGCACATATGTGCACATTTTTGCCGCGCACAAAATAAGACGAAGGATGTGCCGCCATGGCAGACGGTGAAAAGCCAATAAATGAATCGCAGAAGGATGCAACTCGGGATTCGAAGCAAGAAGGTCCTCAAGAGTTACAACGGCGCATTCAGGAATATCTGCATGCGTTGAAAGAGTACGAAAGGGATTTTGGGTCGAAGGCCTTTATCGGCCCGGGTTCCGGCGGCTGTAAACCCCGGACAAACCGCAGTTAAAACCCACCCCCTGGCGGGGTACTCTACGCCAAACGGGTCAAGTAGCCCCGCTTCCGCCGCGCGAGCTTGGAAGCAGCCATGATTCGAAACCCACGGTAGTAGCCGCAGATCTAGGCGTCAGCCATCCTTTCGTCCCCAGCGAACTTAGGGAGTTTTGCCAATGTCTCCGGCCTTTGCGGATAATGCCTGGGACAGTGGGACAGATGCAAAGGAGAAACGGATCCTGTTTTTAGTTGTTGGCTTGTAAGCCCGGCTTTCGCGGCGTTGTACGAGTTGCTCGGTCAGCTTCATGGCGCTTCGTCAGTTTCCGATTAATGCGACTTATTGACAACTGCAAGGCGATTCGCGGGCTGGTCGCGGTGAAAAATGGAAAAACGTAGACGTTGCTGGGAATTAAAACCCAGGTGTCCTCGGGAGGCTTGAACCACTCCTGAGACCGCAAGGCGATTCGCGGGCCACCAGAATGACGCCGGGGCACAAGGAGAACTACCCGCGGCACGGTAGACGCCGAGTGGTGGTTTTTCAACTGTTAGTTATGCCGGTCCCACGGGGCAGCACTCTCGTCAATTTACCGGGGAATAATTGCGCCGGGATTTCCAAAATCTCGGAAACGAGACCTCCTGTCTATTTTGACAGTTGCCGGTTCCCCGATGCTGCCTTAACGTACGCCATAATCGAGTACTACGGACCGCCCTATCGTCGGCGAGTAAAGGGCGAAGAGGGCAGAAAGCCATAAGGAGACGAAAATGACCTCAAGGACGATCATGCGGGGCCTGCTGGTAGGAGGCGCTTTTTGTGTCTCCTTCTCGCTCCCGGCAGCAGGGCAAGTGAAAAGCACGGAAACAGTCGAGCATGATACCTCCGCACATCAAGTCACGTTCGAGCGCGGGGAAATTGTTTACGTATCGGGTAACGACGTGGTAGTTAAAATGGAAGACGGGTCGCTGCGGGACTTCTTCAATGTACCGGAGAGTGTCACGGTGAATGTCGATGGGCAACATCTTAACGTTCATCAGTTAAAGCCAGGAATGAAGGTTGAGAGACAGACCATCACAACATCAACACCACGAGTGATTACGAAAGTGGAAACAGTGACGGGTAAAGTGTGGCACGTGACGCCACCAAGTACCGTTATTTTGACACTCGAGGACGGCTCGAACCAGAGCTTCAAGATTCCCAACAACCAGAAATTTACGATCAACGGAGAAGAGACCGACGCGTTCGGACTAAAGAAGGGCATGGTGGTTTCGGCCCAGAGGATTACCGAAGTGCCGGAGACGGTCGTTACTCAGCAGGTAAAGCGGACTGGAACAATGCCGCCGCCGCCACCACCCAAGCAGGATGTGCCGGTCCTGATCGTCATGGCGGCGCCAACACCAGCGCCAGCCGCCGAAGTAGCCAAGGCCGAACCAGCACCCAAAGCATTGCCGAAGACCGCCAGTACACTGCCGCTCGTAGGTGCGCTTGGTGCACTGTTTTGCGGGTTGGCGTTGACGGTCATGGCAATCCGAAAGTTCGCTGCTTGATCCACTATTGGCAGGATCGACCTGCTTGTCAGAATCGCCTGAAAACGGTCTAGGGTTTGTTGTGTGGCCCACAACCGGCCGCTCAGCTCTGCCAGCACAAGCTTAAGCAGTTCGTTTTAGCTCATTCTGGCGCGTCGCAGGCCTCAGACTCCACTTCTATCGCTTCAACGGCTGGCTCTGATTCTATTTGATTATGCGGGCCATCTGGCGCGGTTTAGTTAATCGGGGCGATCGTCGCTCTGAAGAGTGGCAGGTTTTCCGAATTGAGCGGTGTTGTCGAGGGAACAGCCGACGGAAGCTGGCCGTTTCCAAAAATGGAAGAAAATAAAAAAGGTCAGCTGGCTCCGGGGCGTCCCCGCGATCCCTTGCTCTCCGTGCCGGACAACTCAGGTGCCCCGCAACTATGCCCAATTTTGGTTCGCCTGCGCAGTTACCGGAGCGGCTCTTCACTGGTGAGCTTGGCGACTGTGGAATGCACGGAAAAGACGGCCACCCGCTACAGTTTCCGCTACACTGCGCCAACGGGCCTTTCTCTTCTACTTGTAAATGATTGAAAAGATGGCGCGCCCGAGGGGACGATTTTAGAACTTTTCTTCGCGACTTCGTGTCAGGCTTACCGCAGTTCGATCCACTGTCAGGAGCTACGTCAACAGGCAAGTTGAGTGTTGTATGATCCCGTGCGCGGAGCCACGAGTAGATCGGAATCAGAAGATCTAGCAGCCGCAGACACCATCAGAAAACGCCTTGCCGATTAGCTGGGAGAAGTACGGACCCGGGGCTCGGAGGCTTTCAAAAATGCTGGTTCAGGATGCTCAACGCGAAGTGCGGACGGTGTTCGTCGGCGGGTTTTGGGGCCAACTGGTCTCGTCCATCATCTGGCTGGCATCGGCTGGAATAGCAACGTGGGTCAGCCCGAAGGCGGGCATCTGGACCGTCGTAGCCGGTGGATTCTTCATTTACCCGCTGACACAACTGCTGCTGCGCCTAGGCGGCAGGCGTGCTTCGGTCGCGCGCGACAATCCTCTTGGTAAGCTGGGGATGCAAATTGCGTTTGCCGGCGGGCTCCCGATGCTGCTTCTGGTGCCGGTTACGGAATTCCGATTGACCTTGTTTTATCCGGCGCTGATGGTGCTGATGGGAGCGCACTACCTGCCGTTTACCTTTCTATATGGAACGCGGATTTTCATGCTGCTGGGCGCGGCGTTGGCCGGGTGTGGGGTAGTGCTTGCGTTTTACGCACCCGGATCCTTCAGCCTGGGCGGGTGGATCGGCGGTGGCATCCTGTTCATGTTTGCGTGGGTTTTGCGAATGGCAGTCGGTGCTGAAATTCGCACGTGAAAAGTGGCGCGCCCGGGGAGACTCGAACTCCCGACCCTCTGCTTAGAAGGCAGATGCTCTATCCAACTGAGCTACGGGCGCACCGATTGTAACTAACTCACTGTACTGCGTTTATTGCGTTTTTCGCAACCGGCAATTGAGCGGGCGCATTCTCGTGCCCAATTCTGTGACCATCCAGCCGAGAAATTGCGTCGAGAACAGCGTCCTCCGAAGGGTGAACGTAGCGGGACGAAATTGCAATGGAGGCGTGCCCGGCGATCCGTGCCAACGTCCACACGTCGCAGCCGGACTGCCCTAGCCGGGTCAGAAAAGCTTGTCTTGAGGTCTCGTCCAGAATCACTACTTACATCATCCGTACTCAGCGCCGCCTGCGCCACGCGCGCATTAGATTGGCAGAGTGTATAACGATGCAGCCAAGCGTTTCAGTCCACGATCGCAGGCAATAACGTCGAGATGAAGCGAAGTCCAATCCGCCAGAAAGAAAGTCTCGCTCCCCTCCCCATCATAGGTTTTGAGATAGGCCCCGCAGGACTGGCAATAGTCGACACGAAGGTATTTTTCTCCCTCGATCGCAAGGGCCGAGAGCCGATGATCGTCCGCACTTTCGCAGAACGGGCACCCAATTCGCCGATATCGCCAGCGCGTGCCGCAGCAGCCGCACGAGAGCAGACGCCTGCGGCCGGGGTCGACGCCGACCAGCTGGGCCATCGCGGGCAGGGATCTGCACGTCGGGCAATAACTGCGAAGCCATCGCTCTTCGTCTCGCCAACCGTCGAAGGCGTTCACCACGGGGCGGAGGAACCGCGCCGTCGCCGTCCACGCCAGATAACGCAACAGCCCGGGGAACAGCGGTCTGAGCGTCTCGTCGCCCAGCAGAAAGTCCGCGGATGCGCCGCGAGACCTGGGGCTCACGCCGCAGTTCTGTGTCGAGAGCGCGAGTTTTCGCCTCAATCCTTCCCGAGGACCTTCCCGAGGCCAGTCTTTCCAGAAGCGCTCCCGCCATGATAAGAATAGAATGCTCCTCGATTGGGGCGACCAAGGGACGGGTTTGCCGCAGTATTCTCGACTCGCCCCCGCCGCATAAATCCTAGAACTCTGGCTGACCTGAGGTTTATTGCTGGATCACGAAAAACTGTTGAAAGCTTTGAATGATGACCGGCAAGCGTGCCGGGAATCCGCCCAGCTCAACTCGCCAGAAGAAGACCAGCGCAATGCCGTTGAGTTCAGAACCCTAACAACCCACTTGATGTGGGGCGAGAGGAAGACCATGGCCGGAATACGGCGTCATCTAGTTCTGCCTTATGCCAGCAAACGCTGACGGAGTTGAGGTGGTTCAGAGCGGCGTGGCCTACGCCTAAACGGAAGCAAAGTGCGACGACTGTTTCGAATCTTGAAGTCTATTGAAGATCAAAGAGCAACATCACGCCGTAGGTCCTAGTGGCCACCTGAACGTCGGGAACAACCAGCGGCATTAACGAGGAGTGTTTATGAGCCAGATGGCTCATGTGTGTGTCATAGACATAGCGCCCGATGAACCATCCCATCGTGCCGCCGACAAAAATGTCGGACGCGAAATGCTTCTGCGCCGCGACGCGCGATACGCTGACCAGTGCGGCCAGACTGTAGGCGACCACACCGACGATCGGCTGGTGCTTGTATTCGTGACTGACCAGCGATGCGATGGACCAGACCTGAATGGCATGACCAGAGGGGAACGACCTTCCGCCGCCCCAAAAATCACCAGGCTTGCTTTCGTCGGGGCGGTTGCGACGAAAGGCCTCTTTCAGCACTCCGGCGACGATAAGCGAGTCCAGAAGGGACTCCGTGCCGAGGACGCCAATCTCGCGTGCCTTCGCGTGGTCGGCCAGGACGCCGAAGCCGTAATAGCCGGCGACGAGCGGGACCAGAGTGTAGGAGGCACCGATTTGAGAAATGCGTCCTCCCCATTTGACTTGGCCTTGGCTGTTTTCGAAAGAATTTGCGATGCGACGATCGGCAACGATCAACCCAGCGGTCACAACTCCGGAAAGCAGCCACCATTTTGCATTGTCGCGATTCATGCGAAATGGGCTGGTAAAGATTTCCTTCTGGTCGAGGAGAATGTTAAGTAGGAGTTTGCGGCCGAGTGGTTTGAGGCGCTCAGTGTCGCCCGGGTAGAAGATGCGATCGCGGCGGTCCGGGACGGTGGGTTGCGGATTCGGCGACGACACGGCTTGCGTCGGATCTTGTTCGCCGGAAGATTCCGCATCCGCCTGTCCGGCGGATTGCGAGCAAAATAATGGGGCTTCGCCGGTCGCAAAGTGGCTGAGGTAAACAGCCTGGTCGCTCGGCGCAAGGTCCGTCGAAAAACCTAGCGGCCCGCGAGTTTGAGCAGTTGACGGATGACCGAAGTAAGCCGCCGCACCGATTGCTAGCAGCGCCCTTACATACCAAGAGAGTGAACTGGCCTTCTCAGCCCGAAGACGAAACATGTTATTTGGGCCACCGATTCGCTCGAAATTATGCCGTGTGGGTGCTGGTTTCCGTCAATCAGGAGATGAAGGTAGGAGAAGATAGAGCGCGGCTGCCACAAAAGACCCTCATCGGAACGATTCTTTCGACCTGGAAGTAGTGTGAAAGCTTCAGTCATTCGCTGTGGGACTCCCGACTGCGATTGGGGCTATCGAGTCTCAGACCTGAGCGAGGAGCAACTGGAACTGTGCTATTCGGAGTTCAGGAAGCACTGCATCCAGGGACACGATCTTCAGGAGTGGGACACGACCTCGTACATGCGTCTGGACCTGGAACTCTGGACGCTGACGTTGTCAAGACATAGGCTACTGGACACACTGACGCCGGAGCCTAATTGCCCATCAAGTGGTGTGCCGTGTTTATGAGCGTTGGAAGAGGCACCGTCTTCGGAAGGACAAAGCTCACGCCCGCGTTGGAAGCCGTGGCGCTTAACATACTTAAAGGGTAAACAGAATGATCGGCATCGGCGGGAAGACTCTGCGCAGTTCAGACGCCGCTGCTAGGCCATCCATGACCGGCATCGAAAGGTCCAGGATAACGATGTCGGGCTTGATTTGTTTGGCCACCTCAATCGCTTCTTGGCCGCCTCCCGCCTCAGCGCATTTCTTGCAGCCGTCAGATAAAAAGGCGGACGCAAGCAACTTCCGTATCGCTGGGTTGTCATCCACAGCTAGGACGGTTTTGCCTGCGCCACGCTTCTTCGGATCACTTTCGATTTGCACAAACCCTCGTTTCGCGAGAACCCATGCGGTCGTGCAAAGAGCAAGGAACTGTGAATAGCAGTTTAGAGATGCTATTCTCTATCCTGAGAACGCCGTAGAAGATCGTCTTTTCATTTCCGATCTCAGCCCAGCAGACTTCGAATGCCTGAGATGATCCGAGTCGGCCCATTCTGAAAATTCAATCCGGGCTTGGCTTTATAGTTCAGTCGTTTGGATGCCTGAAACGAAGCGTGGTCTATCATGCCAACAAACGCCAGTTCCGCATCGCCGGTCGAACCGAAGTCAGCGTTAGCGCGGCGCGTCGAGGACCGGTTCGGTGTTCTTCCAAACTTTTTTCGCCTCGCTTCCGAAACTCCGGAAATCACTGAGAGACTCTGGGGATTTGCGGAAGCTGCCTACCTCAATAATCCTCTACCGTCTATCTTCAAGGAACGGCTTTTCGTTCAATTGTCGCGCTTCTGCGTTGTTCGCTACTGCATCGCACGACATGTCGGCTTCCTGATCGGTCTTGGTCGGCCTTCTGGAGATCAGAAGGTCCCGGTCCAGCGGGTTGAAGATGTTGTTCGACTACTTCAACGATCCCTTCCTCGTGGACGCCAGCTAGATTTGCGTCTTTCACTTTGTGAGGCTTGCCCTTCGCCTCTTGTTGACCTTCCTCCAGCGGATTCGCAGATCGAAGAGGCGATCTTCGCATTAGCTAGTCACGTTTTCACGCAAACGGAGGATGCGCCGCGTAGCCTCGATGCCCTGAAGCGCATTCTCGGTCCGGTCCGTTGCCAGCATTTGCTCGTTTTTCTTGTTTTCGTCCGCGCCGCACACTACTGGACCAAAGTTCACCCTGAACTCGAACTTGAGGAAGACATCAACGAGCTTTTGAGGACTCATGAAGCATTGGCGACTTGCATTCTCAACGATCCCGAAGCCGCTACTGACGCCATCGCGGCCTCGATTTTAGAGGAGTTGCCGGAGCTGCGGCAAAGGGCTGATAAGGCCATCAGCCTTCTCGCTGCAATTGTGGACTCCTCTGAAGATGCGATTATCAGCAAGGATCTCGACGGAATCATCACCAGTTGGAACAAGGGTGCGGGAAAGCTGTTCGGCTACAGCGCTGAAGAAGCTATCGGGAAGCACATATCACTGGTCATTCCACTCAGCCGGCGAGACGAGGAGATTACCATCATTGATCGTGTCCGTCGCGGCGAACGGATCGAGCATTTTGACACCGTTCGAGTGCGCAAGGATGGCACCGAGTTCGATATCTCTTTGACGATATCACCTATAAAGGATGCTACCGGTAAGGTCGTCGGCGCATCCAAGATCGCTCGCGACATCACTCAACGTAAGGACACTGAGAGGGCATTAAACGAAAGCGAGGAGCGTTTCCGGGCGCTTGCGGATGCGCTTGATGTGCAGGTTCAGTTTCGGACGCAAGAACTTCAGCGACGGAACGCCGAGATTCTCCAGCAAACACTACAGCTAGGAGACCTTTCACAGCGTCTGCTACAAGCGCAAGACGAAGAACGTCGGCGTATTGCCCGTGAATTGCATGACAGTGCCGGCCAGAGCCTAGCAGCTCTAGGAATCACCCTTTCGCGACTTACCAAGGAGGCGCAGTCAAATCCCGCTGTCGTGCAGTACGTAGAAGATGCTCAGCAGTTGGTTGAACATTTGACCCAAGAGATACGCACGACCTCTTACCTTCTGCATCCGCCATTGCTGGATGAGAGCGGATTGTCACCCGCCCTTAGTTGGTATGTAGAAGGTCTATCGCAACGCAGCGGCTTGGAGATTTACCTCAAAATTTCGGAAGACATCGAAAGACTCCCTCGCGAAATGGAAATTGTTATTTTCCGCCTAGTACAAGAATGTTTGACGAATATTCACCGCCATTCGGGCAGCAAAACGGCGATCATTCGGATTACTCGCGAAGGCGAATATATTACTGTGGAAGTGCAAGATAAGGGAAAAGGAATTTCGCCCGAAAGATTGGCTGAAATACAGCTTCATGGTGGCGGCGTTGGTATTCGAGGTATGCGCGAACGTCTTCGGCAATTCAACGGAGAATTGATCATCGACTCCAATGCGCTCGGCACAAAAGTTCGCGCCACACTGTTAGCGCATCAGTCTCAACCTAAAGGACAGCGATACGATTCGGCCACAGCGTGACCGTGCATGAAGCCTGGCGATTTCAAGAGCTAGAGGAAAAGGTTGCCGTCCGCCTTGACGGCTTCAGCTCGATAGCCGTCTAGCTCGATTTCATACAGCCGTTGCGCGCCATCGGGCAGTTTGGCGACCGCGAGGCATGCCCATCGGCTCAATGAATGCGGCATTGTCAGTCTAGCCATACGTCTTCATTTCACCGTCTACCACAACCGCCACATACCGACCGCGCTCCAGAAATTGCATAACCTTCTAGCCTTCACGAGCCATCTTCGCCCACCGTGATTTCGTATCAGGATTCTGTTCGAGTCCATGAAGCTCGTGATCTTCGAACCGGAAATCGACCTGTTTTAGGCCGCGCTTCGCAGTCGTCTTGACCGGATATTTCTCTCCGTCGATCGAAACGTGTTTCGCGCCGTCAACGAGGGTTCGACGCCAGACGCTGACGAGGATTTGTTCCAGTTCTGGCATGTTCCTCAAGCGCACTTGCGGGCTGTGGTGCTACGGCGTGACGTTGATCGCAATATCCCCAGCGTCGCCCACACAGACTCTCGCTTCGCCTTCTGCAGCCGAATCGCTTTTCCGTTGAGTACCTGAAAGGATGCCGTCAACTCCAAGAATTTTGGATTCTTGTACCGAATGTGCCCGAATATTCTTTTCCACTGCGCAGGGATGCTCCTGGCGCGCTAACGCCACACAGCCTCATTCGTGCCAGAGAGAGCGCGATCAAGATAGGTGGCTGCGCTGATCAGCGCAAGATGCGTAAACGCTTGGGGAAAATTGCCGAGATGGCGGCCGTTGGAACCCAGTTCTTCTGAGTACAGGCCAAGATGGTTGGCGTAACCGAGAAGCTTTTCAAACATCAACTGCGCCTTTTCCAATTCGCCGGCGCGGGCTAGGCACTCGACATACCAAAAGGAGCAAGCGGTAAAGCTGCCTTCAGTACCGGGAAGCCCGTCCACATGACTTCGCTCCGCCTGGTAGCGGCGCACCAGCGTGTCTTCGACCAGTTGTTTCTCGATCGCTCGCATCGTTGACAGCCACATGGGGTCGACGGGGCTGATGAACCGCATCATAGGCATCAACAGAGCTGATGCGTCCAAGTCTTTCGTGCCCTTTGTCTGCACAAACGATTGCAGCTCGCCGTCCCAGAAATTCGTAAAGATATCGCCGCGAATTTCATCGCGCGTGCGTTGCCACGCGTCGAGTGGCGCTGAAAGCGAACGCTTATGGGCGAGGCGTAACCCGCGGTCGAAAGCCACCCAGCACATCACGCGAGAGTGCAGGAATTCTCTTGAGCCACCGCGCACTTCCCATATTCCTTCATCCGCGCGCCGCCAATTCTTGCCGAGCCATTCAAGGAGCCGCTGCACCTCTTGCCATCCCTGATGGGAGATGGGGCGGCCATACTTGTTCGACAAATAGATGGCATCCATCATTTCGCCGTAGATGTCGAGTTGCAGCTGTTGGTAGGCGGCGTTTCCAATGCGCACGGGCCGCGAGTTCTCGTAGCCGGAGAGGTGGTCGAGCGAAATTTCCTCGAGGTCCTGCCTGCCATCGATTCCGTACATTACCTGCAGCGGACCTCGCTGGGCGTCGTCACCCAAGCGGCCCTTGAGCCAGTCAATGAACCCTTCGGTTTCATCCACGAATCCCAATCGGATCAGCGCGTACAACGTAAAGGCTGCGTCGCGTAACCACGTGTAGCGATAGTCCCAATTGCGAACTCCGCCGATACGTTCGGGCAGAGAAAATGTTGGAGCGGCAATCAGCGAGCCGTGTTTGCGGCTGATGAGCAGCTTCAGCACCAGCGCCGAGCGAAGGACCATTTCCCGCCAGCGGCCCTTGTATTTTGACTTCGAGATCCATGCCTTCCAGAAGTGCGCAGTATCGAGGCA
>Ga0157378_10005723_pt1 | contig 10879 bp, 10 predicted proteins | sample M65metaG_FD_115309 | JGI IMG/M metagenome (GOLD analysis project Ga0157378, IMG submission 115309) | Miscanthus rhizosphere microbial communities from Kellogg Biological Station, Michigan, USA - M6-5 metaG | ecosystem: Host-associated > Plants > Roots > Rhizosphere > Soil | place: USA: Michigan...
AGGGCTCAATCACATGGCGGAACCGGACTGAGCCGTCGCGGTGACGAAAATTGCGCGCGAGCGCCGGCGGCCGCAAGTCCAATTCAAACTCTCCGTAACCGCGCACAATGTCGCGCGAAGACACCAACTTCGTAACTGCGTCGATCGAATTCGAGTAGTAAGTAGCTCGCAAACCACCCGTCGCCGTCAGCGACCAGCCATTAAAACTCAACGGCATCGAAACGACGGGGTGAAAATCGAAGCGCTGAACGATTGACGGCGTGAAAATCGGATCACGGCCGGCTTCCAGCCGAAACAACGCGAGATCGGGCGCTGTCTCTTTGCGGCTCACGCCTTCGACGCCGCTTTCCCACGACAGATACACCGGAAGTTTCTTCAACCAGCGCACGATCGACGGACGTCGATCCAAAGTGACGCTCGGCAACTCGCGGATGCGAATCTGGGAATTCTGCAGCGAAGTCGCTTGCGAATTCATGCGAAAGTTGAAGGTATAGGCGTGGTAACTCTTGTTGATAAAGACCTGCGAACGCTCTTCCGGAGAGATCGCCTGCTGGATTGAATCTGAAAAGACCTGGCGAAAAGCGAGGTTTGAAGTAATGTTGACGTCAGCCGCCGCCAGGAATCCATTCGGAAAGTAGTGGACCGAATCTATGTAGAAGCTTGAGCCGCCCTGATCTGGATGCTGCGCGTCGGCTTTATGACCGAACACACGGTCCTTCACGATAAAGAAGCCAAGGTTGAAAAATGATCGCGAATTCGCGCGCGTGCGTAAGTCACCGCCAATGCCATAACCACGCTTGGAGTATAAATCGCCGCGCAAAGTGAAGTCGGCCGAACGGCCCAGTGTAAGGTAATAAGCCTGAGAGAGACGAAAGCCTTTCTCGCCCGAGGAACTGAAGGTCGGTGTGAGAAAGCCCGAAGCGCGATCGCGATGCTTCAACGAAAGCGAAGCATAAGGCGTGTACAGAATTGGCACGTGCTTGATGCGAAACGAAGCTGAATGAATGCGTACACGGTCACCGGTCTTGATCGTCGCTTTCTTTGCGCGAAAGCTCCACTTCGGCACCTCCTCTTCGCACGCAGTGATCTCGCCGTTATAGACAACAATCGTCGTCAGGTTAATTCGCTCGACGCGATCGGCAGTGAAGTACATGCGGGTGCCGTCCTGCGTTTGATTTGTATAACCGGTCGAGTTCTCGAAAAAACCTGTCTTGGTGCGGTAGTTCCACTCGGCGTGGCTGCCGGTGATCCGTTGCTGATCGCCTTGATCGAAAACCACGTTGCCGTCGGCGATGACCATGTTGGTGGCGTCATAGATAGTGACTTTGTCGGCCTGCAGACGATAAGTGCCGATGCGCGCGTCAACGTTGCCTTCGCACACCGATACGCGCGCTTCCTTTGGACCTGAGAATGTTTCTTTGTTGCAACCAACCGTAAGACTATCTGAGGATGTGCCCGTTGGTTGCCCCGTCGAAGGCGGGCGGATCGGTTGATCTTGATGCAGCGGGTTTACATTTGGAATGTCGGTGATCGGGTTCTCGACTTTGCGATCGACCGGATTCGTTTGTTGCGCCTGCGCGGCAATGAGCGCAACAAAGACGAAAAATAAGATCGAGACTGCGCGCTTTGTCGTCAACATGTTTGGGGCCGCGCGCACTTAACCTTCCCGATCCTCCGCCTCGTTATAGTCAATCGCGCCTCCTGCGAAGAGAGGATCGCCGCAGCAGGCGCGTTTTCACTAAGCAAGCGCGCCGATGCTAACATGCGCGCGCGAGGGGTCACAAGCGAGTTAGCGGTTACTCATTTTCCATTTGTCATTGTCTTTTTCATTTTCACCTGCTTATCCGCGCACGCCCGTGATCCAGTCCATAATCCATGTGTGTCACGCGGCAAAGAGTTCTGCAGATAACCAAATGACAAATGGAAAATGAAATTTCTTCGACTCATGATCGTTGCCGGCGAAGCTTCGGGTGACGCCCATGGAGCATCGCTTGTAAATGCGTTTTGCGAAGTCGCTCCGCAAACGGAAATTAGCTTTTTTGGCGGGACAGGTGCGCGCATGCGCGCCGCTGGCGTCGAATCAATCGTCGACACTGACAAGCTGTCCATTCTTGGCTTGTGGGAGATCGGGACTGCGCTGCCGCAATTCTTCGCGGCATATCGCCAGCTAAAGCGAGCAGTCAACGATCGAAAACCCGACGCGGTCATTCTGATCGATTGGCCCGACTTCAACCTGCGGCTCGCGCGATGGCTGCGGCGCAATGGAACGCGCGTCATTTATTACATCAGCCCGCAGTTGTGGGCGTGGCGTTCGTATCGCGCGCAAAGTATTCGACGCGATGTTGATTTGCTTCTTTCGATTCTTCCCTTCGAAAGGGAATGGTACGCCGCACGCGGGATGACTCATGTCGAATACGTTGGTCATCCGCTCGCGGGTAACGTTGCCGCGGCTTACGATCGCGAAGAGTTTTGCCGGCGGCACGATCTCGATCCGACGCGACCAATCATCAGCCTCCTCCCCGGAAGTCGTCACAAAGAAGTTGCGCGCATCCTCCCCCCAATGCTCGATGCCGCAGAAGCGATTTCCAAACAACGCGATGACGTGCAATTCGTCGTGGTCGTCGCGCCTAATCGCGATCTGAAGGAAGCTGAGCACTTCATCGCGTCTCAAAACTCAGAGCCAACCACTCTTCGGTTGATTCACCACGAAACTCGCGAAGCTCTCGCTGCGTCGGACGCCGCCGCAATCGCCAGCGGCACCGCGACGTTGGAAACAGCGCTGCTCGGTACGCCAATGGTGATCGTGTACAAGGAATCGCCAATCAACTGGCACGTCCTCGGTAGCCTGATAAACGTTGAGCATTACGGGCTCGTGAATCTTATCGCCGGAGACCGCATGGTTAATGAGTTGATGCAGAACGATTGCAATGGCGAACGAATGGCGAAAGAGTTGCTCGAATTGCTTGAGCCTGATCGTCAGAAGGAGATTCGGGCCGGCCTGAAGGCAGTCGTTGAGCAACTTGGAGATGCCGGTGCTTCACAACGCGCCGCGAAGAAAATTCTTTCATTCATCGAATCAACTACAGAGTGATCATGATCACTTTGACGTCCGCTGCGAATTGGTGCGGAGTGTTGGTGCGGAGTGAACTCATTCCGGTCACAAAACAGTCACATTGCGTGTTGTCGCTACGCATTTCCGTAGATAGAATCGAACGTGCTCAACAACCCCACAAATGAGCGTAAGGCCCCGAAATAATAATAGGAGAGAGTGCTTCCCCTTTGAGTTTGCCAAAACTGCATCCCCGTTTGCTGGTTGTTTGCTTTGCGCTGTCGGTGACCGCCAGCGTTGCCGCCCAAACAAATAATCCGGACGATCGTCCACGTTACTCCGTCAAAAAAACCGTCGCAGTTACCCCGAAAGCGCGCGAAACCACGCCCGCAACTGAGTCCGCTCCGACGACTGCGGCGAAAGCGCCGAACGCACTAGCGCTTGAGATTCAATTTCACGATCAAATGCTGGCCGCGCTCGAATCGCACGTCGGCTCGTCGTATCACTGGAACACCACCGGTCCGAATACGTTCGACTGCTCAGGTTTGGTGTGGCGAGCGTTCCAGGACATCGGCATCAATTTCCAGCGAGGACCGGCTCGATCTTATTGGGCGACGCTTGCGGCGCCCGCGAAGGGCGACGAATTCAAGTTCGGAAACATGGTCTTCTTCAGCGGCCTTGCGCACGTGGGTATCGTGGTGGACGAGAAGGGTTTCTATCATTCGGCGCGTCACGGCGGGGTGATGTATTCGCCATTTAACGATTATTGGCTATCGCGAATCGATGGATTTCGTCGCGTGCCTTTGAACGGATTGCAGGCTGTGCCGGAAAAACGCCTCGTGAGGCCGACTGCAACGATCCCAATTGCGGATGATTTGAATCCGCGTTAACGCGAATCTTATTTACAGAAGAGAAAAGCCGCCGCGAGTTACTCGCGACGGCTTTTTAGTTTGTTACAGAACCGCGAGCGGTATCAAGACTAAAGTTGGGCCTTGATCCCGCTCCCTACCGGTCGCGGTTCAGTAAACTCAGCTCTTAAACACGAACCCCGGATGACGATCTTTGTCTTTCTTCTCCCACACCGCGACGATCTTGTCTACCGCGACGTAACAAGTCTCGCCTTCATGATCCTTCAGTTCCAAAATGCCCGCACGGACGTTGATGCATTCGCCGCGCAGACTCGCAGCTCCGGAACAAACGACGTCAATTTCCTTGCCGATTAATGTCGAAAGAAGTTGTTCCATCAGCTAATCGTCTCCATTGCGAAACGTGATCTGCACCAGTGGCAGAACGGTATTGTCATTCTGCTGGCTGCGCTCAAACACGAGCAGGTCATAGTAAGCGCAACGCTCGCGCGCGGGAAATTCGCGACACGTCAGCGGGCGACCGTTGTAGATTGTGCATCGACGCGTTTCGGGATCGAGGAACTTGCAAGCTTCGCCGAAAACCGGATCTTTTTTGCGGCGCAGAATCCGCTCGCCTTGCCACGTTGTGGTGTAGCGCTTCTCAGCGGTCGCGTAATCGACCGCGAAATGGCGCGCGAGCCGCTTAATGTCGCGCGGCGTCACCTGCACACGCTCGTACACCGCGCAGCAATACGCGGGACAGCTCGAACAGTTATAGTAACTTCGTTTGGTTGGTTTCCGAGGAATTCCCATGCTCCTGTTGTAGAACGGCTGCCGGCCTGTTCACTCGAATAATGGGACAGCCTGTCAGGCTGTCCTGCTCATCGTCGCCTCGATTTCTTGTACTCCTTCAACAACAGATCCATGAACTCTGTGCGTCGGTCATACAAGCGTCGGGGTGACCGTGGTTTATGTTTTGCTAAAGCATACGCCGTGAGGATTGGCAGCGCGACGGTCGAGTCCAAATAGCATACGACTGCATCCGGTAAGCGATCCGGATCGACTTTGCCCCATGACACAGCTTCGCCGGGTGTTGCGCCGGACAATCCGCCCGTGTCAGGCCGCGCATCCGTAACTTGCAAAAAGTAATCGTGCCCACGCTCATCAATTCCAAGGACTTCCTGAATCTGTGGCTCAGTCTGCAGCGCGAAATTCTTCGGCGAGCCGCCGCCAAGAATCAGAATCGCGGACTTGCCGCTTTTTGAACGTGTTGCTTTTCTGGCCGCTGCTCCATCCTTGATGCGCGCGCCGCGTGCGCTCGCGCTCACGATGCCCGTATCGCGATGCTCTCCTGCGCCGTCGCGAATCAAGCCGCGCTTCGCCGCGAGCACAATAGCCGCAGTTTCGTTCACGTCCAACGAAGGATCAAACGCGAGCTTGTTGCCCTGCAATGCCTTGGCCGCGACGTTCATGCCGATCGAAGAATCGCCGGGCGAGGAAGTGTAAAGCGGCACCGCATGTTCATGCGCCGCTGACAGAATCGACTTGTTCTTGATTCCCAGTTTTCGCTCGCGCTCGCGCACGTAACGTCCCGCGCGAAAGTGAAACTCCGCGGTCGACATCGGTTTCTGAAACTCGTCCGCCTCAATCATCCGGCGAAAAAATGCGTCTGTGTCCAGCAAAACCGAATAATCAAAGAAAATGTCGTAAATTCTGACGACTTCTTCGTCGCGCAGAACGATGTCGGAAGTCTGCGCGTTCCCTTGATGCATCGCGAGGCCCAGTCCGAAGTGCGTGTCGTGATAAAAATTTGCGCCGGTGGAAATGATCCAATCGATGAAGCCCGCCTGAATTAACGGAATCAAGGCCGACATCCCAAGTCCCGCCGGCGTTAGCGCACCGGTCAGCGTGACGCCGACAGTCACGTCGGGCTCGAGCATCTTTTCAGTAAAAAGCTGGCACGCCTCGCGCAGACGCGCGGCGTTGTACGCAACGAAGGTGTTGTCGACAAGATCAACAAGTTTTGTGGTCGCATCGATCGGTTGCGGATCGATCCGGCGCCCGCGCAGAAATTTACTTTGCTTTTTTGCCAACGGTTTCAGTTTAACGAGTGATTGAACCGCGAAGAACGATAGTCGGCGAGTCGCGATTTGTTGTCAACGTCGAAATACAGTCATTTGTCGTGCGACGATGTTGTGACCTCAACCGTTCGCGGCAACCGACGGCGCAGGCAGACGCTTTACTTTCACACGGCTGATTCGTTTCTCGTCGGCCTCGAGCACTTCCACTTCCAGTCCGCGAAAGGTCAGATGTTCACCCGGCCGAGGCAGGCTTCCTTTCTCTGCGATCACCAGACCCGCAATCGTCGTGAAGTCGTCCGCTTCAATCTCCATGTCGAACAGCCGCTCGATCTTTCCAATCTCCGTGCTGCCCAGAACTTCGTACGCGCCATCTTCAGCCGCGACGATCTCCTGAGATTCATCTCCGCTGATGTCCTCGTCTTCGATTTCGCCGACGATTTCTTCCAGGATATCTTCGACGGTCACAAGACCGGCGACGCCGCCATATTCGTCAATGACAATTGACATGTATGCACGCGCCTTCTGCATTTCCTGCAGCTGCTTCGCCACCGGCTTCGTTTCCGGCACGAAATAAACGGCGCGGATGAAAGGGGTAATGGCGGAATCGGCTTTACCCAGCGAAAGCGACGGCAAAAGGTCACGCACGTAAACGATGCCTTCAATGTTGTCGATCTGATCGCGATAGACCGGCAGTCGCGAATGTCGCGATTCGATCATCATGTCACGCGCCTGGCGCACCGTGGCATTGTTCGGCAGGCCGACAATTTCGGTGCGTGGCGTCATCACTTCGCCGACGCGCGTGTCGCCAAACTCAATCGCCGATTGAATCAGCTCGCGCTCCTCCTCTTCGATGATGCCTTCAGCTTCACCGACGTCGATGAGCGCTTCAATGTCGTCACCGGAGTCTTCCTCTTCCTCTTCATCAGTCGTTTCCTCATCTTCTTCTTCACGCATCCGATCGAACTGGCGATGCCACGGTTCGGCGGCGAAGGCGAGCGCGCGATAGAACGGTTGCACTATTGGCAGCAGTCGCAGCAATTTTCCCTCAGGATTTCGCAGCGAAAGAAAGCGCGGGATGAACTGACGAAATACTCCGGCCAGCAGCAAACAACCGAGCAGTGCGACAATCAAGCTACCTGCGCTCGACGACAACCAATTCAATGAAACGAAAGTAACGAGGACCGTGAACGCAACGAGCAGGATTTGAATCGCCGCCGACAACGTCAGGCTGAAGCGTGCGCGATTTTCGAGAATTTCTTTCAGCAGCGGCGTGTAACGCGCGTTCGGATGTTCTTCAGCCTCCGCGGCGAGTCGTCGCAATCCGACGTCGCTCAACTGGCTGAACGCCATATCGATGGTGGCTAGAAATGTCAGCGCCAGCAGCAGGAGTAGACTGACGGCTAGTGCAATTTCCATTTGGTTGGTAAATAGTAAATCGCGAATCGTAAATAGAGCAAAATTGGCCTAAATGCCGAGCTTTCTACGCAGTTTTAGCTCCAGCCGGTTCATCTCGCCGTGGTCAGATGCGTGGTCGTAGCCGCACAAATGCAGCAAGCCATGAAGAATAAGTTGCTCGACTTCGTTCGCGATCGTCAGACCATTTTCTTTCGACTGGGTCGCCGCACGTTCGAGCGAGATCACTACTTCGCCGAGATTCGCTTTCAGTTGGTTCTCAAAACGTTCGTGCGCAGATGGGAAAGACAGCACGTCCGTTACGTAATCCTTGCCTCGATATTGACGGTTCAGTTTTCGAATCGCAGCGTTGGAAACAAAAACAATCGACACGTCATCTTTCTCAGTGCCGATCGACTTAATCGCGCGTTGCGAAAAGAGACGCCACTTCTTCAAATTCACTCGATGTTTCCGCTGGCGATTGATTATCTCAACCATTGCCAATTGCCAATTTCCGACTGGATCGATTCCTTCAACGCCGTCAATCGGCAATTGGAAATCGCAAATCGGCAATGGCTTACATCTCGATCTTCTTGGTATGTGTCTCGTACGCCTTGATGATCATCTGCACGAGCTTGTGACGCACGACGTCTTTCTCGCTAAAGTAAATGAACTCGATGCCTTCAATGTTCGCGAGTACACGTTCGGCTTCCACCAGCCCGCTGCGTTTCCCAGTGGGCAGGTCGATCTGCGTCACGTCGCCGGTAATGACCGCTTTCGATCCGAAACCGATGCGCGTCAGAAACATCTTCATCTGCTCGCCGGTCGTGTTCTGGGCTTCGTCGAGAATCACAAAAGCATCCGAAAGAGTTCGTCCGCGCATAAACGCGAGCGGCGCAATTTCGATCACCCGCTTCTCCAGGAGCCGCGTCACGCGCTCGTAGTCCACCAGATCAAATAACGCGTCGTAAAGCGGGCGGAGATATGGATCGACTTTCTCCTGAAGATCGCCGGGCAGAAAGCCGAGTTTCTCGCCGGCTTCAACAGCCGGTCGCGCGAGCACAATGCGATTGACCTGCTTTTGCATCAGTGCCTGCACCGCCATCGCAACGCCGAGGTAAGTCTTGCCCGTGCCTGCTGGTCCGATGCCGAACACGATGTCTTTCTGTTGAATGGCTTCGACGTAGCGGCGCTGCATCGCCGACTTTGGCGCCACCTGTTTCTTGCCTGCCGGACTGAAACGCGAGCGCGTGAAGTAATCCTTTAGACTGTACGCGCGGTCTTCCGCGATTTGCGCAAACGCTTCGCGCAGCTCTTTGTCGTTAAACTGGCGGCCTTCTGAAACCAATTCCGCGAAGTCCTGCAGAATCTGCTCGACAGTCTCAACGTCTTTCGGATCGCCGTCGACGCTGACGTTGTGGCCGCGGCCGTTAATCTGAACGTCGAGCAGCGACTCGAGATACTTTATGTTCTGGTCATGAACGCCGAAGAGCGTTTCCAGGCCTCTGGGTGGAAGCTCGATTTGCTTCAAGTGACTACGACGATCTCCTTATGGTGCTCGTTTCGGTGCAGGGTTTTGAGGATGAATTGCGAAAGCAATTTGTCGCATAAGCGCGTGATGGCAAGCTACTACAGGGGTGAACCGCTGTCAATTACGAGTAATAGTTATGAATAATGAGTGATGAGTAATGAGGACTGAGGACTGAGTGCTTTGTGATTTGTGCTTTGTCCTTCGTGCAGGTCTGCCTTCCGCATTCCGCCTCCTGCCTCCAGCCTCCTGCTTTCTGCCTACTGTCTTCCTACGGTATATTCTACTGACAGCCGCGGAGGGGTCGCATAATTGGTAGTGCAGCGGTCTTGAAAACCGCCGCCCGAAAGGGCTTGCAGGTTCGAGTCCTGTCCCCTCCGCCATTCCTCCAAAATCGCAACAAAAACACACGACACAATCTCGTGTAGAACTCTTTACGTTTTCAGAATCACCTCCTGCCGGTGCACGGAATAGGATGCGAGCCCTACTTCAGAACAGAGGGGAGGAAGAAGTGTCGCGCTTTTTGCGACGCTTCGTGAAAAAAATGAGATTCGAACATCCAAGAAACACTGGATCGCTTGGCGGTATTCGACAACCAAGCAACTCGGTCTCCCCATTTACCCCCTACACACCAAATCGCTTCGGCGCTGAGCACGCCTGGACTCCGGCGGTGTTCGCGCAAAGAGGTCCGACTGTGCTCGTGGTCGAAGACAATGACGAAACTTCATTTCTGTTACGGACGGTCTTGCGACGCAAGGGTTATGGCGTGATTGAAGCCTGGGACGGCAAGCAAGCAATCGACGTTGCGGAAAACGAAGAGTTGGATTTGATTCTACTTGATCTGCAACTGCCGCGACTGAATGGGCTCGGCGTCATTCATCGTCTGCGACAAAACGCGAAGCTCGAGAACGTTCCAATCGTGATCATCACTGGCCAGGATCCGGAGAAGTATCGCACCACCGCAATCGCGGAGGGTTGTGATGACTTTCTGAGTAAGCCGATCGATTTTGATCGCCTCGATGCATTGCTGGACTACTACGCGCCGACGGGAAAGCTAGCGGCTTAAAGTTATCGGATTGAGCGCCGGCGACTTGCGGCCGCCACCGCGGTATTGACCTTCAGATCAGCAGAAGCTGCGGTCAACCTGTTGTTAATCCCGGCATGGTGAAAGTGACAAATCGCGACGGCGAGCGCGTCGGCGGCGTCGTGCGGCTCGGGCACCGATTTCAGCGAGAGAAGAATTCGCACCATCTCTTGCACTTGATGCTTCTCTGCATTCCCATAACCGGCAACTGTCTGTTTGATTGAACGCGGAGAATACTCGCCAATCTCCAGAGCCGCAGTTTCCGCGGCCAGTAAAGCGACGCCGCGAACCTGACCAAGTGTCAGAGTGACCTTCGGATTGTTTGCCAGGAATGCTTCTTCGATCGCGCACGCGTCAGGGTTTAATCGCGTGATGACCTCGTCCAGTGCCCGGCTGATTTTCAGCAGTCGCGACGAGAACGTGGCGGAGGACTTAAGCCGCACAGCACCGAACTCCACCAGCCGATAATGCTGGCCGTTCGCGTCGCCGTCGACCACACCCCATCCGGTGCATTCACTGCCGGGATCGATTCCGAGAACACGCACGTCGCGAAGCTAACATGCCAACAATTAGATTGTCATTAGAAATATCCGTTGGGGGAGTTGGCTTACGAAACGGGATTTACGCGGCAGCCATGTCAGCAGCGCTTATGTCGAAGTTCGCGGAAACTTTCTGCACGTCGTCGTGATCTTCCAGCGATTCCATTAGCTTGACCATCTGACTCGCCTGCGCGCCTTCAAGCTTGATGTAGTTCTGCGGCACCATCTCGACTTCGGCGACCTGTGGAGTTACGCCTGCGTCTTTGATCGCGTTCTGAACCGATTCGAAACTGTCGGGAGCAGTGATGATCTCCCAGTTGTCTTCATCATCGCGAATGTCTTCGGCGCCGGCCTCGATGGC
>Ga0157378_10005724_pt1 | contig 10878 bp, 5 predicted proteins | sample M65metaG_FD_115309 | JGI IMG/M metagenome (GOLD analysis project Ga0157378, IMG submission 115309) | Miscanthus rhizosphere microbial communities from Kellogg Biological Station, Michigan, USA - M6-5 metaG | ecosystem: Host-associated > Plants > Roots > Rhizosphere > Soil | place: USA: Michigan...
CGTGTCCGACGCGCGCTACACGGGGGACATCCGCCAGGTCGCCGGCTGGGTGCCGCACCGGACCTCCCCGTACCTCGCCCCGTGGGACCGTGGTACTGGCTGTTCGACGTGCTGCGCGTGCCCGACTGGATCGCTCATCGCCTGTGGATCGCGACGCTCCTGTTCGTCGGCGGTCTCGGTGTCCGCTGGGCGGCCAAGCACCTCGGGCTCGGTGCTGCCGGTGCACTGACCGCCGCGTTCGTCTACCAGCTGTCGCCCTACATCCTCCCCTACCTGTCGCGGACGTCGTTGATGCTGTTGCCGTGGGCCGCACTCGGTTGGTTGGTGGGGCTGACGATCCGTGCCGCGACGCGCACCCGTTGGCGCGATGCGGCGATCTTCGCGTTGGTGGTCTTCGCCGCGGGCTCGCCGAACGCGACGGCGCTGGCGATGATCGCCCCGGCACCCGTGCTGTGGCTGGTGCACGCCGGATGGCAGCGGACGATCACCTGGCGGCGAGCGACGGTCACCGCATTGCGCATCGGCGCGTTGAGCCTCGGTGTATCGCTGTGGTGGATCGCCATGCTCGCCGTGCAGAGCCGTCACGGAGCAGACGTGCTGTCGTACTCGGAGACGCTGGAGGCCGTGTCGTTCACGTCGGTCAGCACCGAGACGTTGCGGGGCCTCGGTTACTGGTTGTTCTACATCCGCGATCCCGCCGGCTTCGCCACGAGCGCGTCGATCGACTACCTCGAGTCGGGCCGGGTCATCCTCATCGGCTTCGCCCTGCTGGCTTGCTGCATCGCCGGCATCGCCATGACGCGCTGGAGCCAACGACGGTATGCCGCGATGCTGGTGTTCGTCGGCATCGTCCTGGCCGTTGGCGTGCACCCGATCGCTCATCCGTCGCCGTTGATGTCGCCGTTCGCGACGTCGTCTCGATCCTCGTTGTCGCTCGCCCTGCGCAGCAGCACACGCGCCCTTCCCCTCAGCAATCTCGGCCTGGCGCTGGGCGCCGGCGCCTTCGTCACGGCGGCATCGACGCTCGTGGCGCGGCGACGACCACGTTTGCGACTGCTCGTGCCGAGCATCGTCATCTGGTTGGCGATCCTCAACCTGCCGGCGCTGTTCGACGGAGGATTCGTCGACCCGGCTCTCGAGCGCGACGAGAACCCACCGTCCGCGTGGCAGCAGGCCACGAACGCGCTCGATGCCGGATCGACGGAGCACCGCGTCATGCAGTTGCCCGGTGCGGAGTTCGGCGCCTTTCGATGGGGGTACACGGTCGATCCGCCATTGCCCGGCATGACCGACAAACCGCTGATCACTCGCGACCTCCTGCCGCTCGGATCGCCCGGAGCGATGGATCTGCTCTACGCGCTCGACGATCGCGCCCAGACCAACATCCTCGACCCGGCTTCGATCGCCCCAGTTGCCCGCTTGTTCGGTGCCGACACGATCTGGGTCGCCAACGACATGGCATTCGATCGATTTCGCACGCCGCGGCCCGAGCTGACCCACGAGATGTATGCGGCGCGACCGCCCGGCCTCTCGGCGCCGACCCCCTACGGGGAACCACGAGCGAACGTGCCGGTTCTGGAAACGGTCGACGAGACCGCTCTCGCCCACGCCGACGTGATCGGCGAGCCCCTCGCGCCAGTCGAGCTGGTCGGCGTCGAGGACAGCAGCGCGATGGTGAGGGCGGCCACCCGCGAGGTCGTCGTGTCCGGCAGTGGCGACGGGATCGTCGACGCGGCCGCGGCCGGAATCCTCCATGGGAACGAGGCGATTCGCTACGCCGCCGACCTCGGCACCAACGACCGGCTCGACGATGCCGATCTGGTGATCCTCACCGATTCGAACAGGGATCGCGCCCATCAGTGGCGAGGCACGCAGGACGTGGTCGGGTTCACCGAGACCGGCGGTCCCGGCAGCGATGTGTTGGCACGAGACACCGCCGATCAACGACTGCCCGTGTTCGCCGACGACTCCGTCGACCACCAGACCACCGCGAAGGTCGACGGTCTCGACATCCGCGCCACGGGCTACGGCGAGCCGTTCGCGTACCGCCCCGAAGACCGCCCTGCGATGGCTGTCGACGGCGATCCCGAGACAGCAGGGGTCGTCGCCGATCGCTTCAACCCGATCGGCCAACGCCTCGAGGTGCGTGGCGATGTCGCCGGAATGTCTCTGTTGCAGTCGCAGCAGTTGGGCGCCTCGCGGATGATCACCGCGGTGAACATCGACTACGACACCGGTCCGTCGCGGGACGTGCAACTCGACGACTCGTCGCTGTCCGGGGCCGGGGAGCCGGTCGACGTGCCCGCGGGTGCGAAAAGTGCGGCGATCACCATCACGGCGGTCGGTCCTCGTCCGGGGGCAACCGATCCCGGGCCGTCGGCAGTGGTCTTCGCCGAACTTGGCCTCGGCGCACACACGGAGGTCGTCAGCTTGCCGTCCGACGCGTCGGAGGTGGCAGCCGGCACGCCTGTCACGGTCGTTCTGACGAGGTTGCGCACCGACCCCTTGAACCGGTGGCGCAGCGATCCGGAACCGCGTCTGGTCCGCCAGTTCAGCCTCGACTCCGACCGCGACGTCAACACGCGTATCACGCTTCGGCGCAACGACCGGGCATCTGACGAGTTGCTCAACGGCCTGTCCGTCCAGACGACAGCGGTCTCGAATCGCCGGCTGACAGGAGACCCGAACTCCACCGCCGTCCACGCCATCGACGGCGATCCGGCCTCCGCCTGGAGGTCGCCCTTCTCCAACGCGGTCGGCTCGGTGCTGACGATCCCCCTCGACCCGGCAGTTCCGACGTCCACGCTGACCATGACCCAACCGCTCGATCAACAGCACAGTGTGATCTCCCGGGTCGTGGTGACGATCGGAGGCTCGTCGACGGCCGTCGACGTGCCGGCTCCCGATCAAACCGGACGGAGCACCATCACCGTTCCGTCGGCCAACGCCGACTCGATGACCGTGACGATCGACTCGATCGATCCGCGCACGACCATCGACCGACGCTATGGCGAGCCCACCGTTCTCCCGGTGGCGATCGACGAGATCGCCGCGCCGTCGATCGTCGCTCCCCGACCGCTCATCGCCGAGACGCAATGTCGTACCGACCTGGTCTCCGTCGACGGCAAGGCGTTGGGCGTCGAGGTGACCGCGGAGGCTGTCGGCGAACTGAGTGAAGGTCGGCCCGTCGATGTGCAACCGTGCGACTCGCCGACCGTGCATCTCGCCGCAGGAAGCCACCGTGTCGACAGCCAGGCGGGTTTGCAAACCGGGATCGATGTCGACCGTGTCGTGATGACGGACGACTCGACCACAGGCGAGGGCGCTCCGCCGTCGGTGACGGTCACACGAACGCACACCACACGGACCGCAACAGTCGCCGCCTGTCCCCAGGGCTGCTGGCTGATCTTGGGAGAGGGTCTGAACGACGGCTGGAGTGCCGAGGCTGCGGGCAAGAACCTCGGGGCACCGCAGCAGATCTCCGGCGGGTTCAACGGATGGCGACTGCCGCCGTCGACGTCACCCGTGACCGTGAAGATGACGTGGACGCCCCAACGCACGATGTGGATCGGCATGCTCCTAGCGGGCCTCGTCGTACTGGCCTGTGCGGTCCTGATATGGCGGGATCGCCAGAAGTCGACGCTTCCCGACGTCGCCGCGCCCGTCGCCGACTGGCCACCCCGGCAGACCGGCAGGCGACCTGCCGCGATCAGCGCCGCGGCGATGGTGTTGCTGGCGCTGTTGGTCATCTCGCCCATCTACGCAGTGTTGGCCGGTGTGATCGGCGCGGTCGTGATCGTGCTGCGCCGTCCGTCGATTGCCGCGCTGGCGTCGCTGGCTTTGATCAGCGGTCTCGGTGCGTTGATCGTGCGTCGCCAACTGCGCTACCGGCTGGTGGCCAACCCGTCGTGGCCCGCGGCCTTCGACGATCTGCATCGTCTCGGACTGCTCGTCGTCGTGCTGTTGCTGGCGGCCACGATCGTCGACGACCGACCCGCCGATGCACCCGAGGGTTATCCCGACGACCAGGCAGAACAACTAACGTGAACGCTCGTGTCACACGAACCGCGGCCGTGTCTGTCGGTGGTAGTTCCGTGCTACAACGAGCAGGCCACCATCCTGGCGTTGCTCAAACAGGTGGCCGATTCACCGTGGGTGCGCGAGATCATCGTCGTCGACGACGGTTCGACCGACGAGACCAGATCGATCCTCGAAGGTCTGCACGACCCGACGTTGAAGGTGGTGCTGCAGCCCCGTAACCAGGGCAAGGGAGCGGCGCTGCGCACCGGCTTCGCCCACGCCACGAGCGAGTTCGTCATCGTCCAGGATGCCGACCTCGAATACGACCCGCAGGAGTTCGGCGACCTGCTGCCCCCGATCCTCGACGGCAAGGCCGACGTCGTTTTCGGCTCGCGGTTCGTCACGGGCCGGCCCCATCGTGTGTTGTACTTCTGGCACTCGATGGGCAACCGCCTGCTGACCCTCGCCTCCAACATGTTCACCGGGTTGAACCTCACCGACATGGAGACGTGCTACAAGCTCTTCCGTCGTGAGGTCATCCAGTCGATCACCATCGAGGAAGACCGATTCGGTTTCGAACCGGAGATCACCGCGAAGGTCGCCAAGGGCGGATGGCGGATCTACGAGGTCGGCATCTCCTACGCCGGTCGCACCTACGCGGACGGCAAGAAGATCGGCCGGCGCGATGCCGTTCGAGCGTTGTACTGCATCGTTCGCTACTCGAGGCTCGGCGATCGCCTTCGCCGCGCCGGTTGAGCCGGGGAGCCAGGCGATGCGACGTACACCGCTCGAGCGAACTCCGGCAGCATTCGAGGATGCCGACGCGAACCTCGCCGGGGTGCTCGAAGAGCTCGACGACACCAAGCGCTACTCGGCCTGGATCATGGAGATGATCGCTCCGCACGTGAGTGGACGGATCCTCGAGGTCGGCGCCGGTCGTGGCACGTATTCGACCTTCCTCGCCGAGCGCGGTCACCTCACGGCACTCGAACCATCGCCGGCCAACAGCGAAGTCCTGCGCGAGAGGTTGAAGGACAATCCCAACGCCGTCGTCGTCACCGCTGAGCTCGACGGTACCGCTGCACCCGGCTCGTACGACACGGTCGTGCTGCTGAACGTGTTGGAGCACATCTCCGACGATCATCGAGCGCTCGCGGACATCTACGAATCGTTGGCGCCCGGCGGAAAGATGGTGCTGTGGGTCCCGGCGTTCGAGGCCCTCTACGGCAAGTTCGATCAACGGATCGGGCACTACCGCCGATACCGCCGCGACGCGCTGCAAGCCCTGGTCCACAAGACCGGCTTCCAACATGTGACGTCGAAGTACACCAACCTGCCCGGGTTCTTCGCCTGGTGGCTGATCGTGCGTGTGCTCGGCCGTGCACCGTCGTCGGGTCGTCTGCTGTCGACGTACGACCGGTTCTTCATTCCGGTCATCAGCCGGATCGAGCGTCACGTGCACCCGCCCATCGGCCAATCCCTGCTGGTCGTCGCCCAGCGGTCGTAGATGGCACTCACCACCGCTGCGCGGCTGCAGCCAACCTCGACCGAACATCGACCCGACTCGCACATCGCCGCTCTCGATGGGTTGCGCGGCCTGGCGGTCATCGCGGTGCTTTTCTTCCATGCCGGCAAGTTGCGTGGCGGTTTCCTCGGTGTCGATCTGTTCTTCGCGTTGTCCGGGTTCCTGATCACCGGCCTGCTGCTGGCCGAGGTCGACCGGCGCGGACGCGTTGGACTGATCGCCTTCTGGGGTCGCAGGTTCCGCCGCCTCCTCCCCGCCGTGCTGTTGTTGCTCGTTGCCGTCACCGTGATCGTCACGATCGTGGCCAGCGTGCCGGAGCGCGCCGCGACACTCGAGGACGGACCGTGGGCGCAGTTCTACTTGGCCAACTGGCATGCGATCGCCGGCCATCGCGACTACTGGGCGTCGTTCGAACTGCCGAGGATGTTCGGCCACCTGTGGAGTCTCGCGATCGAGGAGCAGTTCTACATGGTCTGGCCGATCGTCGTCGGCCTCATCGCCTGGCGGGCCAGCCGGCCGCATCGCGCCGTGCTGGTGTTCTGCATCGTCGCTTCGTCGTTGTCGCTGTTGTGGATGATCGCACTGTTCAACCCGTCGGATCCGACCCGCGTGTACATCGGCACCGACACGCGTGCCAGCAGCTTGCTGTTGGGTGCGCTCTTCGCCACAGCTCCGATGCGATCCGCCGTCGGCCGAGTGGTCAAGCGATCTACCGGGGCGTTCACTGCTCTCGTCACGACGATCGCCATCGTGATCGGCACGTCGTGGTTCCTCGTCGACGGGCCGTCGTCGCAGTGGCTCTTCCGCGGTGGACTGTTCGTGCACTCGCTGTTGTCCGCACTCCTCGTCGCACTGTGTGCCGCCAACCCGCGCGCAGTTGCATCACGGTCGATCGGCGTGGCGCCGTTAGCGATGATCGGCGTGCTGTCGTACAGCTTGTACCTGTGGCACTGGCCGATCTACGCGTTGCTCACCGAGCAGCGCACCAACCTCTCCGGCTGGCCGTTGTTCGGCGTGCGCATCGCCGTGTCGTTCGCCGCTGCAGCGTTGTCGAAGGTGCTCATCGAGGATCCGGTGCGCTTCCGCGCCCCCTGGGCTCGAGGCCGCACCGGTGTGGCCGTGCTGGTCAGCGCGATGGCCGGTGTCGGCGCCTTCTGGGTCCTGGTTCCGCATCCCGACACCGCGCCTGCGGCCTTCTCGTTGAACCAGTTCGCCTCCACGACGGTTGCAACCGTGCCGCAGTCGACCACCGTGCCTGCGACCGTTGCCGCAGCGGCGCCGACGACCGCGCCGATCGCGGCCAGCACCACGGTCGCAACGGTTCCGATCACCACCACCGTGCCGCCACCTGTGTTGCTGGCGCCGACCACGCGGATCCTGATGGCCGGTGACTCGATGGCCTTCGACGAGTGGCCGGCGGTCGCCGCTGCGCTCTACGCCGGCAGGATCGCGATCTCCGGCTACGTCTCCCCCGGCGCCGGGTTGCTCGACACCAAGTACCCGTCGACGGCCGAGATCGACAAGGCGGTCGTCGACAACAAGCCCGATCTCGTGCTCTATCAAGCATCGCTGTGGGATTACGGCAGTCGTGCGCAGCAGGAGGCGGCCTACACCACGTTCGCCGACTTCGTCATCGATCACGGTGCCCGGTTGGCGTTCGTCACGATCCCGCCGTTGCGCGACGACCACCGTGCTCCCGAGTTGGAGACGCTGACCGTGATCATGCACGAGATCGCCGACGCTCATCCCGGTGAGGTGGTCGTGCTGAACGGCAACGACATCTGGGGCCCCGTGTTCGCCCAGGACGTCAACGGCGACAAGGTGCCGGAGCGCAAGCCCGACGGCGTGCACGTGTGCCCGTCAGGCGCCGCGATGTATGCGATCTGGCTGATGAACCAACTGCAGCAGCGGTTCGCCGATTTCGTACCGACCCCACCGGCCCAGTGGGCGACCGGCGACTGGGTCAACGATCCCCGCTATGTCAACCCTGCCGGGATCTGCGCTGCTCTACCGTGACGATCAACACGGAGGTAGCACGGGCGGAAGGCCGTAGCCGCTGACGCCGACGGGCAGTTCGACCACGGCCGCCGGCTGGCGCAGTTCGGTGTACTGGTCCAGCAACGCCTTGGCCTCTGGCGGCACTTCGGGATTGAACGCGAGCGTGGTGTGGCCCCATCGGGCGAACAGCACGGGCCGTAGCTCGGGATGCCCGACGTCGCACAGCATCTGCAGGATCTGCGCCTCGAGCGCGTCCGAACGCTTCACGTCGTCGGGAGAGCGCACGTCGGAGAAGGCGTCCACCTGCGCACCTGGCAGCGCGGCGATCGCCTCGATCGCCGGCTCGCCGGCGACGTACCACAACGTGGAATCGGCGTGGGCGTCGTCGACGACGCGGAAGGGCATGACACCGGCCTTGCCCCACGGTCCGACCCCGGCGTCGATGCCCCGCCGGCCGAGCTCCAGTGCCAGGCCGTATGCGACGGAGCCCAACGAAACCGGGTCGATGTCGTTGATCTGGTAGCGCGAGCTCGGATCGAGCGAACGCTCCAACTGAGCCGACAGCTCCTTGGTCAACGCACTGTCTCGCTGGTAGGGAACCGCGGCGTCGGCCGCGCGGGTGATACCGATCACCGTCACGAGCGCGGCAACGGCAATCAGCGCCGCGGCGATCCGGGTCGGTGGGCCCTCGCTTGCTTCGGCTGGTCGACGGGCTTTCCACGTGAGCCAGCACGACCACAGGCTTGCTGCAATCCACATCGCCACCAATGGCGACATCCACCGGATCACGTAGTCGAAGAACGGCCCGAAGATCCGGGTGGTCGAGATCAGTCCGAGAATGGTCGCCCCCGACAGCACGGCGAACAACGACAACTCGACGCGGTCGCGTCGCTTCCAAGCCCACCACGCGGAGACTCCGACAAGGATCACGAACAGCACGAAACCGACGTAGCTCGGCGTGCTGCGCGGGTTCTTGTGGGCATCGATGATCCACGGCCCGAACAGGTTGAAGCGCCCGACGAACGCCTTGATCGCGGCGCGCACCCCGACGACCGGTTCGTCCGGATTGCTGAACGTGTCGTACAGCTTGCGAAGGTTGCCGGTTCCCGGTTGCAGTTGCTCGATCACGGGTGGGAGCCAGGCGATCACGAAGACCCCGACGGAGATCAGCAACCATCGAAGAGGATGGTGGTCGTCGAGTCGATCGGTGCGCCACCACAGGTATCCGAGCCACAGGGCAACGCCGGCGAGCAACCCGGTGACCAGCACGGTGTAGCTGATGTGCGTCTGTATGCAATGGCTGCCGACAGCGACCGCAATCGGCAGCATCGCCACGTGCTCGCAGACCAATCCCCACACGAGCACGAGGAAGAGGGCGAAGGCGAACACCGGCACCCACACGTTCCATGGTTCGAGGAAGAATCGTGGGGCGACGGCCATCGACGTGGCGGTCAGGGTCAGGGCGACGAAGGCGGCGATGGACGTGCCTCCCACTCGCCGGGCCACGACGACAGCACCGGCGATGCCGGCGAGGTGCAGTACGTCGACGGCCGCGGCGAGGCCGAACGCCGACGAGCCGAACAGCTTGTAGAACGGGTACAGCAGGTACGCCATGCTCGGCCCAGGTGTCGAGCCGAGGTCCTTCACCCTCGCAGCGACGCCGATCAGCGGCGGATGACGCGGGATGGCCCGGACCATGAACTCGGTGTGCGAGAAGTCGCCGGTCAACAGCCACGTCGAACCGGCGACGGCGCCGAGTGTGACGATCAGGATCAGGGCAGCCGGCACGGCCATCACGATGGGATGCCTGCGACACACGGCCAGCAGTCGGGTCACGGCAGTTCGGCGACGATCATTCGTCCGACGCGATCGGCTCCCTCTGGCGTCAATGCACCGTCGGCGGCGCGCACGGGAACCGTGCCGTCGGCGGTGCAGGTGTCCCACCATTGACACGGCATCGACGTGGCCACCGGCTGGTCGCCGATGAACCGGGTCGGGTCGATGACCGTCGCTCCGGCCTGACCGGCAGCCGCCTCCACCCCGCTGCCGCCGGGCTGCGAGACCACCACGACTCGGTGCCCATCCGCAGCCCGGACCGCGTCGGCGACCGCTGTCGCGTCGCACCCTGTTGCAGTGCCGAACGACAACACGATCGCCGCCGGATCGACATCGTGGGCGACCTTGCGCACGGCCTGGGCGGCATCGCACCATGACGTCGCACCCGAGTCCCAGATCAGGCTGCGGCCGTCCTCGTGGATCCGGTACGTGACGGGTTGTTCTGCCGAGGTCATGAATTGGTCGGTCAACAAGACGACATCAGTGCGACTGTCCTCGTTGTCGATCGTCGGCCACTGCCACCACACCAGCCCGGCGACGACGGCCACGATCAGCACGACCCTGATGGGTGAGGAGATCAGCTGTCGGAACCAACCGCGTGCGTCGCTCACCAGGTGGCGAGGGTAGCAGGCGAGTATGGTCGGCAGCCGTGGGAGACTGGTCAGCGTCGCGATGGCCCTTGCGCGCCGGTGTGCTCACCGCGATCGCCGCGACGGGGCTGTTGATGCAGCGTGCGGGCATCGCCGGGAATCGTCTGGCGAGCGGGGGCACGGGCGCGATCGTGGCCAGGTTCGACCTCGCAGTCCCGTTGCTGGTAGCCCTCGTGGCGTTCCTCACCGCGCGGCGCAGCCTGTCGTCACCGCTGTCCGACAGCGGCGGTCTTGCCCGCCTCCCGGCCATCTACATCGCGTGGGCATTGACGATGCTGTTCGCCAAGGCGGCCCTCCACGTGCAGGCAACGGCCGGGCAGTTCCTGTCCACGTTGGTGATCTTCCGCGTCGTCGGAACCCCGCTCGAGGGTCTCGGCGCAGGCCCGCTGATCCTCGTGGTCGCGTCAACGGTGGTGTTGATGCCGGTGTTCGTCGGGCTCGCCCGTCGTCCTGCACTCGTCGCCCGACCCTGGGTTGTGCCCGTCGGTCTCGCCGTGGTCGCACTCGCCTATCGGATCCTGTGCACCTCGACCGCACACACTGCGCTGTTCGGCCCGCTCAGTTGGTTGCCGAACTACCTCGACCTCATCGGCGTCGGGCTGGCGTTCGCGCTGATCGACGATCGGCTGACCGACGTTCGTCTGCGTCGAGGCGTGCGCATCGCGGGCATTGCCGTCGCGATCATCACCTTTTTCGTCGCGGCGTTCGCGCTCGGACTGCCGAGGTCACCACTGCTCAGTTCGTCGGCGGACATCCACCGCTTCGCAATGGTCGCTGTGGTCTTCTCGGCAGCGGTGCTCTGCGCTGTGTGTCTGTTCCCGCCCGTTTTCACACGTCGGACAATGCCGC
>Ga0157378_10005726_pt1 | contig 10878 bp, 15 predicted proteins | sample M65metaG_FD_115309 | JGI IMG/M metagenome (GOLD analysis project Ga0157378, IMG submission 115309) | Miscanthus rhizosphere microbial communities from Kellogg Biological Station, Michigan, USA - M6-5 metaG | ecosystem: Host-associated > Plants > Roots > Rhizosphere > Soil | place: USA: Michigan...
GAGCGCACGAACGGCAAAAACGATTCTTGGCCAAATGATTTGAACGTGGGAACTGGCTGTTTTTCACGGATGCCCACCTCACCTTTCGCGAGAGCCGTTTTATGGGTGGCCTCCATCTGCTCTGCAATGCGCTTGTTGGTCTGTTTCGTGCTCTCCCGGATAGCTTCGCCGTTCCAGTTGAACTTGTACCACCAATTCTTACTCTTCGGTTGCTTATAGACTGCCATCAGTTGCTACCTCTCCTAATCTGTTTCTTTCTCGGTCTTCCGCCGAGTTTGCCATTGGTCCTAGCGGCTTCCGCTTTTTGCTTGCTGGTCACGCTACCAGCCTTGGCCGCCCTGCAAGCCGGGCAGACCAACGCGATTTTGTGGATTGGGCATTTTGGCATGAGTCATAATACCCAACATGATGGGTTGTGTATATAGTACCCAGACCACAGTATTGGAACGGCGGGCCGCCTTTACGCGGGCCGCCTTCTGCAACGCGCAAGCCCTATACACAATGAATACGTTGCACTAACATATAACCTTCTATATATCAATTGCTTAGGTGCGCAACGGGGCTTCTTGCAGACTATATTCACGTTGCAGTAGCTAGTGCAGCAACAGTGACGTCTCTATAGCATTTGCACATTGCGGAGCGGGGCCGAAGGCCACCGCTCCGTAACAGTAAGTTAGTCTTCGTAGGGCACCTCCACACCGTCCTGCCAAACGCGGACGGGACCGTCGGCAGTGTTCGTGTTTACGATCACCGTTGTCTCGGTTGGTTGGCCAAACAGCGAGTAAATGACTGGGCGACCTTCGCGCCGGACGAGCTTCTGCTGGTCCACCGCGGCGTTGAGCCAGTCGCTCGCCCATTGCCGGGTTTTGCCGCAATGTTCACCTACCTGCTCGGCTTCGCTCGGGCCTAGCTCGCGGACTGTCGCGATTACTAGGCTGATCTGAGACGCTTCATCCGTTTGCGGCTCAAAGAGCAGCGTGTTCGGATTCAGCTTCAGAATCATATCTTCTGGAGCCTGGTCGTGACGGAGTTCAAAGCGCAACCTAACGGTTTTTTGAGGTTCCGCCCATTCCAGCGACATATGTGAGTCATACCAGCCGGGAAGCACGCTACTCCCGCGTGCCTTGTAGCCGACGTTGCCACTGCGCGTGCTGCCTTTACCGTGATGGTGAACCAGCGCGACAGCCACGCCTTTGGCGCGGATGTCGTCAAGGGCGGTCGTCACCTTTGACATATCCTGCGCGACATTTTCGTCGCCAACGTGGAAGTTGGCAAGAGGATCGACAATCACCAGGTCCGGTTTGTACTGATCTATCCAAGCGTGAATCGTCGCAGCACCTTCAGCGTTGTCCAGCTTGACCGATGAGTACACGGAGGCGCTCAAAACTCGCCTCTGTGCCTCGTCTGGATACACGCGCACTTGCCGCGCAAAACGCCCCTGCATCCGCTCCTCGGAAACTTCAGCTTGTACGATCAGCACGCGGTAATCGTGTTCTCGAACGTTGAAGCCTAAGAAGCCTTGCCTACCGGCAATGCTTAACGCGAGTTGGGTCGCGAACAGCGACTTCCCAACTTTCTGGGGGCCGCTGATCAGGAGGGCACCTGCTTTATCGAGCAGGTTGCTCCCATCATTGAGTCGGCTGGCGGGAAACTCTTCGCCAGTAGTGTTTGCACATCTAGTATTTCAATATTATGTTTCATTAGTTCTTCTCCACCTGACTGATTGTGTTGGTACAAACGAATGCATTAAGTGTGGAGACTGGGTACCTAACCAGCCGCCCCACGTGGCAGTAGTCGGGTCCACCGCCGGAAAGCCGCCATTTGCGTAAGAGGGAAGCGGAGCAGCCCAGGAAGTGGGCTGCTTCGCGTTCGTTGAGTAGATGACCAGACAGGGTCTCAGTTTCCAATTGCATCTGTGACCTCCTGTGCGACTGTAGGATCATTGCCCACCTGCAAGTCTCGATTACATTCGCGGGCATACTTGCGCCAGTTATTGGCGTAATCGTCGGACCAGCCAACCTCTTCCATCCAAGCTAGACGCTCTTCCTTTGTCCGAGGTATACGGGAGTAACAATACTCGAACCACTCATCGTCCTCGCCCAGCCACCCGTACTCTTTCCACTTCCAGTAGACGCCCGTTAGTTCCTCTTCATCAATTTCTACGGCTTGGCAAAACTCGCGCAATGGCAAAACACAGTTTTCACCTTCGAAAATGAAATTAACTCTTGCTTCGCTCTCAGGGGAGTCTTGATACACATAAAAGACCTCAGTCGTGCCCGCCGGAACTCTTTTGCGTTTGAACATCCACATCACGGTGGCAATCACTTCATGCTCAAGCATTTGTTCGATCATCATACTTAGAAAATCTCCATATTCTTTGAATTGAATAGAAATGCACTTACCAATAATTGAACTGCCGCTCGTCCAACGAATGAGCAGTCCATAGCTAATACGCGACATTGCATAAATGACCTCTTAAGTTTTTATTGGTGGCTATCGCCACCATGGATAATCCGGCGGCGCGCACGCGTGCCTACCGGGAATACTATTTAGAATTAGTGCGCACCCATGAATGGGAGGCAACTCTCGGATACGCAACGTACCGTGAGGTCGGGCGGCCCGACTTGCTTCACCACGCCTGAGCGCGTGAACTCACCACAAATCCGAAAATAATAGGTGCCAGAGCTTGCGCCCCACCAAACGGGCTGCGCTCCCACGCGAGACAATCGCCAGGCGATTGTAAGCGGGCAAGCCAACTCTGGCTGACAGTAGCTTAACTTCTGACCTGCCGACTCAACGAATCGTCAGACCGAATGGACACACGACATCAGGATAGCACAAACGACGGCTAAATGTCAAGTCACAAGTCGACTTATTTTTGCATTTCTTCGAAAATTCGTATACCAAGCCGAATCGTCCTTAGATAATCCTAAATATATTCTGTCTAATATATATCTCCCAATAATACTCTTAGGAACCGCCACATCAGGTCGGCCCACCTCGAACAGTCGCTTCAAAGCCGCCCAGGGGGCCTCTGCACTGCCTACACGTAATTGTCCCATGATGTAAAAAATCACTTACAGTGCCGTTTTTGACATTTTATCCCTTCCACAGCCTATTTATGCCACGCTACAGAATGCTATCGAGTCGCAACTCGTTGATCGTATTCAACGCTAAACAGATGACGCCTGAGCTGGCCTCAGAGGGTGCGGGTGTACGGCCGCGCACTGCCGTCTTTGATTCTGCCCTTGCACCACGAGCTTGATTGTCGGGTAATTTAGAGGGATTCCCAGGCAATTTCGGAGCATAATTACAACTGCTACGGGGTGCTACCGGGTCGCAAGACGCTGATAGCATTCGACCGCTCAAGGGTGACGCGCGAATTATCGTGCGGAGTGTCGGCAGCAGCACTTCCTTTACTCGGGCGTGACGCCCAACGCTCCGCCTGCCAAGGCGTTCCTTGATGTTACCGAACAGCCGGTCTTCATATATGTGGGCGGCCCTGCCAGTGAGATGTTCGGTGTATCGTTTTCCTAACATAACCTTCTCCAGAGTTCCGAGCTTCACCGGTTGCCCGGCGGGGTTGAGCGCGTTTCTGTTCACAACTCATTAGACGCCGATATGCCTTCGTAAGCAACAGACAATAAACAGTGCATCGAATTATTGACCCTACGAAACTGAGAGTGGAGATTATTGCGGGGCCAATAAATTGTCCTCGGCAGATTATTGTAGGCGGACAGGAGGCTTTACGTCTTCGCCTGTTTCTTTTTCGCCAGAGTTAGAAGCGCGGCAGCCTTATTGCGCTGCTTGGAGTCGCCGTATATCTCTTTGGCTATCTGCCCGAGAGTCCGTCCAAGACTCCTCATCTCCACGGCGGTATCTGATTTGTACGTGCCGCTGGTTGGTCGTGGCCCCGGTTTGCCTCTTGGCTTTGTCTGAGCAACATACTTCACCAACCCTTGCCGCACTAACCGATTGTTTTCGAGCAGGCGCTTCTTCAATCCGGCGGTAGCGTGTTTGTCGGCCAGAATGTACTCCAGGCCGAAAATCCTCAACATGAGGAACAGTGCCAGTGGCTCCTGAACCTCAACAATGGCTTTCTCGGACGACGTGTTCGCGTCAACCCACCCGCTAACGAAATACTCATCGCCTTCGTAGGAATCCAGAGAAGCGTTGGGTCCTTTGGCCCTGATAGCGGTTACGACCTTTGTGATGGTGCGCTTGAACTCTTCTTCGGTTGGGAGTTGATCGGCCATTCACGCTCCGCTGGGCTGGGATTAAAGCGACTTTAACACAATGTAGGGAAATGACAGCGTCAGCGGGCCGTTGCCCGAAGAGTCCTGATATGGCCAACGGTGGGGATACCGTTTGGACGAGTGAATATCCGCTCCCCAAAGTGTCGCGCGCGGAATCAGAAGAGCGGGCGCGGGGAAGGCGAATCGATCACCTCGACGCTTGCCGACTACTCGGCCAAGAGGACGTCGCGACCGCATATTCTATCCATGGTGATCGACGTACCCGGCTGCAAGTTGACGGTGCAATTGACTAGAATTAGCGAGGATGAGTAACGTTGATACTATCAGTTACCTGAGTGCGGAGAGCCTGGCTAAAAATCTTCTTGAGCGCCACAACGCAGGTGACAGTAGCGGCCCACTGTTTCGCGGGCAGTGGGCAGCAGAATGGAATCTGGTACCGACCGCTTGGCGAGGGTGGGTGAAACTGCGGCCGACAGCCACTCCCGTATGTTGCTGCATCGCGAACAATAACGAGGCACCCCAACCATCGGGGCGCTCAACAAAAGTACAGATTGAGTTTGAATTCGCGAAGCTCAAGGAGTTCTATTGGGCGAGCGATCGACAGGGCCTCCGGCTGCCAGAAGATGGCCAAGTACTTCGCAAAGCATTTTATGAGATGGAAGAGTATATTGACAAGGATGTCGTGACGGAGATTAACGCGGCGTGGCCGCCTGAGCCCTTACTTTCGCTTCTCGGCCTAGCACAGCATTACGGGCTGCCCACGCGACTGTTAGATTGGAGCCGAAACCCTCTTGTGGCTGCATATTTCGCCGCTCGCGAAGCGCTTAAATGTTTATGCAATTGTAGTGCAAGACTTGCAATCTGGGAACTACCTTATGAAGCCGTCGAACATACGGGCGGATACGCTCCCGGACCTATACGCCTCGTAACAGCCCCCTTGGCTGACAACTCAAACCTGAAGGCACAGGCTGGTGTGTTCACTATTCAAACAGTGCCTGGTGATCCTGTGCATATCATGCTGATGCAGGACGTTCTGAATGAATCTCTTCCCATTAATGAGAATGTCATGAAGAAGTACACACTTCCTCGTGCAGGAGCTCTAGATCTTCTTCGGCAGCTGTCTCGTTTAGGGTACGACCGCGCTAGCCTTTTCCCAGGATATGGCTCTATTGTCGAAGCGTTGGGCGATAGGCGCGTTCTTGGCCTATAGCCTGGCGGGTTCCCTTTTGTCATTGCCCCTCGGCACCCAAATTGCCAGGAGAGATCGCAACGGAACTTAACCTTTCGTCGCAGGCCACTCGCAAAACCTGGAAATCCCATCACGCCCCGCACAGGGCGGACGCCTTGGACAGCTCGTTGCGCCGGCGTACACGGCCATGCGCCTTACGGCGCTGGCCGTTCCGTCCCGCTGACGTGGAATGTGTGCGAGGGGTCTGCGGGTCAAACTGTCACGCGCGGCAGGATCAAACCATGAACTCATCCAATTCGCCGGTATAAGCCAATCCACCTAAAGAGCGAAGAACCACGCAGTCTATGCATTCGAGTTTCCGTAGATTACTACCGAGCTCGTCGCCCTCATAGGGCAGCTTCCCATTGTGGACTAGGTCGGAACGGGCTCCGAATAAGCGACCAATTCGGAGTTTCTCTTTTAGCTCAGCAGCCGTTCGTCCAGTCACGGAGGAAAGATGATCGCATACAGATCGAATGTCCGAGGTTTCCTTCATCGGGAACACTTCGAGGACCGTCCACAACCAAAGAAACCTTTCGTCTCCAGCCTCCATCAAGAGTGCTCTTGCAAACAAATTCGACATCAGAGTGAACCGGCTATAGTCAACGTCCAGGTTGGCGGTCAAAGCTCTTCTGAAGCTTTCGATCTGCCGTTCGACATCCTCGGTTTTGAAGTTCACCGGCCTGGCTACTGTGATTGAGGCACTTACGATACCACCCGGGGCCAACCATCCACTCCAAACCTCGGTCTCAAACAATTGAGGGGATAGGATCGCAGAGAGTTGAGCGATGGCACGATTTACTTGATCCTCGCAATATCGTGGGCTTGCGGCGGGATCGTGGGGAGTAGCGGTGAGCTCTATATATGTACGATCTTCGGTGAGGTTGAGGCGTTGAGTTTTTATGGCTGGAAAGGAGACTGGTAGGCCCAATGCGACTACACGAGGGCCCCCCGGAACTAAAATGTCGTACTGCCGAGGTCCACGAAAAATTTCGATTCTGACCGGATCGGCGGTTACTATCGCATTTTCCTCGGGTAGAAGTTTCGTCCAATACAACCTCATGTATCTAGAGAAGCTGCTTGGCATAGCTACCATGCTATAGGAGGCCAAGCCCGTTAGGGCTTTAGCCGCTCAATCTACTCGTCTCATCTACCTTGAAGAGAATCCAACTCCTTCGAGACTCTGTATAGAATTCTGAGTCTGCTTAGACTTTCCGCCAACTCCTGGGAGGGCCGGCCTCCCCCATAGACGAGTTCTCTCTGGTAACGGGCGGCGACTGGGATTGGTATATCCAGATTTTGAGGATCACCGTAAAAGGTGTCCAGCATGACTATCACCTCGGCCGCGCCCTTCCCAGCCGGGACTAGAGAGAATGCCTCAGTGAGTGTTTTTTGTTGCTCGTTACTGGGAGGTGACGAGAACAAGCCTGCTACAAACTCGTCTTTCGCCTGTTGCAGACCGTCAGCGAGGCCCACGACATACATGAACTTCAGCATCAGAGCCATTTTCTCATTCCCACCGCCCAGACCGTTCCAAGCTCTGCCATTGGACATTCCGTCTGATACGGCTGTGTCGCCAGCCAATAAGCTGACTGATACCAACAGAACAATCAACACTCTTTTCATCGCGTCCCCTTTCGCGGCTGGCTCAGAAGCCCTTCTTCTATCGGCACGAACTCTCCGTATAAGTAGTATGTGTTTAAGCAGTCTGCTTTCAAGCTGTTGTAGGTGCAGCGGGAAGAACTACAGCGACGGCTTGGCGTCCGGCTACGGGAGCTACGTCTCAAACGTGGCTGGACCCAAGACGTGTTTGCCGACAAGAGTGGCTTCCACCGAGCACAGGTCGGGGCTTTTGAACGTGGCGAAATGAATTTAACAATTGGCAGCTTGTTGCTGCTGGCTCAGACGTTCAAGATCAGAGTGGGCGAACTGTTCAGGGGTATTGAGGATTGAAGTTCCGGTGGCGTTTTGGGTATGGGCTACCTTGAATTTTTCAATCGGATCAACTCATACCCGAATGGTTCTCCATTCTTGAGCCCCTTCGCCATGACGTTGCGGCAGGCACGCGTAGAATGGTATTGATCCGGGCAGAACCCGCTAAGATTGATCCGTCTTCGGATTCCACAAGTGAAAGGTGCATCCAACATGTTCCTGAGGCCAACTCTCCTTCAAATATCCGACCATCTCGTGGTTGTAGAAAACCGGACCCGGATACTCCACCTGAAATTGTGATTGTAGGTAAAGATGGGAAATAAGTGGACCCCAAATCTTTGCGAATCATGGCAAGAGGTGGGCTCAGGCTGTGACTGAGCGTAAAAACGGCCCCTCGTTGTGCGTTAAGCCACTCTTCTAGGGGGTGAAGTTACTGGAGCAGATAGAGGACGACGCGCCACCTGCCACTCACCGGCCACATCTGGAACTTGTGCTTGAACTAGCCCGGCGAACAGAATCGCGAATGTAATTCCTCGGATGGTTGTTCGCATTAGGATCAAAGATTCACGCCGAGGTTGCATCACAAATCCTAAGTTTACCCACGCTTGAGCGGGTCTGAGCTTTGTCTAAACGTTCGATCACCACCCGGTGGGTCTGCCCCTGCTGTTTCGATAGCGCGGTTCAAGTTTTCGCGTTCTGCGATCAGCAGGGCGACTCATGAACCACCACCCCAGCCGGACTCGTATTAGGTAAACGTCAGAATAGGCACTGGGCCGGTTTTAAGTAATAGGATTTGGGGAAGTCGCGCAGCCCTGTTTACCTCCTAGGCACCCAGTTGCTGTCTACATCAAAATTCTTGGAGGTCGGGTACCCACATGCATTCCAAACTAGATCAAACATTGGCTTCAGAATTTTTCCGGGCGGTACCGTGAGATCCTCCACAACCGCCTCAGGAAGGATAAGGACGTTGCTGTTTATGGGCTGGCCGATGTCGAAACCGTAGCTATCCACTCCCATCTGTAAACCTTTGACACCCGTAAGCGTGAGGGCAACTACGACAGGTGCTGCACAGCCGAGTTCTTGCAACTTCTGAAAGCAGAATGGCAGGTAGTCGAATACTGCTTGCTCATATGCAATGCTCGGGATTACTTTGCGGCCTCGGTACTCGTGCGCAAGGAGACTCCCATTGACAACCTCGATCACTCCATTGCGGTAAATCTGGGTGTATGAGAAAGCGGGGTTATTGCCACTGTATGAAATCACCCCTTCAAGATTGATGCTTCGGTCCCAACCTGAGGGTTGCATAGGCCTCAATCGATCTGGGTGATCGAAGTATTGAAGCACGTCGTAATGCGGGCGGCCTGCGAATGATTCGATCGGCATGCAGTGGAGTATGAGTTTCGCGTCTTCAACGAATGGTATGGGGGTGTCGTTGTTTGAAAGCGAAATGATCCGGTCGGTGCGAAAATTCGCAATCCGCTCAGTGATTGTCGCCGAGAGCGTGAATGCAGTCCGAAGTTCGCCAACATCCAGCGGATATTTTCCAGCAGAGTTACGGCCATAGAATTTATCGTGTCCCTTGAAGATGACCCGATGTGGGCCAGACCAGCTACGCTCGCTCCGAATGATAAGCACTTTCGCGCCGCTTTGACAATCCACGACCTTGGTCGAGTACCGAATCCGGGGTTCGAGGCCGCTGGCGATAATGCTGTCTAGTCGGCGCCGTTCCAAATCCATGTCTGAAGTCGTCACTCCAGCAATACCCGCTGGAGTGCCCTGGTTGTCTGTGACACCAAAGATTAGATCACCACCAGTGGTATTCGCGAACGACGAGACATCAGCAAGAAATTCTTTTTTATCCGTGTCGGCACCACCAGGCAGAGCTTGTTTGTACTCAATCGTCTTCCCTTCAGAAACCGAGTTAGTGATTAGAGCTTGCAGGTCCGCCTCGGTGACGTTCTCAAGCGATTTCAGAATCATAAACCGGGAATGCTCTCAATGGTAACTCCAATTTTGGTTCAGCTCGTCGGTCAGTGGCTCGATAGTCCGAACACAATTCTAAATAGCGATTCTTATTTTTAAAATTTTCTGTGTCTGGCTACAGCCGGATAGCCCCCGCACCTACACGTCGGGACTCCTACTTCGGTTCCACCTACCCCCGCCTTCACTTTCGGTTACTGACCTTTTTCGTGCTCGTCCGTTTCTTTGAGGCTGCCAGCGATGCTTTCTTGGCGCGTGCTGACCGTTCTTCGGGCGTCATCGTTTCCAGACTACGCTTGCCACCCTTCGCTCCCATTAGCGCCATCGCCTGCCGGAGCAAATCACGAGTCAACTTGGCCATGAAACAATCTTACCTTACCGCTTAGATTAGTGTTGACGGCCTTACCGCTTAGGTGTATTCTATGCGTGTTCTGATGGTCGATTATTAGAAGGAATCGAACACCAGGACAAGACGGGACCGCGTCGGACTGGCATCCGGCACGGCCCCTAAACACCAAAGCTGGATTGGAGCTTCGATGTCTACCTCAGACGATACCGCACCAGATAAACGGGACGTTTACCAGACGGTCACGGCCCAAATCATCAACGCAATCGAGCAAGGCGCAGGCACGTGGCGCATGCCCTGGCACACTTCAGGCCGGTTCGCCTTCTCGCCGATCAACGTAACCAGCAAGAAACCGTATAGGGGCATCAATACCGTTTGCCTGTGGGCTGCCGCTCAATCCAAAGGCTACGAGTCTGGCGAGTGGGCCACTTATGCCCAGTGGCAGGAACGCGGGGCGCAGGTTCGCAAAGGCGAGAAGTCCACGCTAGTTGTGTTCTGGAAGTTTGCAAACGACACACGCGAGACTGACGACGAAACGCCTGCCAATGGTTCCCGCCTTCTATTCACCCGTGGCTATAGCGTGTTTAACGCTGCTCAAGTAGACGGATACAATCCGCCGGCCGATTCTCACATACCGATGTTGGAACGCATCGAGCATGCCGAATCATTCTTTAAGAGCGTTGGGGCTGATGTTCGTCACGGCGGGAATCAGGCGTACTACGCACCCATGTCTGACCATATCCAGATGCCGCCATTTCTAGCATTCCGCGAAGCCATCTCGTACTACTCAACGCTGGCGCATGAACACACGCATTGGACCGCGTCCCGATGTGATCGCCAGCTAGGGAAGCGATTCGGCGATAACGCCTATGCCGCCGAGGAACTCATCGCCGAATTAGGTGCCGCGTTCACTTGTGCTCACCTTGGGCTGAGCACTGAGCCACGGGCAGACCATGCCGCCTACATTCAGTCATGGCTGAAAGTGCTGAAGGCTGACAAACGCGCCATCTTCACGGCGGCATCCAAGGCGCAACAGGCCGCAGATTGGCTGATCGCACGGGCTGAATCCTCTTGCAAAGCGGTGGCAGCATGACGGGCCGCTTACACTTGGTCGAATCAAAGACGGCTGCTGCGCC
>Ga0157378_10005727_pt1 | contig 10877 bp, 11 predicted proteins | sample M65metaG_FD_115309 | JGI IMG/M metagenome (GOLD analysis project Ga0157378, IMG submission 115309) | Miscanthus rhizosphere microbial communities from Kellogg Biological Station, Michigan, USA - M6-5 metaG | ecosystem: Host-associated > Plants > Roots > Rhizosphere > Soil | place: USA: Michigan...
ATCTGTCGGAGCTTTACAAAGGCCCGCATGATTTCGATGTTGGGGGGCTATCGCGGTTTGCTTCTTAACACAGTCGATAACATAGCAACGCCCTGTTCGGTAAAAGCATTAGGCCGAAAACGAGGATCACGATGCTTTTCTGAACCAATCACAATTTGTGATCGGTTTAATTGAGCCACCTCCTTCGTCGTCAACTGAAACATGAAGTCAGCCGGGAAACGGTCTCGATTGCGGCGCACTGCCTGGTTTAGCGCCGCAGTGGACACGTCATAGAGTCTTGCCAGATCGCGATCAAGCATTACCTTTTCACCGCGAATTAAGAAATGGTTCGTTCAATTTTTTCTCTCGGGATGAGGCTTGATTCTGCTCATGTGAGAATCCTTTCGTGAGACTTCAATCGCCATTGTAAATAGATGATTCGAGAATGTGAACGCGACATTCGTGTGCTTCGATAGAATCAGAGTAATGCTTCAACGCGCATCGCCCCCATGTGCGCTGCCCAGAGTGAAAGGATTCAAAAAATGGAGTTGAAAAGAAATGGCTCACAGCCCTCGACCTACGGCCCTGTCGAATACTTTACCGGCAAGGTACGCATTGACCCTCTGTTCGAGGCGCCCAATCCGGCGCGCATGCGCGGTGCGAGTGTTACGTTTGAGCCTGGCGCTCGCAGCGCATGGCACACACATCCTCTTGGACAAATACTAATCGTCACGTCAGGTTGTGGCTGGGTACAAAGTGAAGGTCAACCAAAAGTTGAAATTCGTCCGGGCGACGTCGTCTGGTGTCCGCCGAACGAGAGGCATTGGCACGGTGCAACGTCGACAACCGCAATGACACACATCGCCATTCAGGAGGCACTCGACGGCAAAGTTGTGGAATGGATGGAAAAGGTCAGCGACGAACAATACAAAAACTGAACATGACTTCGAACGCCGCTACCAAATCTCCATCGAACATATCGCACGATGGTTACCGCGGTGCGAGATCTCCGATAGAAACAAGTTAACGCGAATTTTCAGATTCCGGTTCTTCGCTCCAACGCTTCGGGATATCTCGCACCTTCAATTTTGATTTGCGATGCGGCATCATCGATTTCCCGGAGATCGTCCGGCGTCAGTTGGACTGAAACTGCTCCGATGTTCTCTTCAAGTCGATGTGGTTTCGTCGTGCCGGGGATGGGAACGATCCACGGCTTCTGGGCCATGAGCCAGGCAAGCGCGATTTGCGCCGGCGTAGCATGCTTGCGTTCGGCGATCTGGCGCAACAGATCGACGAGTGCCTGGTTGGCCTTCCGAGCTTCGGGTGTAAAGCGAGGAACGATGTTGCGGAAATCACTCTTGTCGAACGTCGTATTCTCATCGATGTTTCCCGTGAGAAACCCTTTGCCCAACGGACTGAACGGCACAAACCCAATTCCGAGTTCCTCACAAGTTGGCAAGACTTCCTCTTCCGGCTTTCTCCACCACAACGAATATTCGTTTTGCAATGCGGTCACCGGTTGGACCGCATGTGCCCGACGCAGCGTTTGCATCCCGGCTTCTGATAATCCGAAGTGCTTGACCTTGCCTTGCTGAATCAAATCCTTTACGGCTCCAGCGACTTCTTCGATTGGCACGTCGGGATCGACACGATGTTGATAGAAAAGATCGATGTGATCGGTGTTCAGTCGTTTGAGAGAAGCTTCGGCAACCGTCTTAATGTGTTCTGGCCGACTGTCTGTTCCGCTCTGCCCACCTTTGTCATCAAACTTAAAACCAAATTTGGTGGCGATCACGACCTCGTCACGGAAGGGCGCTAAAGCCTCACCGAGTAGTTCTTCGTTTTTGAACGGACCATAGGCTTCCGCGCTGTCGAAGAATGTTATTCCCTGTTCGAAAGCTGCGCGGATCAAGGAAATTGCCTCCTGCTTATCGGTCGCAGGACCATAGCCGAAGCTCAGTCCCATGCAGCCAAGCCCAAGAACCGAAACCTCCAGATTACTTTTTCCGAGTCTCCGTTTCTGCATTGCTGTTCCTTTCATTGCGCATATGTAATTTGAACCTTATCGAATCTTCTGCCGGTCAATGTATGGCGCTATTTTTTGCCAGACTGTGCGACAACTTATTTGCCCCTAAGTGTAGGAAATTTTAGAGAGCAGACTAAGGCGGGAGTGTTTTTTTTAAGTGTCGTAAATTCTGATGAGCCAATCATGGAGTTTAATATCGAGTATGATTGTGAATGGTGTCTACGCTAGAAGTTAGGAATTTATTTTCATTTATGAATCAAGTTTTATTAAAGAAGAAGGAGGAGGATTGATGTCTTCTACTGTCGAAAGGGTTGAAGATCGGTTGGCTGATTTCACGCGTGACAAGCGCGTCTTGCTGCTTTCATTAATGGCTTTGTTTATTGGTGCACTTAGCGCGGTGGTCGCTAAGGCTTTGGTTTGGCTGATTGCCATATTTTCCAATATTACTTTCTATCAGAGGTTTTCTTCGGAGTTCGTTTCGCCTGTCGGCCATCACCTCGGCGCGTTTGTGATCCTGCTTCCCGTTATCGGTGGTCTAATAATCGGCTTGATGGCTCGTTATGGTTCGGAAAAGATCCGCGGGCACGGTATTCCTGAAGCGCTGGAAGCGATTCTGTTTGGCCGCAGCCGCATGGAACCCAAGGTCGCTGTATTGAAGCCACTCTCATCGGCAATCTCAATCGGAACTGGAGGGCCATTCGGCGCCGAAGGACCAATCATCATGACTGGCGGAGCCGTCGGCTCGTTGATTGCGCAAATGTTTCACCTGTCCGCAGCGGAAAGAAAAACACTACTAGTCGCCGGCGCCGCAGGAGGTATGTCCGCGATCTTTGCTTCTCCTGTGGCTGCTGTTTTACTCGCGGTTGAGCTGTTGTTGTTTGAATGGCGTCCGCGTTCGTTTATTCCGGTGGCGATCGCTTCGGCTGTCGCTGGCGCATTACGAGTGCCGCTGTTGGGTGCGGGACCAATCTTTCCTGTGACCGCGCATGCTGCCCTGGGCTCCGAAGGTTTGATCATTGCACTTGTCGTGGGAATTGCGGCGGGACTTGCTTCAGGATTGTTAACGGCGCTCGTTTACGCCTGCGAAGATCTGTTCGCCAAGTTACCGATTCACTGGATGTGGTGGCCGGCGATCGGTGGCTTGTTTGTAGGCATCGGTGGATATTTCGATCCACGTGTGCTCGGCGTGGGCTACGACACAATTCATTCACTCTTGCGCGGTGAGTTGATTGGCTTAGTGGTAATTGGTCTTCTAATCGGCAAAGCCCTGGTGTGGTCCATCTCACTTGGTTCAGGTACTTCCGGTGGTGTCCTCGCTCCCCTGTTGATCATGGGTGGCGCGCTGGGAGCAATTGAGGCCCGCTGGATTCCTATCGGCGATGCCGGACTCTGGGCAATGATTAGTATGGCGGCGATGATGGGTGGCACGATGCGTTCGCCCCTGACCGCAATGGTTTTCACGCTTGAACTGACTCACGATCTAAATGTTTTGCCCGGGCTCATGGTTGGCTGTATAGCAGCACATGCCGTAACCGTGCTGATGTTGCGACGGTCTATTTTGACGGAGAAGATCGCGCGTCGTGGTTTTCACGTTACGCGCGAATATGGAATCGATCCGCTGGCGGCATTACGGGTTGAAGAAGTGATGGATAGAAACGCTCCGGTTATAAGTGCGGACTTAAAGGTTTCAAAACTCTCCGATCTGATTGCGCGCCACGACCCCTCTGTGTCCAAGCGTCAGGGGACTCTCATCGTGGATGAAAACAAGAGGCTGGTCGGAATCATCACACGTGGGGATGTTGTGCGGGCTTTGGATAACGCGACGAATGGCGAAATGACTGTGCTTGAGGCGGGAAGTCAGAACCTGATCGTTGCTTATCCAGACGAAATCCTGCATGACGCAGTCACTAAAATGGTCCGTAATGACATTGGCAGACTACCCGTTGTCAGCCGCAATAATCCGCATAACGTTCTCGGTTATCTCGGGCGAGCGGCTGTGATGACTGCCCGCCTCAGGCGAGTGGAAGAGGAGCACGACCGGGAACGCGGTTGGCTGCAAGGCCTGACATAACTGGCTGGCCCGGCAAGCCGTTTATTTGCCGGGCCCCGTTGCCGTGCTACTTCTGTTGAACACCTCTCTCAATTTCTGGTGAGTCAAGAGCGGTGACTGCGAAATTCTTCGTCGCCGCACGAAAAAATCCCCACTCCACATCCATCAATTTCCAAATATCTTCGTTGTGTCGCGCGGTATGTACCTTGCAGAAACCAGGTGTTTGGATTGGTTCGCTCTCAGAGCGTTAACGAATAGATGAACAGGAGTTGGGAGAATGATTAACTCATCAATGACAGTGCGTGAGGTTGCGATTGAAGTTCCGCAGTCAACCAGACTCTTTGAAAAGCTCAAGATTGATTATTGCTGCGGTGGCAATCGTTCGTTAATAGAAGCCTGCAACTCAGCGGGCCTGGAAATCGACGAGGTTCTTGGGATGTTGCAGACCTCGAGCTATGTGGACAAGTCGGAAACGAGCACCGTTGACTTTCAACAAGTCCCCATCGCCGATCTCGTAGGACATATTCTCAGTACTCATCACGTCTACACGAAAGACGAGATGATCAGACTCGATTCATTAATAAAGAAAGTAATCTCCGCTCACGGAGAAAATCATCCGGAGCTTCGCACAGTAGGCGAGTTATTCGATCGTCTCTGCGCCGACTTGAAGCCTCACATGTTCAAAGAAGAGCAGATTCTTTTTCCTTACATATTGGCGCTTGCACACGCTTGCGCTGAGAATCAGCGAGCGCCATTCGCCCCCTTCGGCACCGTCAACAACCCAGTTCGCATGATGATGATGGAACATGATACGGCGGGTGAAATATTGCGTGACTTGCGTAACGTTACGTCCAACTACACCACGCCTTCAGATGGATGCATGAGCTACAACACGCTGTACGAGGCGATGGAAACATTCGAGAAAGATTTTGATCAGCACATTCACCTGGAGAACAACATTCTCTTCCCCCGCGCAGTCGCGTTGGAAGCGCAACTGTTGTAGGTATCAGCGTAGGCCACCTCGGATCGAATGTAGAAAACTGGTTATTAATCAAGGTGAGCCCCACCGAGACGCTCCTAAAAATTCGCAGTAAGGCGATGAAAAAAGAGGCGAGCCGACGATTAGCCGAAGATCATCTTGCCCTGGATCAACTGCTGAGGCTACTTAAGTCGGCGTTACATGCTGGCGATGTCGAGGTGAGCCACACCAGACTTGATCTCTTCTGGGCACGGTTGGCTGTTCATATTCGGGCCGAGCATCTACAACTTTTTCCGGCAGTCATAGATCGCTTAACTCATACTTCAAGCGCGAAAACACTTGTTCCTACACTTCGCGAAGCCCGATCGACCATTGAGAACTTGCAAGCGGATCACGATTTCTTCATGCACAAGCTGGCGAAAGCCATCGGGATCCTGCGGTCTATTTCAGCCGGCGACCGAGCGACTGTCGACAAAGGAATGAACACAGTACGCATTCTGATGAATGAAGTCGAAAAGAGGCTCATGAGTCACAATCACTTGGAAGAGAATCAGATTTATGCGTGGGTGGCAGATGTTTTTACTGAGCAGGAACAAGCAGAGCTAACTAATCGGATTAACATCGAACTTGACTATAGGCCTCCAAGGTTCTCACTTGAAGCATGGATGACACGGCCGTAGCTCAAGTGAGGAGCTTTAGACCAATACGTGATATAAGATGACTCCTCCTGAAATTTTCCTGCCCCAAAACTTCGGTATCGACTGTCTATGACAAGCCCGTCGACCAATCGAAAGCCTGCACTACTCGGCTTGGCCGCGTCCTTTCTCCTTACAATTCTAATCGTAGTCGGCTCGCGCAATCTTGAACATTACGACTCAGCATTATTCGGCTACACGATTGCGAGTGTCGTAGCTTTCGGCGCAATCGTCTTTCGTTATGCCGTTTGGCTGAAGCGTCCAGCAACTCGTGTTTACTGGCGACGCGGATGGAAACTTTATCTGGAGCGCGACAAGTTTGCTCAGAACACCGCAAACGCCGCCAAGACGCTCGCCACCAATCTTGTGGGGCAACGTTTTATTTTCAAGCGCGGGTTTGCTCGTTGGGCCATGCACTTTCTGATCATGTGGGGCTGCGTGCTCTCGGCGCTGGTAACGTTTCCGCTCGTCTTTGGCTGGGTGCATTTCAAGTTGGAAGGTGATCTTGGGTATCGGGCTTATGTATTCGGCTTTCCCTTGAATGTTATGCAGGGCCGCAGCGCGATCGCCTGGGTAACATTTCACGCTCTCGACTTCACTGCAATTATGGTCATCGCCGGTTGTGCGATTGCAATTCATCGCCGCTTGCGGGACCGTGGAGCAATCGCTCTCCAGCAATTCACCCTGGACTTTGTTCCGCACATGCTCTTGATTGCCATTTCAGTCACAGGGCTGATGCTTACGGCCTCGAGTCTTTGGCTGCATGGTTACATGTACCACTTCATCGCTTTGACTCATCAGGCGACTGTGATCATGACGCTGTTCTACTTACCGTTCGGCAAATTGTTTCATGTTGTGCAGCGTCCCGCTTCGATCGGAGTAGAGCTTTATCAGGAACGCGCGCGGGAGATGCCGCAGGCTGCTTGCGCGCGTTGCGGAGCTGAGTTTGTTGCTCAGCTTTGGTTAGACGATTTGAAAACGGTCGTGGATAAGCTGGGATTCGATTACTCGATGGGCGAAGGCAGGGTGCTCCAGGATTTCTGTCCGCGTTGTAAGCGGATCATGCGCGGACTCGCCTATGCCAGTTTGCCCCAGGTAGATGAAAAGGTCTTTCGAGGCTCACGAAACACGCCGGATATGTCATGAGTAAAGTCGAACATCTCGATCAAATCATAGAGGACTTTGGACCTCATCTACATGACGCTCCGTACGATGGCTGGCGCGCGGATCGAGTGATAGACAAGATCGTGCCAACGCACTGCCCTTATTGCGCGGTCCAGTGCGGAATGAATCTCCTCGTCGAACGAAATCACGTAGTCGGCGTTGAGCCACGATATGACTTTCCAGTTAACGAAGGCAGGCTTTGTCCGAAGGGGGTAACTGCTTACCTTCAAGTCCACCATCCTGATCGTCTGCTCTTTCCCCTTATCAAACGGAATGGTCGCTTTGAACGCGCATCGTGGGATGAAGCACTCAATCTCGTTGTCAGCAAATTCAAGGAACTGCAAGCAAACTACAGCAAAGACTCGATCGGGGTTTATTCGGGATCTTCACTGACAACCGAAAAGACTTATCTGATGGGAAAATTTGCCCGCGCGGGACTCGGTACTCGTTACGTTGATTACAACGGACGACTTTGCATGGTCTCAGCAGCAGCTGGAAACAACAAAGCGTTTGGAATCGATCGCGCAGCCAATCCATGGAGCGATATTCCGCTGGCTGAAGTGCTGCTGATCGCTGGATCGAATTGCGCCGAAACTTTTCCCGTACTCAATAAGTTCCTCTGGCAGCAGCGCGACAACGGCGGACGCTGGATCATCATTGATCCACGAGAGACGGCGACCGCACGCCAGGGCGATCTGCATCTACAGTTGAAGCCCGGAACCGATGTAGCACTGGCAAATGGAATGCTGCACGTCCTGATTGAAGAGAATCTCGTCGATCAGAACTTCATCGATTCACGAACAAACGATTGGTCAGCAACACGTGAATTAGCGACGCGCTATTCGCCGGATGTCGCTTCGCAAATCTCCGGAGTGCCTTCAGAAAAGATCGTACAAGCAGCGCGAATGTACGGTCGCGCGAAAACAGCGATGGTCATGCACGCTCGCGGTATCGAGCATCACACTAACGGTGTTAACAACGTTCTTTCGTATATCAATCTGGTTTTGGCGACGGGGAAAATCGGGGCGCCCGGTCGTGGCTACGGAACGATCACCGGTCAAGGTAACGGCCAGGGCGGTCGTGAACATGGACAGAAAGCTGATCAACTTCCGGGTCAACGCTCAATCTCGAATCCGGAGCATCGCAAACACGTATGTCAGGTGTGGGGACTGCCGGAAGAAGAGTTGCCGCAAGCCGGCGTCTCGGTTGTTGAGATGTTTCAGAAGATGCGCAAAGGCGAAATTCGTGGACTCCTTTCCATCTGTAACAACGTGATGGTAAGCCTTCCCGACATTAATGAAGTCCGTCGATCGCTCGAAGGTCTTGAGTTTTATGTTTGCATCGACTTCTTCATGTCCGAAGGCTCGCGATACGCCGATGTTGTTCTGCCGGGCTCTGCATGGAGCGAGGATGAAGGTGTCACCTGCAACAGCGAAGGTCGCGTGGTAAAGATCAATAAGGCAAATGATCCCCCAGGCGAAGCGCGGGAGGATTGGTGGATCGTCCAGGAGATCGCGCGACGTATGGGGCGCGAGAAATATTTTAGTTTCAACTCACCGCGAGAGATGTTCGATGAACTGCGCACCGCATCGCGCGGCGGCAACGCTGATTACTACGGTATTACCTGGGAAAAGATTGAGCAGAACAACGGCATCTTTTGGCCATGCCCAACTGAAGATCACCCCGGCACGCCGCGTCTGTTTGAAGATCGTTTCTATCATCCAGATGGCAAGGCAAAGTTTCACCCGATTGAATTCAATCCGCCGAATGAAGTTCCCGACGAAGAGTTCCCACTGATTCTCACGAGCGGGCGTGTCGTCTATCAATATCTCTCCGGTAACCAGACTCGGCGGATTGGATTCCTGGTTGAGCAATGTCCGGAGCCTTATGTCGAAGTTCATCCCGACACGGCGATGAAGCTGAAGATCAACGACGGCGAGCGAGTGCGCGTTATTTCGCGTAGAGGTGATGGGGTGTTTCCCGTGTTGGTCGTGCGGACCATCCGACCGGACACTATTTTTATCCCCTACCACTGGGGTGAACAGCTGGCAGTCAACCAATTGACTAACCCTGCGCTTGATCCGATTTCAAAGATTCCTGAATACAAAGCTTGCGCGGCGCGAATCGAGAAGATTCATTCGCGTCAGCTACCGATACTTGGAAGACAGCGCAAGGGAGCATCAGCGAGTGAGGTGCAAAGAGGTTAGTTATGGAAGAGACGATGTGCATTGATCCGCAACGCTGCATAGGCTGCCGAGCATGCGTTGCTGCCTGTCGCGAATGTGCTACTCACAAAGGCTATTCAATGATCTTTGTTGACTATATCGATCGTGCCGAAACGACCGCGACGATGCCGACCCTCTGTATGCATTGCAACGAACCGACCTGCGCCCTTGTCTGTCCCGCCGACGCAATCAAGGTATCCGACGATGGCGTGGTGATGTCTGCACTAAAGCCGCGTTGTCTCGACTGCCGAAACTGCGTTAATGCCTGTCCCTTCGGCGTGCCAAAGTACAACACGCAGATGCACCTTCAGATGAAATGCGACATGTGTTACGACCGTTCATCGGAAGGATTGAAACCTATGTGCGCTAGTGTCTGTCCGACCGGGGCGATCTCTTTTGGGAAGTATGAACAGATTGTTCCCCTGCGACGGACGAAACCCGTGAACGTTCATGTTTTCGGTAATCAGAAGGTTGAGACGAAGGTCTATCTCATGCTGCCAACGGATGCGGATGAAGTGAACGTTGATGGTTGTGGAGTGTTCGAAGGAATGTTGGCCCGTGCCGAAGCAGGAGTCGCGTCAAGTGAATCATGGATCGACACACAGGTTGAGCAGTCCGATAAGAGCAATGAATTCTAAGCACACTTGGTCATGAACAATCTAAACGAAACGATAAAGAAAGTGCTCAGCGACGAAAGCAATGTACGCGACGCTACTGCGCCTTATCAGGCTGACTTTCCTTATGAACGTGATGAAGAAGCGCAGGTCACTCGACGCGAGTTCTGCAACTTCCTCGGTCTTACATCTGCAGCGCTGTTTGTCGGAGCTGGCGGCTTTGCAGTGAAGGCTGCGTTTGAGGCTGGCAAGTCCGAGTCTTTCGTGGCCGCACCGATTGATGGAAGTGAAACTCTAGCGCCGAATAGCAGTCTGAACTTCAATTATCCGACTCAAACAGATTCAGCAATCCTGGTTCGTACCAACGACGGCGCCTATCACGCTTACGGCCAGAAATGCACTCACTTGAGTTGTCCGGTTTACTATTCGCGGGATCATGAGCGACTCGAGTGCCCCTGTCACGAAGGTGCGTTCAATGCAGCCACGGGGGATGTGTTGTACGGTCCACCACCGCGCGCACTCGACGCCATTGCAGTTGAAGTACGCGACGGAAAGGTGTGGGCCATAGGCAGACTACCTTCGACAGATGAACATGCAAGCTGATTTCAAGCCACTTCAACGAAACCCACCAGCTGGCAAGACTCGCCGATCAACCGCTGGACAAGCAGCCGTCTGGCAGGCGCGGCTAATCATGCTCGTCATGATTAATGTGGCCCAGCTTTGGATACTTGCTGCGACGGTCGAAGCAGCATTGGCTCGTCACTACTCGGTCCTGATACCGCTTGTGGTGGGTTCCGGCGTTTGTTTTCTCATCACACTGTCGATCATTAAGTGGTGGCGACCGACCTCACGAAAGAAGACAAGTTCCGGGTACGTACGCTTGAAAGAATGATCATCCGCAGATTACGCAAATTAGCAGATTTCTTTTGCGAAAAGAGGGCTCTTCCAAACGTCTGAAAGTGAATCTGTGTAATCAGCGGATAAACCTCGGAGCATGTTGATGAAGCAACGGATTACCGGTTTTGACAAAGATGATGAAGACCATTGGCGAGCCATTCTGGAATGTGGTCACCGACAGCACGTACGCCACGACCCGCCTCTGACAACACGTGAATGGGTTCTCACACAAAATGGACGCGATTCGC
>Ga0157378_10005728_pt1 | contig 10876 bp, 4 predicted proteins | sample M65metaG_FD_115309 | JGI IMG/M metagenome (GOLD analysis project Ga0157378, IMG submission 115309) | Miscanthus rhizosphere microbial communities from Kellogg Biological Station, Michigan, USA - M6-5 metaG | ecosystem: Host-associated > Plants > Roots > Rhizosphere > Soil | place: USA: Michigan...
ATTTGACAAAGGAAACCTCACGAAAAAGGATGTTCTGGATATCGCCCACGCCTGGAAAAACGATGAGATGGTGGATTTGATAAAGGATCATTTTAAATAAGTAATTGTCAATAGCCGGTTTAATGGCAATATGTTTTTGTGGCTTTTTATCCAGTTCTCAGGTTTTTAGCCGGGTTTGCCAAGACAGCGTTTAAAGCTGGTTGCTGCAGTTTATATTACAATCGTCGCTGATAAAAAAAGCGCGACTGCAAATACTACGGCACCGAGCTAAAAAACTATGCTTCCTGGGCGCATTGTGTCGGGGGCGGTGGAAGCCGCGGCTCCGGTGACAAAAAAATAAAATTATATTTGACTGAATGGTGGCAGAGACCTTTGAATTTTAGCAGGAGATACGGAAGACAATAAACCCGTATGAATTATTTAGATTTAGTTCTTTCTGCTGTAGGCTTCTATTGATGATCATTTAACCACAACAAGAACCCGAAAACAGTGAGTTAAATCCATCCTCCCATCCATTTTAGTCGGTTATTTATTTTACGTGGAATTATGCATATATTCAATGGTAACTTTCCCCCTAACCTAACCACTCACTCATGAAAGGATATCGCACCTTAATGTTTGTTGTCGTTGTTATTTTTTCCTGCAAAAAATCAGACAACCACCCAGTTACTAATCCTCCGGCATTTACTTATACAATTGATTCGGCAAGTAGCCAACCCGGAATGTTTTTAACACTAACAGCGAATGCCCCGATAACAAAGGACACAGGCACAGCTATGTTGGGCGGAAAATCAGTTTTTTTGTTTAAAATCGATTCTTTGCATTATGCTTTTACGGTTCCAGTTATCGCTCCTGGCAATTACCCCCTCGATTTGAAGAATTTGAACTCAACAAATACGCCTATTTTAAATCTTAGAAATTATAGCGCAATTACAAATCCTGATTCGGTTTTTATGGTGATTACTAACCAGTTTAACAAGCTTGCTGACTCGTTAGAAAAAAACAGCCTTTTCAACCCCAACGCAGCCAATGATGCGACCTTCATACGACAACTCTCATTACAATTTGAACAGAATATAACACAATGCTCTGGCGACCAGAAACTGCTGATTGCATACGAGTCGCAAATTATGGTTCCAGATATTTCTTTATTTCAAAAATCTAAGATAGATACAACCTATATTCCGAATAGAAATGCAGGGGTAGAAGATATATGCGATGACGTAATTGCCAAGTTAGTAACATTTGTAAAGACGACAACAAAGGCATATGGATCAGCAGGAATATCAACAATAGCGCTTATTGCAGTTTTCAAAGCACCGCCCGCTATAAGGTTGGAGGCAATAATAACAGCTATAATTGCTTTGAAGGCGTACTTCATATATACCAAAAATGCATTGAAGGCGGAAGGAGAAGCATTTGTTCCAATATTTCAGGCCGTTCAGCTTTTTGACGAAACGGGAAGCAGCACAAACCCTATCCAAGTAAATAATAATTCTCTGATTTCGAAAAAGTTTTGGGCTAATTTCAGGACAATCCGGAAATCTGATGCGTCTAGTTCAATTCCAGATGTTGCTAACGCAATAAAAGCAGCTTCAGGATTGGCTGCATTGGACCTGTACATAAAACAGCTATATGTTAATATGAAGAGTGAGTTTGCCAGTTTTTTCAACATCATACAGGTTGATTATACTCCTTTTGTTTCCACAGTTTTGGAAACAGCCAAAGAAAAAGTAATTGAAGTGCCTAGTACATCTTTGGCAGTAACAAATGTTAGCAATTCCGATATTTCTGTTACAGCAACTGATGATGGAAATAACGGGTTAAAGATATCTGTAAAGAATCCTTCAAATAATATAAAAGTACCAACAGAATTTTCTTTTCAAGTGACCTATGAACAAAAGGCAATTAACAACACGGTTACAGTTAAAGAACAAGCAAAATTTTCGCCATCTGCCCCTCCCACTGTTACAACAACTGTTGCAGGCTCTGTTACATCCTCATCCGCGGAAATAGGAGGTATTATTATTAGCGACGGTGGTAGCGAAATTTTGGACAGGGGAATAACGTATAGTATAAACCCCAATCTGGTTCCATCTAATACAATTAGTACGGGAACTGGCACCAACACTTTTCTAACTACTATTACTGGATTATTATCAAACAAAACTTATTATGTCAGGGCATATGCAACCAATAAGGTGGGCACAAATTATGGAGATATAGTACATTTTACTACTCTAATAAATCCCAAAGTTGCTCTTTCTGGAACCTATAGCGGCACAGCTACCTGGACTAACTATGACGGAACGGGGCAAGACCCGAAAGTTGGTCTTAGCTTCACTATAAAAGTAGACGAAAATGGTATTCTCACTGGTTATATGACTATTGACGGCCATACTGGTGTTGCAGAAGGAACTGCAAGTGAAAGTAGTATATCTATTGGGTGGACGCCACAGGATGCACCGTTTAAATACACTGGAACTTTTAGTGCAGAAAAAAATATAATTGAAGGAAGCGGTGGGGCTGGTAACTATTACGCCCCATTATCCCCAAATGGACCTTTCAAAGTTGTGAAGCAGTGATAATTAAATCGGTTCGCCTTCAAAAGCATGCCTGGTCGTCAATACTGCGAGGCTTAAGCTGTTTATAAAACATGAAATCCGTATTCCTATTTAGCAGGGGTTGTTTGAATTGCCAGTCAGGGTTAAAGCCAGGTTCCCAGGGAACTTCTGCGATTACAAGCACGGAAGCATCATTTCCTTACGGGATGACCTGTAATATTCCCGTGCATACGTGTCAATACCCCATCAACCGCAGGAATTCATCTTTTTTTCTCCGGGATACATCTACACGAGTGCCATCCTTTAACTCAACCTGTCCACCATCGCCTTTAAAATATTTTTTCACCTGTGCCAGGTTGATGATATGGGAATGATGGATCCGCACAAATAACTGAGCCGGCAATAGTTGCTCAACCTGTTTCAGTGTTCTGGTAACCGTTAGTTTTGGTTGCTCCACAAAATAAAGTACGGTATAATTGCTTTGCGCTTCTGCCCGGATGATTTCTGCTGTATCCAGGAAAACAAGCCCATCCATGGCAGGTATTGCTATTCTGTTCAGCCCAACATTGTTTTGCCGCAGTATATCCACCCCGGCCCGGTTCGTATATTGCCGGCGCTTTTCTTTTAATTTGGCAATAGTGGCTTTTAGCTCTTCAATGTCTACAGGTTTTAGCAGGTAATCAAAAGCTTCATTTTTAATGGCTTCAATTGCGTACTGGTTGTGCGCAGTAGTAAAAATCAAATGAAAGTTTTTCCCGTCAATTTGTGACAGCATTTCAAACGCATCCATGCCTGGCATTTCAATATCCAGGAAAACAATATCAAACTGCTGTTGGTTTATCAGTTCCAATCCTTCTGATGCACCGGCAGCTTCTGCCAGCAATTTTACTTCCGGGCAATAGAGCTCCAATTTCCTGCGCAGCGAAATGCGCCCGTTTTCTTCATCATCTACCAGCAACGCTTTGAACATACTATTTAATTTTTAAGGATACCTGCACCCTTGTACCGGTTGGTGCACCGTCTGTTTCCAAATCAGTAATTACTACAGGGATGTCTTCCTGCTGGTTGAATAACTTTAGGCGGTCCCGGCTCATTTCCATCCCGTAAGATCTGTATTTACGGCTGGTATTCTCAGCCGCCTTCCTGCCAATGCCGTTGTCTTCTATAATATACACCAATCTGTCCTGCTCACGGTAAATATCAATAGTTAATTTGCCGTTATTGCCGGGTTTGTTGCGCAAGCCATGCAAAATGGCATTTTCAACATACGGTTGTATGATAAGCGGCGGCACTTTACAGTCATTGTTAAAAACCGTTTCTTCTGTTTTTATCTTCGCGGTAAATTTATTACTGTTGCGCAACCGTTCCAGTTCCAGGTACAATTGTAACGTTTCGAGGTCTTTTCTTAACCCGATGGTTTGCTGTTTTGAACTGTCAAGTATATTACGGATTAGTTTCGCAAATTTATTCAGGTACATCGTCGCGTTGTATTTATCATCGCATTGTATCAGTGCATCAATGCTGTTGATGCAGTTAAAAATAAAATGCGGGTTCATCTGCGCCCGCAGGGCCATCATTTCCGTGTTGATCACCTGCTCTTTCATAGCTGCTTCCCTGCGTATATTGTGTACATACCATGTTGCAATAAACAACATTAAAAACAATAACGCAAATGCACACAACAACCGGAACCAGGTTGTTTCCCAATAAGGCGGCGTAATGGCAATTTCAAAAGATGCACTATCTTTTGTGTTGGCAGTGCTGCCCGTTGTCACAGTAAAGTGATAACGCCCCGGTGGAAGATTGGTGTAACCCGCGTTGGCCCCATTGGCAGTAACCCAGTCTTTATCAATACCTGTCAGCCGGTAATAATATTTTGTGTCCAGTGCGCCGGAAAACTGCAGGTTGGAAAATTCAATGTTTATAAAATTGTTTTTGTACGAGAGTTCGATCGGTTTGCCTTCTGCCAGTAAAGAATCTGCAAACAACGGCTTGTCCATCGCATTGATGCCGGTAATAAACACGGCACTTGCAGCCTTTTGCCATTCTACCAGGTAAGAGGGGTTAAAACGGATTACCGCAGTATTGGTACAGGTAATCCATTTGTCGGGCGCCGCTTGTATAAAATTACCGGGTATGAAAGATGCACCTGCAAGGCCACCAACCGGAAGAAAACTTATTAACGCCTTTGTAGAAGCATTGTACCGGAACAACGCATAGTCGGTCGTAAACCAGGTATTATGGTTAATGTCAAGTCCAAGGGTATTGGCCGACCAGAAAGGCTGTCCGGTATTTATGGCTATTTGTGTAAAGCGGCGTTGCTTTGCGGAGAAAAAATAAATACCAGCGTTTTGGAAGCCTGTAAGCAATGTACTGTCGTTGTACCGCACAATACTTTGTACAATGGCCTGCATGTGCAAAGCTGGTTTATATAGAGCGGTGAAACAATTGGTTTTTGTGTCAAATATGGCCACGCCGTTTTCTGTACCAGCATAGCAAATTCCCTGCTCATCAAAATAAATAGCGTGTATTGGTGAAAGCGTAAAACCAGTTGGCAGTAACTTATCCGCAAACGGAGTAAAAGACGCTATTCTTCTATTCCACATGGCTATTTTTCCATTGTTCAAACCAAAATAAATGTTGCCACTGTTGTCTTGTTGTACAACGCGCACGGTAGCGTTTTCCAATGCAGAAGGGTGCATTGTCTTTACAACCTTAAATTTCTTGTCTAACTGGTGTACATAGCCATGCTGGCATCCTGCAAAAACATTTCCCTCCCTGTCTTCCAACATGCTCCAGATAAGGTTCTCATCGTTTCCGGCAAACCGATGGCTATCAATATGGTTGAGGTGTTTATCGTACCGGTGAATACCATCTCCATGTGATCCTACTATCAATCCACTATCACTGGTTTGCAGGGCACAGGTAACTTCAACATCATTCTGCGCATACGCAGGTATTGCAAGGGCACTAAAATATTGTTGATAAGGATTGAATATACTGACGCCCCTGTCGGAACCCACCCAGATATTATGCTCCCTGTCCTGGAGCAGCCCATAGATTTCGTGATTATATTGTACAGATAAATCATTACCGGGCTGGCTGGTAATGGCCGTAAATGAATCGTTTTCATAATGATATTGCAGGAGACCTGCATATGCGGTGGCTATCCAGCAATTGCCGTGATCGTCCGGCAATACTGCTGTAGCAAAAGTGGCAGCACTGGCTTTGCTATTGATGCCCGCAGCCGCTGCAACTGAGTATTGATGAAGCGAACCATCATTTGTGTTGTAGCGGTAAAAAATATCTGACCATGTAAGCACCCAAAGATTGGCATGATCATCCATTTTTATTTTGGCAATAAATAAGGGATCCCTGTTGGTAATAGCCATCAAAGGTTCATGGCTCGCTCTATCACCATATTCAAACAGCTTTTTGTACTGTTCATCAAAAACAAGCAGGCCATGATTAAAATCTGTAACCCAGGTCCTGTGGTTCTTTTTATCGTTTACAAAAAAACCAAAATAGGGATTAGACCTGCCTGGGTCTTTTATTAATGCAAGTCCTTCCATAGCACTTCCGCTGTCTTGCAGTGCACTTGGGTGATAATACTGCAGTTGCCATCTTTTTTGCTTTTGATCTGTATACGCAAAAGCAAAGGCTTCGCGCCATTCTTTTTCGGGTTGTAACCACGCTACCTCTTGGCTTAACAATTTGCGTTGTTTCATCACCTTTAGCGATTTCATATAAATCAACCTGCTATTGGCTTCATCAGGATAAATCGTGGATACAGACAGCGGGCCGTTCATTGCCACACCTGTGTCTGAATAATTGGTAAACCTTTGTCCGTCGTAGCGTTGCAGTCCACGTGTGGTGCCAATCCATATAAAGCCTTTCTTATCCTGCGCCAGGGCAAAAACCTGGTTGCTGAGAAGTCCGTTTGATTGATCAAGATGACGAAAAATAAAAGGAGACTGTTGCTTCATTGCGGCTTTTGGTTGTGCAGCAGCCTGCTGTAACAACATCGATAATAAATAAATGAGGACGCTGCACAGTTTCAGGTATCGCATGATCTAAATGTACTAAGGTTTTTAAAACGAACAGGCGGGTAATGCCGGGAAAAGTTGCAGGTTGTTAAAATATTCTCAAGTTATCAAAATCGTTGCTCCTGGTAAATGCGCCAGTTACAATGTAAAATCTGCCACTTACTAAAACACCAAAACAATTCATTGTCCACTCTTTTGCCCGGAAACGCAATCGGTACCAGCAAGCTATACGTGTAAATAACAAAACCAGACGCCAAATTGGTCTAACCAGATACTAAGTCTGTGCCGATACCGCCCTCACAAGTTAAAATAACCTCGATATTTACGGTCATCAGTATCATATATCGGACTGATTCTATCCTGTAAAAAACAAAGCAAATTCCCGTTGCTATTCACCCTTTTGTTTTCGTTTCAACACTCAACCATTATCAATACTTATGACAATGTCTTCTATGAAGCAAATGCAGGTTGTATTTTGTATTGCTGCAATGCTCTTCACGTTTTCAATTGCACAGGCACAGCCAACGGTTTCTTCAAAAGAAAATGCTGCCCGTTTATTAAAAAAGAATATCGCTGCAACCGGCTTGAGCCGGTCGATGATAAATAATTTTCTTATAAGCGATGCCTATATGGACAACCGATCCGGGAATTTCCTCGTCTACCTGCAACAAGTGCATACTGGCATTCCGGTTTACAATAAAATAAGTGTGTACATTTTCAAACAAGATACGCTGGTTCAAAAAACAAACGATTTCGTCCGCAGAATTCCGGAAAGCACCGCAAGATTAGCCAGCTATTCAGTTGACGCTGCAAACGCAGTTCGTTTCGCTGCAGCTCACTTGTCCATTCCAGTTAGACAGATCCCCCAACTGCTTAGAAAAGATGATTTGCTAAAACGCTTTGTTTACAGAGCTGAGGGCCTTGGGTCAGACAGTACCCCTGCAAACCTGGTGTGGCTGCCCATCAACAATGATTCATCCCTTAGGCTTGCCTGGAATGTACGGATTGTTTCACCCGACAGACATGGTGACTGGTTTGTAAGAGTAGATGCCCAGACAGGTGAATGGATCGATCAAAACAGCCTTATTGTCAGTGAGGCCAATGACGGTGATTGCGAAAATGCACCGCCAGCTTTAAATTCTTTATATACTCCTTCGGCCTTATCCGCAGGAAAATTGGTTTCTACAAACAAGACTTCAACAATATTTGCACCACCTGCCGTTGCCAGTGCCTCGTACCGCGTCTACCCTGTGCCGGTAGAGTCAGCTAATTTTGGGACCAGAACACTTGAAACTGATCCCTGGTTAAAAGCGGGTGCAGGTAACAATGCCACTACGCTTGGCTGGCATTTTGATAATACCGCCAGTTACGATGTTACGCGCGGCAACAACGTGTGGGCGCAGGAAGATTTGGCCGGCACCAATGCCACAACCGGCCTATCAGACAACTCCAGTACTTCAATACCCGTGCTTACATTCGACAAATCACTGGATCCCATCATGAACCCCAATGTTAACACCAATCTCCGCGCTGCTATAGACAATGTTTTTTACTGGAGCAATATCATGCACGATGTGAGTTATCAATACGGTTTTGACGAGGCCGCCGGTAATTTCCAGGCCAGTAACCTCGGCAGAGGCGGAATTGGCAATGATTATGTTCATGCTTTTGCCGAAGACGGCGCCGGAATAAATAACGCAAATTTTGCTACACCTCCCGACGGCCAAAGTCCAATCATGCGCATGTATCAATGGAACATGGACGTAATACCAGCGTTTCATGTAAGCAGTCCCGCCGCCGTTACCAACAACTACTCAATTGTTCAGGGTAGTATCAATTTAACCAGCCAACTGGGCTACACCGGAACAAAAACCGGCAGCATTGTGCTGGTAAATGATGCCGCCGGCACACACCAGGGTTGTGGCAGCTTTAGCAATGCAGCAAGCGTAGCTGGAAACATTGCCATGATTGACCGGGGCGGCGGCTGCAGTTTTGTGCAAAAAATAAGAAATGCGCAAAACACTGGCGCCATAGCAGTTATTATGGTAAACAACGTAGCAACTGCACCCGTAACCATGAGCGGCACAGACATTACGATTACTATACCCGCCGTAATGATCTCCATGGCAGACGGAGCCACACTAAAAGCGAATCTGGCCGGACTAAGTGGATCACTTTCTTCCACCGGAGTTTTCAGAGATGGCTCGCTGGACAATGGAATTATTGCACATGAATACACACATGGCATTTCGAACAGGCTTACTGGTGGTCCCGCCAATGCAGGTTGCCTTACCAATGCCGAACAGATGGGCGAAGGCTGGAGTGATTACATGGCGTTAATGATGACCACCAATTGGTCAGTGGCCAGCCCGGGCGATGGTGCCAACAGCAGAACCATCGGCACATACGCTGCATCCCAGGCAGCCGGCGGTGCAGGGGTCCGTACCTATCCTTATTCGACCAATATGTCCGTTGACCCCTGGACCTATGGAATGATGTCCGGCATCAACCTGGGCGAAGTACACACGGTTGGTGAAATCTGGTGTTCTGCCATCTGGGATATGACCTGGAATATTATTCAGCAGGAAGGTATTGACCCCGATATCTATCATGGAACAAAGGGCAACAACATAGCGCTGCAACTGGTAATTGAAGCAATGAAATATCAGCCCTGCAGTCCAGGTTTCCTGGACGCGAGAAATGCAATTCTGAAAGCAGATTCTATCCTGTACAATTATGTGCATAGGTGTGCTATCTGGAATGCTTTTGCGCGTCGCGGAATGGGTAAAAGCGCTTCACAGGGCAGTTCAAACAGCTATACAGACCAGGTTGCTGCTGCAGATCTGCCGGTTGGGCTTGGCATTACAAAAACGGCCGATAAAAATTCATTTGCCAGTGGCGACAACATAACCTACACCATTAAAGCGTATTGTGATTGCGGTGCTTTAAGTAATATTTCCATTATTGATACACTGTCTGCCAGTCTATCTTATGTTTCATCCACTGGTGGAACATACAGTAGCCCCGCTGTTCATTTTGACGGTATCGGTTTTGCCACCGGTGAAACAAAAACGTTCAGCATTCAGGCTACCGTTTCCGGCACGTATGCAGCGCCGGTTACTTTACTCAATGATAGTCGCGATCCAGCGTCTTATTCCTGGACAACGGCTGCATTAACCGGCGCCACCAATTGGATGGAATCTACCACGCGTTCAAAAAGCAGTTCGCACGCGTGGTTTGCAGCCGACCAGGCAATAACAACGGATTTCGCACTGATATCCGATAATCTCTTGCTGGATAATATTTCCACTTTATCGTTTTGGCATTATTTTGAAACTGATCCCGGGTACGATGGCGGCATGGTGGAAATATCAACGGATGGGGGTATTAGCTGGCGCGATCTGGGTCCGTATATGACGCAAAATGCATACAACAGCAGTTTGGATCCTTCAACCGGGGGGGTAGGAAACCGGGCCGCGTTTACGGGTAGCAGTGGTGGCGCCTTTATACAAACTATTATCACTCTGTCGGAATTTGCGGGTGCTACAGCAAAGATCAGGTTCCGTTTTGCAAGTGATGGAGCTGTGGGCGGAGAAGGCTGGTACGTTGATGATATTCTACTAAAGAATGAAAAAGGAATTGTAAACAATGCCTTCGCCTACAATGGCGCTGCACTGCTCTCTAAAAACAATACCTATGGATTTTTTAGCCTTAGTGCATTGCCCGTACACTTCGTAAATTTTGAAGCACAGCAGCGAAACAAAACGGCTATACTACACTGGAAGGTTAGTGAAGAAGCAGGCGTGTCGGAATATGTAGTCGAAAGAAGTGCTGAAGGAACTGGCTTCGTATCAATAGGAAATGTTGCCTCCCACACCGGGGCCATTGGCGAAAATGATTATTATTTTACAGACAACAAGCCATTGGAGGGCGATAATTATTATCGCATTGCGGAGAAGGATCTGGATGGTAAATCCACCCGGTCTGTAGCAAAATTGCTACGGTTTACGGACGCAGGTTTATCATTCAGGCTCGTGCCAGTACCCACCTACAATCACCTGGTACAGCTTTACATTGGAAATACCAACCCGGCATCCTTTACCGCCTGTTTGCTGAACACCGTTGGTCAGACAGTAAAAATGTATACTGTAAAGGCCGGCATAAATCAGGTGAATGTTCAAAACCTTGAAAAAGGCGTTTACTACCTGAAGGTTGAAATGGGGGGCGGTGTAACAACCGTTAAAAAACTGGTGATCGAATAAAAAA
>Ga0157378_10005732_pt1 | contig 10874 bp, 14 predicted proteins | sample M65metaG_FD_115309 | JGI IMG/M metagenome (GOLD analysis project Ga0157378, IMG submission 115309) | Miscanthus rhizosphere microbial communities from Kellogg Biological Station, Michigan, USA - M6-5 metaG | ecosystem: Host-associated > Plants > Roots > Rhizosphere > Soil | place: USA: Michigan...
ATCGACCAACAATTACCATTGAAGTCGAAGGCGTGGAGCAAACGGCGCAAGTCGCTTAGATCCTCTCTAAGACCGCTTGCAACCTCAGGCTGGCTTCTTCGGCGATCGGCCTGAGTTCGGGGTTGCCGACAAACTTCATCAGTTTCTCGGCATCGATCACCCCCTCACGTGCTGGCCATCCTGCCGCACGGTAACGTTGCAAGGCAAAAGAAGACGTATCTCTGGTTCGGCATGAAGAGAGCCTCTGCATTGTCCTCCGGCTCCGCCTTGTATCCTACAGCCGGACATTCTCGCAAGCGACGAATTTTGATGAGGCTGATATTGTTGATTCGATTCGCTGACCCGAATCTGTGTCCAATTTGGGGGATGCTTGAGATATCTATTCTTGATTACGGCAGTATTGGCATTCGGCGGGACTTTGTACGCGCAACTTGATGAAGCAACGAAGCAGTTCTCACGGGACATTTTCAAACAACTGATTGAAATCAATACAACAGAATCCGTGGGCGTGACGCCCGCCGCTGAAGCAATGGCGCAGCGATTCCGGAAAGCTGGATTTCCGGAACGCGACATTTACATTGGCGGTCCGAATGAAAGGAACAAAAATCTCGTGGTGCGGCTGCACGGTTCCGACAAGCACAATCCGGTGTTGCTGATTGGCCACCTGGACGTCGTTGAGGCACGGCCGCAGGATTGGACTACCGATCCGTTTACATTTGTCGAAAAGGCTGGCTACTTCTCCGGCCGTGGGACACAGGATACGAAAGATGGGGACGCGATCCTGGTGACCACGCTTCTGCGCTTTAAGGAAGAAGGGTATGTTCCGGATCGCGACCTAATCCTTGCACTAACGGCTGCGGAAGAAGGCGGCAAAGATAATGGGGTGGAGTGGCTATTGAAGAACCACCGCGACCTCCTAAACGCCGAGTTCGTCTTGAACCACGATGGCGGCGAAGTGCAAATGGATCATGATAAGCCAGTGGCTATCACCGTCGATGCAACTGAAAAGCTCTACTCTGACTATCAAGTGGTGGTTACCAATCCCGGAGGGCATAGCTCACTGCCCCGTCCCGACAATGCAATCTACGAACTCGCAAATGCGCTGGTCAGATTGCAGCACCATCAGTTTCCGTTCGAGTTGAACAGTGTCACCCGTGCCTACTACGAGCACCTGGCGCAAGTGGAACCCGGCCAGCGGGCAGCAGACATTCTTGGGGTTCTGCGTACTCCTCCCGATATGGATGCGGTGCAGCGCGTTTCACGCGACCCTATCGACAACTCACGCCTACACACGACCTGCGTTGCTGCGCGTCTTGAAGGAGGGCATGCCAATTACTCCTTTCCCTGACGAGCCGAAGCCGTGGTCAACTGCAGAATTCTGCCTGGGCACAGTAAACAGGAAGTTCGGGATGAGCTAGCCAGGGTGTTCGATGATGCGCAGGTGCAGATTCGATATATCGCAAGTAATGGCGACCTGTCCGATACGGTCACCGTGCAGCGCGCATTCGCACCACCCCCGCCGAATCCAGAGGTGTTTCATGCAGTCAAGACGATTGCCGCCAAAACATGGCCAGGCACTCCTTTGTTTCCCACGATGGCAACCGGGGCTTCTGACGCCGTGTATACGATGGCTGTAGGTTTACCCACTTATGGAGTCTCGGGAATTGAGACCGAGCGTAATGATCACCGGGAGCACGGCAGGGATGAACGAGTTCCAGCAGCGTCTTTTTTTCGCGGCGTACAGTTTTACTACGACTTCCTGAAAGTTCTGACCTCCGCCGCGCATTGACCCAGGAAGCTGGCTTGCATGTCTGGGCGAGATCGACGATTCAAGGGTCTTGCCTGACTCTTTGCGAACCGGGCGGTTCATATGGAGCGCGGGTTTTTCAACGACTCACGCTGGTCGTACCGTTCTATTTCGGCATCGCTTATAACATTGCAGATTCGCTGACAAGAAACAGGTGTGGGAGCGAGTAGTCGGAAAGGCTTGACTTCAGGACTATGATTTTCCCCAGGGGAGAATCTATGCTCTTTGCTAACAAGATCTATCAATACCTCGCGCTGGCCGCAGCCATACTAATTCCAAGTTCTTGCCTGGCACAATCGGGCGACTGGAACGTCGTCCATCAGCTCTCAGCAAACCAGGCCATTAAGGTCACCCTTGACGACGGCAGGTCGTATCACGGCAACTTTCACTCGGCAACGGAAACAGACCTAGTCATCCATGCGGGTGAAGACGAGCGGACGCTCTTACGCAACAACATCCGGGGCGTTGCAATAAGAAGTCACAGTCACAGGGGCCGGAACGCCCTGATTGGAGCCGGTATCGGGGCAGGCGTCGGTCTCGGCGCCGGGGTCTCCATTGACAACGATTGCTCCAAAACCTCGATTGTGTGCACGGGCAACAAGGGCAAAGCTATTCTCACTCCCGCGTTTGCGTTTCTGGGGGCAGGAATCGGCGCTTTGCTCCCGTCGGGTGGGTGGCACGAGATCTACCGGAGCCGGTAGCGCAGTGCCAAAGCGAGGTGCCAAAGGCAAAACCTCTGCGTCAACGTTTTCGGAGAATAACTCATTGATTACTGCGCCGACCAGCCTTTGAACGCATCCAGAATCAGGTCTGAAAACAGCCAATTCATTCAAGCCAATTTCCACCCAAACGCGATAGCATCTCGGCACACTTTCATCTACCAGGAGAAAACACGAATGTCACCAGATGCACGCTTTATGTGTGGCCTGAGTCTCATTCTGATTCCAACAATTGTCTACGGGGGCCTGACCATTCTCAGCCTAATTACCGCTGGACAGTTCGGGACACTAGGGCCAGGAAATTTATCAGCCTCTCAGGTTGCATTTTGGAGGGCCGGTCATGCCCACGCTGGAGTTCTCACATTGCTTGCGCTTTTCATTCAAATCGCAGCGGATTATGCAGCGTTGCCGCCAATCCTTGCCTGGGCCGTGCGAATCGGAGCCATCGCTGCCTCGATTCTCGTCTCAGGAGGATTCTTTGCGATGGCCTACCTAAGGTCGGCGCGTTTCATACTCTATACAGGCGCAATTCTGGCGGCAGCGACAACGCTAACCGTGGGCATCGGTCTCATCCGTTCGCGGTAGCGCCTTTGGTTGGATCAACAGTCCCTGGCTCGTGCTTTTGCGTCGGACCAAATCCTTTGGGGCGGTTCCGAGCATTCGTCGGAACGTTCGTGTCAGATGCGCGGCATCCGAAAATCCGGCGTTCTGAGCGGTTGCAGTGGCCGTCGCTCCATTCATGAGTTCATACGACGCTCGCTGAAGCCGGAGCCAAAGAATATAGGGACGGATAGGAACTCCCACCGATTCTGTAAAGACATGCATGAGTCGCGACGGGGAAAGACCAGAGATTTTGGCCAGAGTCTTAAGCGAAAGGTCTTGTTCCCAACTTAGATTTTCGCGGAGGTATTTGAGAACTCGGCTGACTCGAGGATGAATCCTTACCGTTCGACGGCCATTCAACAGGTCTCGCCGCACCCAGCGTTCTACGCGCTGTTGAGTCAGTTTAGGTCCGAGCACGAAACGCCAGTGCTCCACCTGTGCTGCGGGAACTCCGGAAATTTTGCCCTTGATTCGTTGAAGGAGAGCGGTACCTAGTTCGCTCTCCGGATCAATGAATCCTATGAGTAGGGTCTTGCCTCGGGCATCAACTTCATGATCTGAATCTGGACGGACCAATACGGCCCCGCATATTTTCCATGCGGCGCCTGGTCTACTTCGGATCCGCAGTTTGCCTTCCATCACCATGAGGAGCTGAACGCAATGATGACTGTGGTGAGCGGAGGTGAGCCCTGGTCCCCACACGATCATTGCTGCCGGCCAGATCCAGGACCCGGGATTTGGATGCACTAACATGAGCCGATTTGACCATAAGTCTGGCGCGTACGAGAGCTTTTCTTGACGTCCCGGTTGGTAGAACTCGTCGATACGAGGAAGACCCCAGTCCGCTCCCAAAAGTGGGCGGTCAAGATAGCTAAGCGACGGCACCTTCCAGGGTCGAATTAGGTTTGCCTGGAGTTTCGGCAAATTCAAACACGGAGCCGAGGTCGGCACTTGCAAGCACGTCGCGCACGATGGGAGTAGGGTCGGCCAGGGTGAGATAAAAACCTGCTGCCTGCAATGCAATAAGCGCGCCCACTCCAGCCCCATCAATAGCTGTCACCTCACGAAGATTAACGATTACCTCGCGGCAACCACGCCGCATCACAGAGCACAATAAGGCGGTTTCATGGCCGACGACAAGTCTGCCTTGGCAATGAAAAATGACTAGGCCATCCACGCGTTCTGATCTGATCGTCAGCAATTGTCCCCCTCATGCCTGGTTGACGCTTCAGGCAGTTGTCTTTGGTCCCGCTGTGGTAATGATCGAAGCGCCATATCGGTCCGCATATGGATTCACGAATTCTTCACGTTCTCCCGGCGTCGTCCGCACTCAACGCTGCGTCATGCGTCGGCGCCGGTTGAGAATGACAAGGGAATCACGGTAGAAGTGCGTTGAATCTCCTCTCCTTACCCGGTAAGGGCATCGAAGGGACAACAACAGGAGCTAATTGGCGCTCACGATTTTGGAGGTCCCCTCAAAAACCTATGCGACCTGAGTGACTCGTATGAACTCCTCAGCTGAGGTTGAAGCTCTCGCGGGTGCCATGACTGCATTGGCTAACATGAAAGCAGCGCCGGCCAAAGGAAAGTGGATCGCAAAATAATTTAGGCCGTCGGCTACATCAGAAAACCTTGTGATCGTGAGTGGAACGTAAACCAGCACAACCAAGGTGAGTGCGGCTACGCCAAGGGTCTGAGCGGCCAGGGCTTCATATCTCTTCGTCGCAAGCCCCAATGCACATGCAATAAAGAGTCCGGCATTAACGTATCCCCACAATGCATGTGCCGGAATCCAACCCGGCATGGCAACAAACATGGCGGCATTCTCCTGAGGGAAACCCGGTGCGAATGTCGGGTGAAAAAGGTGATCGATGCCAAAAACCGCAATCGGAATCGCCATCATGAACCGTGCGGCTGTGATCACTTGAGGGCCTGGTGTGGCCCGGTTCCAGGATGTGGACGATCTTTTGCTATGGCCGATTTGTGAAGCCGCAAGGGCTAGCGCTCCCGCGCTCAGGCACGTGTCGCGGAGAAGAATGGTGAGGCGAATAGGATCATGTGGGTCTTTGAGGAAATTGGGAAGGTGAATCATCAGCGCGAACATTAAGATCATGAATCCGAGAAGCGCCGACGCCAACCGCCACTTGATCCTGGTCGTCAAGCTCAGAGCGCCAGCGAAAAGCGCAAATCCCACGAAGTAAGCCCAGAACAGCCGCCACGGCATCCATTCAGGAACAATGATAGCGACGAATTCCGCTGCAACCATATGGTCGGCGCCAAAGATCGCCATTGCGACCGCAAAGAAGGCGGGCCCAAACAATGTAAGCCGGTTGGGTCCCCGAAGATGATCGAGATGATTGCGTTCGCGTCGATTGATTCCGATGAGTCCAATGGCGATCGCCGCCCCACCGGCGAAGTACGGCCAAAAGACACTCGCTGGAATCGAAAGAACAAGCAATGCGAGAATTTCTGCAAATAAATGGGTTGCAAGGATCATCGAGCAGGCCGGGGTGGAGTACTTCGCAGACAAACTTAGTGCAGAAGGAAGGTGTGGACAATAGCCACTCGACTGAATTCCGATATGACCACTTCGTGCTCGGAGGGTCGTCACTGAGCGGTACTGTGTGCCGCTTCATTCAAATGCTGACGCGCAAGGGCGTTGAGTATTTCCTCGCCCCAGAACGAGAACGCCCCTCGAAGGGTTCATTAGCCAGCCAGGCTCATTCCCCTCGCAACGTCTTCCAGTCCTGCAAGACTACCGCGTGGCCCTGGCGAATGATGGTCGTATAGACGGAATCGAAGCCCTTGTGGTCTTTCGGACCGTAGTCGAGGCGAAAGTTCTGGCCAAGCCCCATGTCCTTGTTGTGGAGTGACTCGATGCCGGCGATGAACTTTGCTCGAGTCAGATCTTTGCCCGCCGCTTCCAGGCCCTCGACAAGAACCATTGCGTCCACGAAACCCTCGAGGCTGACGAAGCTTGGCGATGTGCCAAACATGTACTTGTCGAGCGCTTTGCGATAAAGCTGGATTGTAGGCAGATCGACTCGGTCATACGGCGGCACGACCTGAGTAATAATGACGCCCTCGGCGTCGCTTCCAGCAGCGTTGATCAATCCCTCCGTGCCCACGAATGAGACGGTGAGAAAGAGCGGATGCCACCCTCCGGCATGGGCTTCTTTCAAAATGGCGGCGACCGGTGCGTAGGAGCCAACCAAGATGACGGCGTCAGGCTTCGCTGCGCGCACCACATTCAGCCCCGCGGAAATTTCGAGAGTGTTGCGTTCGAATGTTCCTACCGATGCCGGAGTGGCGTCGTGCTTGGCAAGGGCGTGTTCGACCCCTTCGAGCACGGTCTTCCCGAACGCGTCATTTTGATAAATAACTCCGATTTTGCGGATCCTCGAGATCGCCATAGGCCTTCCACTTGCTCGCGAGTTTCGTCGAAATACGAGGACCGGACATTAATGATGTTGTGCTTAAGCGGTTCATACAGTATCTGCGCTCCTGTGAATAGACCGACGACCGGTATCTTGGCCGACTCGGCTAGAGGGATGTATTTGACCGCAGTCGGAGTGCCGACGAAAAAACCCATCGCAAAGACGTCTTCTTTCAGCAAGGAGTTGAAGCACGCGGGTGCGTTCTCGGGATCGTAGCCGTCGTCGTGCGAGACGATTTCGATCTTGCGCCCATTCACGCCGCCAGCATCGTTGACCTGATGGAAATGGGCGAGCGCCCCAAGTTGGGTCTGAATTCCCAGGAACGAGGTCGGTCCTGTAAGTGCGGAGCAAGAGCCGATACGGATGGTTGAGCTCGTAACACCTGGATTACTTTCCTGCGCTGATAATTGAATTGCGGCCGCCGCGAACAAGACAGCGAATGTGAATGCGCAGATGTACGCACGAAGGTGAGGCATGGCTCCCCCAGCGAAGGTGGGACTGATTATCCCATCGACGCCCTCGAGGGCGAAAGTTACGACAGTGTTCGGAAGGCAGGGTGACAGGCGGCACGTCCAGGTCGCTTCAAGCGCGGACTTGAAATATCTCCGGTCTGCCGGCTAGGGTTCAATTCGCAAACGAGGCGCCCAAGGGACGACCAGTTCGACTGGCTCCCCGGCACCACATAAGTCCCGCTCTATGAAGCACTTCAGTTCGCCACCCCAGAACGCGAAACGCCCCCCACCAATTTCGCCGAATTTTCGTGGAAGGGAACGTAGTCGCCCCATCTCTTCCGCCGTTCTTTAGTTCAAATCAGGGCTGGCACAAATCTCCTATGAAAATCCAATTCAAAGAGTGAAATTGTGGGTTAAAACACATGCGCCTCGTTGCGCTCCAGCCGCTCTGCTAGAATGCCAGCCGTGAACCGGCGAACTCTAGTCCAGTTGCTTCCAACAGTTGCGCCATTGCTCTCACGGGTGCTTTGGGCAGCGTCTGAGGGCAACCCCAAAGCTGCGCAAGACTCGACGGCAGTCTATGAACTGCGTGTCTACCACGCCGCACTCGGAAAAATGCCTGCCCTTCTGACACGCTTCCGCGATCACACCATCAAGTTTTTTGAACAACACGGAATCGAAAGCGTGGCTTATTGGTCTCCTCTAGAAGAACCGGAGAAGAGCACCACTCTGATCTATATCCTTCGCCATCCCAGCCGCGAGGCAGCGGACGCGAACTGGAAAGCTTTCCGCGACGATCCCGATTGGCAGAGCGTGCGCGACAAATCGGAAGCCAGCGGCAAACTCGTCGAAAGAGTGGATTCCACATTCATGGCCCTCACCGACTTTTCTCCCCGTGGGTTTCTGGCAAACGATAGAAGTAACCTGCCTCCTCGGCGAAACCTGAAGAGAGGCCTGGCCATCGGCTGAAAAATCAAACGGCTACTGATCAGGAATCACGTGGCCTAACTCATGATAGGGTCATGGGTCTGTATGAACAGCTAATGGTCGCCGACGCCCATCGAAAGGATCTCGCAATTCTGATAGGACAGGTGATTAGCAGGTTGAGCCACCTCTTCACCCGTAAAGAGAAGTGCCGGGTGGCTTCGCAAGCGTCAGACCAATCTGTTAGGGACGGCGGGGCACGTCGTCATGACGGCGACGTTGGGTCCAGAATTCAATTGGCCCATGTCGAAGAGTACGGCCAAGGAGCCGAGCAATAGGACCCAGAGCCATGTCTCCAACAGGTCGACTGCTAACATGTACAAAAATGATGACAGATCAAAATCCCACAAATGCGGGTTGCCGCATATGCTGTCGAAGTAAATTTCCGCCACCCTTCCAACCGTCGCTGTTAGCAGAACGCATAGCCACCAGCGCCACGCGCACACCACTCGAAGGATACTTCGCCACGGCAGTCGACATCCCCATAAATTCGAGGCCGCCGCGAACGGAAAAAAGATAACCGGCATCACCACCCAAGCTAGCAGCCATTTCAGAATTTCACTCGGAAGATAGTCTTGCATTTCTGCGGCGACCAAATACAACATTCCCCACAGAAGCAGCGCAAGTGATCCCCAAACCGGCCGGACATGTTTCCCCTGGTTCCTCATCAAGCTGCGCAGCATTCCCGCTTGTACGACCAACGCGGTAATCGCCACCAAAGCGACATACGACCCACGCAGCCCGCTGGACAACCACTCGGGCAACCTTTGAATCCGTTGCAAGTACAACGACACCAAATTTACCCATATCCATACCAACACCCAGCCGAACTGTGCTCCAACCCAGTGGCGGCTGATGCTCAGGCGCTTGGCCAGCTCCGTGAAACCTCCCCGAGTTACGCGGTCACTCAAGACGAGTCGCAGAGATTGCCTGAGGAGAGACATACTTGAAAGTTTAGCTCTTAGAGAAGCCAGGTCGACGCCTGATATCGTGATTTGTCAATAAGTGGTTTTTCCAAATCCCCAAAGGCCCGAGCCGCTCCAACTCCGCGATAGCAGGTCTTTCAATTACCTTCGTGCTCTTTCCCGGTTGTGGAAGCGTGTGCCCTAATCGAAGTGAGACTTCGCAGTGAGCAAAGGAAGAACACACCAAAATGAAACTTTCGCGATTTGCATTGATCCTGGTGCTGAGCGCAACTGGTTACGCACAGCAAGCAACTCCCACCTCAGCAACACAGAACGTTACCTCACCCACGGCAGCATCTCAAACTGGTGGTACGGTGATTTTTTATCGTGAGGGTCACTTTACCGGTAGCGCGTTGAAACCCTCCATATTTTTGGATGGCAGAGAGGTAGCCCGATTGAAGAACGGTACGTATTTCATGACGCAGGTAGAGCCTGGGAAACATGAGGCAGGGTCCAGTGCGAAGCACGAGCCCCCACTCACCATTGACGTTAAACCCGGAGAAACCACCTACATCCAAATGATTGTGGTGAGCGGAACTTGGCGTGGAGCAGGACGACTCATTCCGGTACCTGCGGACGATGGAAAGGGTGCGGTATCAAAACTGCATCTCCTCGATTAACGCAACGACCTCGAGAATGGGGCAGGCTGTGCAGTCCACGGCTGTGCTTAAGCTCCAGAATCACCGTCGCTCAAGACTAGGTGCTCTTGACGGCGGTTTTCTTGCGTCTGCGGATGATTGGTCTGTCGTGGAACTCCCCATACGGCAGCGGTTCCGACGGGATCGCTAGTAAGGGCAGTCGATGCAGTTCGTGGAAAAGGGCCAATCAGGAATTAGCCGGACCCGAGGTAGCAGATCTTTTCAGTCTACTACCCCGACGCCGCGGGCATGTCAGTACTTCGAAGCACTGGTTGCGTTGGCAACATCCTGTGAGTTCATATCAAACGTGAGAATGAAGCCGTTTGTGCCCTTGTATTCGAAAGCTTTTGGGCCTTCTCGGTACGCTTCAATCTCATTCGGCATCATGACGAAGCCATCGTTGCGCGGTGCTCCCCAGTACTTCACATTCTTGAGGATCACAGGGTCATCGGTCATTCCGTGGAAACTCTTGAGCTTCACCTCTGCGGTCTTGCGACCGTTGAGCGTGGCGTGAGCCTGGTCTTTGTCGAAGGTCCAGGTGTCGATGTCGCCTTCGGCTACCTGGAACGATCTCCACTTCACGGGGAAGACGTGGGGGAGGATTTCACCAATGCCCTGCCTTTGTTCCGGGGTGACAGATTTGTCGAAGGTGACGACCACCCAATCCATCTGACCGGTGGAGAAATCGCTGCCCAAGTCGCCACTCAGCCACAGCTTAGCGCCTGCCAGATCCGTGCTGCCGTAATTTCCCTTGTTGATTTTGTAGGCGATGTTGAACCGGCAATAGTGCTCCATCTTGCCATTGTCGTGGTGGGCCGCTGGATGCGAGTTGAAATAGCACATGCAGAAGTGAGGACAGCTGCAGGCCTCAATCGCCGTGGCATTGATCGCCCAGCTGGAACCAGCAGTGTGCCCGGCAGAAACCCCCAGCAGAGCGATTGTGGTGAGAACTACGAAGTGCCGCATCATGTGTTTCCTCCATTTGTCCGTTTCTACGGTCGGCTTACTGAGCCTGGCCTGAGAATGCAGCGCAGGAGACGTTAGGGTGCCAGTTAACGAATGCGCCGTTGGGATTTGGCTTCCACGCCCAGACGTGCAAGGTATAGAAAGGCGGCAAGCCGAAGCGATTGGGGCTTTCAAAGTAGTGAAAGAGCTGTCCCATAAGCTGGGGCGCGCCTTGCCCTGGATGAGCTTTGTCCCAGGGATCAGCCAGTACCAGAAAATCTGCACCGATCAGTTGAAGGTGACCGTCGGGCCGTGGTTCGTAAA
>Ga0157378_10005733_pt1 | contig 10874 bp, 8 predicted proteins | sample M65metaG_FD_115309 | JGI IMG/M metagenome (GOLD analysis project Ga0157378, IMG submission 115309) | Miscanthus rhizosphere microbial communities from Kellogg Biological Station, Michigan, USA - M6-5 metaG | ecosystem: Host-associated > Plants > Roots > Rhizosphere > Soil | place: USA: Michigan...
GATGGCCACCCATGCCCGCTTCCTCGCCACTTGGGCAGACCATCTCTCATTACCGCGTCGTCGAAAAGCTGGGCGGCGGGGGTATGGGCGTAGTGTACAAGGCCGAGGACACACAACTCGGCCGTTTCGTGGCCCTTAAGTTTCTTCCCGACGATGTCGCCGCAAATCAGATGGCCTTTGAGCGGTTCCGTCGCGAAGCGCGGGCTGCCTCCGCGCTGAACCATCCGAACATTTGTACGATTTACGAGATCGGCGAACAGGAAGGGCGACCCTTCATCGCGATGGAATACCTCGAGGGCAAGACGCTCCGCGAACTTGCCTTCGGACGTCCGCTCGAAACCGAGCGCCTGCTTGATCTCGGAATCGAGATCGCGGACGCGCTGGATGCGGCGCACGCTAAGAGCATTGTTCACCGCGACATTAAGCCAGCGAATATTTTCGTGACCGACCGCGGGCACGCGAAGATCCTGGATTTTGGCCTGGCCAAGGTCAGCCCGCTCGCGCCTGACCAGGTCGGTTCCGCTCCGACGGTGACAGAAGAGCACCTCACCAGCCCGGGTAGCACGCTCGGAACCGTCGCGTATATGTCCCCGGAACAGGCGCTGGGCAAGGATCTTGATGCCCGCACCGACCTGTTCTCATTCGGCGCGGTTCTTTATGAGACGGCAACCGGCGTTCTTCCATTTCGAGGAGACACGTCGGCGGCAATCTTCGACGCCATTCTGAATAAGCCCCCCGCCCCGCCCACCCGAATCAATCCCGACATTCCCGCCGATCTCGAAAGAGTCATTCAAAAAGCGCTGGAGAAAGATCGCGACATACGGTGCCAGACCGCCGCCGAGATTCGTGCGGACCTGAAGCGTCTGAAGCGGGACACGAGTTCCGGGAAATTGGCGGTGGCCACGGTTCCTCGCGCCGCGGCTTCGCCCAGGAAGAAGCGAACGCCGCTGTGGATCGCAGCGGCGGTGTCGGTCGCGCTGCTCGCTCTGGCGGCCATCTGGTACTTCATGCCGGCCCCGCCGCCGCGCCTCACCGGTTCCACCCAGCTCACCCGCGACGGCAAGGAGAAGGGGACGGGCGTGACGGATGGCTCCCGGATCTATTTCACGGAGCGTGCGGGGGCAGGGGAGACGGTTCCCGCTCAGGTGTCGCTCAATGGCGGACAGATTTTAGAGACGTCCAGCCCGATGAAGTTTTTTCAAATCGATGACATCTCCCCCGACCACTCCCAGCTGTTGATCATATCCGGGCTGGAGCAAGGCATCCCCATGGAGAACGGGCCTCTTTGGACATGGCCCCTGCCTGCGGGCTCGCCGCGCCGGCTGGGCCTAACCGCGGATGGCTTCAACTCCTATTCCGCCCGATGGTCGTCGGACGGCCAACAACTCGTGCTCACGAAAGATTCCGATGTGTGGGTTGCAAAGGGCGACGGCAGTCAGCCTTCGCGAATTCTAACTGTGCAGGGCCGGGCATTTGCTCCGGCGTTTTCTCCCGACGGCAAGCGCATTCGTTTCACGATCAGGGACGCGGCCGCCCATACCACCTCGCTCTGGGAGGTTCGGGCGGACGGGTCAAATCTGCATCCACTGCTGCCGGGATGGCATTCTCCGCCTCACGAGTGTTGTGGAATATGGACGCCGGATGGCCGTTATTTTTTGTTTCGCAGCACTCTTCACAGCGACACGTTTGGCGATATCTTCGCATTGCGGGATGGCGCAGGTATTTTGCACCGCGCCGCCTCGACTCCAACGCAGCTAACCTTTGGTCCCGTGGCGTTTGCGATGGGAGCCGTGACCCCGAACGGAAAAAAGTTGTTGGTGGCCGGCTACCAGAGGAGCAGTGAACTGGTCCGCTACGATCCCTCCTCGAAGCAGTTTGTTCCTTTCCTGGGCGGGATATCGGCCGCCGAGGTGGCATTCTCGCGTGATGGGAAACAAATCGCTTATGTGGACCCCTCGGATGAAACGCTTTGGACAAGCCGAGCCGACGGGAGCGACAAGCTTCAACTCACCTATACACCCGATCACGCCGCGTTGCCTCGATGGTCTCCCGACGGAAAGCAGATTGTTTATATCAGCCATCGCCTGGGGAGGCCGTGGAAAGCCTTCCTTGTTTCGTCCCAGGGGAGTCCTCCGGAAGAGTTGCTCCCCGGCGATACGACTGAAGGCGACCCGGGTTGGTCCGCCGATGGGACAAAAATTGCCTTTTCGCATGGACTGCCGCCCGGACAGCGAGAATCGGATATCAGGATTCTCGACTTGAAAACGCAGCAGGTCACAACCATTCCCGGATCGAACGGCATGTTTAGTCCGCGCTGGTCTCCCGACGGCCGGTACCTGGCCGCCCTCGACCTGGAAAATGTTTCGAGAAAGCTTTTTCTATTCGATTTTCAGACGGGAAAGTGGGCAGACTGGGTCACCGATCCTGAAACCATTCAGTATCCCTCGTGGACCTCCGACAGCCGTTCTATGTTGTATGAGTCCGCATATGGCATCAAGCGCCTCAAAGTAGGTGAGGCTCACTCCGACGAGCTTTTCAGTATGAAGGGATTCCCGCAATACTTCGTTCCCGAATTCGGTCCTTGGGGCGAGAATACGCCCGACAATTCACGAATGTTCCTAAAAGACGTGAGCAGCGTGGAGTTCTACTCGCTCGACGTAGATTTTCCTTGAGTTAAAGCTATTCAACTGGCCCGGAGTCGCCCTCTGCACGCCCTTCGGTTACCATATTTGAGGGCTGCTGCCCGCATCCAATATGACTATGAAGAGCCTTCTGCTGCTGTTCCTGGCTTCAGCACTTTTCACCGGCACAATCACGTTTGCTCAAGACCCCTCACTTCTCCGCCCGCCGAAGGGAGCACCACTCGCGTTGATTGTGTTTCAAGACCTGCAGTGTCCAAAGTGCCGCAGCGATTCCCCGCTGGAGCAACAGGCAGCAAAGGCATACAAGATTCCGGTAGTGCTCCACGATTTTCCGCTGCCCATGCACAACTGGTCGTTCAACGCCGCGGTGATCGCGCGTTATTTCGACTCGCAGTCGAAGGACTTGGGAAATCAGTTTCGGGACTTCATTTTTGAGCACCAGCCGGAGATCACTCCCGACACACTGCAGAGTTTCGCCCAGAGATTCGCAGCCGAGCACAAAGTCCAATTGCCATTCGTGGTCGACCCGCAGGGCAAGTTCGCCGCCGAGGTCAATGCTGATAAGGAACTGGGCAAGCAGGTCGGCGTCCAGCACACGCCAACGATCTACATCGTGAGTTCGAAGAACCCTTCTCGGCCATTCGTTGAAGTCACCGACACCAGCCAGCTGTTCCAGATGATCGAGGCCATGAAGAACCAGTAGGGATCCGCTGTTCGATCACATGGATGAGATGCCGCTTCGTCCCAGCCCCTTCGGCACTTTGGGGTCTTGGGGTGGGATCTACTTCACCTGTCCCGAGACGTAGGCGTTTACCTGCGCGAAAATGCTGTCCGCGAAAACGGTCTTGCCGGCGGATTGAGCGTTGATCTTGATCTCCGCGAAGTTATTGTTTGCCTGCCCGGGAGAGATCCCGCGGACGAGCACCGTGGTTTGCTCGTAGGGTGAGATTGTAATCGAGGGCAGGGATGCGGCTAGAGCCCAGGCGGAAGGAAGCTCGGCCGAGAGCCTGACGGCGACCGCCTGGTTCGACGAGTTCTTGATCACAATAGGAACCGTCAAGATGTCGCCAGGCTGCACTGCGATCTCCGGACGCAAATTCTCCAGCGACCTCAAATCATGCGCCCGCCAGAAGTTTCTGTAAAAACCGAAGGCGCCCCCGAACTCCACGTCCACTCGTTCGGGCGATTCCACTTTCGCGCGCCCAGGCGGGGTAAATGGAATTGGAACCGATGAAACTCCTTCGAAGACGTCTCCGGTAGTCGCCGTTTTCAAATGAGATTTCCCCAGCCAGAGGCGAACCGGCTCCGGCAAATAGCCGGCCTTCTGCATCTCTGTGATTGAGGAAACATCCCCGGCTTCCATTCTTCTGCCGATGCTTGGGCTAGGAAGCTGCGTGTAGTAAGCCGCAGCCGATCGCGCCGCAAGTTCAACGTACGAGACCTTCCGCGATGGCGAAATGTCGTTCCCGTTATATTCAGGTCCCTTGCCCTTGAAAAATGCGGTGTCGAAGGCGTCCGTGAAGAAGTAAAGCTTATACGGCTGCCAAGGGCTGAGCCCTTCAAACGCGCTTTCGAATTGCCGGATGGGGGCCGCGAGTTGCGAGGGGAAAGCGGTCGGGTCGCCGGCGAGATCGAACGCTTCGGTGGCGATCACGCCTGCCGCCTGATGATCGCCATGATTCTCGCCGGCTACGCTGCTCGGCAGCCAGGTGAAAACCACCTCCGGACGGGTGAGGCGGACAATTCTTACCACTTGTTCTAGGACCGAGGCGCTCGGCCAGGTGGCGAGCGAGAGCAGAACATCCTGACTGGCAGTGTCGCGGCCGTCTAGAAACCAGACGTTGGCGATGTCGAGGCGGCTCATGGCCCTGCGGCCTTCGATTTCGCGAACCAAGCCGAGAGCTCTCGCGTGCTCTCGGCCGGTCGAGTTGGGGCCGGAGTCTCCGCGCGTGCAGTAGACGACGGCCACGCGCCGATGCCCGTCAAAAACCGCGCGAGAAAGATAGCTCGAAACCGCCGTGTCGTCGTCAGGATGAGCGACAACCAGCAGGATGTCGGCCTTGTAGCGGTCATCGGGAAGGGTTTGGGCCAGGGCGCCTAAGGCAAGCAGGCAAGGAAATAAGAGAAAAGAAAGAAGGCGGGATTTCATGCTGAGAATTCTTACCTCACAATCGCTCTCGAGTTCGGGACAAGCCGTGTGCTTCCCAGGGCCGGCACTTTCCGAGTATCCGGGACAGATGGTCTTGCGTTGCGGCGGCAGGGCTGACTGAACCGAAAGCCGTAAGCGGAGGTGCTGCCGCGCACGGTGCGCCGAACTCGCGAAGTTGCTAGCCGACGCGCCTTGCGTCCTCGAACGCGTGCTTTTTCTCCAACTCGGACTGGGCACTCTTCATATCGGATTCAAACTTTTCGGCTTGGGCCATCAGGGCCGCGTTGGCCGAGTCCCACTCACCCTCAATCGTCATGATTCCGTACGCTGCGAGGCCCCGCGCCACCTCTAGCACATGGGCAACCGTCGTTTCCACGTACAGAGCCTCGGCTGGATCACCGATCCAAACCGTGCTGCCGATCAGTTTGGTGTGCCAGAACACTTTGCGCATCAGCAAGAGAGCAATCGCCTCGTCGTTGGCTTTGCCGAAAACCCACTTGTTGCGCTTGAAATCGTAGTAGCGGCTGGAGAACTGCACGGGAACGAGTTTGCCGGATTTTAAAAATTCCAGCTGTCGGCGATCCACCTCCTTGCGTAGGGTGTTGACGACAGGCACTTCGGCGTCCTTCGGCTCGAGCGAGGGCAGCACTTCGCGTACAGTTTCGGTAAGGTTCACGGCAACCGGCGCATGCAGAGCGTCGGAATTGCCGAGCTTCACATCGCCGTGCAGCACAAAGAAGTCCGCGCCAGAACCGGACTTGTGAAACGGCCACTTCAGTTCGATCTGAAGAGGCAGCCCGTTCAAGGTGACGTAGGTATGAGGGCCGGATTGGGCAGTCATTGAAGAATCGCTCTCCCCGCGAAAAGTGTAAGAGCGATTCTACGGCCTTTCGAGCCGCGGGGAAAAGACGGGAAATGCGAAAGGGCGGCCGCAAGGCCGCCCCCGGTCTTGAATGGGTGGGTTTACCGCCCTGCCCGGGCCGCCATCGACTTCGGCTGCTGTAGAGAAGCGATCTTTTTTACCAGGTGCTCCATGTCTTCGCCGGTGTCGGTGTTGGCGTCCACGTAGGGATGCCGGGAGCCGTCGGTGTGCATCACCAGTACGCGTGCCGTGGAGCTCGTTTTCTTGACCATATAGGGCAGGTGGTGGCGATCGTCGCGCGAGAGCGTCGGGCCGAGGATGACCAGATCAAACTGGCCCTGGTTCAAGGCCTCCTGGATGGCTTTCCGTCCGACCGCTGTTTGTACGCTAAATCCCCCTTTTTGAAGGAATTCCGCCTGGCTGCTCAGGACTTGTTCGTTCTGTTCTCCGTAAAGAACTCTAAACGGCGTGCTGGGTTTCGACATAGTGGCTCCTCGATCGAAACGTTAGCAACCGGCTGGCGGCTTGGGAACGTAACTGAAGACCACAGACGAACGGGGAAAAATGGGTGTCTGAGGCCGGAACAGCCGCAAGGTCAACAAGTTTTCTTGTGGGGAGTGTTAAATTATTGCCGAAAGGAAATTAAGGGCAATGCGGACTTATAAGGCGTTGGTGGCGGGCTTGCTAAGTTTGTTCTCGGTTGCTGCTGTGGCACAGGATGTAAAGAGCGTGTATTGCAATTTCGACGACGACAACCAGGTGACGATCCAGTACAACCCGATCGTGAAGGATCCTCCGAAAAACGGTAGGGTATGGTCGCCCGGCGTGACTCTGTACGTTGAGACGCCAGTGACTCTGGGGAGCTCTACCCTGGGTCTTGGCGCCTACTCGTTGCACTTTATTCCCGACAGGAAGAATTGGACGCTGATCGTGAACAAGAACGTGACCTCCGGGGCTGCTTATAACTCCGCGGAGGATATAGCGCGCGCGCCCATGGAAGTGGGAGAATTGCCCTCACTTCAGAAGGATCTGCAATTGTCATTTGCGCACATGGGCAACGAGTGCAGCCTGCGCGCTTACTATCAGAAGACCGGGGCTTTTGCTGCCTTCACGAAGAAATAGAGCGGGCGGAAATTTCTGCCCGCCCGATAGAGCGTTCGCGGCGTCTATTTGACCTCGCTTACCCGTGCCCGTAAGATGGCTCTCCTGCGAGCCTCTCTTGATCGGTTCAACGGTTTCACACTTCAGAGTAATTCGTGAGCTAGGGCGCGGCGGGATGGGCGTTGTGTATGAGGCCGAGGACATCAGCCTTGGCCGCCATGTCGCCCTCAAATTTCTGCCCCGGGACGTCGCCCAGAGTTCGGCGGCCCTCGAACGCTTCCGCCAGGAAGCGCGCACCGCTTCTGCGCTGAACCACGAAAACATCTGCACCATCTATGAGGTGAACGACTATGAGGGTCAACCGTTCATCGCCATGGAAATACTGGAGGGCGAGTCGCTGGGCGAGAGACTGCTTTCGCGTCCGTTAACCAACGATCAGATTCTCGACATCGCCATTCAGGTTTCTGACGCACTCTACGCCGCGCACCGCAAGGGAATTGTGCACCGCGACATTAAACCCGCGAACATTTTCATTACCCTCCGCGGCCGCGCCAAGGTGCTCGACTTCGGTCTGGCGAAGCTCGCCCGCGAACATGAGCAGGCGACGGTTGCCGCGGGAGCGACGCTGGACAGCCCGATGTTGACCAGTCCCGGCGCCACCGTAGGAACGGTCGCCTATATGTCGCCCGAACAGGCGAAGGGTGAAGAAGTGGATGCTCGCTCCGACTTGTTCAGCTTCGGGGCGGTTCTCTATCAGATGGCGACCGGAAGGCTTCCTTTTGAGGGACCCACGCCCGCCGTGATCTTCCATGCCATTCTCGAGAAGAATCCTGCGCCTCCGACGGAGATCAACCCCTCGCTTCCGCTGGCCTTCAATGACGTCATCTTGAAGACGCTCGAAAAAGATCCAGACCTTCGTTGTCAGAGCTCGGCCGAGCTTCGTGCCGACCTCATGCGCATCCGACGTGGCTCGAGCGCAAGCGGCAGTTCGGGGGGTATGCGGGCGGAGCGAACACCGAGTAGTTCAGGATCCGGATCGGCGGGGAGTATCGCGTCTCCGTCTCCTGCGATCCCCGCGACGGAAACGTCGAAAGTGCCGCCCCTCGGCGCAAGGGATCGACGTTCGCGGAAAATACAACGTGTGGGTCTCGGTCTGCTCATCGGGATCGTGATCTGGGCCGGGTTTGCTCTGTACCACTACCTCACCATTCCCCGAACCGTGATCAATCCGCTCGCCATGCAAATCTCCAGGTTGACCGACAACGGCGGGGCGGTCAGCGGAGCCATCTCCCCGGACGGCCGCTACGCGGCTTTCGTGAAGCGGGGAGAACAGCAGAGCCTTTGGGTAATTCAAATTGCCACCGGCAGCCAGGCGCAGGTGGTACCTCCTGGGCCGGGCTATTTTGAATTTCATCCGAGTTTTTCGCCCGATGGGAACTACATCTTTTACGTCCACACCGACACAAAAAACTTCAGTGAACGCTTGCTGTTTTCCGTGCCCAGTCTCGGCGGCACGCCACAACGAGTTCTGCCTGATATTTCCACTCCGATAAGTTTTTCGCCAGATGGCAAACAGATCGTCTTCGGGCATCGCGACCCGGGAGAGAAAAATGGGCAGCTGGTCGTCGCCGACAGCGACGGGGGTAATCGCCATGTCATCGCCGAACGGCCGGATCTGGCGATGAACGGGGTTTCCATTTCCTGGTCGGGTGATGGAAAGTTGATTGCGGTTCCTGAGTACGAACTCGGAAAAGAAAGCCTCAGTTCAATCCTGGTCTTTACCTCGCAAGGTTCGCTGGTCAAGACCCTGGCCGAGCCCATGCTGGTCGATGGAGTGGCATGGCTGCCCGATTCGAGCGGAATGTTTCTGCAGTGCCGCAGCAGGGAATCAAACATGCGGAGCCAGGTCAAGTTCCTGCCCTACCCTTCCGGCAACTTGCAGAACGTCACCAATGACCTGAACCAATACCGCGACCTGACGGTCACTGCGGACGGCAAGGCCCTGGTCACGGTAGGAACGCAACCATCCTCCGCGGTGTTTCTGGCCAAAGTGCCGGAGCGGTTTCCTGCCGAGATTGTCCCGGATTCGAACCCGGTCACCTCCGGCCAGGGTTACGGGTCCTGGCTGCAATGGACCACGGATGGCAAGCTGCTGCTCGACGATCCCAATTTTCATTCGCTCAAAATGGAACCTGACGGTAGCGGCAGAATTCAAATCCCCGATCGCGACACCAACTCGACGTATCCGATTTCGTGCGGACCGAACGCCTTCGTTGTAGCCGAACTTGTAGACAACAATCTGAACCTGTTTCGCTACAACCAGCTGATGCGCGAGAGAAAACAGCTCACGTTTGAGCGGGACGCGGAAGCTCCTGTGTGCTCGAAGGATGGCAAGTGGGTTTATTACAACGACTACCTGGAAGGCCCGGCCTTGAAGCGCGTGTTGACCGATGGAGGAAAGCCTGAAGTCGTGGCCATGAATGCCTTCAATGGCTCGTCGCTTTCCTCCGACGACAAACGCATCGCCTTTTTGCAGTTTGCCGGCATGAATGGCGAGCACAAGGTGCAGATCGTGGTGCAAGAACTAAACGGCGGCAACAAGGCGTACTTGCCCGCTCCTGAGGTGCTCCGCACCCCGGGTTGGGCACCGGATGGCCGGGCATTGATCCTTAACCAGGCGACGGGGGCCGGAAGCAACCTCTTTTACCAGCCCCTCGATGGAAAGCCGGCGGTTCAAATCACCCATTTTTCAAGCGAGCCGCTTTCGATTCTGATGTTTGCATTTTCTCCGGATGGAAAGAAGGTTGCAATCACTCGCTCGAGGGCCAACGACTCGGATGTAATCATGTTTCAGAGTTTCCGTTGAGCGTTCCACGATTCGACGTTTCCAGGCATGCCGGTCAGGGTGTGTTTATAATTCTCAATTGATTATGGGGTCGCAGCAACGTTACGCCCTGGTGGCATACGTTCATAACCAGGTTGGGGAATTCGTAGAAAGGCTCCGTAAGGAACTCCATCCGGAACTCCCCCATCTCGCAGCACACGTTACTCTGCTTCCGCCGCGCTATCTGCAAGGACCCGAATCCATCGCGATTGGGACGCTCGAAGAACGTTGTAAGGAGGTAGAGCCCTTCGAGGTATCGCTCGGAGAGGTCGAGACCTTCATCCCCGCGACTCCCACGGTGTTCATTCGCGTAGCGCACGCTGCTTATCGCATGCGCGAATTGCATGACTTGCTGAACATTCAAGGGCTCGCCTGCAAGGAGGAGTGGCCGTACATGCCTCATCTCACCATCGTGAAGATGGGCACGGAGAATGAGGCTCAGCATGCCTATCGCATGGCGCGGACCCGGTGGGCGGAATTCGAGGGCAACCGCTGCGTCGAGGTACGCGACCTCACATTTGTTCGCGAAGAAGCCCCTTATAACTGGGTCGATCTGGCAACCGTGCCTCTGGGAGCACAGCGGGTCAGCTCAGTCACCAGCCGCCGCCCGAACTCCTCCTAGTATCGATCGGCTGCAGCAGAAACGCTCCTGGGGATCTTTGCGCGTGTGCTTTCGGAGTTTTGCGGTTAAAATCTCTCCCTTCAAGTGGCGGCACGTACAATGGCGCCCGTGGCAGTACGCGTAACAGCATGAAAATTACTGATGCCAAGGTCATCACCTGCTGTCCGGGAAGAAACTTTGTCACGCTGAAGATCGTGACCGAAGACGGCATTTACGGCCTGGGCGACGCAACTCTCAACGGGCGTGAGCTTGCGGTGGCCAGCTATCTCACCGACCACATCATTCCGCTGCTGATTGGCCGCGACGCGCGCCGTATCGAAGACATTTGGCAATACCTTTACAAGGGAGCGTATTGGCGCCGCGGGCCGGTCACCATGACCGCGATTGCGGCGGTGGATGTCGCACTCTGGGACCTCAAGGCGAAAAGCCTGAATACGCCGCTCTATCAGTTGCTGGGCGGACGTTCGCGCGAAGCGGTGTTGGTTTACGGTCACGCGAGCGGTGAGGACTTGGAGAAAACCCTGGGATCGTTCGGCCACTTCGTCAACCTGGGATACACAGCCATTCGTGCCCAGTCGGGGATCCCAGGCTTGACCAGCACCTACGGAATTGGC
>Ga0157378_10005736_pt1 | contig 10871 bp, 8 predicted proteins | sample M65metaG_FD_115309 | JGI IMG/M metagenome (GOLD analysis project Ga0157378, IMG submission 115309) | Miscanthus rhizosphere microbial communities from Kellogg Biological Station, Michigan, USA - M6-5 metaG | ecosystem: Host-associated > Plants > Roots > Rhizosphere > Soil | place: USA: Michigan...
GGACTAATGAACTGGATGGAAATGGTGATGATGGAAGAGAAAAATATCAATCTTAACGACCTGAACCTGCTGAAAATGGTAGATACTGCCGAAGAAGTGGTAGAGCATGTGCTGGATTTTTATACGAAACACGCGCTGCAACCAAACTTCTAGAGTAAGGTATGAGGTGAGGGGTTTAGGGTGTAAGGTTATTTACGAAACAGTGATTATCTCTATTAATTTGGCAGCGACTATCGATTATGCTTTGCGGCGTTTAAGCCCTATACCTTCTACCTCAAGCCTTCCAGCTCCTGTTCCTATCTTTGCGTAAAACAATGCCATGGATCTGATTCATCCGCTGGTGCAGGCCTACGCAGAAAAATTTACCTCTGCCGAGGACCCATTACTGATGACGATAAACCAGCAAACACAATCCCATGCGCAGGCCCATATGCTGAGTGGTCATGTACAGGGTAAACTCCTGGAACTGCTAAGCGTCCTGGTAAAACCCCGTCGTATTCTGGAAATCGGCAGTTTCACCGGTTACAGTGCCATTTGTCTTTCTAAAGGGCTGGTGCCCGGTGGCGCATTGCATACCATTGAGTTACGTGAAGAAGATGCGGCCATCGCCCGGCAAAATTTTAACTTGTCGGAAGCAAAGGATAAAATAATTTTGCACGTCGGAAACGCGTTGGATATTATACCAACCCTTGCGGAAGAATGGGATCTGGTGTTTATTGATGCCGACAAAACAGGTTATATTGATTATTACAGGATGATAGTCCCGCGTTTGAAAAAGGGCGCCGTGATACTGGCCGACAATGTGCTGTTTCATGGAGAGGTGCTGGAAGAACCATTGAAAGGAAAAAATGCCAAAGCCATACAGGCGTTTAACGAATATGTTCAGCAGGATGAAGCTGTTGACAAACTACTACTTACTGTGCGTGATGGATTGATGTTGATGATTAAAAAATAAATGTTCAGATGCAGGCAAGAATGATATTGGTTTTTTTATGGATGGGCATAACCCTGGCGGCAACGGCCCAGCGATCTGATGATGTTACCCTTTATATTAATACCTACAAACAGATAGCCATCGAAGAAGAACAACGCACCGGCGTGCCGGCTGCTATAAAACTGGCCCAGGGAATCCACGAAACGCAGGCCGGTACCAGCGAATTGGTAAGAAAATCAAACAATCATTTTGGGATTAAATGCAAGAATACCTGGACGGGCGACCGGGTATACCACGACGATGATGCGCGTGGCGAATGTTTCCGTAGCTATGAACAGCCGGAGCAATCTTATCGCGACCATTCCGATTTCCTGAAAGCCAGCCCACGTTATGCTTTTCTCTTCCGGCTTGATCCAACTGATTACCGGGCATGGGCAAATGGCCTGCGCCAGGCTGGTTATGCCACCAATTACCGGTACGCGCAAATTCTCATCAAACTGATTGAGGACTATAACCTGGAACAATATACGCTGATTGCCATGGGCAAGTTGCAGCCTTCTGCTGAAATATTGGTTTCAAATAATACAGTCACCAATCCCGATAGCGGCGTTATCAGCACATCTTCTATTGTTATCCAGGCCGTAAAACCATCTGCGCCGGTAACACCAAAAATAATATTGAACCGGCCAGCTTATCCGGAGGGCGCTTTTTCTATTAATAATGCCAAAGTTGTTTTTGCGAAGGAAGGTACCGCCTTACTATCTATAGCGGAACAATACCACTTGTCTTTTGCCCACCTGCTTGATTTTAATGATCTCAACGATGGCGACGTTTTAAAAGAAGATCAACTGGTATTCCTCCAGCGCAAGAGAAAAACCGGTTCCACGCCCTTTCACCTGGTACAACCCGGTGAAACCTTGTATGATATCTGCCAGTCGGAAGGCATTCGCATGGAGAGCCTACTGGCCAATAACCAGTTGAACGAAAATATGCAGCCCGCTGAAGGTGAAAGATTATACCTGCAGGAAAAGGCCGCTACCAGGCCCATGCTGGCAAAAGAAAAAATGGCGTTGATAAAGGAAACATTGCCGGAGCAGTCTGTAACAATGGCTGGCACAGATTCAACCACCCATATTGTACAAACAAAGGAAACGCTTTACAGCATTGCGAAAAAATACGGGGTGAGCCTTGACCAGTTGAAAACCTGGAATAAACTGGATTCCCTCGATCTCAAGATTGGCCAGCAATTATTAATTTATAATAAATAGTTAAGGATCGGCCCGGCGCCCGTAGATCGCTTATGGTCAGCGCCCGGTAAACAACAAAAACCTATTTTTAGGCCCTAAACAACGCCCGGTACAATAACCCTGAAAAAATTTTCTATTGATGCCAAATCTACGCGTGCACGACAAAGAATTTGAACCTTATCTGACTGCTGATGAAATAGCCGGTAAAATACAACAGATGGCAGACGCCATTAATACAGATTATGCCGGCAAAAGACCCTTGTTTATCGCTATTCTGAATGGTTCGTTTATTTTTGCCTCAGATCTTTTCAAAAGTATTTCTATTGAAGCGGAGATTTGCTTTATTAAACTGGCTTCGTATAAAGGAACAAAATCCAGCGGGCATGTTATTACTGCCATCGGGCTGGACACAGATATCATTAACCGGCATGTCATTATCCTGGAAGATATTGTAGATACCGGTAAAACCCTGAGTGAATTCCTGCCCCAATTGCATCACCAGCAACCCGCATCCCTTGCTATTGCAGCTTTACTGCACAAGCCAGACGCTACGGTGTATGCCATTAAAATTGATTACCTGGGTTTTTCCATACCCAACAAATTTGTGCTGGGCTACGGGCTCGACTACGATGGCCTCGGCAGAAATATTAAGGAAATATACCAACTGGTAGGATAGAAACGTTTGATAGGCAATACATATACCCTGATTTACAGGGCTTAACCATGTACTTGCCCGCACCGCCGTTGAAATGCGTATGCACCATATTGTTTAGCCTGTTGATCACCCTTTCACTAACTGCCCAATACTACCAGCGTGGAGAAGTGAAAGATGAGGCAAATGCACCCATGCCGAACGCCAAAATTATTCAATTGTCAACCGGCTACGTATTCTATTCCGGTAGCTCTGGTGGTTTTGGAATTATGTCGCCAAGGCCGGAAGATTCAATCCTTATTTCTTATGAAGGTTACCAGGAACAACGGGTTAAATTGTCGGCATCTGCTTACACCAGTATTGTCCTGAAACTGCAAAGGGCAACAGGCAACCTGCGTAAGAGCCGGCTGGTATCGGTAACCAAAGATATGCAGTGGGATGCCCGCCACAATTGGTCGGTGGGCGGAGAAACCTATAGTAACCTGCTGGAAAATGAATTTATTCCTGCTAAAAAATACCCTGAAACCGGATTTGCCATCAATACAGACAAAGCATCTTATAGCAATATGCGCCGGTTCATCAATATGGGCAGCGTGGTGCCGCCCGATGCCATTCGTATTGAGGAGTTGCTGAACTATTTTAATTTTGGATACAAGGCGCCGCCCAAAGACAGTGTGTTTGAATTTGATTCTTATATTTCCGGCTGTCCCTGGAACGCAGATAATGAATTATTTTATTTGAAAGTTTGCGCACGCAAGGTAAACCTCGATACCGTTCCCGCCAGCAATCTTGTTTTCCTGATTGATATATCCGGATCGATGGATATGCCCAATCGCCTGCCCCTGCTTAAATCGGCCTTTAAACTAATGATCAATAATCTTCGGGCCAAAGACACTGTTTCTATTGTGGTATATGGCAGTACGGTGGGGGTGTGGATGCAGCCTACTTCGGGTAATGAAAAAGATAAAATAACAAAGGCGATAGAAGATCTTTATCCGGGTGGTTCCACACCGGGCGCATCGGGTATACAGGCTGCGTACGCGTTGGCGAAAAATAAATTTATTAAAGGAGGTAACAACCGCGTGATACTGGCGACTGATGGCGATTTCAATATAGGCCAGTCGAACGAGGATGAACTGGAAAATATGATTACCCTGCACCGGCAATCCGGTATCTATCTTACCTGTCTTGGCGTGGGTATGGGTAATTACAAAGATTCAAAGCTTGAGATATTGGCCAAAAAAGGCAATGGCAATTTTGCTTACCTCGATAATGAAAAAGAGGCCGAAAAAATATTGGTAAAAGAATTGACCCAAACCCTGTATACCGTAGCAGACGATGCCTATCTCAGCGTTACATTTAATCCCGAACTGGTAAAAGAATACCGGCTTATCGGGTTCGATAATAAATTAAAAGCAGTGGCTGATTCACTGAGTGAATTGGAAGGAGGGGAAGTTGGATCGGGTCACACGCTTATGGCAGTATTCGAAATTACACCCACTAACACCAATCTTGCTGGTCTTGATAATTTCAACAAAGCGTCTTTTGCAAAAGCGGTGGTAAACTATCGTTCTCCAACAGATTCAACAAAAAAAGTATCCCGCTTTACTATACCGTTCTTTTTTACGGAGTTCAATGAATTGCCGGCCTGCCACCGCTTCGCTGCTTCGGTGATAGAGTTTGCACTGCTCTTGAAAGGTTCGGCCTATGCAAAAAATATTTCCTGGAACGATGCCATGATACTCGCCAATGAATCGTACAATGCCAATGATGCTGTTCAGAAAGAATTTCTTACGATCATTGAAAAAGCCAAAAAGCTGTACGGCAAGAAAAAAAGAAAGCGCGCTTAAATATTGCGTGCACTCGTGGCAATAAATTTTACATATCCAGGCATTTCATGACCAGATCAGGGCCACGAATTCACGAAATTATTTCATGGATGCAGTGGATTTTTTTACGAAAAAGTAAAAGGGTAATTGACTTCGTGCTCTTTCTTCAAAAATGAGGGCAAGCGTTTTTGATTCATAGATTCAGGTGCTGAATCCGGTTAATGCCAATTCGTGCATTCGTGGCAATAAAATTTATATGTCCACGCGTTCAATAACAGATTAGGGCCACGAATTCACGAATTATTTTCTGGATGCTTCAACAAAAACCCCTGCTGCCATAGGCAACAGGGGTTTTTTATATCCGATGATTTTACGTTTATCTACATCCGCACAAATTTCTTATTAAATACCTGGCTGCCCAATTGTACCTGCAGGAAGTAGGCACCTTTCGCAATGCCTGCAATATTGGTAGAAACGGTATTGGTCCCTGCTGATAAACTGCTATACTGCTGAACAAGCACTTTGCCGTCCGTATTAATAATACGTATAATGGTTTGCTGGCTTTGCTGCAGATCGATGGTTAATTCCAGTTTGCCGGTAGTAACAGGATTCGTGCGCAGCGATACAGTATTTATGCCCACCACCTTTATGCTTTTTACCGCGCTTAATTCAAAACGTCCATCTTTATCAACACGTTTAATGCGGTAATAACGGGTGCCCGCCGGCAGGTTAGCCTGCACCAGTGAATAGGTGTTTGTACCGGGACTGTTTTTCGCAGTAACGGTTCCCACCGCTTTATAAGCGATACCATCAGTTGAATATTCTGCAGTGTAGTGATCTACATTCACTTCATCGCTGGTTTTCCATACCAGGCTGGCTATGTTCTTTTCTGCTGTAACGGTAAAGCTCTGCCAGGTTGCGGGCAATAAAGTAGTGGCCTGTGTTATCAATGTAAATTCGCTATTGTTGCCCAGGCTAACCCCGGTAAAATTGATAATCGTTCCGGTAATAGAAACGGGCGTAACAAATGTAGTACCGGTTGTATAGTCACCGTCTCCGTCGCTGTCTATCATTAAACGAAAATCGCCGGGCACCTGTCCGGTAAGCGTTAATCCTACTGTGTCGAAACTAAGGTTAACCGTTCCTGCAACTCCGGTATTTTGCACTTTCCAGTTACGCAATAACCTTTGTGATCCAACTGCTGTAGCTGGAGCCTGGCCGGCCGTAATCAGTTGCTCAGATAGAGCGCCCGCATCATTGCCGATCATTAAGAATTGACCATCCGTAAAAGGGGCAGCGGTAAGTACCAGGTTGCCTTTTGCATATTGGCCTGTACCCGCTCCGCTTCCGGTATTAATGCTATTGGATTGAGTCTGCTGAAAGCCGGTGCCAGCATCAGTACCAATACCAAATACATCGTTCTGCCAGGTAGTGGAACCCGTCCAGTATGTAGTTAATCCGTCAGAGGCTATATAACTGATAGGCGCTGTTGTATTACCCAATGTAAACCCGTATTTCAATGCGAGATAAGATTCTACCTGGTTGCGCTGGGCATCGGTTAAAGCGGTACTGAACATAATTACCTCTGCAATATTGCCCTGCCAAACCTCTAACAGATCGGATCGAAGTGCGCCGATAAGGCCATCGACAGAAGTGGCGGTAAGTGTAGAAACTATTGTGCTGGAATTAATAGCTACGCCCCTGTTGTATTGGGTTTGAACGTTACTGTTTAGAGTAAAAGATGCAAGAGCCCCATTTAGGTTGGCAGCATTGTCCCAATAGTTGGCATACGCCAAATCATCAGGGCTTGCGAAATAAGCATTTATCAGGTCACCATTATGATTACCCATCTGGCAGGTAACATTGGTGCCTGTAAAAGGAGATCCATACACAAAAACTTCCCGGTAACCGGCGGTATTGGTGGCATTAGCAACAATAAAAATGCTCCTGTCGGCATTGCCAGCGGGAAAGCCTGCAGGAGCAGGTTGGCTCATAAAGGTATTTGTTCCATCAAAACCCAGTGCCGGGTTAAAATTAAACACATTGGCGTTCAGCGCCGGTTGGTTCAACGTTGCTCCCTGCGAGAAATTATTCAAAGCAGTTGACTGATCGGTCCATGCCGAAGGACTGGCTCCCACATCGGCTCTTAACCACAATACTGAATTGGGCAATCCACCCGGTGTTTGCGCAGATAAATTGAAAGCAATGATAACGGAAAGGAAAAAGTAAAAAATTTTTCTCATATGGTCTTTTTTGAGGTGAAAACTTGAGATAACAAGGACGGTAAAAATGCGCAAAATTGTGCAGCAGTAATCTTTGGAGTACGGGTAGCTGCTTTCCAGGCCGGATTACTTAAAATGCAAAGGAAAAGACTTCGTATAAAGATATGTATTTTGGATATACGTAACTAAATGAGCTCACGTTGGTAACAACACCAGGAAATGATGTTTTAACGTAAACGATCCAGGCTTTTCACCAGCTTCTGATCCCTGTTTATACCCCGGGCAGCAAGTATAAAAAAGATGGGCACCAACAGAGTTACCAGCGCCGTAATATTATAGCTACCCTCTCCAGGCACAAATTTTTGCGTTTGCAGGTAATAGAGTATAATATTAATAATGGACAGAATGGCTCCCGCAAGCGATAAACGGAGTTGCAATATCCTGTTTTTAAAAAGGAACAGGGCTACCAGTGCAAGCGCACCTACCAGGCCGCTTAATAGTAATATGCCTATATTGCCGGTGGCCATCAGGTGCTGGAAAGTTTTGGCTTTATCCTGCCCAATTATATTGCCGCTGAAAAAAGGAAGCCCGAAACCGGCAAAGGCGCCGGCTGCTGCAAGAAACAACCAAACTGATTGTGTGCGTTGAATCATAGCGAACATTTTTGAGACGATAGAGGATGTAAGGCTTAAAGTGTTGTTTCGTCTTTCACCTTTAAGCCAATTCTGGATACAGTTCAAACTGGCTCATAAATTCATTTACCTGGCTGCGAACCGATTTGATCAGATTTTCATCATCTGCATTCATCAGCACATTGTCTATTACGTTCACCACAAACTGCATATGCTCTTCTTTCATACCACGGGTAGTAACTGCGGGTGTGCCTACCCGTATGCCCGAGGTTACAAAAGCGCTCTTGTCGTCAAACGGAACCATATTCTTATTCAGCGTAATATCTGCTTTTACCAATGCCTGCTCTGCTTTTTTACCGCTGATGTTTTTGTTACGCAGGTCAATCAGCATTAAATGGTTATCAGTCCCGCTGCTGATAAGCTGGTAGCCTTTGTCTACAAAAGCCTTCGCCATAGCCTGGGCATTCTTTATTACCTGTTCTGCATAGCCAGTAAATTCATCCGTAAGAATTTCACCGAAAGCGATGGCCTTGGCAGCTATTACGTGTTCCAGCGGGCCGCCCTGTATGCCGGGAAAAACGGCCATATCCAGCAGGTTGCTCATCAGCCGGGTATTGCCTTTTACATCTTTCAGTCCGAAAGGATTTTCAAAATCTTTTTTCATCAGGATGATACCACCTCTCGGTCCGCGCAAAGTTTTATGCGTTGTTGAAGTAACAAAATGACAATGTTCAAAAGGAGAATTCAATAATTTTTTGGCGATCAGGCCGGCGGGGTGTGCCATATCGCACATTACAAAAGCGCCGATTTCATCCGCCACCTTGCGGATGCGGGCATAATCCCAGTCGCGGCTATAAGCCGATGCGCCACAAATGATCAATTTTGGTTTTTCTTTTCTTGCCTGCGCTTCCAGCATTTCATAATCTACCAGGCCGGTTTCTTTTTTAACCCCATAAAAAAATGGCTGGTATAATTTACCGCTGAAGTTAACGGGCGAACCATGGGTAAGATGCCCGCCCATACTGAGATCCAGCCCAAGAATCTTATCACCGGCCTGCAATACCGCCAGCAATACCGCGGCATTGGCCTGTGCGCCGCTATGCGGTTGCACGTTCGCATAATCGCAGGTAAATATCTGTTTCAGGCGGTCGATAGCCAGTTGTTCGGTCTGATCCACTATTTCGCAGCCGGCATAATAGCGGCGGCCGGGATAACCTTCAGCATATTTATTGGTCATTACATTGCCCATGGCCTGCATCACCTGCAGTGAAGTAAAATTCTCCGAAGCAATCAGTTCTATGCCATGACGTTGGCGTTGCAGTTCCTTTTGTATAAGATCAAAAACCAGGGTATCTCTTTGCATGGCGCAAAAATAGGCCAACTATTAATAAAAGAAACAAGCCCATCAATTTTGGTGAAAGAATTGTTGGTAACACCCATAATATCATTGATTTGCTGTACCAGTTTTTCAAGATCGATGCCTGTTCGGTTGGAAAAAATGGCGACTACATAATTCTGCGAAGGGATGGAAAAAACAATGGCTCTGAAGCCACCATTCGACCCTGTATGATAAACCACTCTTGCAGTATCCTGGTTGCTCACAAACCATCCATAGCCATAAAATAACTTTGTCTCCGGTTGCACGGCCAGGTGCGGCGATCGGACAGCTTCAATAACATTTTTATATCTTTTCTTTGTGGTATCCTGTAAAAACTGCCACCACAGCGCATAGTCACTAATGGAAGTATAGATACCGCCATCGCCTTCTGTTGTGAAAAAAATGCCTTCGTCGGCGTCCTGTTTCCTGAATGTTTGTTTGCTGCTGTCGTATTCATATCCAATTGCACGTTCAATAATCGGCGCCCCATCATGGATTACTGTTGTGCGGTGCATTCCCAGCCGGTTAAAAATTTCGTGCTGAAGATAATCCGGATATGATCTGCCGCTAACCTTTTCAATAATGAGCGCCAGCAGGCAATAGGCGGTATTGCTGTACCTGTAACGGGTACCCGGAATAAAGTAAGTGCTGTCTATATGCTGAACGGCATACAATACATCTTTATCGGTAGCATGCCTGGTATGTGCAGTATCAGTAAACGCATAATGGTCTGCAATACCGGAACTGTGCGAAAGCAGTTGCCGGATACTGACCAGTTCTCCTACTTTTTTATTAAAACCGGGGAAATATTTGATGAGTTTATCATCGAGCGACAATTGCTTTTTTTCTTCAAGATCAAGAATACAAAATGCAGTAAACTGTTTGGTTAAAGACCCGATATTGAAATTAGTATGAATGCCTGCGGGTTCTTTGGTCTGTATATCGGCCAGGCCATAGGCTTTATCGAAAAAAGTTTTTTTGCCTGTGCTGATATACACCGCGGCGCCGGGAGTACTATCATTATAATAGGTTCGTAATAAAGAATCTATCGTTTCTATGCGGGGATCTTGCCCAAAAACGCTGGGGGCAGCCGGCAAGAACATAACAAAATAAAAAATCCATTTGGTGGTGCTTCTTTCCATCATCTTGGCAGCATGCTGATAAACGACCATTTAAATTAAGTATGAAAAAGCAAAATATGTTGTTTTCATTCATCTTTTATTGAAGATATTTGCGGTATTGCAGCAGGTAGCGTGCAGGTGGATGGTATTGTGAAATGAACTTACCTGTGTAATAAAATACAAACATGAAAGCAATTATTCCCGTGGCTGGTGCCGGTACCAAGCTTCGTCCCCATACATACACGCAACCCAAGGCGCTGATTCCACTTGCAGGTAAAACCGTTCTCAGCATTATTGTAGAACAATTGCAGGAAGCCGGCCTGGACGAGTTTATTTTTATTATTGGTTACCTGGGCGACAAGATACAGGACTATGTGCGTGAGAAATATCCGCATATGAAAAGCCATTTTATCCACCAGAACGAACGGCAGGGCCTGGGACATGCCATTATGCTGACCAGGGAAATTGTTGGCGACGACGAGGTATTTATCGTATTGGGTGATTCTATCTGCGAATACAACGTGGAAGAAGTGCTGAAGAACAATTATTCGATGGTCGGCGTAAAAAAAGTGGATGATCCCCGTGCATTTGGCGTAGCCGAAATGAACGAAGAGGGTTTTGTAAGCAAGGTGATAGAAAAGCCCCAGATACCAAAATCAAATATGGCGTTGGTAGGAATATACCGTATTAAAGAATCACCGTCTTTATTCAGTTGCCTTGAAAATAATATCCGCAACCAGGTTAAAAGCAGGGGCGGGGAATTTAACCTTACCGATGCGCTGGAATGTATGATACAGAGCGGCGTAAAAATTCAACCTTATAAAGTTCAGAACTGGTTCGATTGCGGTCGCAAGGA
>Ga0157378_10005738_pt1 | contig 10869 bp, 7 predicted proteins | sample M65metaG_FD_115309 | JGI IMG/M metagenome (GOLD analysis project Ga0157378, IMG submission 115309) | Miscanthus rhizosphere microbial communities from Kellogg Biological Station, Michigan, USA - M6-5 metaG | ecosystem: Host-associated > Plants > Roots > Rhizosphere > Soil | place: USA: Michigan...
ATCCTGTTCGAATTCCCGCAAACCATCGAAGAACGCGTGAAACGTCGGGCACGCATCCCCTGGTGTGGTGAAGTCTCCGCTGAGACGACGAATTTCGCCAATCAGAGACCCGGCAGCATCGTGTTCTTGTGTCATCATCGCGATCGGATTGGCAACTGTGCCGAAGCAACCTTCGGGCTTGGCAGTTCCCGTTGAGACTGACTGCTCGAGGGCAGCGATATAGGGAAACAAAATCGACTCTTCCTTCGCCAGATGTTGAGTGAGTTCTTCGTCTAGCCGCATGAGCGTGGCGGCGATTATCGGAAGCTCCAGCTTCGTTGATCCGTGACGATTCACAACCTTCTGAGCAAGCTGCGCGAGCCTCGGCAGTTCTCGTTTCACGTATGAATGGTGTTTGGTGATGATGTGTGAACTCAAGTTCTCGAGTGATTTGCCCTCCCAATTCTCAGCGTCAACGCTTGGCAATTTAGCCGCTAATTCGAGCGCGGCGATGACCGCATCAATTTCCACGTTCCCGGCAACGCATGCCTCTACGAGAGGCTTGCGACCGCCGCAACAGTAGTCAATTCCAAACTTTTCAAACACCCGTATTGAAGCTGGCTGTTCCAGGGCAATTTCACGGACGGTTTGTGTAGATACGGTCATCTTGATCTCCTTGAATCAAGCTTAGAGAGATCGCAAGTCCGTAACAGCGACTTTGGTCACTCGGACTCGGATTTTATGAGCTTGTGCTTCCCTTCTGGGCAAGGTGCCAGACAGGAAATGGCTTATGCAGGGCGACGACTCGCCATGCAAGATCCGAATGTCCGCCGTGCGCAACTGGTCGGTGTGACGTTTGTGGTGCGTAGACTATTGCCGCCGCAATCGAAACTCGGTCCCGATTGCGGCAATGGCCATCGGTGAGACTCCTGCCCTGTGCTCGGTCAACGACAACACAAAGAATGCCACGAAGCTCTCGATTCGTCTGTGGCCGTCTTTGAGCATGCCGATCGGGTCGTCAGAACCGCCGTCGGGCTTTGCGCCAATCTGAATTGCCATCGTATTTGCCTTAACTTCTTCCGTCCCTTTGATTGTCGCTCAGTAGGCAGCGATTTGGCCGTCACGCGCCCTGAAGAACATGAAGCAAGGTCGCTGTCTTCAAGTGCGGCGCCGGCGGGACGTAGCCTTTTGGAACGTAGGAGCAGCAGGGCTCTTCCGCGTGTGGGTCTCCGGTCAGAGCAAACGCACGTGCGCGCGATCCCCCGCAGATTTCTTTGAACTCGCAAGCGCCGCACTTTCCCTCGAGTTTTGACGTGTCACGCAACTTGCGGAAGAGTGGCGAATCGCGATATATGGTTGCCAATTCTTGCTCTCGGATACTGCCCGCTGTCTGGGGAAGAAACCCGCTTGGGAAGACTTCGCCCTTATGTGAGATAAAGACGAATCCCTTTCCGTCGTTGAGCCCGCGCGGTGCGCGTCCAATTGCATCGACAGCCCGCTCGCGCTGTGATGCGGAATCAACTCCCAACTTGCGTTCAGCAACGCGCTGCTGCAGAAGAAACCGCCTGTAATGCTGGGCCTCGGTCGTCTTGATGTCGAAGCCCGCGGTTTTGGATAGACTGTAGACTTTCGCAAAGACAGATTCAAACTCGTCCGCACTCAGAAGATCATTGAGCTTCCCACGGCCTGTGGGAACGAGGAAGAAGACACTCCACAACGTGATCTCCAGCTTTTCCATCAACGCGACGATCCTGTCGATCTCGCTGATATTCCTCCTACTGAATGTAGTGTTGATTTGAACCGGCAGTCCAATCTCATTGGCCCAGCGCACCGCATCGAGGGTTCGAGCGAAGGACCCGCTCATTCCGCGAAAGGCATCATGAGTCTCGGCGCACGCGCCGTCCATGCTTACGGCCAGCCTGGCGAGACCAGCATCTTTGAGCCTGACGACGATTTCTTTCGTCAGCAGGGGCGTAGCGCTGGGCGTCAATGAGACTCTCACTCCAACCGAGCGGGCATGGCTAATCAATTCGAAGAGATCAGGCCGCTTGATCGGATCGCCGCCGGTCAACACAAAGACAGGGACTTCGAGCGCCGCGATCTGGTCAATCAAACACTTGCCTTCTTCGGTGCTCAATTCCAGCGGATTGCGGTCCGGCTGTGCGGATGCGCGGCAGTGGACGCAGGCGAGATCGCATGCCTGGGTTACTTCCCAGATCGCAATGAATGGCCGTTCGTTGAAGTCGATCGTGTTGATTTGCGGATTCATGAATCTATAAGAAGTCCGCATGCCGGCTTAACGCAGTGACCAAAGTCCCAGGCTGCTAGAATTTCCGAGTGACCGCTGAACGTACCGATCTTGCGACTGCCCTCGGGAAGACTGCGCTTTTGTCGAGCCTCACGCCGACTGAATTGAAAACGCTCGCGGCGCGAACAGTTCGCAAGCTATTTAGTGCAGGGGAGTTGCTCTTCACAGAGGGCGAGCCTTGCAACGGCTTGCACATCATTGCACAAGGCAAAGTTCGCATCTTCAAGACGTCTGTGAGCGGACGTGAGCAGGTACTTGCTGTGAATGTTCCGGGCGAGTCTGTCGCGGAATTGCCAGTCTTCGATGGTGGGCCATTTCCCGCGTCCGCTGCTGCGATCGAGGATGCAGAAATTGCGTTCATTTCGCGCCGCGATTTTCAGGCATACTGCATGGAGCATCCAGAAGTCGCGCTCAAGGTGCTTCAGGTCGTAGGAGCGCGGTTGCGGCGACTAGTGGGTATCATCGAGGAGTTGTCGTTCACGACAATCCGCCAACGACTCATTTCGGCACTGCTCAAACTTGCCCAAAACGAGGGCAAGCCTAGTTATCTCGGAATCGAGTTTCAACTGCCGGCAACTCATCAGGAACTCGCCAATCAGCTTGGAACGGTACGCGAACTGGTTTCCCGCAACCTTATGCGCTTGCAGGCTGAGGGACTTCTGGATGTTGACGCTCGACAAATCGTAGTAAAGGATCTTGACGGCCTCAAGGCCTTGCTGGAGACGACTTCTTAGAACTTCCGGAGTCCGAGTGACATAAGTTACTGCTCTGCTCCTCATAGATCGATACGGTTGCAGGTGGAGAGTGCTCATGCCAACCTCAACCCAGTCCATCCGTGACATCGTTAAGCAGTATCCATCCTCGGCCAGAGTTTTTCACCGATTCGATATTGACCTGTGCTTGCAAGCTGATCTGTCGCTCGAAGGGGCGTGCCACGAACTGCAGCTCTCGGTCGATCAAGTCCTCGAAAAACTCACCGATTCGGAGGCCCAGGAGCGCGGTGGCATGACTTCGGATCCGGCAACTCTTTCTCTCGCCCGCCTGGTTCAACACATCGTCCGCATTCATCACCTTTGTGTCCGTCAGGAGCTTCCGAGGCTCGCCGAGATGGCTATGAAGCTGGCGGCGACACGGGGTGATCGTGCACCCGAACTCACGAAGGTCGCGGAGCTGATTGAGCAGCTCCGCGGCGAGATGTATACGCATATTCAAAAGGAAGAGCAGGTTCTCTTTCCGTTCATCTCGCAGATGGATCAGGAATCGATCATCGCTTACCCGCCCTCGCACGCATGCTTCCGTTCGGTTACGCACCCGATTTTCATGATGGAACAGGAACACGAGTCCGCCCACCACATCGTGGCCGAGCTCATCCGCCTGACTAATCACTTCGAGCCGCCCTCATGGGCGTGCGCTACGCACATCGCTCTCTTTTCTGGACTCCGTGAATTCGAGGCTGACCTCAAGCAACACGTCCACCTAGAGAATGACGTTCTATTTCCCCGTGCCGTTCAACTGGAAGCAGAACTCAAGGTCAGGAGTTAGTTATGGCTACGCTTCCGTTGTTCGAACAGCCGACCCCCACAGGCACCATCCACGGCAATACTGCAATCATTGCTCGCGAACGTCAGAAGAGCCTTATGCTCCGCGCGTGGATCTTAAGCGGGCTCTTCTTTATGACTTTGCCCGGGACCTTGTTGGGATTTTCGAACCTGATGGCGATCAGTGCGCACCACGGTCTCGGCACACTTCCGGCCGCGTGGATTGAAGGACACGGCCACGCTCAAATGTTTGGCTGGATCGGTAGCTTCATTCTTGGCATTGGATTCTATTCACAACCCGCGTATGGGCGGTCAGTTCTTCGCGTGCCTCTCTCCTGCTACGTGCTTTGGACCTCGGGTGTTGGGATGCGGTGGTTCGCAAACATCTATGGATGGCATTGGCGCGCACTCCTCCCGATCTCTGCTGGATTTGAGCTCATCGCGGTCATTCTTTTTCTTTACGCAGCTTCGCACCATAAGCTGCCTGCATCAACTCAAGGAAACAGAGCAAAGCCTCCCATGGAACCCTGGATGGTTTCCGTCCTGATCGGGACTGCCGGACTCTTTTCCGCTGTGATTTTCAATTTTATTGAATGCGTCCGATTGGCTAGGCAGGGAGGCCTTCGATCCTTTCCGCACTCGCTCGATCAGAAATATCTCGTCGTGCTCGGCTGGGCATTTGTTGTTCCTGTGGTGTGGGGTTTTTCGGCGCGTTGGTTGCCAACTTTTCTCGCGATCTCGAAGCCCAATGTCCGTTGGTTTCGGACAGCTGTATGCATGGATTTGGCGGGCGTTCTCTTCGGCGTCGCAGGATGGCCCAAGCCCGCAACGATCCTATTTGCTTTTAGCGCCTTTACGATCGCATTTGCACTTCGCTTTGCAGAACGGCCCCATGGGCGCGCAAAAATTCAGGGCATCCATCCAAGCTTTCCAACCTTCATCCGTCTGGCTTATGCCTGGCTGATCGTGGCTGGATCGATGAGTGTATGGGCTGCATTTTCCGATGTGCACGGCGGCATCTGGGGCGCCTCACGTCATGCGCTGACAGTTGGATTTGCAGCGACGATGGTGTTCGCAATTGGGCCACGGATCCTGCCGCACTTCACAGGGATTCAAAGTATCTTCAGTAAGCGTTTGATGCTTCTTAGTCTGCTGTGTCTCCAGACAGGATGCCTGCTACGTGTTTCCTCTGAGCCTCTTGCATATGAGGGTCTGGCCTCATTCGCATGGAAGGTGCTGCCTGTCTCAGGCGTGTTGGAATTGGGTGGAGTGCTTCTGTTTGCTTCGAACCTCATGCTCACCTTCTTACTGGGCCGAAACGCCTTCGCCACGGAGAGCTAGCAGCCCAATGCACAAACCCACATGTAATCTCGGGAAGGGCGAACGGTCCAGCTTCTCATAGTGTTATTTGAATCACACTGTGACTTGCTTCCTGCTGGGATGATGAGTCTCGGTATTTCTGAACTAATTCCGCCCGGTAGTGACCTAAGTCCCTGCGTTCCCCTCTGACTGCACGCTACTGTTCCCTCAGTGCAACTGCTTCAACAGGGACCTTCAATGACCTTTGCAGCTTCCCATCTTCGGTTTTGTGAGGATTGCCCGCCCGAGTCTCGGCGCGTTCAGGAGCATTTCGCACCAATTTCGTCCTAATAAAGTGAGGGAGAATCATGTCCTACAAGCGTTATTGGGTGGCACTGGCCATCGTCATCATTGGATCTTTCGCCGTGCTCGGAGGAGTCGGCAGGAAGATGATCAGCGAAGCTCCCCCCATCCCAGACGTGTACAACACTGACGGGCAGCTTCTCTTCACAGGGAGTTCCATCACGGATGGGCAAGGAGTATGGCAGTCCATCGGCGGACAGGAAATCGGTACTGTCTGGGGCCACGGCGCTTATGTCGCACCCGACTGGAGCGCTGATTGGCTGCACCGGGAATCGGAAATTCTGCTGAAGACCTGGGCTGTCAGAGCTGGGGCGACGAATTTCGAATCTCTCGGGCCGGACCAACAGGCCATCTTCAAAGCGCGCCTGATTCGCGAGATGCGGACGAACACGTACGATGCGTCGCGCAATCGAGTTATGCTGAGTCCCGACCGCGCTGCAGCGTTTGAGGAGCTTCGGGCCTACTACACCGATGTCTTTGCGACTGGCCGGTCAGCATATGCCATCCCGAGCGGTGCCTTAACCAACACAGTAAAGCAGCATCAACTAGCCGCATTCTTCTGGTGGACTTCGTGGGCTTGCAGCACGGATCGACCTGGATCTGAGACGACCTACACAAATAATTGGCCGCACGAGCCCCTGATTGGCAATGTACCAACGTCCGGTGCAGTCCTCTGGAGCGTGCTGAGTTTCGTCGGCTTGTTAGCGGGAATAGGCGGCCTTGTATGGTGGTACGCGTCGCAGGAGAAGGAACTCGTTCATGGGCCCTACCCGGAAAAAGACCCATTCCTGGCCTTCAAACCCACCCCATCGCAGCGCGCGACGTTGAAGTATTTCTATGTGGTGATCATCCTCTGGGGCGTTCAAATCTTCATGGGCGTCTTGACCGCTCACTACGGCGTTGAGGGGCTGTCCTTCTTTGGATTCCCGCTCGCCAAGTATCTGCCCTACGCCGTCACGCGCACATGGCATCTGCAGATAGCTATTTTCTGGATCGCAACGTCATGGTTGGCCACAGGCCTTTACGTTGGCCCCGCCGTCAGCGGTCACGAGCCAAAGTATCAGCGGCTCGGCGTCAACGCACTCTTCGGCGCGCTCATCCTGGTTGTCGGCGGCTCACTCGCGGGCGAGTGGATGGGCATTCAGCAGCGGCTCGGCAACATGTGGTTCTGGTTCGGCAGCCAGGGTTATGAATACGTCGATCTCGGCCGCTTTTGGCAAATGCTTTTGTTCATCGGACTGGTTCTCTGGCTTGTCCTTATGGTCGCAGCTTTGAAGCCGGCTCTCGTTCGCAAGAGCGAAGACCGCTCGCTTCTCATCCTGTTCCTCATCTCCAGCATTGCTATCCCCCTCTTCTATTCAGCCGGACTTATGTACGGTCAGCGCAGCCATCTCGTTACTGCTGAATACTGGCGCTGGTGGGTAGTTCATCTCTGGGTTGAAGGCTTCTTTGAAGTGTTCGCCACTGTCGTGATTGGCTTCCTTTTCACACGGCTCAAGCTGATCGAAATTCGCACCGCAACCAAGGCTGCGCTCTTCTCGACTACCATCTTCCTGTCCGGCGGTATCATCGGCACCTTCCATCACCTGTACTTCGCCGGTGCAACGCCCGCAGTCATTGGCCTGGGAGCAATCTTCAGCGCATTTGAAGTTGTGCCGCTCACGCTGATTGGCTATGAGGCCTGGGAAAACATCCGCCTTGCGCAACCGACAAAGAAGTCCCAGTGGATCGCCAATTACAAGTGGCCCATCTACTTCTTCGTCGCAGTTGCATTTTGGAATCTTGTGGGAGCAGGCCTTTTCGGCTTCCTCATCAACCCGCCGATCTCGCTCTACTATGTCCAGGGACTCAACCTCACCCCGGTCCACGGTCACACGGCACTATTCGGCGTCTACGGAATGCTCGGTCTCGGTCTCACTCTGTTTTGCCTCCGCGCGCTAATGCCAGGTCGCAAGTGGAACGAGACACCACTCAAACTCTCCTTCTGGTCTCTGAACATTGGCCTGATCTTTATGGTGATCCTCAGCATGCTCCCAGTGGGACTGCTGCAGGCATGGGCATCGATTGAACACGGTACTTGGTACGCGCGCTCCGCGGAGTTCATGCAGTCCGGTACCATGCAGACTCTGCGTTGGATGAGGGTTCCCGGAGACATCATGTTCTCAATCGGAGCAGCATTGTTTGCCTGGTTCGTACTTGGATTGCTCACCGGACACTCGTACAGTAAAGACCTGCGGGGCGGAACGGACGTTTCGTCGCACGACAGTAATGAAGAACGCACCGTCGCACTCGCAGGCCGCTGAGCGATATGTCAACATCCATGCGGCGTCTTTGATGGATCAACCACCACAAGGACGCCGCAAAGCGAGCTGTTCGCTCTCAAGTGGAGCGATATCAACTTCTCTGCTGGAACGATGAACGTGGCCCGCTCCATCGTCCACGGTTTCGTCGGACCGTGCAAAACAGAATCTTCTCAGAAGCCTGTGCCGATCCATCCACGCGTCTGCGAAGCACTCGTCAAGTGGAAAGAACAGTCCGCTTATGCCAGCCAGAAGACTGGGTCTTCGCAAGCCGGCATAGCAATGGAAAGCAACCGTACTGGGGACAATCAATTCTGCACAAGTATCTGCGACCTGCAGCTCGCGAACTCGGAATAGAAACACAATTGGATGGCATACATTCCGGCACACCTACTCAACCCTCTTGAGGAGCGCTGGCACTGAGTTCAAAGTGATGCAGGAACTTCTACGCCATTCAACAATACGATCGACCCTTGATGTCTACACTCAAGCAATTACACCCGCCAAACAGAATGCGCAGGCCGCGGTCATGTCGTTGGTCTTCTCTTCTTAGTGAAGTCGGGAACCATATATAAGGATGTCGCGCTAAACATGTATTTGGGTGCAAACTGGGTGCAAAATGCACCCAGTTTCCCTGATTTCTCTTCGCCAAATCATCCCGTAAGTCTTTTGGAATGTATGGCGGGGACGACGGGGCTCGAACCCGCGACCTCTGCCGTGACAGGGCAGCGCTCTGACCAACTGAGCTACGTCCCCAGATTGTTTTTCAACAACTTGGTTATACGTCACATAGAATCAAGCGGTTCGCAGCTTTCGCTATTTTCGCTCTTTTCTATCACTTCGCTGCTGTGGACTCAATTTTGGACCTCGGTGGACACCACGTGGACACCAAAGTGGACACCAAGAATCAGCCAACCAGCAACGAAATTTAGTTTATCAGATGAAGCAGAGAGTGACCTTGCCCTCAGAATGCGTATCCCTTAGGTCGGTTGGTTTTCGAGATTAATTCATCTCGTCGTCGTAGTCGTGACGGTGGGAATGTGGAAATCGGTTCGATCGATTTCCAGCATTTCCACGATCTGCTTCGATTGCCATATTCTTCATGCGGCTGCTAATGCATGTTCATCCTCCCAGAGGCTTTCGAACTCCACGGGGCTGAGATAGTTCAGAGTTGAGTGCATGCGTTGCCGGTTGTACGAGCAGCCACGCAAGTACTGCATCTTTTGCTTGGCGAATAGTTTCAAAGCGTTCGCCGTGCAGTTGTTCCACCTTCAATGAACCGAACAGCGTTTCCGTTACAGCATTGTCCCAGCAGTTCCCCTTGCGACTCATCGAAGCCATTACATCGTATTGATCGAGTACAGAGCGAAAATCGTCACTGGCATACTGGCTGCCACGATCACGCGGCTCGCCTTGCCTTTGCCGCTGGTCTCGGCTCTGGCTTGCTTTTGCGACCTCTTCATCCGCTGCACGTTTCACCGGACTGCTGTCGTCCAGATTCATGTAAACAGCGGAACGATAGATCACACTCGCATTGGCACGCAGGCTGTGCAGTGTCGCACCACCTGCCGCCAGGTACTCAAGATGTGCCAACCGAGACTGGGCTGCCGGACCGGTTTTATGGCGTGCAGTGGTACGAACGCAACGATATAAAGTTTTGAACATGTTATTCCTCCTGATCGGAGAATCACCTGTCCACATACCTCCGTCTATTTATGTTGCGTTTACTCGGAAAATCCCGTGTGCTATTCCGGGGCGGTTTCAGCCGCATCCTTGCTTTGGGCTGCTAAGTGAACATGGAGTAAACTGAATGCCTCCGTGCCGCCAAGCGGTCAAGTGAGCTTGATAGGACCGCGGTAAAGACTTGCGCACTCTCGAGCGCCATACGTCATGAAGGGACACGAGCATGGAAACTCTGGTTCGTGACATCCGGGTCAGCCTCCGCATGTTGGCCCGGAACTGGGGCATGACTCTTACGGTTCTGCTGACATTCGCGCTCGGAATCGGTGCCAACACCGCGATCTTCACAGTGGATTATGCGACGCTCCTCGCTCCGCTTCCCTATCCTCGTCCAGAGCAACTCGTGATGGTCTGGTCAAAGATTCAGAACTCTCGCGATGGAGTTGCCGCAGGAGACTACATAGATTGGGAGCAGCAGAACACGGTCTTTCAGGACCTCTGCGCCTGGACCGGAACCAGCTTCAACCTCTCCACCAAAGAACAACCAGAGTACCTCGACGCCAACGAAGAAACCCCCACCATGCTCCATATAATCGGCCAGCCACTCTCTATGGGACGTTATTTCCTGCCCGAAGAAGGCACAGTCGGCCGCGACCACGTCGTGATCCTTACGCATAAGTTGTGGCGGAAGCTCGGAGCGAATTCCCACGTTCTCGGCACCACTCTGCGCCTGAATGGCGAGAACTACACCGTCGTTGGCGTGCAGCAGCCCGGCATCTTCGATCGTCAGCAGGCGCAGCTCACAGTACCACTGGTCTTTAAGCGAGATCAGATCAATCGCAACTTTCACTGGCTTCAAGTGATGGGCCGGCTCAAACCGGACGTGACGATCAAACAAGCGCAGCAGAACATGGACGCGGTCACCGCTCACCTTGCCCAGATGTACCCGAAAAGCAACGAGGGTTGGGGAGCCTATGTCGAGCCGCTGAAGAACGATTTTCTGCCCAAAGAACGCATCAAGATGCTGTGGCTGCTCCTCGGTGCCGTCGGGTTCGTGCTGCTCATAGCCTGCGTGAACGTTGCCAATCTACTGCTGGCACGCGGCATGTCGCGGCAAAAAGAGTTAGCCGTACGTGGTGCGTTGGGCGCTGGCCGCGCAACCATATTCGGCCAGCTCCTCACGGAGGGTCTGCTGCTCGCTCTCGCTGGGGGAGCCTTGGGAATAGCCATCGGTTACGGATTGTTGCAGGGACTGATCGCCGGCATGCCGTCCACTACACTGCCCAGTGAGGCCGATCTGCGTCTGAACTTGCCCACCCTGCTCTTCACTCTGCTGGCCACGACCTTGGCGGGTCTTCTGGCGGGCTCCGCACCGGCCTGGTATGCGTCGCGCGTCGATCCC
>Ga0157378_10005739_pt1 | contig 10869 bp, 10 predicted proteins | sample M65metaG_FD_115309 | JGI IMG/M metagenome (GOLD analysis project Ga0157378, IMG submission 115309) | Miscanthus rhizosphere microbial communities from Kellogg Biological Station, Michigan, USA - M6-5 metaG | ecosystem: Host-associated > Plants > Roots > Rhizosphere > Soil | place: USA: Michigan...
TGGCGACTTAGAAATACAACGGCCGGGGTCGCCCCCGGCCGTCAATCTACTTGGTTGCGGGGGAGGGATTTACCGCCGGGCTTCGCCCGGCGCTGAACTGCACTCGTGAATATTCCCATTGGCCTAACCACGACCCGAATCCGTACGCGAGCGCGGTCGCGCCGCCCGCCGCTTCGCGGGCACACTCCTGCGGCTCCTCGTCACGGGCTTCCCTGGGTCGGCTGCCTCGAACAAGTCTCGAATGCCGTGTTCCAACAGTCCGACGGCCTTCTCCAGTGCGCCGAGTTGTTCAACCCGCACGATCGCGATGGACGGGTTCAAGTCAAACGAAGGGGGACGCAAGACTTTCACGGTGTCGAGAGAGCGATTCCTGACGATGAAGCGGGCGGGCAGCAGCCCGACTCCATATCCTGACTGGACGAACGCCAGCTGCAAATGCATGTTGTGGACTTCAGCCGCAATCATTGGCGTGAAGCCGTCGCGCTCCATCCGATCGATGAGCCTTGCCCGAAGCGGGCACCCGGGCGGATTGAGCACCCAGGGTGCTCTGCCCAGACTTTTCCAATCGCCGTCAACCTTGCCTGCGGCGCCCTGAACGATCTCCATGCGGTCGCTGGCAATGATGTTCGTCAGAAGAGGTGGAGGCGCGGTTTTGCCTTCGGGCAAGAGCACGACTGCAGCTTCGAGCTCACCCGCGAGCAGCCGGCGAAACAATTCAGCGGTCAGTTCGCTCGACAGCCGCAGTCGGACCCCGGGGTATTTTTCAGTCAGCGCCAGGATGGGGCCGATGAGCGTCCCCTCGGCCAGGGGATGCGAGAGCCCGATGCGCAAGAGGCCGTGAGGTTCAGCGGCGCTCGATGCAACGGATTTCAGCGCGTCCATCCGCTGCAACAGATCTCGGCCTTGTTCGAGCACCCTGGAGCCGAGCGAGTTCAGGCGCGGCGGCTTGACCGAGCGGTCGAGCAACTCGGCGCCCAGTGCAGCCTCCAGCCTTTGCAGCTGTCGGGTTATGGCGGATGGTGTCCGGTAGAGACGATCGGCTGCACCGGTTATGGACCCAGCCCGAGCAAACTCTACGAGGGCGTGTAAATCATCGAACAAGGGAACCCCACCTAAGGAACTCTCAAGAGTTCCTGCCAACGATTACCAGAATCGTGCCTGGCAGTCAATATCATCTTGATAATTATGAACTTGCGGAATTGTCGGTTCGCCGCCATAAAGAGCGCGGGGCCGCGATATCGGCCCCGACTTTTCATGAAGCTGGCATCAACGGCCGCAGGGACCACACAGCAATCTGAGTTCAGCTGAGAACAGGAGATATCTATGAGAACGATTCGAACGAGAACGGTTGCGAGCGCGGTCGCGATGGCGGCGGGGCTGAGCCTTGCTCCGCTGGGCGCGCAGACCACGCAGGCGGCCCTGTCCAAGGAGGCCGGGACGCTGTCCGAGAAGTTCGCCGGCCTGGCGCGGGTCATGGCGGGGAAATACAACTGGAAGCCCGCTGAGGGTGTGCGTTCCGTTGGCGACGTCTTCAACCTGATCGTGAAGGAGAACGGCATCCTTCTGGGAACGCTGACCGGCGCCGGTGAGGGCGGGCGCGAAGCACAGGTCACCGAGCCGGCAAAACTGCAGGAAGCGCTGAAGGCCTCCTACGCAAACCTGCAAAAGACCATCGAGGGACTCTCGGACGCCGACCTGAAGGCGCCGGTGAAACTGTTCGGCAAGGATTTCACCAAGGAAGGTGCCGTCCGCTATCTCTTCGCGGACCAACATGAGCACCTCGGCCAGTCGATCGCCTATGCGCGCTCCAACGGTGTCGTACCGCCCTGGTCGAAGTAAGAAGAAATTGGCCGATCCGGGGGTCTGGATGACCACGCTATTGCAGGATGTGCGGTACGGACTGCGAGTGCTCTGGAAGAGTCCGGGTTTTGCGATCGTCGCGGTGCTTTCCCTGGCTTTGGGTGTGGGCGCGAACACGGCGATTTTCAGCATCGTGAACGCGGTTTTGTTGCGTTCGCTTCCTTTTTCCCATCCGGAGCGTCTGGTGAAGATCGTCGCCAGCAATCGCGGAGTGGGCGCGCGGGATATCGGATTCTCCGTTCCAGAATTCGACGATCTCAGGTCGAGGGCGGGCGTCTTCGATCAGGTGACGGCGACCCAGGGTGGCCCTACGAACCTGACCGGCGCAGGGCGTCCGCAACGTTTCGAGCTGCTGGAGGTGAGTCCCAACTATTTTTCCATGCTCGGCACTTCCGCGCACATCGGACGGGTGTTTGGTCCGGGCGACGAAACGCCGGGCTTCGGGGAAGCGGTAGTCATCAGCGACGGTCTGTGGGCCCGCCAGTTTGGCAGAGATCCGGGAGTTCTAGGGCGAAAGATCCAGCTCGACAACGATCCCTACACCATCGTCGGCGTTCTCCCGCCCGGATTCCGCCATCCGGGCAGCACGGTTTCGACGGATGTCGAAATATGGCTGACATGTGGATTCAGGGGAGTTCCCTACCCGCAACCAGAGCGCAGCCTGCGGGTCTTTCCGGGCGCAATCGGACTCCTGAAGCCCGGAGTCGGCCTGGAGCAGGCGCGATCCAGGCTGGAAGCGTTCGCGTCCCAGCTGCGGGCGGAATACGCCACCGACTATCCGGCGGGGTCGGCCTGGTCGATCGAGGTGGAGCCGTTGCAAGACTCGCTGGTGGGCAATGTCCGGCCCATGTTGTTGGTCCTGATGGCCGCGGTGCTGCTGATCGTTCTCCTCGCCTCGGTCAACGTTGCGAATCTGCTCCTGGCCCGGGCTTCCGGCAGACAACGAGAGGTGGCCCTACGGCTGGCGTTGGGGGCGAATCGTGCGCGGATGATTCGTCAGATGCTCACCGAGTCGGTGATCCTCTCGCTGGTCTCCGGCGTGGTCGGTGTCCTGACCGCAATGGCCGCTTTGAAGTTTGTACGGTTTCTGCCCGTCCAAATTCCCCGGCTGGCCGAGGTGCAGGTGGATTGGACTGTGCTCGCTTTCGCCTTGCTGATTTCCCTGCTTGCCGGGCTGGGGTTTGGATTGGTTCCAGCACTGCAATCCTCGAAGGCCGAAATTGCCGTAGCCGTTCGGGAAGGCGCCCGAGGCTCGGGCACGAGCACTAGAACGAACCGGTTACGCGCTCTGCTGATTGCCTCGGAAACAGCCCTGGCGGTGGTGCTGATGGTGGGAGCGGGTCTGCTCCTGCGCACGTTCTGGGGACTGCTGCAGGAGAATCCCGGTTTCAATCCGTCCAGAGTCGTCGCTGCCAATGTCTATCTGCCGGTGCCCAACAACCCCGACCTGGATCGCTACGCCAGGCCCGAAATGCTGAACGCATTCGTGCGGGAGACTTTGCGCCGGGTGCGCGCTATCCCGGGAGTCGAGTCCGCCTCCATGACCACTGATTTACCGGTCACCCACTCGACGCGGCGATACGTCGTCAATATCGAGGACCGTCCCGACGAATCCGGCAAAGGTCTGTTTTCTGAAGTTACCAGTGTGACTCCGGATCACTTCAAGGTGTTACAGGCCTCGATGGTACGCGGACGTTACTTCACGGAAGACGATGATGCCGACAAGCAGCCGGTCGCAATCGTCGATGAAAGCACGGCTCGTACCTACTGGCCGGACCGCGACCCCGTTGGCCGCCGTGTGAGCATGAGGAACCCCAGGGACACAGCCACTCCACCGTGGTGCACCGTGGTCGGCGTGATCAAGGACATCAATAGCGATGGCCTCGACCAATCCGGAGCTCCCCACATCTACCGACCGATCTACCAGTTTCCAGGCTCGAGGGTTCTGTCGAAAAGCGTGACGGTCCGGACCTCTTTCTCCGCCACCAGCCTGGAGCCGCAGATACGTCGTGCGATACAGGCAGTCGATCCCGATCTGCCGGTTTTCAACGTCCGCACGATGAAGGAGGTCATCGACGGTTCTCTGGCCTCGCGCCGCTTCTCCGCGGAGTTGGTGGGGGGATTTGCCGTGGTGGCGCTTCTGTTGGCGTCGGTGGGAATCTACGGTCTGCTGGCCTACATGGTCGGTCAACGGTCGCACGAGATTGGCGTGCGTATGGCGCTGGGAGCCATGCCCTCGACCATCGGGAAAATGATCGTGAGCCGGGGCGCGGGCCTGGCCGGCATCGGAGTGGGGATCGGCCTGATCTTGTCGGGAATCATGGCTCCGCTGATTTCAAGTTTGCTCTACGGAGTGAGACCGCTTGATCCGGAAGTGTTTATCGCTGTGCCGGTGATCCTCATGGTCGTCGTACTCTTGGCGAGCTACATCCCGGCGTGGCGCGCGGCCAGAGTGAACCCGATCGTCGCCCTGCGTCGCGAGAATTAAAACCAGAGACGAGACCGCAATGGGAAGGGCTCTCTGCGCGATTGCTCTGGCGATTCCGGTTGCCGTCTTTGCGCAGGCGCCTGCAGATTCGGTCTCCCCGCGCGCGAAGCAGGTGCACGAGCGCGCGATCGTCGTCGACTCGCACGCCGACACGACGCAGCGGCTGATCTTCGACGAGGCCTTCGACATCGGCAAACGGAACCCCAACGGCAACCTCGACATCCCGCGCATGCGCGAGGGAGGCCTGGACGCGCTGTTCTTCTCGATCTGGGTGCCGAGCGATGTCACCGGTCCGACGGCCGTGAAGCGCGCGCTCGATCAGATCGATGCCGTGTGCGAAGCGGTCCGCACGCATCCCCATGATCTGACGCTCGCGACGACCGCCGCGGATGTGCGAAAGGCGGCGGCCGATCACAAGATCGCGGCGCTGATGGGCATGGAAGGCGGCCACATGATCGACGACGATCTGCGGCTGCTGCGCGTGTACGCGGCGCTCGGCGTCCGCTACATGACCCTCACGCACTACAAGAACAACAACTGGGCCGATTCGTCGACCGACAACGCGGCCCACAACGGCCTAACCGCCTTCGGCAAGGATGTCATCCGCGAGATGAACCGGCTCGGAGTGATCGTCGACGTCTCGCATGTGTCCGACAAGACGTTCTTCGATGCGATCGAGACGACCAGGGCGCCGATGATTGCGTCACACTCGTCCAGCCGCGTCATCGCGAACCACGCGCGGAACCTGACCGACGACATGATGCGCGCCCTCGCGCGCAACGGCGGCGTCGTGATGATCAACTACCACGCGGCGTTTCTCAGCGAGGAATTCCGGGTCGCCGGCGAAAAGAAGAACGGCACACTGGTCGCGGCGCTAGATGCGATGTCGAAGAAGTGCGGCGGCAACGAGGCCTGCACGACCATGGAGGGTGAACGGATCGATCACGAGGCGATGATGAAAGGCGATCTCCCGGAGGTGACGTGGGAGAAAATCATCGAGCACATCGACCACGCCGTGAAGACCGCCGGCGTCGATCACGTCGGCCTCGGATCCGACTTCGACGGCGCCACGATGCCGCTGGGTATGGAAGACGCGTCGAAACTGCCGAAGATCACCGACGCGCTGCTGAAGAAGGGGTATTCCGAGGCTGACGTCGGGCAGATCCTCGGCGGCAACATTCTGCGGGTGATGGAAGCGGTCGAGAGACTCAAGGGTGAATAGTGCCGGGCTCAGAGGTTCAGGAGAGGTCAGGGGTCGGTGCTGACTTGCTGCATTCGCGGCGGTCGGTTGCTGATTCGGGCTCTGAATGGTGGGTGTCCAGCGAAACGACATGGGATTCGTGGGTTTGTGGAGATTGATCAGCCACGGAAGTAGCTACAGGAGTTGCGATGAGCAAGACAGCGATTACTTCGCCTGAACTCGCGCCGCCGGTCGGCCCATTTTCCCAGGCAGTCAAAATCGATGGTTTTCTCTTCTTCAGCGGACAGGTCGCCCAAGACCCGGCCACTGGCAAGGTGGTCGACGGGGGCATTGTGCCCGAGACGGAGCGCGTCTTCCAAAATCTATCGGCGGTTCTCAAGGCGGCCGGCAAGAGTTTTGATGATGTCGTGCGCGCCGGTGTGTTCCTCACGAAGATGACTGACTTCGCCGCGATGAATGGCATCTACGCAAAATACTTCAGTCAGCCCTTTCCCGCCCGCACGACGATCGCGGCTGCCGCGCTACCACTTGGGGCATGCGTTGAGATCGACCTCGTCGTCAGGGCTTGAGGCGACGCACGGAAGTTGATCGCCCGCGCACTCGCGACTGATTCTGGTTGCGAATCGTCCGACTTTCGCCCAACCTGAAACGAAAAGGGGTTGGGCCGTTCGCCCAACCCCTTGATTTGTTTGGTTGCGGGGGGAGGATTTCTCGCGTTCCTTCGGACCGCGTTCTGCTCCCGTGTGCTCGCTTTGCTCGCCGCGGGAGCAGTCAAACCTCTCCCCGCGGCTTCGCCGCGCGCCGGGTTCAAATCCCTTCTTGGCGACTTAGAAATACAACGGCCGGGGTCGCCCCCGGCCGTCAATCTACTTGGTTGCGGGGGAGGGATTTACCGCCGGGCTTTGCCCGGCGTTCGCGCCCCGCAGCGCGGCTACGCCGCGCTCGGTGCGCCGAACCTCCGCGCCGCGCTGCTGCCCGTCGCGCTCGGAGGTTCAAATCCTCTGATTTCTGTGGTCAACAAACAGAACGGCCAGGGTTTCCCCTGGCCGGTTAATCACATGGTTGCGGGGGGAGGATTTGAACCTCCGACCTTTGGGTTATGAGCCCAACGAGCTACCAGGCTGCTCCACCCCGCGGCAGGAACGCGGAAGGTATCGGAGACGGCAGGCGGCGTCAAGGGCGCAAGGTCCTTGCATGCGGGCGTATCCTTGGAGCGGTTCGCTTTCGAAACGGAGGAATCATGCTCCATACACGCGTTTCGAAGGTCCTGACGCTCTCCCTGACCGCCGCCCTCCTCGCCGCCGGTGTCCTCGGGGCCCAGGAGAGGCCGGGGGACAAGGGGGAGTCCCCCGCCGAGAAGAAGCTCCGGGGCCGATCGGCCGCGCCCAAACCGGCTGAGATCGACTCCGCGGTCACGCTCGATGCGATGCTCTCGAAGAAAGACAAGGCCGCCTTCTCCGAGGAGAAGGGCGCGACCGTCGAGGGCTACGTCGTCCAGCTCGAGCGGGAGGAAGACGGCGACTACCACGTCATGCTCGCGCCCTCCGCCAGGGAGACCGACTCGAAGAAGTGGGTGGTCGTCGAGGTCACGCCGGCCTGGCAGAAGAAGTCGGCGGCGCTCTCGGGCGACTCGTTGCGGAAGCTCCATGGCAAGAAGGTCAAGGTCACCGGCTGGCTCTACTACGAGCCGGACGAGGAGCAGGAGGACCCGCGGGGCACGCGCTGGGAGATCCACCCGGCCACGGAGATCCAGGCGGCGCCCTGATTCGCCGGCCCGTTCGAGGCCGCGCGCCGCGGATGCGGCTGCGGAGTGGTTTCGCGTGACCCGCGCAAGTGGTCATTGAGGCCTCGGGACGCGCCCACTAGCATCCGGTGCGATGCGGCCGCTCTCCAGGGTCCTCGTGGTCCTCATGGCCGGCCTCGGAGCGGGCGGAGCCACGAGTCCGAAGGCTCCGCTGACGCCCGAGCAGCTGTTTCGCGCCCCCGTCGTTTTCACGGTCCCGGGCATGGAGTCCGTCCACGTGGCGAGCGACCGGGTCTATCGAGAGGCCGCGCGTGAAGGCGATGAAAGCCTGCGTGCGGACGTCTACACACCAGCGTCGGGCGGGCCCTTTCCCGTCGTGGTGTTCGTGCACGGCGGCTTTCCGGACGGCCTGGACATCTCCCCGAAGAGCGCGGGTCAGTACAGCAGCTGGGGGCGCCTGGTCGCTGCCTCGGGGATGGCCGCGGTCACTTTCAATCACCGCCTCCGGATGTCGCCGCAGGGGATCGTCCATCTTGGCGAGGCCGCGGCGGATCTGACGAACCTGCTCGGCTGGATTCGGCGCAACGGCGCCGAGCTCTCCCTCGACTCGCGTCGTCTCGCGGTTTTTGCGGTCTCCGCAGGAGGGCCCCTGCTCAACGTCGCGCTCGCGGAGCCCGGGCTTCGCTGCCTCGTCGACTACTACGGCTTTCTCGACGTGCACGATCTCGACTGGTTCGCGCGCGCACGCGCGACGACGCCGGACTCGAACTGGTCGCTGGTCGATGCGCTCGACCGCGGGGGGTTCCCGCCGATTCTGATCGCGCGAGCCGGCAAGGACACCGTGCCTCGGATGAAGGAGACGATCGATCGATTCGTCGCGAAGGCGCTGTCCGTCGACGCCCCGCTCACGCTGCTCAACCATCCGACTGGCCAGCACGCCTTCGACCTTCAGAACGATGACCCGCGGTCACGGGAAATCATCGCGGCCACCCTGCGGTTCCTGCAGGATCACCTCCAGTAGCGGCTGCGCCTTCGAGAGCCTCCCGTCACGGTAGCGGCTACGCCCTCCGGAGATCCCGTTCACGCTCCGTTCACCCGACGGCCCCTATCCTTCGCCGCCGTAGAAAAACAGCCGGGCATTTCGCCCGGCGAAAGAAGGAGACAGCAATGAAGAAGGCTCTCATCCAGGTGTTCGCGGTTGCCGCGGCGCTCGCGCTTCCGGCGGGTCTGCTCGCGCAGGCTCAGTCGGCTCAGGCGACGACCGAGAAGAAGGACGCGACGGCAGCTACGACCGCGACGGGCGACGCCGCCAAGCAGGCCGGCACCGAGACCGTCAAGACCGAGGCGAAGAAGGGCACCGAGAAGGCGGCCGACAAGGCGGCCGAGAAGGGCGCGGTTTCGGCCAAGGCGGGCGAGGTTGCCAAGCCGGCGGCCGACAAGAAGATCGACGAGACGACGGCGAAGGTCGTCAAGGTCGAGGGCGCGAAGACGGAGGCCAAGGCCGCCAAGATGGGAACGAAGGTCGACGAGAAGGCTCCCAAGACGACGGACGCCGTCAAGGCGACCGATGCGAAGGCGACGACCGAGACGAAGCCCGCCGACAAGGCCGGCGACAAGAAGGTCGAGGAGCCGAAGAAGCCCGAGAACAAGAACTGACGCGATTCGCGATTCGACTCGAAGGCCGGCGCCCACGCGCCGGCCTTTTTCTTTGCGGGCGGGGGCGAGCCCCGCCCCGACGAAGAGAGGAGAATTTCCGTCGCCGCGAGGAGAGCGGGTTCCCGCTCTACGCGGCGGCGTTGCCGCGCAGCCGGTGCATCAGGCGTCCGAGCTTGATGTTCAGCCCGTGGTTACGGTTGAGGAAGGGCAGCGGCGGGCTCTGGCGGACGCCGAGCCTCTTGCGCAGGCGCAGGAGCATGAAGTTGTCCGGCGCGGCGCGCAGCCCGCGCTCCACCGAGTCGATCGCCTCCTTGCGGGAGCGGCTCAGCAGGTGGAGGTTCGCGAGGCACCAGAAGATGTAGGGGTTTCGCGGATCCGAGATGTGGGCCCGCTTGCAGAGCTCGAGCCCGCGGCGCAGCTCCCGGGTGTGTCCGAGGCTCAGGGCAAAGCTCGCGAGGCCCGTGGCCGGGACGGCCTGGCCGCGAGCGAGATGTCGGTCGAAGTACTCGGTCAGGAAGTTCTTGGCTCGGTCCCACTGCTCCAGCTTCAGGCTCTCCCGGCCGGCTTCGAGCAGTTCTCCATCCGAGTACTCCGAGAAATCCATGGGATCGACCTCCCTCGCCGCGGGACGGCGATGCACTCATTTTAGTGCAAGAGCGCCCGAATTGCGCCCGTGGGACTCTAGGTCAGTTTCTCCTGGAGGATCTTCGCCGCCTGCTCGGCGCGGAAGTCGGCGAGCTTCTTCTTGAGCTCGTCGCGCTTGCCCGCGAGGATCGCGACCGCGAAGAGTCCGGCGTTGACCGCGCCCGGCTTTCCGATGGCGAAGGTCGCGACGGGGATCCCGCCGGGCATCTGCACCGTCGAGAGGAGCGAGTCGAGGCCCTTCAGGGACGCGCTCTCCATCGGCACGCCGAGGACCGGCAGCGTCGTGTGCGCCGCGGCGACTCCGGCGAGGTGCGCCGCGCCGCCGGCCCCGGCGACGATGACCTCGAGCCCGCGCGCGGCGGCGCCGGTCACGTACTCCGAAGTCTCCTTCGGCGTGCGGTGCGCGGAGAGGACCCGGCTCTCGCAGGCGACGCCGAACTTTCCGAGCGTGTCGGCCACGTTCTTCATGACTTCCCAGTCGGACTTGGAGCCCATGAGGATGCCGACGAGCGGCTTGTCCGTGGTTTGCGCGGTCATCGCGTCATTCCCCCTGGCCGAGCGAGAAGCCCCGCTCGCCGTCGAAAGTGGAAAGGTTCTCGATCTTGATGAACTCGAGGTTCGCGCCGGCGATCCGCTGGAGCAGCGCGAGGATGTCGGCCTGGCGCACGGCGCCCTCGCCTCTGCTTTCTGCCGACAGGAAGCGCGCGCGGCACTGGTCCCCGCGGAAGGTCTCCGGAGCTCCGTCGGGCCACACCTTGATGCCGCGCGAGGTCAGCATGGTCAGCTTGAACTCGGGCTGCGCCAGCGGAACGAGGCGCGCGGCGAGCGCGTCGGTGTCCTGGCTCTTCCACGCCACGTAGACGTCCACGCCGACCGTCTCCTGTTTCGGGGTCGGCCGCTCGGCCGGGCGCACGGCGGGTTTGGGCGCCGCGTCGCCCGAGACGTGCCCGTAGGCCACCGCCTTCAGCCGCTCGGGCTTCTGGCCGAGTCTCGCGACGACCGCCTCCGCGAACTCCTTCGTGCCCACCTTCTGCTTGCTGACGCCTTCCTTGAACACGTCGTACGTGTGGACGCCGTCCTCGATCGTCCTGAGCCACGCGTTGTGGACGCGCTCGGCCGCCTCGGGCTGGCCGATGTGGACGAGCATCATGACGCCGCCGAGCAGGAGCCCCGACGGGTTCGCCAGGTTCTGGCCGGCGCGGCGCGGCGCGGAACCGTGAATCGCTTCGAACATAGCGATGTTCTCGCCAATATTTGCTGAGCCCGCCAGGCCAA
>Ga0157378_10005743_pt1 | contig 10865 bp, 10 predicted proteins | sample M65metaG_FD_115309 | JGI IMG/M metagenome (GOLD analysis project Ga0157378, IMG submission 115309) | Miscanthus rhizosphere microbial communities from Kellogg Biological Station, Michigan, USA - M6-5 metaG | ecosystem: Host-associated > Plants > Roots > Rhizosphere > Soil | place: USA: Michigan...
GTGCGGCGGCGAGTCGCTGCTGAGCACGATCTGCTTCTGCGAGTCGTAGAGTGCGTTGAACGTGTGGAAGAACTCCGTCTGCGTGCCTTCCTTGCCGGCCAGAAACTGGATGTCGTCGACGAGCAGGACGTCCACCGTTCGATACCGCTCGCGAAAATCGATGATCCGGTCGTACCGCACGGCGTTAATCATCTCGTTCATGAAGCGTTCGGACGAGATGTAGGTCAGCTTCAGGTTGCGATCGTGCCGCAGGACGTACTGCCCCACCGCGTGCATCAGATGCGTTTTGCCGAGTCCCACGCCGCCGTAGATGAACAGCGGGTTATAGGAACGCGACGGTGCTTCAGCGACGGCGCGACAGGCGGCATGCGCAAACTGATTCGACGATCCGACGATGAAGGTGTCGAACGTATAACGGGGATTCAGGCCCGCGGGTCCAGGCGCCGCCGGCGCGACTTCGTTTTCGAACGCCGTGGCTTCGTCCATGCTGAGCGGAAGCGGCACGCCTTCCGACTGCGGCTCGGCGACGAAATTCACAGCGAGATTCGACTGCTTTACCTCGGTCATGGCCTCGCTGATGACACCCGCGTAGTGCTTCATCAGCCAGTCTTTGAAGAGGGGGTTCGGCACGCGGACCGTCAGGGTCTCCCGGTCCGCAGCCAGGAACGTCGTCGGCTTGAACCAGGTGTAAAAGCTATGCCTGTTCACCTTGGTCTCGACGCGCGACAGGATCTCGTCCCAGACGTTCATTTCGGTTCAAAAATGCACATTTACGTCGAACTTTCGCCCGTGTGCAAAATCAAGCTTTCGCGCGTTTCCGAGGCGAGATCGACCGTTGGATCGATGTTTCGCGGGGAATTTCCACAGTTTTTTCCACAGGTGTGGAAAACTCTGGTGACAGACCGAACGTGCATGAGCTTGAGCCGGGTGTCTGGGATGGCGTTGCGTGCGAAAGAGCGCGACTTTAGCACAAGGCGGGCGAATCCGTACCTCACGCTGATTGACACTGCTGGAAGCCGGACGCTACGATTACTGGTTCGTTAACTCGAGTCAGGGCTCCCGGAGGACCGCAATGAAAGGCAAGCGCACATTCCAACCAAATACCCGCCGCCGTAAGCGCGCGCACGGGTTCCTGGTGCGCATGAGCACGAAAAACGGCCGTCTCGTGCTGAAACGTCGTCGGGCCAAGGGCCGTAAGCGTCTAACAGTCAGCAGCGAATAACCGATTGAAGTTCCGCCCTAGCCAGCGGATCCGCAAACACGCCGATTTCCAGGACGTTTACGAGCACGGCAGCCGCTTTCCGGGCCGGTATTACACGCTGTTCACGAAGCCGAACGGGCTTACCGTCGGCCGCCTGGGCATCGCGGCGACGAAGCGGCTGGGCGGAGCGGTCGTCAGAAACCGCGCCAAGCGTTTGATCCGAGAGGTTTTTCGTCGAAATGACATCGCGCCAGGCTTCGATATCATCGTCGTGCCCCGTCGCGAGCTTCTTGCGACGAGCCTAACCGCCCTTGAAGCCGACTACCGCGCCTCAGTCTCCCGCCGTCTCTCGAAACCCCGCTAACGTGGCTGTTCGCGCGGCGCTTCTCGCGATTCGCGGCTACAAGCTATTTATTTCTCCATACTTTAGAGGCTCCTGCCGGTATCTGCCTACCTGCGCGGATTACACCGCCGAGGCAATCGCCACGCATGGAGTCGTCGCCGGCAGCTGGCTTGGGCTTCGCCGCCTGGCTCGCTGTCATCCCCTTGGCCGATCCGGGTACGACCCGGTGCCTCTCCGGACTGGACGGTAATGGAACGCCGGGTACTCGTCGCGATCTTTCTGTCGTTCATCGTCCTGTACGCCTACCAGGCGTTTTTCGTGAAACCTGCCCCGAAGCCGCAGCCGGGCGCCGCGTCGACGCAGCCGGCCGCGAAACCGGGAACGCCAGGCGCGACGACGGCGACGAAGCCGTCGGCCGCAGCGGCCGCGGTCGCCCCGGTGTCTACTGCAGCGGCGCTCGTGTCGGATTCGGTGGAGCGCGACGTGCGCGTCGAAACCCGCGACGTGATCGCGACGTTCACGAATCGTGGCGCGCGGCTGAAGAGCTGGCGGCTGAAGAAATATCTCGATCAGACCTCGCTGCAGCCGCAGGAGTTGATTGAGAACCAGATTCCGACGCAGCCGCTGCCCTTTACGCTCAGTTCGGCCGACGCCCCGCTCGACGCGACGCTGAACAACTCGCTCTACGCCGTCAACGACGCGCCCGCGGCCGCGATCGCGTCTCCCTTCGACCTTCGGTTCGAGTATCGCGACGCCGCCGGCGTGCAGGCGGTCAAGACGTTTCGCTTCGTGCCCGATTCCTACACCGTCACCGCGCGTGTGGAGGTGACATCAGGATCACGGACCGTCAGGCCGGCGATTGTCTGGGGCCCGGCGGTCGGCGACGTCGCCGAGGTCAGCCGCTATACGCAGCGCGCCGAGGGACTGCTCTCGCAAGCGGGCAAAGTCCAGCGTCTGACGCCGAAGGACATCGGCAAGCAGCCGCAGTACGACGGCGAGTTCGTATTCGCAGGCGTCGACGACAACTACTTCATGACGACGGCGCTGACGACAGGCCCGAGCCGCGTCACGCTGTGGCCGGTGAGCATCGCGCCGCCGGCGGGATCGAAGGACGCGCCGCGCGAGCTCGTGTCGTACTCGATCGAGCCGAAGTCCGGTCAGGCGGTGCAGTTCTTCGCGGGCCCCAAGGACTTCGACGTCCTCGCGGCGATCGGCCCCGACGCGACGCGCGCGATCAACTTCGGCATGTTCGCCGTCATCGTCGTGCCGCTGCTGAAGTCGCTGAAGTGGATCAACGCGTACGTCGGCAACTACGGCTGGGCGATCATCATCCTCACCGTCATCATCAACATCATCATCTTCCCGCTGCGCCACAAGAGCGTCGTCTCGATGCGGAAGATGCAGGAGATCCAGCCCGAGGTCAAAGCGATTCAGGATCGCTATTCGAAGCTGAAGGCCACCGATCCGGCGAAACAGAAAATGAACCAGGAGATGATGGCGCTCTACAAGGAGCGCGGCGTCAATCCCGCGAGCGGGTGCGTGCCGATCCTCCTGACGTTCCCGCTCATCTTCGCGTTCTACGCGCTGCTGTCGACGGCGATCGAGCTGCGCGGCGCGCCGTTCGTCGGCTGGATTCACGATCTCTCGGCGCATGATCCGTACTACGTGACGCCGATCCTCATGGGCGCGAGTCAGCTCTGGCAGCAATGGACGATGCCGTCGGCGGGCGTCGATCCGGCGCAGCAGAAGATGATGATGTTCATGCCCGTGATGTTCACCTTCATGTTTCTGTGGGCGCCCTCGGGCCTCGCGCTCTACTGGCTCGTCAGCAACGTCTGGCAGATCGGCCAGCAGTACGTGACCAACACCATCATCGGCCCGCCCGCGGTGCGCAAGATCCGTCCCGCTGCGGAACGGCGGCTGAAGCGGGTCGGCGGCGGAAAAACCGAAGCCGCCGACGCGCAGAAGAGCTGAACCCATGAGCGATCCGACACAACCCATCGTCGAGTTCCTCGAGCGAGTCGTGCGTGCCTACGGCATCGAGGCGACCGTCGCGTGCGAAGAGACGCCGGACGGCCCCCGCCTGAACTTCGAAGGCGAACAGGCGGAGCTGCTCGCGCGCCATCGCGGCGAGCCGCTGAAGGCGCTGCAGCACATCGTCGACAGCGCGTTCGGACGGGACATCCGTGACGAGCGGCGCGTGTTCATCGACGCGCTCGGCTACCGCAAGGGCAAGGACATCGAGCTGCGCCAGATGGCGAAGCTGCTCGCGGAAAAAGTGAAGCAGTCCGGCGCCGACCAGCAGCTCGGACCGCTCAATCCGTACGAACGGCGCCTCGTGCACATGGCCGTTGCCGAAGTGGCGGGTGTCACGACCGAGAGCGTCGGCGACGCGTTCTCGAAAACCGTTCTCATTTCATTACGAAAGTAATCGCTCGAGTTCCGAGGCCCGAGTTCCGCGCCTCGATTTAGGCGAGCCCCGTTGTTCTCGACCGCCGACACCATTGTCGCCATCGCGACGCCTCCCGGACGCGGAGGCATCGGCGTCGTGCGCCTGAGCGGACCCGACGCGCGCGCGATTGCCGGCGCGCTCCGCGGCACCGACGCGCCGCTCGAACCGCGGCGCGCGACCTTCAGCACCATTCGCGCGACGGGCCAGTCGATCGATCACGCCGTGATCACGCTTTTTCCAGCGCCGCATTCCTACACCGGAGACGATGTCGTCGAGATCAGCGCGCATGGAAGCCCTGTCGTGCTCAAGGCGATTGTGGAGACGGCCGTCTCCCATGGCGCCAGGCTCGCGGAGCCCGGCGAGTTCACGCTGCGCGCGTTTCTCAACAGCCGCGTCGATCTGACGCAGGCCGAGGCCGTCGCGGATCTGATCGACGCCGTCACGCCGCTCCAGGCCCGCGCCGCCTTCGATCAGCTCGAAGGCACGTTGACCGAGCGCATCGCCGGCATCGACGCCACGCTGTTCGATCTGATTGCGCGCCTCGAAGCGTCCGTGGATTTTCCGGACGAGGGGTACCACTTCGTCGAATCCGGCGAGCTCGTGCGCGCGCTCGACGAACTGCTCGCGCGGGTGTCCTGCCTGCTCGCCGACGGACGCCGCGGACGGATGATTCGCGAAGGTCTGCAGATCGCGATCGTCGGCAAACCCAACGTCGGCAAATCGAGCCTGTTCAACGCGCTCGCCGGCAGCGCGCGGGCGATCGTCACGTCGACGCCTGGCACCACGCGCGATCTCATCACCGAGACGGTCGACGTCAACGGCGTGCGCGTCACGCTCGTCGATTCCGCCGGTCTTCGAGCGACAGACGACGCGGTCGAAGCCGCGGGCGTCGATCTGGCGCGCGGCGCGATGCGCATCGCCGACGCCGTGATCGTCGTCGTCGACGGTTCGAATCCGCTCGACGAGGTCGACGTGCAGATTCTTCGAGAAACCGCCGGTGCGACCCGCGTCGTCGTCGCCAATAAGAGCGATATCCGCAACGAAGCGCGCGGAGGATTTCTTGCCGTGTCGGCGAAGACGGGCGCCGGCCTCGATCGGCTTCGCGACGAGCTGACCGGCGTCCTCGATGTCGACGCCGTCCGCGATCAGCCGGCGATCACCAACCTCCGGCATCTGCTGCTCGTCGAGCAGGCGCATCATGCGTTGACACGCGCGCGGACCGCGCTCGCGGAGCGCGGCACCGCGGTGTCGGAGGAATTCGTTCTCGCCGATCTTCAGGACGCGCGCAATGCGTTCGAGGAAATATCCGGGCGCCGCGCGCCGGAAGATCTGCTCGCGCACATCTTCGCGCGCTTCTGCGTCGGGAAGTGACGCCGCCCGTGAACGATCGTTTTGACGTCATCGTGATCGGCGCCGGGCATGCGGGATGCGAGGCGGCATTCGCGGCGGCCCGCGCCGGCGCGCACGTCGGTCTCTGCACGCTGGCGGCGGACACCGTCGCGCACATGCCGTGCAATCCCGCGATCGGCGGAACGGCGAAGGGGCATCTCGTTCGAGAGATCGACGCGCTCGGTGGACTGATGGGCCGCGCGATCGATGCGACGGCGATTCAGTTCAAGCTGCTCAATCGCAGCCGCGGTCCCGCCGTGTGGTCGCCGCGCGCGCAGGCGGACAAGAAGCAGTACGGCGCGTGGATGAGGCGCGCGCTCGAGCGCGAGCCGAACATCACGTGGCTGTTCGCGCGCGCGGGCCGTGTGCTCGTCGAGCGCGATCGAGTCGTCGGACTCGCGATGGAAGACGGCGACGCGTACGCGTGCGACGCGCTGGTCATCACCACAGGAACATTTCTCAACGGCGTCGTGCATGTCGGACCGGAACAGCGGCCGGCGGGACGCAGCGACGAACCGCCGTCGCGCGAGCTGGCGGCGTCGCTCAAGAGTTTCGGTTTCGAGTGGGGACGGCTGAAGACCGGAACGCCGCCGAGACTGGATCGCGAGAGCATCGACTTCGATCGTCTCGCCGCCGACGGAACATTCGCGGTCGAGCGCGGCGACGAGCGGCCCGTGCCGTTTTCGTTTCTGAGCGGACGGATCGAGCGAAAACAGATCGACTGTCATCTGATTCACACCAACGATCGCATTCGCGACGTCGTGCGCGCCAACGTCGATCGCTCGCCGTTGTTCAACGGCCAGATCCAGGGTATCGGCCCGCGCTACTGCCCGTCGCTCGAAGACAAGATCGTGCGCTTCCCCGACAAGGAGCGCCATCAGATCTTTCTCGAGCCTGAGGGCGCCGACGTTCGGGAGATCTACGTCAACGGCTTCTCGACCAGCCTGCCGCGTGATGTCCAGCTCGAGCTCGTTCACGCGTTGCCGGGCTTGGGTGACGCCGTGATGCTGCGTCCGGGCTATGCCGTGGAGTACGACTTCATCCAACCGACGGAGTTGACCCGGCGGCTCGAGACCAAACGCGTGCGAGGTCTGTTTTTTGCAGGACAGATCAACGGCACGTCAGGCTACGAGGAAGCGGCGGCGCAGGGACTGGTGGCCGGGCTCAACGCGGCCCGCGCCGTTCGGGCAGAGGCGGCGCTGGAACTGCAGCGCCATGAGGCATATATCGGGATTCTGGTTGATGACCTTATTACCAAGGGCTGCCTGGAGCCGTACCGGATGTTCACGTCGCGCGCCGAACATCGGCTGCTCCTTCGGATCGACAACGCTGATCTTCGTCTCACCCCACACGGACGCAAGTGCGGCCTTGTAGACGACGAGCGTTGGGAGATTTTTCAATCTCGCCAACAGCGATTCGAAAAGAATCTGCAACAGCTCTCAAAATCTGCAACCCAAGCGCTCCGGCGCCCTGAGGTCCGTCTCGCCTCGCTCATCGCCGAGAAGCGAGTCGTTCTGGATATCGATCAGGATTTCCTTGATGTCGATGTCGCGAGTGTTGAGACGACCGTGAAGTACGAAGGGTATTTGCGCCGGCAGGAAGCCGAGATCGAACGTGCTCGGAAGGACGAGCGCCGAAGAATTCCCGCGGAGTTTCCGTTTGATCGCGTTCCAGGGTTGTCGAAGGAGGTTGTCCAGCGACTTTCGCAGGTCCGGCCGGACACCCTCGGACATGCGCTCAGGATTCCTGGAGTCACTCCTGCTGCGGTGGCCGTTCTCTCCGCGTACGTAGGCCGGCTCAGCGCGAAGCCGATGGAACCCTCGGCCCTATGAACGACGATGCCTTTCGGCCACTGCTTCAGCAGCGCGCCGATGCGGCGGAGATCTCCCTAAATCCGGTGGTGGCCGATGGGCTCGAGTCGTACTTCAGGCTCCTGGCGCACTGGAATAACCGCATCAATCTCACAAGCCTCGCGCTCGATCCACCAACCGCCCAGTCCATAGATCGGCTGATGATCGAACCTCTCCTTGCGGCCTCGCTGGTGAAGCCGAGCGTCTCGACGTGGTTTGACCTCGGCTCCGGCGGTGGCTCGCCGGCCATTCCACTTCAGCTTGCGCATCCCGCACAGCGACTCGTGATGGTCGAGTCAAAGGATCGCAAAGCCGCCTTTCTGCGGGAGGTCATCCGAGAGATTCCTGTGGGCGGAACTGAGGTAGAAGTCTCACGTATTGAAGAGGTTGCAGCCGCTCAGCACAATGCAGGCATCGCGGATCTCGTAACCGTGCGCGCCGTCAGGCTTGAGGCGTCACTGTTCAGCTGGATTCAGACCCTGCTGCGATTCGGAGGTCAAGCCATTCTGTTCGGCTCTGCATTGACGGTCTCCCATCTTCCCAGGGGGCTGGAACTCACAAACGCTATTGGAACCTCATCTAGCGGGCTAGTCGCGCTTCGGCGCTCTGGCCTGTAAGCGGCTTGTTTCACGTGAAACACAATTGCGCACAATCTCATTGACCCGCGACCGGATGTCATTTACTCTCTGAGCGTCCAAGCGACCCGTAAAGTCTTTAGTTTCTGGTATATAACCAAATGTCACGCATTGTGGCGGTCGCCAACCAGAAGGGCGGTGTCGGAAAGACCACCACCACCATCAATCTCGCCGCGTCCCTCGCGCTTGCCGATCAGCGCGTTCTACTGGTGGATGTCGATCCGCAGGGCAACCTGACGAGCGGTGTCGGGCAAAAAGGAAAGAGCACGCCCGCCGGCACGATTTACCAGGCGTTGACGAGTCCCGAGCCGCTGACCGACTGCCGGCCGTTCATGGTCGCCACGGCCATCGATCGCATGGCGCTGCTTCCCGCCGATCGAAACCTCACGGGCGCCGAAATCGACCTCGTCACGCTGAGCCGCCGCGAAGAGCGTCTTCGGACATTGCTCGCGAGCGTACGCGATCAGTTCGATTACATCCTGATCGATTGCCCGCCGTCACTCGGCTTGCTGACGTTGAATGCGCTCGTCGCAGCCGACGCCGTGCTCATTCCGCTTCACTGCGAATACTTCGCGCTCGAAGGTCTCGCGGACCTCGTCGGCACGATGCGCCGCGTCCGCGCGGGACTCAACCCGTCACTCGACATCGAAGGCGTGCTGCTGACGATGTTCGACGAGCGGACGAATCTCGGCCAGCAGGTGGCGAACGACGTGCGTCAGTTCTTCAAGGAGAAGGTGTATCGCACCGTCATTCCGCGCAACGTGCGGCTTGGTGAAGCGCCGAGTCACGGCATGCCCGTGATTCTCTACGACGTGAAGTCGCGCGGCGCCGAAGCGTATCTCGCGCTCGCGCGCGAAGTCCTCGCGCGCTCGACGGCGACAGCCGCATAGGGGCTGGGCCCCGGAGTCAACAATGGACAAGCGTCCCGCTCTCGGAAAAGGCCTCAGCGCACTCATTCCAGATGCGCCGGAGCCGCGCATTGCTCCCATGGAAGTCGACATCGATCGGCTGTCGCCGAACGAGCTGCAGCCGCGCGGGCTGATGGATCCGTCAGCGCTCGAAGATCTGTCGCGCTCGATCGTCGCCAACGGCATCATCCAGCCGATCGTCGTCCGCAAAGTGGGCGATCGCTTTCAGATCATCGCCGGTGAACGCCGCTGGCGCGCCGCGAAGCTCGCCGGCCTGCTGCGGGTGCCGGTCGCCGTCCGCGATGTCGCCGAGGGCAGCGAGGCGTCGCTCCTCGAGATGGCGCTCGTCGAAAACATTCAGCGTGAGGATCTGAACCCGATCGAGGAAGCCCTCGCGTATCGACGGCTCGCCGACGATTTCCAGATGACTCAGGAAGCGATCGCGACCGCCGTCGGCAAGGATCGCGCGACGGTCGCGAACATGATGCGGCTGCTGCGGCTTCCCGACGAAGTCCGCGCGGAAGTCGCGTCGGGCCGGCTGTCGACGGGGCACGCGCGCGCGATCCTCGCGCTCGGAAACGAGACCGACCAGCGGGGCGCCGCGCGCGACGTCATCGCACGCAGCCTCTCGGTCCGCGAGACCGAGTCCCTGGTCAAGAAGATCGCCGAAGAGGGAGCGCCGCCAACCGAGCGCCCGGCGCCCAAGCCCGCGGATGTCCACACCCGGGCGGCCGAGGACAAGCTCCGGCTGGTCCTGGGAACCCGCGTCCGGATCGTCCGGCAGGGCCCCAAAGGCCGGATTGAAATCGACTTCGGGTCCGAAGACGAGCTAATCCGGCTGTATGAGCAGCTGATGTCCGGAAACTGACCACGCAGAAACCGGGTTTTAGGGGTTGAGCTCGGTCTGTTTTCCGAATAAGATTGGCAGTTAGCTTGTGAAAGTTGGTGACAAGCTCCCGCGATGACCAATCGAACTGCCGCAACCCGTTACGCCCGCGCCCTCCTCGAGGTCGCCATTAAAGAGAAGGCCGATCTCGACCAGGTCGAGGGCGAGCTGTCGTCGATTGTCGATCTCTTTACGCAGCACCCGGAGCTCGCGAAGGTGCTCCTCAACCCTGTGGTGCCGGTTCCGCGCAAGCGGGCGGCCATGGACGCCTTGACCTCGCGCGCAAAGCTGCTGCCGATGGTCTCCAAGCTGCTCGGGCTGCTCGCTGAGCGCGATCGCCTGGTGCTGCTGCCCGATCTGTTGGGCGCGTACCGCGATCGTCTGCTCGACCACCGCAACGTCATCCGCGCCGAGATCACGACGACGACGGCATTGCCGGCCGAGCGGGTGAAGGCCGTTGAAGCGAGCCTCGCCCGCGCGACGGGACGGACGGTGACGCTGTCGGCCAAAGTCGACCCGCAGATCATCGGCGGCGCCGTCACCCGCATCGGCAGCACGATTTACGACGGCAGCATCACGCGACAGCTGCAGCGCATGAAAGACAAACTCTCATGGACATAAAAGCAGACGAGATTTCCAAGATTATCCGCGAGCAGATCGGCAGCTTCGCCGTCGACGTCGACGTGGCCGAAGTCGGGAGCGTCATCTCGATCGGTGACGGCATCGCCCGCGTCCACGGCGTCGAAAATGCCATGGCCGGCGAGATGCTCGAGTTTCCGCACGGCGTCTTCGGCATCGCGTTGAACCTCGAGGAGGAGAGCGTGGGCACGGTGCTCCTCGGCGAGTTCACGGCCATCAGGGAAGGCGATCCCGTCAAGCGCACGGGCCGCATCATCTCGGTGCCGGTGGGCGACGAGATGCTCGGACGCGTGGTGAACGCGCTCGGGCAGCCGATCGACGGCAAGGGACCGATCGCGACCACGCGGTTCGCCCCGATCGAGCGCATCGCGCCGGGCGTCGTCGACCGCCAGCCGGTGAAGGAGCCGATGCAGACCGGGCTCAAGGCGATCGACGCGATGGTGCCGATCGGCCGCGGACAGCGTGAGCTGATCATCGGCGACCGACAGACCGGCAAAACGGCTGTCGCGATCGACGCTATAATCAACCAGCGCTAACCTTGTTTTTTACCCACTTGCCCAAA
>Ga0157378_10005747_pt1 | contig 10861 bp, 7 predicted proteins | sample M65metaG_FD_115309 | JGI IMG/M metagenome (GOLD analysis project Ga0157378, IMG submission 115309) | Miscanthus rhizosphere microbial communities from Kellogg Biological Station, Michigan, USA - M6-5 metaG | ecosystem: Host-associated > Plants > Roots > Rhizosphere > Soil | place: USA: Michigan...
TCGCTTTTTCAGGTAGCGAACGAGACCGCGCCAGGAAATTCCCAAACCTCCATTGAAAATGTAGAGTTCGGCGGGCTCGGCGGGCAGAATGCCCCGCACATCTCTGGAAATTTCTTCGATGAACCGCCGCTCCGCGGCTTCCGGCGATTCACTTGACTCCAACAGTTCTTGGGTTAGTGCCGCCCACGCTCTGAGCCGCTCGCGGTAGAGGCGAATGTGCTCGCCGGGATTGTCGATGTATCCGAAATGCGTAAGAAAGAGCCGCTCCGGATTCCACGATGCGATGGTATCGAGCGACGCATTCCACAGTTCGAGATCGATGTCCGGCGGCGGCGTGGCGGGGAGCAGATAAGGTTTGCCTTCGATGCGGATGCCGGCGTTGTCGCCGACGAACGCGATGCGCGAATCGGGATCCCAGTACGCTACGTGGTGTGAGGCATGGCCAGGAGTGTAGAACACGTCGAGTTTGACCTGGCCGACTGTGATTTGTTCGCCGCCTTCCAAAGGACGGAGATTGCTTGCTGGTACCGGCAAGCAGTCGCCATACAGGGGTTTGAGATCGCCGCCATAGAGGCGGCCCGCGCTGGCGAGTAACCGGGAGGGATCCACCATGTGGGTCGCGCCAAACTCGTGGACGTAAACCTTGATTTGAGGATTTTCGCGGACGATAGCGCCTGTCGCGCCGGCGTGGTCGAGGTGGATATGCGTCAGCAGGATGGCGTCGAGCGATCGGAAGTCGAGGCCTCGGGTGCGAAGCTGCTCCCTCAAGATGTCAATCGTGGATTCCGGGCCAGGATCAATTAAAGCGCTGACGCCCTCAGACAGAATGAGCAGGGAAGCAATGGATTGCGGGCGGCCGGTCCAGTTCAGATCGAGAGTGGAAAAGGGGCGAGTCGAAATATTCATACCAAGACCAGTGTAGCAACTGGCACCAATTTCGCATTCCGGAAATTGGTGAAAAGACGAGGAATAGCTTGCGGAATCCGACTGGGTTGGATTAGGCTACTGGCACCGCGCTTGTCTTAATCCTTGAAGTCCCTCTCTAGGAAATGCCTAGGCTGGGGTGAGGGACGCGCCAGGAATTGTTGCGCCGGGGTCAGGACAAGGTAACAGGCTGCGCCGCTCCCTCTGAACGCAGCTGATTACGGGGGCGTGGGATGAGCGGACGTCAGAAAACGATTTTGGGGAGGATGGATATGCGTAAGTGGCGTGCAGCGGCTGCAGTGGGGGCGTTATTCGCGCTTCCGCTTTTTGCGCAGCAGAAGGATGAGACAGCAAAACCGGCCACGGAAGCGAGTGCGGCAGGGGCTCCGGCAGCTTCGGAGGGCGTCGCGCCTTTGACACGAAGTGTTTGGGCGATTCCTGCAGTACCGCGGACCACACCTTTTCCGGGGCCGCAGACCGCGACAACGAGCACCAAGGATACGCGTCCGCCCGGAAAACTGCTCCCGCGCTATGAAGTGAATGCCGGCTACAGCTACATCAATTTTAGTCCGGGCGATCCCTTCAGCAATTTTAACAACCACGGTGGGGCGGGCGGTTTCACCTACAACGCGAACCGCGTGCTGGGCTTGACGGCGGAAGTCGCCGGCTACAATGGCGACCGGGATGTGAACGGAGTCAAACAGAGCGCCGGCTTGACCTCCTACCTGTTTGGTCCGCGCCTGAATCTGCGGCGTTTCGACCATTTCGTGCCGTTCATGGAATTTTTGTTCGGTGGAGCGAACGCGGGCGGCGGCATCACAGGGGGCCGCAGCCAGAACGCCTTTGCGTTGGCGGCCGGCGGTGGCGTTGACGTGGTGATCACCAAGAACGTCGCCTGGCGCTTTGCGCAGATCGACTACTTGATGACCAATTTCAGTGGGCCAAGCTTGAACGGTCAAGCGCGCCAAAACAACCTGCGCCTGGGAAGCGGTTTGGTGCTGCGGTTCGGCATTCCGCCTCCGCCGCCTCCGCCGAATCATTCACCGGTCGCGGCGTGCTCGGCGAATCCGACTTCGGTCTACGCTGGTTCGAACGACGCGGTTACGGTGCACGTGAACGCGAGCGATCCGGACAACGACACGCTGACTTACAGCTACACGGCGTCGGGCGGAACGGTGGAAGGAACCGGCGCGGATGCGCGGTTCAACACTTCGGGACTGGCCGAAGGCAGCTACACCGTAACGGCGAAGGTGGACGACGGCAAGGGCGGCACGACGAGTTGCGCTGCGGACATTACCGTGGCCAAGAAGCCGAACCAGCCGCCGACGATTTCCTGCGCGACCGATCACAGCCCGATCATGCCTGGCGAACGCACCGGCATCACCGCGACGGCCAGCGATCCGGACGGCGATCCGCTGACCTACACCTACACCGCGAGCGGCGGTCAGGTGACGGGCGATGGACCGAAGGCGATGTTCGATTCCACCGGCCTGTCTGCGGGCAGTTACACCGTGAAGTGCGCGGTCAGCGACGGCAAGGGTGGAACCGCGGATGCGAATACCACGGTTGACGTGCAACAGCCGCCACCGCCACCACAAGCAGCCAAGGCCGGCGATTGCGGCTACAACAAGGCTGGCGCATCGCGGTTTGACAATGCCTGCAAGCGCGTGGGCGATGACGTCGCTCTGCGTTTGAAGAACGATCCCACGGCCAAGCTGGTAATCGTCGGCTACGCGGATGCCAAGGAACCCAAGGCCGCGAAGCTGGCGCAGACCCGCGCCGATCTGGCCAAGAAGTACATTGTCGAGAAGGGCGTAGACGAATCGCGTATTTCCACCCGCACGGGAGAAGCCTCGAAGGAGAAGGGCCAGGAAAAGGCCAATCGCCGCGTGGACTTTGTCATCGTGCCGGAGGGCGCGACTTACTAGATCCAATGAGAGTGGATCGCGTGCCGTGTCCTGCATGCTGCGCGTGATTCGTTCTTTGAGGCAATCTTTCAGCGGGCCGGGAGAGTACAAGCTCTCCGGGCCCGCTTTCTTTTTGGCGGTTTTCGTTCTTGTGCTTGGTCCGGGGCTGGCTCGCGCACAGCGCTGGGAGCGGCTGGGTCCGCCGGGTGGAATCGTGATTTCGCTGGCGGAGGCCTCAGACGGGGCGGTATACCTGGGCACGCCGGACGGCCATGTCTTCGCTTCGAACGATCGGGGAGAGCATTGGGAGCTACGCGGGCGCGCCGGCGATGGCCTCGATGGCGTCGTGCAGCGAATCGTTCCCGATGCGCGGAATCGAAGCCGCGTGCTGGCTGCGGTGTGGTTCCGCGATAGTCGAAACGGCGGGGTGTTTGAGAGTGCTGATGGCGCTCGGAGCTGGAAGCTCGTCGGGTTGAAAGACGAAGCGGTCCGGGCGCTCGAGCAGTCAACTTCGGATCCGCGGGCCTGGGTTGCGGGTACGCGGAGTGGTGTTTTTCGCTCGGTTGATGATGCGAGGAGTTGGCAAAGAATCACGCGCGCGGATGATCCTGAATTGCAGAACGTTGATTCTTTGGCCGTCGATCCGCGCGACGCCCAGATCATCTACGTCGGTACCTATCACCTTCCGTGGAAAACGACGGACGGCGGCAAGACTTGGAATTTAATCAGCGCCGGAATGATTGATGATTCAGATGTTATGAGTCTTCGCATAGACGCACGAGACCCGCGGCGGATTTTTTCCAGCGCATGCTCGGGCATTTATCGAAGCGAAGATGGCGGCGCGTCCTGGACAAAACTTCAGGGGATTCCGTATTCGAGCCGCCGCACCCAGCAGATCGTTCAGGATCCGGAAGAGCCGCGAACACTCTATGCGGCGACGACCGAGGGGTTGTGGATGACCGCCGACTACGGAGAAACCTGGAAGCGAATTACATCGCGGGACACGGACGCGGCCGGGGTGGTCCTGCTGGCCGGCAAAGGCGGGCAGCGCATCCTTGCCGGCATGACCGCGCAGGGAATTCTGCGCAGCGACGACAGGGGAAATTCGTTTTTGTCGTCAAACAATGGCTTCTCGCACCGCGTGATCACAGCGGCCGGGGCAGACCGTGCTGACCGGGGGCGTTTGCTGGTGCGCGCGGAGGGGCACGGCGGCAAGCTCATAGAGAGCAGCGATGGGGGCAGGTCGTGGGCGGAAATCGAAGGGGCCGCGCCGCCGAAGGCGGTGGAACGGATCTTTCCCTCTTCGACCGGCTGGTGGGTGGCGTACACCGGGGGTGGTTTGGCACGCTTCGACGGGAAACTGCGCACCTGGCGTGCCCTTGGGTTTCGCGAAATCGTGCCACTGCGAAGAGGGAAGCAATCCTCCCGGCGTTTGCCGGTTAGCCGCATTGTGAATCCCCAGGTTCGCTCCGTGTTGGAAGAGGGCGATCGGACGACCGCCGCGACTGACGATGGATTGTGGGAATTGGCCCAGGGCGGAAAGGAGTTTCGCCGCGCCAACGCGAAAAATTTGCCGGTTTCGGTGAGTTACCTGGCGGCGGGTGCGGGCTCGCTGCTTGCAATTGCGGGCGGCGAGCTTTGGCGGCGCGACTCGAAGTCGGATTGGAAACCTCTCGCGGCGCCGCAGGGCGGCGACGGACTTTTGTGGACGAAGCAGAGCCCATTCGCTCAAGATCAGGTAGTGGTAGGGAGCGAGCGGGGTGTGTACGTTGCTGAAGCGGATGGCAGGTGGCGGCTGGTTTCGAGCGGCTTGCCTGCAATCGCCTCTGGACCGCCGGCGTTTTCCGGGACTTCGTGCCTGATTGGCATGACTAACGGCGGCTTGTACCTTTCCTCGGATGGAATGAAGACGTGGAAAAGGATCGATTCGGACGCGGAACGGTCTCGGGTGGGCGCCATCTTTTAACTAGGCGACGGGAGGTTTCTGGTCAGTTCCGTTCAGGAGGGGATTTTGCTGCGTTTCGAGCCGCAACGCTCGGAGCGCTAGCTGGAATTGCCGAAACCAGAACGGCAAAAAAAGACCAAGACGCCTTCGCAAAACGGGTCTGACCATCTGCGCCTTTCGGGCGACGACCGCAAAAATCCCGTTGTGAAACGGCATCGCGTAATGTTATAGCTACGTATTCCTAAAATGAACACTTTGCCTGGTGTTCGCTTTCGGACTCAGACCTGCGCAGGCTCAGTCGGGCTTGCGAAGGTCGGGCTGACCAGGTGCGCTCGGCTTAAGCCTTTCCCGGTCAAAAAACGCAGTCACGCGACGCCGGAACTCTCTGGGTGCGGCGCCCAGTGCTCCGGTGTGCAAGGCACCGGGCGCTTGCCACAGCTCCTTCGAGGCGGTTGCCGCTTGCAATATTTTTTCCGAGTGGCGGCAGGGAAGCACCACGTCGGCCCCGTCGCAGATGAGCAGCACGGGAAACGCGCGCCGCTCGACTGCTTCCACCGAAGAAACTTCCCGGGCGGGAAATCCCGCCAGCTTTTCGCCGCGGTAAACCACGGTCCAGGCGCCCGGCGCAAATAGCGTTTTGCCCAAAGTCGGCCAACGCTGCAGGCCGGCGTAGTCGTAGGCGGCCTCCTGCAAATCGGCGAACGGCGCTTCGGCCACCACGGCTTCGATGCGTGCGTCTTCGCCCGCCGATTGCAGAGCGATCCCCGCGCCCATGGAATTTCCCAGCGCAAAGACGTGTGCGGGGCGTTCGGTTTGGACGAGTGCGTCGATCACTTTGGAGGCGTCCCCGCGCTCGAGCCAGCCGTAGCTGGCCATGGCGCCGCCGCTGGCGCCATGCGCGCGCTGATCCATCATCACCACGCCGTAACCAGCTTGCAGCAGCACCCGCGCGTGCTCGGTCATGCCGTAACGGTTGTCGGCCACGCCATGAAACACCAGCACCCAGGTGCCGTTCGGCTTTGCCGCGCGGACTTTCCAGCCGCGCAGCAGGGCTCCGTCCGGCGCACGCACGTCAAGGTCTTCGCGTGTCGCTCCGATCTGCGCGAAGGTCACGTCTGCGTCGCGCACCATGTCCGGCGTGAACGCGCGCTTTTGCGGATGCAGGAATCCGGGCGCGCCATACCACCCGGCTATCGCGGACAGCGCCGCCGGAAAGAACGCCAGAATGAACAGAATACGGAGAAGCCGGGCCATGATCTAGATACGTATACGGCACGTACAAAGTTTCTATTGATTGGGGCTCGTTTATGAGCGGAACAGCACGGACTCCCGCTGAAACATCTTCACCGCAAGATACAGCGCGCCGGCGGCGTAGACGCAGGTGGAGGCAAAAATGATGGCTATATAGTTCCAGTGATATTCGCCGGTTACCAGTTCCTTGCACAACAAACTGACGTTTAACAGCGGCACGATGGCGAGTTTCGGCGTGAGCTCCACGCCCGGAAGCATCGCGGATATCGCGGGAATCACTACCAGGAACATCAGCGGAGCGATGTAACTTTGCGCTTCCTTGTGGCTTTTGGCGAAGAGCGCGATGGTGATGAGCCCCGCGGAAAAAAGCACGGACAGCGGCACGGTCATAATCATTACGGATCCAATCGCTGCAGGTTTCAGCGCCAGCTGGGGCACTGGCTCGCCTTCTTCGGCCAGCTGGTTCAAAGCTCCTGATTTCTGCAGCACGGTGGTAGATACGCTAACCGAAAATAACAGCAGGACTGCCGTAATGAGAGACGCGGTCACCACCAGCAGGAACTTGCCCAGAACGAGATGGGTGCGCGAAACGGGGCTGGAAAGAATCGTTTCCATCGTGCCACGCTCTTTTTCTCCCGCAGTCAAATCGATCGCCGGATGCATCGCTCCCTGGAGGCACATCAAGATCAGCATGTAAGCGATGATCCCGCCCAGGATGGCGCCAGCGGTTTTTTCCGGTGGTGCAATATTTTGCCGTTTTACTTCAAATGGTTTCAGCAGCTCGGCGGATAGATGGCTGGCCGCCAACCGCTCTGTCGCAATGGAGTCGCGGTATTCCTTCAAAGTGCTCTCCGCGTTGGCCGCAGCCATTTCCGACTTCAGCTCCCCGCCGTAAACGTTGATCTTGACGGTGTCCGCTTGGCCTTTTGCGAGATCGTTCTGAAAGTGGGGCGGAATCTCGACGGCGGCGCGAATCTTCTTGTCGATTACCTGTTTCTTCCAGTCTCCAGAAGCTTCTAACACGTTCAGTTTTGGGTTCCGCTTGAGCGCGTCCACTGCGGCTGGTGAATCTTCACCCCCGACGATCGCCACCTTGGCTTTCTCCCGCTTGGCGCTTCCGATCACCGCGGACATCACGCTGGTGAATCCCGCGCCGAGTACCGGAATCATCAGCAGGGGCACGAGAAACGTGGTAATGAGCGTGCGCCGATCACGCAGCGCCTCCGTCAGTTCCTTGCGATAGACAATTCCGATGTTGCGCAGGCTCATTTCAGACCGCCTCTTTGTAGTGCGGTGTGACGATTTTTACGAAGATTTCTTCCATATTCTGGAGGCCGTGCCGTTGCCGCAGTTGTTCGATGGTTCCTTCCGCCAGCAGCTTGCCGTTTTGGATAATTCCGATGATGTCGCAAAGCTTTTCCACCTCGCTCATCACGTGCGTGGAGAAAATCACCGTTTTGCCGCGATCACGGCATTCGCGGATGAATTCGATAATCGTGCGCGCCGTCATGATGTCCAGCCCCAGCGTCGGCTCGTCGAAAATCATCACGGGAGGATCGTGCACCAGCGTGCGCGCGATGGAAGTCTTTTGTTTCATGCCCGTGGAAAGCTTGTCGCAGCGCCGGTCGCGGAACCCGTTCATGTCCAGGCGATCGAAAATTTCGTCAATGCGTTTCTCGAGCGTCGCCCGATCGAGGCCATTGAGCTGGCCAAAATACGCCACCATTTCATAGGCGGTAAGCCGCGGATACAGCGCCGTTGCGGTGGAAAGAAAGCCGCAGTGCTGCCGAACTCGCTCCGGATGCTCGACGACGTCGTGACCGCAGAGCCGCGCGGTTCCCTCCGTCGGTTCCAGGATGGTCGCTAGCATGCGCAATGTCGTCGTTTTGCCCGCGCCGTTGGCGCCCAGCAACCCGTAAATTTCCCCAGGCCGGCAAACGAAACTTACGTCGTCTACCGCCTTCACTTCTCCGCGTTTTTTATCCTGGAATGTCTTGCTTAAGTTCACCGCTTCGATCACGGTTCTTTCCTCGCTGATAGCCTCTTGCGCGCTGTCCAAGATTACGCTCCGCGCAGTCGTCGCTCCATGGCCCAAGAAGATTAACCTACTCAGCCATTCCCACAGTGTTTTTGTTGGAACTTCCGGGTCAGGAATTGCAAGTACCCGGAGCGGCAGAGCCTGGGTTTCGGTGGTGCAAGCTCCGCCGCTCTTGCTAACATGGAGTATCCGCGCCTGCCAGCGATGGCAATACCGACCCGGACATTGCACTCTAAATCGAGGCGCGCCAGTTTTGGCCTTTCTGGCGGTGTGCCGCAACGAGGAGCCGCGACAACAAAACATGGACCGCAGACTGCGCAACCGAATCCTGCTCTTCCTTCTGGCAGCGGGCATCCTGGCCTATGTTTTGGTTCTACTGAGCGGACGGCAGCCAGTCGCCAAGCTGTCGGCTACCTATCCCACGCGCGAAAACATCGTTTCTTCCGTCAGTAGCAACGGCAAAGTCGAGCCTATTGCTCCCTTCGTAATCCGGGCGCAGCTCGATACCTTCGTGCAGCAGGTTTACGTTTTGGAAGGGCAGCAGGTGAAGAAGGGCCAAGTTCTTCTGGAACTCAACGTGCGGGATGCCGCAGCTTCGCTAGCCCAGGCCCGGGCGCGCTTGTTGAAAGCCCAGGACGATTTCCGCGCCGCCAGCTCCGGCGGCCGCGCAGACGAAGCCGCGAAGGTGACCGGTGATCTGGCAAAAGCCGTTGCCGACCGCGACCGCCTGCAGCGCAGCCACGATGCCCTCGAACGCCTGTTGGCGCAGCAAGCGGCCACCAAAGATGAACTTGCGGCCAACCAAGTCGAGCTGGCTAAAGTGCAGGCGGAAGTCATCCGTCTGACCGCAGCGCAGCAGGAATTCGACCGCAGCGTTCATCTCAGTTCGGGTGTCAGCAGCTTGCAAATCCAACAAGCGCAGAGCGAAGTTGCCGCTCTTGAAGCCAAGGTCCGCGACGGCCGAATCACCGCGCCCATCGAAGGCACTTTGTATTCTTTTCCGGTACGCCAGGGCGATTTCGTCAAGGCCGGCGATTTGCTCGCCGAAATGGCCGATTTGCACAAGGTGCGGGTTCGCGCCTTTGTGGACGAGCCGGAAATCGGCGCGCTCGAGCCCAATCAGCCCGTTCGCATCACCTGGGACGCGCTGCCGGACCGCTACTGGCTAGGACAGACTGAAGTCGTTCCCAAACAAGTGGTTCCCCGCGGCACGCGCAGCGTAGGCGAACTGCTCTGCTCGGTGAACAATGACAAGCTGGAACTCCTGCCCAACGTAAATGTCAGTGTTCGCATCAATTCTAAGGAGCGGAATGACGTGCTGGTTGTTCCGCGCGGCACCGTAGCTTCTGAAGGCGGCAAGCGCTACGTCTTCGTGGTGAAAACCGGAGTCGGCAAGAAGGTGCTCGAGAAACGCGAAATCCAGATCGGAATTTCCGACGCCAATCACTACGAAGTGATGAGCGGCTTGGACATCAAGGATCTCATTGCTCTGCCCGGCGACATTGACCTGCAGGCCGGAATGCGAGTCAAGATCGTAAACACCGAAAGCGGTTTCATTCAGGGGCACCAGGATGCGCAGTAAGGGCGCCGGCGGGCTGGCTGCCGCGCTTTTGGCGCTCTTGGTTTGCGCGGCGCGCGCCGACGTCCCGCCAGAGGCTAAAACCCTGTTTGCCTCAGGCGATTATGCAAAGGCCATCGAGGTGCTGAACCGTGCGGCCGCGACCGCTCCGAACGACGCCGCGGTGCAGCACCTTCTGGCTCGCTCCTACTTTGAAAGCGAGCAGTTCGACAAGGCAATTTCCGCCGCGGAAAAATCCGTCAAGGTCGAACCCGAAAACTCCGCTTATCACGAACTTCTCGGCCGGGCCTATGGAGAAAAAGCGGATCGCTCCGGCTGGTTCAGCGCGCTCTCTCTCGCTAAGAAGGCGCGCAAGGAGTTCGATACCGCCGTGCAGCTCGACGGACGCAATTTTTCCGCCATGCAGGCGATGATTGAGTTTGATTGCAGCGCGCCGGGAATTGCCGGCGGCGGCGAAGACAAGGCCCGCCCGGAAATCCAAAGACTCGGCGAACTGGACGCGGCGGAGGGCCGCTATGCTGCGGGAAACTGCCGCCGCCAGAAGAAAGACTACCCGGCGGCCGAAGCGGAGTTTCAAAAGGCTTTGGCGCTTCATCCCGCCTCCGTCGACCTGATCTACGACATCGGCGACTATTACATGAAGCGCGATCAAGCCGACGGGCTGGGGGTGGTCATCAAGGAAGCCGGGCGCGCTGATCCCGCCGATCCCCGCGGCGATTTCTTCCGCGCCGTGCTTCTCGTGCTCCAGAAGCAAAAGCCCGCGGAATCCGCCAGACTGATCCGCGAATACATCTTAAGGGCGCCGAAGCGCAACAACTATCCTTCCAAGGCCATGGCGCACTATTGGCTCGGGCGCATCGAAGAAAATCAAAACCATGCTGCTTCGGCCAAACGCGAATATCAGGAAGCGCTCAATCTGGAGCCGAAGAACCGATACGCCAACGAGGCGTTGAAGCGGCTGCGTGACTGAATGACTCGCGGCGGATTCTTGACGGATTCTCTATGATGGACCTCCACGAAACGTTCACCGTCGCCCTGGACGCGCTGCGCTCCAACAAACTGCGTGCGGTCCTGACCTCTCTTGGCGTGATCATCGGCAGCGCTTCCATCGTTCTGGTCGTTACGGTCGCTCTGACCAGCAAGAGATTCGTCCTGCAGCAGATTGAAAGCGTCGGCTCGAACCTGGTGTGGGTGGAAATGGTGAAGGCCCCCAACAA
>Ga0157378_10005748_pt1 | contig 10861 bp, 7 predicted proteins | sample M65metaG_FD_115309 | JGI IMG/M metagenome (GOLD analysis project Ga0157378, IMG submission 115309) | Miscanthus rhizosphere microbial communities from Kellogg Biological Station, Michigan, USA - M6-5 metaG | ecosystem: Host-associated > Plants > Roots > Rhizosphere > Soil | place: USA: Michigan...
CTCTCCGGCGATCTCGACAATATCAACCACATAGAGCAGGTAGACCAGAACCCCATCGGCAAGTCATCACGCAGCAATCCGGTTACCTACATAAAGGCATACGACGAGATACGCAAGCTGTTCGCAAAGCAGGCATTGTCAAAAATGCGTGGCTTTGCCGAGAAACATTTTTCGTTCAACACCGACGGTGGCCGCTGCGACACCTGCAAGGGCGAAGGCGAAGTAGTCGTGGAGATGCAATTCCTCGCCGATGTGCACCTGCTCTGCGAGGTATGCAGGGGCAGGCGTTTCAAAGACGAAGTACTGGAAGTTACCTACCACCTTAAGAGCATATATGATGTGCTGGAGATGAGCGTGGACGAAGCCATAGCATTCTTTGCCGATGAAAAGAAGCTCGCCTCTGCGCTACAGCCATTGAGCGACGTGGGCCTCGGCTATGTGAAGCTGGGCCAGAGCAGTGATACCCTCAGCGGCGGCGAAGCGCAGCGCGTGAAGCTGGCATCGTTCCTCGGCCAGAGCAAGATGAAAGACAAGATACTGTTCATCTTCGACGAGCCCACCACCGGCCTGCACATGCACGATATCAAGAAGCTGCTGGGGTCCTTCGAAGCGCTTATTGAGCAGGGGCACTCCATAGTAGTCGTAGAACACAATACCGATGTCATCAAGAGCGCCGACTGGTCATAGACCTCGGCCCCGAAGGCGGCGCTGGAGGCGGGCGGTTACTTTACGAGGGTGTGCCTGAAGGGCTGAAAAAAGTAAAGGACAGCTATACCGGCAAGTACCTATAGTAAACGGAAGAGTTATTAATAGCGTTATCGACTTTTAGGTTTTGACTTTTCCCTTTTGACTTAAAACTGCTATTTCGCCCCTAGCCTGTTCAGCCCCGCCTTCGCCTGGTTGTCTATGCTGTTCTGAAAATCATGCTCCGGCATATCCAGGCACTCCCGGTAGCTGGCTATGGCCTGTTGCGGCTTTCCCTGTTTTTCAAATACCCGCCCCTTTTGCAAGGCCGCCCGCGCGGCAAACTGCTCATGGCGCTCCTTGCCGGTATTTATTGCGTTCTGGTATTGCCCCACCGCCTTGTTGTAGTCGCTCGTTTCTTCATACACCCGTCCCAGCCTGAAGTAATATTCCGCCTTATCTGCCGGGTTGCTAAGCTGGTTCACGCTCAGGCCGTTCAGCAGTGCCATAGCCCGCGCATAGTAGCCACCCTCTATCAGCAGCCGCGCCTGCAGCAGGCTTTTGTTAGGCCACACATTGCTCTCGACAAATTTCTCCGCCTGCTTGTCGGCATCTATTCTCGTTGAGCCATGGTTGCCGGCTTCCCGCCGACAGTATTCTGCCTTGGCTGTATTGCCGTTTACATACCAGGCAAACGCCATTTTCTGCCATGCATCTTTTACAAACAGGTCGCTTTTGTTTCGGGCCAGGTACTGACCGAAGTAATGCACGCAGCCGGTATCGCACCTCGTAAGCAGCGCCATACCCATCTGGTACTCAAATACAGGGTATCTATTATAGTCGGCCACCCCCGATGTCTGCTGCAAAGTCTCTATCGCCGCATCCGCTTTTCGGTAGTCCAGCGCCAGGGTCGCTTTTACAAAGGTATTCAGCAGGTTGTCGTGCGTGCTGAAGCGGGGGCTATTCAGGAAATCCCAAACCTCTTTTTGCTCCGCCAGCAGGTAAAACCGGGTGAAGAGGTAGTACAGCACCGTCTCCGCATACATGGGCTGCCCTGCGTTATGGGTGCTCACAAACCCAGCCAGCTTTTCAGTGCCTTTTTTTATGCTCCCCTTTATGCCAAAAAGCGCCGCGAGCCATTTATAATTCGATGGCAGCGATCCAGCCACAGCCTCCTGCAGCCCCCCGAAGACGCTATTGTATTCAAATGCAGGAAACAACTTGTTGTTCTCCTTCAGCAGCATAAATGACTTGCGGAAATACACAGCCTGGTGATACATATCGCCCATCCGCATATTGATCATGGCCCAGTGCAGGTACACCCCCGCCTTGCAAAACCGGTACCACGGCGAATTATGGTCTCCCTTTTCCAGCAGCTCCAGGCGCTGGTCCATATGGCTTTGCCGCCGCTTATATTCTTCTTTATCGCAGTTCAGCAGCAACACTATACAGTCTTCATAATCGGCTATATACGTCCCCATCAGGTTGTAGGGGTTCACCGTTATCTCGTTCAGCAGGTGCAAGCGGCCTTCCACCAGGTGCATCGCCAGGTATTCCTGGTAGGCTTTGTTGCAATTAGCGTCATAGTCAAACACATATCCCGCCCCGGACGCCCGCGAACCACAAACAGCCAATAACAGCAGCATCACCAACCTCATGGCATAAAGATAGGATGACCCATTCAAAACCCTGTCCCCTTGTCCCTAAAACCAGGTACCCTCCGTGCCCTTGTGCACTCCTTGTATTTAAACTAACTCCTCCGTGCGCTTTGTGCCTTCCTTTGTGTTCCTCGTGTTTAAATTAACCACCCAGTGTGTTCCTAGTGTTTAAACTAACCCTCCCTTGCGTTCCTCGTGCTTAAATTAGCCCCACCCGGCTTAATCACACCCCCCGATTGGCTTTAATCCTTCTTTGGCATATCTTTGGTACGAAAAATGCAGGGTTTTCCGTTATTAGTCAAATTAGTTTTTGCATGAAGTCCATTAAGCAGATAGCAGCCAGTGTCCTCCTCACATTAAGTGTGTTTGTCGCAGTATTGTATGTGTCCTGCTCCAAAGATGCCTGCAAAGGCGTTACCTGCATCAACGGCGGTACTTGCAATGGTGGCTCATGCAACTGCAAAGACGATGGCATCGGCGGCGCCAACTGCGAGCTCATCTACCGCGAGATATATTCAGGCACCTACAAAGGCATGGTCAATGCCAGCGGCAAGCTCGACTCCCTGCACACCATTGATTCCAACGCCAACAACAATACCCTCGTCTTCCGTGCCGGCACAGATACCGCCCACTACGATAATATGAACCTTTCCTGGAACGACAGCACCGGCCGCCTGATACTGGATATGCCCATCGTCCTGAAAAATAATTCTTCCACCGGCTCCGACTTTACCGTTCCCTCAGTCAACTCAGACACCTTCACTTACATCGGCTACGGCAATGTAAGCAGGGTAGGGGCCACACTCAACCTCACCCGCACCCACGCCCATGGCTCATCCGTTATGGTGTTCTCGTTCACCAATTTCAGCAGGTTATAGGTTCCCGATTTATTTTTCTGATTTTTTTTATGATACCCGCATACGTAGGGGTAGGGCTTGCCCCTACCCACTCGCGCTGACACTGCACAAAAACGTTCAGGCGCATCAGGCAAACCAGTAAAATCAGGTGTTCAGACGCCCTTCCGTGAAATCAGTGCAATCCTCTAAAAATCCGTGGTTCAGATTAACCTCCCCACGTTTACAATTCCCTTAACACCGCTGGGAACAGTTTTCCTAACTCTTGTTTCAAAAGCGTTTTTAACTAAACCAAAAGCTTATGAAACGGATAATAACAGTGCTCGCTATACTAGGTCTCACCTTTAGTGTTGCACACGCGCAGGTAGCCTGCAAACGATCTTCCGACAAGGTCTGCAGGCAATCTAAAAATGGCAAATCATGTTACGCTACTAAATACAACCAGAACTTTAAGATTTGCAGCGGCCGCTATGGCTACTACCCATGCTGCGAAACACCTAACCGCTACAACTGCACCAATCCCTCCGGCCGTGGCCTGGGTCGCGATATGGTTCGGGACATGGCCAGCCGCCAAAATCAAAATGATGAAACCTATCAGTACCAGGCTAACACCACCACTACCACCACCATGCAGGCTATACCCAAAGAGCTCATTGCTCCCCAGTCGCAATCCTACCCCGAAAACACAAACGCTACGACTACCTATGTATATGGCGCGGACAACGCCAGCTCTTATGAAGGATACTTCCCCAGCTCAAACGTAAAGGGCCGTGGCCGCATCAAGGTATGTTACGACGATTCAAGGGCGGTGTACAACGGCTGCCCCAGCCCACAGTGGGATGGCCCCGATAAGAATAATGCAAGAAATATCAACGTCAATTCCCCTGCCGACCTACCTCCTATCACAGGCTGGAACCACTAAGAAATGAATAGCAATTCAATAAAGTCCCGGTTATCTACCGGGATTTTTTTTGCGGCGTAGCACCGAATCGGTACCTCGTAGGGGCAGACCCATGTGTCTGCCCTCCTCTATGCGGGTGCTCACGAAACCTACCCAAATTTGATCGAAACGAAATAAGTCAAAAGGAAGTTCCCCCAGAACCCTCACGATCATATTTCTTGCAGTCTCGCGACTTTCTACTTTTTTTGATTTAAGCCTCCTCTTTCTGCAGCACCCAGCGCTCCTGATTGCAGTGCGTAATGCTCACATCAATGTTGAAGCGCGACCGCAGGTAAGCAGCCAGTTGGTTAGCCGCATACACACTCCGGTGCTGGCCGCCCGTGCAGCCAAACGCCACACTAAGCTGCTCAAATCCCCGGGCTATATAATCTTCTATGTTGATGGAGACCAGCGAATACACATAGTCCATAAAGTCAGGCATACGCGTCTCCCGCTCCAGGAACTGGCGCACCATTTCATCGTTGCCCGTAAGGTATTTGTAAGCCGCATACCTGCCGGGGTTCAGTATGCCCCTGCAGTCAAACACAAAGCCGCCATTATGCGGGCCCGATGGCTTGGGCATGCCAGCTTTGTACGAGAAGCTGCATATCTGCACAGCCACCTTCGGCTGATCTGCCGATGATACTGTTGCATACCGCCCCTGCATCTCGGGCGATGATATTTTCTCCAGCAGTCCGCGCAGTTCCGGGTAGGCCGGTGTCTGCGGATGGTCGGCCAGGAAATTACCCAGGTTTTTCAGTGCTGGTGATATGCTCGTTATAAAGTGCGCTTTATGTTGCAGCAGTCCGCGAAATCCATACGAGCCCAGCACCTGCAGCAGCCGCACCAGCACAAACTGCACATACCCCCTGCGGAAGTATATCTCATCCATGCGCGGCACATGCAGGTCGTTCAGGCTGCTGATGTAGCCGTTCAGCAGGTCCTCCTTCCAGGCGGGCGGCAACTGTGCCCGTGCCTGCCACAGTAGCGATGCTATATCGTACTGGGGTGGCCCCTGCATGCTCCCCTGGAAGTCTATGAAGTAGATCTTGCCCTCATGCACCATAATGTTGCGGCTCTGAAAGTCGCGGTACATCAGCGTTTGCGGCTGCACCCTGCCCAGCTCCTTGCTCAGCAGTTCCATCTCATGCATCAGGCCGCTGCGGTCATACGGTATGCCCTGCAGGTCGGCAAAATAATATTTGAAATACAGCAGGTCCGACATGATGGCTTTCTCATCAAACTGCCTGCTGGCAAAGCACTGCTTGTAGTCCGCCTCGCGGCCCGCTATCCACTGCACCTTCGCCAGTTGCGCCAGCGCTTTGTGGTATAGCTTGCGCACAGGCTCCGTATAGCCATCATTGATTACAAGGTCAAACAGCGAAGTCCTGCCCAGGTCCTGCTGCAGGTACGCCCTGCGGTCCTTGCTCACCTTATATACCTCCGGCACATTTACCTGGTGCCGCCTCAAAAGTTCTGTAAAGTAGAAGTAAGTATTGTTCTCCGCTACATTGGTGTTGTAAGTAGCTATGGCTGTTGTCTTACCGCTGCTGATGCGGTAATACCGGCGATCCGAGCCAGATACTGCAAGCGCTTCCACATTCTCCGCGGGCATTTCAAAATGCTCCTCAAACAACTTCTCCAGTATGCCTGTTATCTGTACGATCGTCTTATTCTGTGTGATCATGTTTCTTCGGGTATTCAAATAAAAAAACTTGCTTCTTCGCTGTTTCAAACTCCTCCCACTTATCCAGGTGCACATGCGCGCCCACCACGCCGCACGTAGGCATATTGTCTATGCTGAAATCGTGCGACAATTCATTGGCAAATTGCGTGATTCCCGGGTTATGCGCTACTATAAAAACAGTCTTTACATCCTTGTCCAGTTCGCCTATCACCTCTTCAAAAACAGAAGGGCTACAATGGTACAATTTTTCCACCCATTTTATGTTATCTGTTTCATAATGAAGTTCTTTTGCAATATGTTTGGCCGTCTGCGCCGCCCTCTTTGCCTTGCTGGCCACAATCAGGTCCGGCACTATGCCCATCTTTTTCAGGCGTTTTCCCATCTCAGGCGCATCCTCCTTGCCCCGTTCATTCAAGGGCCGGTCAAAATCCGCCTGCAGCGCCTCCGCCCAGCTACTCTTCGCATGCCGTATAAGTACCAAAGTCCGTTTCATAAATTGGGGTACAAAGGTATTGAATTAACGGAGGAGAAATGGTGGGGGAAAATATGAATTCATTGGTGGAACTCGCGTCGCGCCTCGTGGACCATATTTAAATCAGGTTCGATTCCTGTTGACTCTATACTTCAAGAGAAATGTCAGCAATTTTGCTGACATTTTGTTTTCAATACGGTTTTGCATTTTTTCTTCAATGCTATGTTGAATGGTGGCGATTATTTATCTTCACTGGAATTTAAATACCTCCTATTTTTGCTGATATGGGAATATTCTCTAACCTTTTTGGAGGCGATAAACGAAATATAAAAGCGAGTAAATTCCAGTCTGTAAAAGAACAACTGGAAACTCTCGAAGCGTTAGGATTTATTTTGAATGAAGGTATAGATAGGACAGAAATTATTGAAAGGGCAGAGGCATTTCAAGCCGCAAATGCAGCTCCATACACCATATTGTATGCGTTGCTTGGTTGTCCTAGTGAAGAATCTGGGATACCTTTCTCAAATCACTGCTGGGACTTCGATACAGAGGCGATTGAAGACCACGGAGCTTATGTGGATATTGTCAATAACATCTCTAGGGTTACAAATGGAGCGTTAAAATTTGAGAATATAGAGGATTATGTTGACGTTGAAGAAGAAAAAGCCTGGGTTTCTTTCACGTGCCGAGGAGACAACTATAGATGGGATCTTGTTGTGGATAATGATTGGGTGGATGGGCGCCTTTTTGATAGCATGCAGGAATTAGCAGTAAAATATAACGCAAAAGGGAAATTTACTTATTATGATACAGGAGGTCAAGATTTCGTCCTGGGATTTCACACACAAGAAGAACTAGAAAAGATCAGGAAGACCACAGGGCTGGAAATTGTTTGGTTAAACGCCAAAGGGCAGGTTTACTGATTTGAAGACTCCTCGTGGGTGCCAGTCTCTGACTGGGTGTGTCACGAATGAAAAGGTGAATAGTTCTTTTCAATGCTGTATAAAAGATGAGAGTAGGCCTCTCACATACGCCATACAGTTGGGGTATGTAAACCATCTAAAGGTGCTGTGTTCAAAAGAAATGGTACTGAACGTTTAGAAAAAGGCTGTGCACGACATGGTCAGGTAGGTGTAAGGAAGCTGAATGCAAATGAACCGTTGATGAAATGTCGAAAGAGATTAGATGTTGACAAAACTGCCGGTATCCAGTCGCTGGCAGGAAAGGCTGTAATGGACAACTGACATTTTTTATGGAGCATTGCCAGGAAATACCGATATGCTTAAGTACTATTGAAACTTTGTAAGAAGAAACTAAAAGCAGGTTTCCCTCGCGCATAACATCAAGTGTCTAGTCTTCCGTAAAAGTGCTGCTTTACCCCACTGGTCGAAGTTATACCGTAGAAAAGCAAACCTTTTCAAACATTTTTGTATGTTTGATATCCGGCAGTTAGTAAGCCCGTTTGTACTTCATTCTGAAGTTTGGGACGCTATCTGCTGTTTTATTTTTGTTCAGCTCTTCTTGATATGGGTGCCTCAGTTGTTGTTTCCTGAAAACGGTGCTTTTTTTGCTTATTAATTTTGCTGTCCTCCTCACTGGCGCGAGTCTTCCAAAGGATGACTCGTGTCTTGTAAGTAGCCGGTTTGCAACCGGCGTTAAGTGATCCCCAGTGGGCGTAGACTCTGTCTACGTCCTCGCGGGTGCCAGTCTCTGACTGGCGAATTTCTTCTGCAGGACCCCTCGCCGCTCGCCATGTTCCGCAAAGTGAGCATCGGAACTCGGATAAAACCCCGGTTGGGCGTTAGTCTCTGACTACGTCCTCGCGGAGGCCAGTCTCTGACTGGCGAATTTTTATGAGGTGAGTGAAATTATTTTTATAATTGTGAAAAACATGCACGGTGGAATATACTTTTTTGTTCTTTTCCCCAGATCCACGGGAACTACTAATAACCTTGATTATTCTTCTGGTCTTCTTTGGTCTGCCCGAAGTTGTAAAATATTGGCGGAAACATAATAACTAAAACTTCTCACCGGAGCCGCTCAGATTCAGAATAACGCATAACAAAACCAAATAAACTAACGACCTTCCACCACCCATTTCCGCTCCAAATTCCTCTTCGCTCCCGGCCACCCACAAAATCAGCCCAAACCCGCGCCCAGCCTGCAAACTTTTTTTTATGATAAATAATAGGCGCGTATCATACCCCGTTTTCTGCGGTATCATAAAAATCCCTTTTTGCAGTTTCCCGCATCCGTGCCACCTTTGTATCAGAGAAGACCATAACGAGAACGTGGTTAACTCGCGAGCATCACGCAACTCACTCGCGCAGTTTTTAGGTAGGGGACCGGTTGGGTGAGGCGACTGCCTCAGACAACCAGGGGTGGTTAACTTGCGAATATCAGGTAACTCACTCGCGCAGATAAGAATCTCTTCCGTGAAATCGACTAAATCTGTGATTCAGATATTCAAAAACTTCCGGTCCCGGATTTTTTCACAGAAACCGGAAGCTGCAACATAACTAAATGAAAATCAAATACTTGCCATTGAAATGTAGCTTCTGCTTCCGGAAATAAACTGCAGTTTTCCGCAAATTCCGGAAGCACAACGTTCCCTATCGCACTTTTGAAAATTGAATTTCTGAAAATTGAAAAATTGAATTTCTGTGTCTTCCGTGAAATCGAATAAATCTGTGATTCAGCCAGGCTTAAAAACTTCCGGTCCAGATTTTTCACCGCAACCAGAAGCTGCAATATAAATCAGTGAAAACCAAATACTTCTTTGAATGGCGGCTTCCGCTTCCGGAAATAAACTACAGTTTGCTGCAAATTCCGGAAGCACCCGTTGCCATTTCATTCGATTGGAATCTTGGGCAGACAAATAAATCTGTGTCTTCCGTGAAATCGAATAAATCTGTGATTCAGCCAGACCCAAAAACTTCCGGTCCCGGATTTTTCACCGCAACCGGAAGCTGCAATATAAACAAATGAAAATCAATTACTTGTAATTTAGTGGCAGCTTCCGCTTCCGGAAATAAACTGCAGTTTACCGCAAATTCCAGAAGTATTCATAGCGTGTTTTTAATGCGAAAAAAAGTGGGACAAACCAATCCGAATTCCCAATACCCCAATTCCCAACAAAAACCAATCCTAATTCCCAATACCCCAATTCCTAATTCCAATCAAAACAATCCCAATTCCTGATTCCCATATTCAATAATTCCGTACCTTTGCGAGCATTTATTAAAAAACCATCTATGAGCACAATGACGCGTTCAGAAATCGACTTTAAACTACCGTATAAAGTTAAAGACATCAGCCTTGCAGAGTGGGGCCGGAAAGAGATCAGGCTGGCTGAAGCCGAAATGCCCGGCCTTATGGCCATACGTGCAGAATATGGTCCGTCGCAGCCGCTGAAAGGCGCGCGCATCGCGGGCTGCCTGCACATGACTATCCAGACAGCAGTACTCATCGAAACACTCGTGGCCCTGGGCGCAGAAGTGCGCTGGAGCTCGTGCAACATCTTCTCTACGCAAGATCATGCTGCAGCTGCTATTGCTGCCGCAGGTATAGGCGTTTTCGCATGGAAAGGCCAGAGCCTGCAGGATGCCGACTGGTGCATTGAGCAGACCCTGTTCTTCGGCAGCGAAGACCGCCCGCTGAACATGATACTGGACGACGGCGGCGACCTTACCAACATAGTGCTCGACCACTACACCGAGCTCATCCAGCACATCAGGGGCCTGAGCGAAGAGACCACTACCGGCGTACACCGCCTGTATGAGCGCATGGCAAAGAATACGCTGCCAATGCCTGCTATCAATGTGAACGACTCTGTGACCAAATCTAAGTTTGACAATAAGTACGGTTGCAAAGAGAGCCTGGTGGATGCTATCCGCCGCGCTACCGATGTGATGATGGCCGGCAAAGTAGCCGTTGTAGGCGGCTATGGCGATGTGGGCAAGGGTAGCGCAGAGAGCCTGCGTGGCGCCGGCGCCCGCGTTATTGGTACAGAGATAGACCCTATATGCGCGCTGCAGGTCGCTATGGATGGCTCCGAGGTAAAGAAGATGGTCAATGCCGTGAAAGAAGCAGACATCATTGTTACCGCATCGGGCTGCCGCGACCTCATCACCGAGGCGCACTTCCGCGCTATGAAGGATAAGGCCATCGTGTGCAACATCGGCCACTTCGATATCGAGATAGATATGGCGTGGCTCAACAACAGCTATGGCAATACCAAGGATACCGTAAAGCCACAGGTTGACCTCTACAACATAGATGGCAAAGAAGTGATCGTACTGGCAGAAGGCCGCCTCGTGAACCTGGGCTGCGCCACCGGCCACCCAAGCTTCGTGATGAGCAACTCTTTCAGCAACCAGACACTGGCGCAGATAGAGCTTTGGCAGAACCACAGCAAGTACGAGAACAAGGTATATGTGCTGCCTAAGCACCTGGATGAGAAAGTAGCACGCCTGCACCTCTCTAAGGTAGGCGCCGACCTCGAAGAACTCACCGACGCCCAGGCTGAATACCTCGGTATAGAAAAGAGCGGTCCGTACAAGGCAG
>Ga0157378_10005753_pt1 | contig 10859 bp, 9 predicted proteins | sample M65metaG_FD_115309 | JGI IMG/M metagenome (GOLD analysis project Ga0157378, IMG submission 115309) | Miscanthus rhizosphere microbial communities from Kellogg Biological Station, Michigan, USA - M6-5 metaG | ecosystem: Host-associated > Plants > Roots > Rhizosphere > Soil | place: USA: Michigan...
AGCGGGAACCTTCCGTCGACCGTAAGCCCTTCCCATCCTTCACAGATCATTGCCAGATTCTACCAACGCACATCTCTCGTTTGATGCACGCATGGCTGCGCAAAGCCCGATGGAGCACCAACGCCCTTGCAGCGAAAAGGGTTGCTCCTCGTTCCCTTGCTTCCAAGGTCACCTGCCTTACTCGTCCCTCAGGGCCTGCATTGGCTCAATCGTTGCCGCCCGCCGCGCCGGGATCAACGCCGCGATCAGACCAATGGCTGTCAGCACCACCGCCACCGCGATGTATGTGCTCGCATCCAGGGGCTTCACCTCATACAGAAAACCTTTGATAAGACGTCCAGACGCAAGCGCCAGCACAAGCCCTCCGACAAGTCCTGCTCCAATCAGAATCGATCCCTGCCGCAGCACTAACTTCGCTACACTCGCCCGCGTGGCGCCCAATGCCATGCGCACGCCGATCTCACGTCGCCTGTAGCTCACCAGTTGAGACAGCACGCCATACAGTCCCGCAATCACCATCGCGATCGCGAGCCCCGCGAACGACCCGACGAGATAAAGCCCAAGCCTTTGGCTGAAGGTGTTCTTATCCACCGCTTCCTGCATGGTCTGGAACTGGTCGAGCGCAAAGCCGGGCGCAAGTTGATGGAAGACCGTCCGCATCTGTTGGGCTACAGGAATATTTCCGCGCGTCTTCACCACGAACGTCACCACCGTTTTCAGCAGCGCCTGGTAGAACAATGAAGTCGTCGGGATCTGTTGTTGAGGCAACAGAACCAATGGCTGAATCGACCCGCCTACGCTCGAATCAACCTGATCCGCCAGCACACCCGCAATCGTGTACGGCTTGATCATTCCGGTATCTTTGCCGCCAAGGTTGATCTGTTTCCCCAAAGGATCTTTTCCTGCGAAATACTTCTTAGCCAGTGTTTCGTTGACAACAGCGACAAAGGGTGTTGTCAGCGCATCCGAATCGCTGATCATGCGTCCCCGGACGATCGGCGTTCCCATCGCATGCGCGTAATCGCCACTCGCCGCCGAGACCCGAGCCCCCGGCTGGTTGGAACGATCTGTGGGCTGGCCAAGAATATCGAAACTTGAATGCAGATCCATTCCCGACAGCGGCGGTGATGTCGCCATCGCCGCAGCCTCTACCCCCGGCAGTTGCCTGATCCGCTCCAGAACCGGTTCGTACGTGATCGTTGCAACCGAGACCGGTGCATTCTGGGTGTCCTCGGAGACCGACATCCCTGAGAACCCGGCCGCGTCCGCCGGCATGGCCATGAACGTCGTGATGTGCTCCGTTTCAAATCCTAGCCGCGATTGCTCCAGATTCCAGAGCGTCCGAAACAGCAGACCCGTTCCAACCAGAAGCAGTGTTGATAGCGCCACTTCTCCAGCCACTAGCCACCCGCTCAGTTGGCCTCCCGTCGACTTCGATCCCACGCCGCGTGAAGCCGCCTGCAGCGCAATCTGCGGATTTGCTCTCGCCACCAGAAGCGCCGGCAACAGCGACGAGAGCACCGTAGTCAACGCGGCAATCCCAGCCAGTACGAGCAGCACCGCCCAGTGGATCCCAATCGACTCCGCTAGCGGAATCGTCCCATCCGGCAGCTTGCGAATGCCCATCATCGCCAGTTCGGCAAGCCCCACTCCCACGCCGCACCCAAGCACGCTCAGCAGCAATCCCTCCAAAAGCATCTGCCCGACCAACCGTGAACGGCCCGCCCCCAATGCCGCGCGCACCGCAAACTCCTGCTGGCGACCGAGAGCCCGCGCAATCAGCAGATTCGAGACGTTAGCGCACGCAATCAGCAGCACCAACCCCAGTGCGGCAAATAGCGCAATTAGCACTGGTCGCACCGGCCCCGTCAACACCTCCTGATAAGGATCGACGCGAAACGTCACCGGCTCATGCTCATGGGGAATGTGCGATGCAATCGCGCTTACCTCCTGCTGCAACTGACGCCCAGTCACGCCCTGCTTCATCACGCCAGCTACATTGAAGAAGTGGTATCCGCGATCCTTCAGCATCGTGGCAGTCGGCTGAACCGGCAACCACACACCCTTCTGCAAATCCGGTCCCATGTTGTCGGGAAACCTGAAAGTAGCCGGCATCACGCCCACAACCATGTCCGGCTTTCCCCCGATCTTCACCACCTGCCCAACGACGTTCGGGTCGGAGTGAAACGTCTCCCGCCACAATCCCTCTGAGAGCAGCACAACCGGAGGTCCACCCGACTGACCCTCTGCATCCGAGAACGTTCTGCCCAGCATTGCCCGCGCGCCGAGCATGGTGAACATATTCGGCGTAACTCGCGGAGCCACCACGCTGGTAGACGTGTCTTTCGTCTCCAGCACGCTCACATCCTCGGCATATCCCGCCACGCTCTCCATCAACTTCGATTGCGCCTGTACATCCTTGTAGTTCAGCCATGAAGTCGATCCAAAGCTCGGCTTGTCTCCGCCAGGCCCGATGAACAGCAGGCGGTCAGAATGCGAATAGGGCAGCGGCCGCAGCAACACGCTATCGATCACCGTAAAGATGGCCGTGTTCGCGCCCACCCCTAGCGCCAGCGTCAAAATCGCCAGCAGCGCCATGCCCGGCGTTTTCCGCAATTGCCGGATCCCATAGCGCAGGTCGTACAGCAGATTCTGCATTCCAATCCTCCGAAATCCTCGATTCAAGGTCACGTTTTATGACAAATTCCAAGCAGGTGAGGTTCCAAACAGGTATATCAATGATTTCTTGCAGTTCCGCTTCTCAGAATGCCAGAGCGTCTTACGGCATCGTCCGCAACCACTTGTAGAACGTTCAATAATGAACACCATTCATCCCCAGATCATGCTGCGTCAGGCACTTGCTTCCGCTCAACTGGCATGCGTTGCGGAAACCTTTATCTCTTACTTGCCTGCCACCCCTTTCGACCTCTTACCATGCTCTCGGGAGAACCTTAACCTCATGCGACTGCATCCAGCTCTGCTCACCCTCGTCATCCTCTTTCCACTTGCCGCCACTTCACAGCAGGTGGAGTTCCGCAATCCCCCTCAGCTAAGCAAACCCAACGGCTACACCCACGTTGTCGTCGTGAACGGCGGCAAGCTCATCTTCATCTCCGGCCAGGTCGGCATGGATAAGGAAGGCAAGATCAGCGGTGACTTCTCCGAGCAGGCCCGCCAGGCATTCTCCAACCTTCAAACAGTCCTCACCGCGGCAGGAGCCAAGCCCGCGAACCTCGTCAAGCTCAACTACTACGTAGTCGGCCTCACCCACGACAAACTGCTCGCCATACGCGAAGCGCGCGACAAGATCATCGACAAGGATCATCCGCCCGCAAGCACTCTCGCCGGCGTACAGGCGCTCTTCCGCGAGGATGTGCAGCTTGAGATCGAAGCCGAAGCAATTCTCCCCTAGGCCATCGCTCGAATTTGAATCAAGCAAAATCACAGCTATATAGATGTCCGGCGTTTACCATGCTCTCGGGAGAATTTGAACGTCATGCGCACGCATCCAGATCTTCTGGCCCTGGTCTTCCTTCTTCCCTTCAGTGTCTACTCACAACAGTCCGAGCAGGCTCCCACCCCGCGGCCCACTGATGAGCAGATCAAAGCCGCCGCAGCCATGCCCTTCCACAATCCTTCACTCCCCATCGACAAACGGGTAGACGACCTCATCGGGCGGCTCACGCTCGAAGAAAAAGCTTTGCAGCTCATCGATCGTGCCCCTGCAATCCCCCGCCTCGACATTCCCGCCTATAACTGGTGGAACGAGGGCCTCCACGGTGTCGCGCGCTCCGGCTTCGCCACCCTCTTTCCGCAAGCCATCGGCAACGCCGCCACCTGGGATGCGCCTCTCATCCACTCCATCGGCGAAGTTGTCTCCACAGAGGCCCGCGCCAAGTACAACGACGCCATCGCCCACAACAACCACGACCGCTACTTCGGCCTCACCATCTGGTCGCCAAACATCAACATCTTCCGCGATCCGCGCTGGGGACGCGGCCAGGAAACCTATGGCGAAGACCCCATCCTGACAGCCCGCCTCGGCACCGCCTTCGTCGACGGCATCCAGGGCACCGAATCGGGCGCAGACCCGAAGTACCTGCGCGCAATCGCGACTCCAAAGCACTACGCGGTCCACAGCGGTCCCGAGTCCACGCGCCACAAAGCTGACGTCGATCCCACCCCGCACGACCTCTGGGACACCTACCTTCCCGCCTTCCGCGCCACCATCGTTGACGCGCACGCCGATTCCATCATGTGCGCCTACAACCGTGTCGACAACGTTCCCGCCTGCGCCAACAAGATCCTCCTCGGCGACATTCTCCGGGGTGATTGGCACTTCAAGGGCTTCGTCACCTCCGACTGCGGCGCCATCGGTGACTTTTACGAACCTTACGGACACCATTATTCAGCGGACGCTCCCGCAGGGTCTGCCGCCGGCATCCTTGCCGGAACCGACACCGACTGCGGCACCGAATACCGCGCTCTCACTGACGCCGTTCACAAAGGTCTTCTCACCGAAGCCCAGCTCGACGTTTCACTGAAGCGACTCTTCACCGCGCGCATGAAACTCGGTATGTTCGATCCGCCTGAGCAGGTTCCGTTCTCGAAAATCCAGATGTCCGTTGTGAACTCCCCCGAGCACGCTGCTCTCGCCCTGCGCGCTGCTCGCGAGTCCGTGGTTCTGCTCAAGAACGAAAATCATTTCCTCCCGCTCGATCCTTCAAAACATCAGACCATCGCCGTCATCGGCCCGCTCGCTGGCTCGCGCGTCGCGCTCGAAGGCAATTACAACGCCATCCCGCTTCACCCGATCCTGCCCATCGACGGCATCGAGTCGGAGTTCGGACACGACCACGTCCTCTACGCCCAAGGCTCAACCTACATCGCCAACGGCGAACTTCCCGTTCCAAGAACCATGCTCCGAGCCGCCGCCGACTCCACCGTCGATGGCCTTGAGGGACAGTACTTCTCAAAGCCCGGCTTTGATAGCCCTCCCAAGATGGTCCGCATCGACAAGGAGATCGATTTCGACTGGGCCTTCGCCAATCCCGTGGAACCCGCCGACACCTCCAGCCAGGCCTTCGCTGTTCGCTGGGTCGGCGCTCTCCATGCTCCCGCCGCCGAAACCCTCAACTTCCAGTTCCGTCTCCCCATCTGCTACCCATGCCAGGACAAGCTGAAGTTCGCCGTCTATCTGGACGGCAAAAGACTTGAGCCCACCGCTCCTCCAACACCCACTGCCACCAAGCTGCCACCCTCCGGCCGTAACTATGGAGCCATCCAGCACTTCACGATCCCGTTTTCTGACACGCGTCCGAACGAGCTTCGTATCGAATACATCCAATTCGCTCGTATCACCGGCGCAGGCATTTCGCTTGAGTGGACCCCCTCCGCAGATCTGCTCCAGCGCCAGGCCGTCGAGGTCGCGGGCAAAGCCGACGCAGTCATCGCCTTCGTCGGACTCACGCCGCGCCTTGAAGGCGAAGAAATGAAGGTTGACGCCAAAGGTTTCTCCGGCGGCGATCGCACCGGCATCAATCTCCCTGATGTTCAGCAGCAACTCCTCGAGGCCGTCGCCAAAACCGGCAAGCCCATCGCCGTGGTCCTTTTGAATGGCAGCGCCCTCGCCGTCAACTGGGCACAGCAGAATGCCCGCGCCCTCCTCGAAGCCTGGTACCCCGGCCAGTCCGGCGGACAGGCCATAGCAGAAACTCTCAGCGGCAAAAACAATCCTGCAGGCCGCCTGCCCGTCACTTTCTATACCGGCGTCGATCAGCTGCCCGCCTTCGACGATTACTCCATGGCCAATCGCACTTACCGCTACTTCAAAGGCAAGCCGCTGTATGCCTTCGGCGACGGCCTCAGCTACACCACCTTCGCCTACTCCGGCCTCAAACTCTCGACCAAAACCCTCAAAGCCGGAGACGCACTCACCGTCGAAGCCGACGTGAAAAACACGGGATCAATCGCCGGAGACGAAGTTTCAGAGCTCTACCTCATTCCTCCGCAATCCCCGCTCTCGCCCAAACAAACCCTCTCTGGCTTCCACCGCCTTCACCTCAACCCCGGAGAGACCAAGCACATCAGCTTCCGGCTTGATCAAAGAACATTGTCCGGAGTCGATCAGGCGGGACAGCGCGCCGTAACCGCAGGCGAATACAGGCTTTCGCTCGGCAGCTCCCAACCCGATGGCGACCTCGGTTCCGCCACCGTCTCCGCCCCGTTTACCATCACCGGCACCCAGCAACTCCCCCGCTGAATCGCGATTCCCGGACGCCTTCCGCTGCGTCCGGGACGGACCCCACCCAATCTCTACCTCTCGTTCCCTATTCCCTTCTTGCCCCGTTCCTTTGTTCCCCAATCCCTCTCGATTCTGCGATATTTGTTGCAACAACTATACCGCTCCTGCATCCAACACTTCTGAAAGGAGCCACCCTATGGCAACTACCACCGCAAATCCCGCAGCTGTCACCACTTGGAAACTCGATCCCGCTCACTCCCATGCAGAGTTCAAGGTCAAGCACATGATGATCTCTAACGTGAAAGGCAGCTTCAGCGGTCTCTCCGGAACCCTCACCGAACATGCCACCGACGCGACCCTCTCCACCATCGAAGCCTCAATCGACGTGAATTCCATTTCTACCGGCGACGCCCAGCGCGATGCCCACCTCAAGAGCGCCGACTTCTTCGATGCTACCCAGTTCCAGACCATGACTTTTCGTTCCACCAAGGTCCAACCCAACGGTGATGGCGGCTACAACATTACTGGCGACCTGACGCTACACGGCCAGACCCGCCAGCAGATCTTCGTTGTTGAAGGCCCGACCGCGCCCGGGAAAGATCCTTGGGGCAACACTCGCATCGGTCTCTCTGCAACCACCAGGATCAACCGCAAGGACTACGGCCTTAGCTGGAATGCAGCCCTCGAAACCGGCGGCATCCTCGTTGGCGACGATGTAAACATCACCATCGAAGCTCAGTTCATCAAGGCGTAGGGTTCGTGAACAGCGCACGATGAGCAGTTGACCGCCAAGACCAACGGCACGGACCCCGTGCCGTTTTCGTTTCCCGGATTCTCTGCTCCGACCCCTGTCACCTCATCTCGAAGCCTCTGATGCGAGGGCCGCTGATACGCCTGCTCACTGTGCACAAAATTACTTGTTGCAACGAATATCTTCTTCGCGCATCTATTACCTGTACGCTAAGAACCACCCAGTCGGAGGTCCACATGTCGCTTCGTGCCGTCAAAGACATTCTCGAAACCAAATCCACCATCGAGGGAGCAGGAGTTAAGCTCCAGCGTGCCTTCGGTTTCGGCAAAACCAAGGAATTCGATCCGTTCCTGCTCTTCGACGACTTCAGGAACGAGAATCCCAGCGACTACATCGCCGGGTTCCCATGGCACCCGCATCGCGGCATTGAGACCATCACCTATGTCCTCGCCGGCGAAGTTTCCCATGGCGACAGCCTCGGCAACAAGGGCCGGATGACTGCAGGCGATGTCCAGTGGATGACCGCGGGCAGCGGCATTCTGCATCAGGAGATGCCCAAAGGCGACGAGAACGGCCGCATGCACGGCTTCCAACTCTGGGCCAACCTCCCTGCTTCACTCAAGATGACTGACCCCCGCTACCAGGACATCCCGTCTGCCGCTATACCCGAAGTCACCGAAGACGACGGAACAAAGGCCCGCATTATCGTCGGCGAATTCTGGGGCAAGCGCGGTCCGGTTGAAGGAGTAGCAGCTGATCCCAACTATGTTGATATTTCGGTGCCGCCCAACAAGCTGCGCCGCATCAAGGTCGACGTCACCCGCAACGCCTTCGCCTATGTATTCGCAGGCAGCGGCTCCTTCCGCCATGCCTCCGATCCACAAGCCGTACTAACCGAATCGGCAGTCGATCCCAACGCCCCGGCAAAATACGACGCAAAGAACCACTCGCTCGTCCTCTTCGACCGTGGCGACGAGATCGCAGTGCAGTCCGGACCAGAAGGAATCCGTTTCCTGCTCGTCTCCGGCAAGCCGCTCGAAGAGCCCGTCGCGTGGTATGGCCCGATCGTAATGAACACCCAGGCCGAACTGCAAACCGCCATGCGGGAGCTCCAGTCCGGCAAATTTATCAAACACCAATAACCTGCCATCGTGGGTTTCCCAGGTCTCGATTTAGAGACCTGGGGTTCGACGTTCCTGATCACAATGTGGGTGCCCCCGGTCCCTCGCATTTGGGACCGGGGATCTCCCCTCACTTCGCCGCCAGCGCCCTCTCCACAATCTCCCGTGCCTCCTGCGACTTCATCCAGGCCCCGGCAACCTGCTTCGTCGCAACATTCAACCGATTCCACATATTCGTAGTCGTGATGCACAGCAACAAGGCCGCTAGCGCCTTCTCGTCGAAATGCCGCGCCGCCTCATCCCACACCGTATCCGGGACCGGATCCTCCCGGTCGCTCAATCGTGTCACCGCCTCTGTTAACGCCAGCGCTGCCCGTTCCGCGTCCGTGAAGTACGGTGCATCCCGCCACGCCGCCACAGCAAACGCGCGCTCGTCGATCCCGCCGCTTCTCTTCAACCCGTGCCAATCCATATCGACGCACACGCTGCATCCATTGATTTGGCTCGCGCGCAGATGAACGATCTCACGCACCTCTTTCGACAATCCACAGCACTCCGCCAGCTTGCCTACAGCCTGCAGCGCTTCCATCGCTCCGGGGACAATCATGGCTGGATGATTCATTCTTGGTTGCATTACGTTCTCCTTCTCACAATCTTTGGTTTTCGTCGTTCACCACCATGACGAAAGTCTCCCGCCAAATGTGACAGGGATTGAAAGCCGCAACCTAAAATTCCTATCGAAGTTAATGCGGCGTGCTGGTCGGCAATGACACAAACGCAACAGCTACCATAGCTCCGGCAATCAGCACAGGAACCAACCAGGCAATCGCCCGCACTCTCGTTGCCGGTCCACTCGCCACCAACTTTCGTCTCGCCGGGCGCAGCGCCCACGAACCCATCGTGAGCGCAGCAAAAACCAACGGCGCAACCCACTCCGCAGTCGCCCTTACCGTCAGCAACAATGAAGCTGCCGCTCCCATGTAGTTGATGACCGCACCCGCATAGGCCCACTCCTTTATCCGCGGAAATCGAGGAACGAGCAGCAGGATTGCGCAGAGAACCTTCGGAGGCCCCAGGATGTACAAGAGATAGAGCGGATACCCGAGCCTGGTTAGAGACACCCGCACAAACTCAATGCGCAGAAGATCCCATATCCCACCGGCAACCATCTCAAACGCAACAGCAATTGTGAACACCCAGTACGCGATGGTCCGCGCCCATTCCATGCGCGTCTTCGGTATACTTTCGCCCTCCGACCGGGCGGTCAGAATCCCTGCAACAATTGCGACCACCAACAACAATCCAACCAGCATCGAGAAAATTACCTCCCGCTCGTCACACGAATGCCGTCTCGTTCGTCAATGAGTTGACGACTTCCAGCGAAGGAATGTGACTGATGACTGATTCGCAATTTCTGGCAGATCGATTCGAACAAAACCGCGATCACCTGCGCGCTGTCGCTTACCGCATGCTCGGATCGGCGAGTGAAGCCGATGATGCGGTACAGGAGGCATGGCTGCGCCTCAACCGCACGGAAGCCGATGCTATCGACAACCTGGGCGGCTGGCTCACCACCGTGGTCGCCCGCGTCTGTCTCGACATGCTCCGTGCCCGGACCTCACGACGCGAAGACGAGCTTGACGAACAACTCCCCTCGATCCCGGCCCATCACCACGCCAGCCCCAGTCCGGAACAAGATGCGCTCCTGGCCGACTCCGTCGGTCTCGCCCTCATGGTCGTTCTCGATCGACTCGCGCCCGCCGAGCGCCTCGCCTTCGTCCTCCATGACATGTTCGATCTTTCCTTCGACGAGATCGGCTCCATTATTGGCAGATCCGCTGTCGCCACGCGCCAGCTCGCAAGCCGCGCTCGCAAACGGGTTCGAAGCGGAGCTGCTCCATCCCCTGCCATCTCAAGACAAAGAAGAGTGGTCGATGCGTTTCTGGCAGCGCTGCGGGCAGGCGACTTCAATGCTCTCGTCTCCGTACTCGATCCCAATCTCGTTGTCCGCGCCGATGCAGCCTCCGCCACGCCCGCGCTGCCAACCGAAGTTCGCGGCGCAGAGTTCTGGGCCCGCCAAGCCATCAAGACAGCCCAGGGAGCAAGAGCCGCACGCGCCGTCCTCATCAACGGCGCTGTTGGCCTGGTGATCGCTCCCCGTGGACATCTCTTCCGCGCTCTTCGCTTCACATTTGCAAATGAAAAAATTGCTGAGATCCATGTGATTGGTGACCGCGCGGTACTTTCGGCATTCGATCTCGCTCTCCTTCAGGATTGACTCTACTTCCGGTTCGCGATTGCTTCCCAACCCGGGGAGCATTGCGCCGGTTATCTTGTGTCCGATTCAACATCGCGGTAAGATGCTGCCCTGAGTCGGATGTTCGTTGCCGCCTTCGAAGTTGTTCTGCATCACTTCCCCGGTGCCCAGCCTGGGTTGGATCTCTGCAGTTCAGGGAGTCAACGTACTTGCCATCCTCGCTCTCATCGCTCTTCGAAGCGGCCGAACGCGGCGATCGCGCCGTCTCCGACGACCTCTTCGCTGCCCTCTATAACGAATTGCATCGGCTGGCGCGGTGCCAGCTTGCGCATCAGATGCCGATGAGCATTGGCGCAACAACGCTCCTTCACCAGGCTTACATCGAGATTGCGGGCCGTAGCAGCGCAGAGTTCCCTGATCGTGCCCGCTTCATGGCTTATGCCGCCCGCGTGATGCGCGGCCTCATCATCGATCACGCTCGCAGCC
>Ga0157378_10005757_pt1 | contig 10855 bp, 12 predicted proteins | sample M65metaG_FD_115309 | JGI IMG/M metagenome (GOLD analysis project Ga0157378, IMG submission 115309) | Miscanthus rhizosphere microbial communities from Kellogg Biological Station, Michigan, USA - M6-5 metaG | ecosystem: Host-associated > Plants > Roots > Rhizosphere > Soil | place: USA: Michigan...
CCAGAAAGTCTCTCGGCAGATGCGGAGGTCCGGCGGATTTACCTGGGCGAATCTTTCAACCTGAGCTGACCGAGAACGTCGTCACCCTGTCGAATTCCGGACCATGGCCTTAGAACAGAAACTACACCTAAAACTCTCGCAGAAGCTGATCATGACGCCTTCGCTGCAGCAGGCGATCAAGCTGCTGCAGTTGTCCAAACTCGAGCTCCAGGAAGTGCTCAACCAGGAGCTGCTGGAAAACCCTCTCCTCGACGAAACGCAGGAAGAGACCAAGCAGGAAGAAGCGGAGACCGACGCGCAGGAAGCGAAGACGCAGACCGAGGAAGAGGCCAAGGCGGCCGAGCCGCCGAAGGAAAAAGAGAAGGACTCGTTCGAAGAGATCGACTACGACGCCTACTTCCAGGACTACATCGAGTACGGCTACAACCCGCGCGGGATGGGCGAGGAGCACGAAGAGTTCCCCATCGAGAACACGCTCACCCGGCCCCCCAACCTCACCGATCACCTCACCTGGCAGCTCAGCATGAGCGACGCCTCGCCGCGCATCAAAGAGATCGGCCACTTCATCATCGGCAACATCGACGAGGACGGCTACCTCCGCGCCTCGTCCGAAGAGATCACCGGCGCCGGCCCGTACGAGCAGCACGAGGTCGACCAGGCCATCAACGTCATCCAGTCGCTCGACCCCATCGGCGTCGGCGCGCGCGACCTGCGCGAGTGCCTCCTTTTGCAGCTGCAGTTCCTCGAGATCGACAACCCGCTGGTCGAGGAGATCGTCCGCGACCATTGGGAAGAGTTCATGCAGCGCCGCTTCGTGCAGCTCTCCAAGACGCTCTCCATCGACATGAAAACGCTGGAGAGCATCGTCGAGGTGATCAAGCACCTCGATCCGAAGCCGGGGCGGAAGTACTCGAACGAGCGGGCCATCTACGTCGAGCCCGACGTCTACGTGCACAAGGTCGGCGACGAGTACATCATCGTGCTGAACGAAGACGGCATGCCGAAGCTGCGCATCAACGCCAGCTACCGGTCGATGCTCAACTCGATGGATTCGAAGTCGGACGGCGAGACGGTCAACTACATCAAGGACAAGATCCGCTCCGCGGTCTGGCTCATCAAGTCACTCGACCAGCGCCAGCGGACGATCTACAAAGTCGCCGAGTCGATCGTGAAGCATCAGCGCGAGTTTCTGGAGAAGGGGATCGACTACCTCCGTCCGCTCGTTCTCCGCGACGTGGCCGACGACATCCAGATGCACGAGTCGACGGTGTCGCGCGTGGTGTCGAACAAGTACATGCACACGCCGCGTGGCCTGTTCCTTATGAAGTACTTCTTCCACAGCGGCATCGATTCGGATACGGGCGAGGACATCTCCAGCCTGACCGTCAAGAAGAAGATTCAGGGCTTCATCGACGCCGAGGATCCGAGAAAACCGCTCTCCGACTCGAAGATCATGAAGATCCTCAACGATGAGGGCATCAATATTGCCCGGCGTACCGTTGCGAAATATCGCGACGAACTGAACATCCCCTCATCGACCGACCGCAAGCAGATTTTCTGATCCTGCATTTTTCAGGGGAACCGATAGCGACATGGCTACGACAATTACGGGACGCCACTACGAAGTCACCAAGAGCATCCGCGAGCTGATCACGAAGAAGCTGGACAAGATCGTCGAGAAGCTGTTCGACGATGTAATCGAAGTTCGGGTCGTGTTGCAGGTTCAGAAGTACCGCAACATCTGCGAAGTCCTGATCCACGGCAAAGAGCACGACGTGAAGGCCGTGCAGGAATCCGACGAGTCGATGCAGGATGCGATCAACCTGGCGCTGGATCACGTCAAGCGTCAGGCGCAGAAGAATCGCAGCACGATCCGCGATCACCACCGCAAAGCCGGCAGCCGGAACAAGGCCGAGGCCGGTCTGGTGACAGAGTGGTCGGTGAAGGTGCTCGAGCCAGGGAGGCTCCGTCAGGCCGGCCCGAAGCGGCTGCCGCGCATCATCAAGACCAACAATCTGGCCATCCTTCCGATGACGATCGAGGACGCCGCAGAGTCGCTCGATGCCTCGAAGAATGAGTTCATCGTTTTTCGCGACCTCGACAACGACCGCATCTCGGTGATGTACAAGCGCCGGGACAACAACCTCGGCCTGATCGCTCCCGAAATTTAGAAAGCCTCTCCTCCGTGTTACGCATTGGTACGGTTTGTTCGTAACGGGCTTGCGAAGGTGTATCTTCATCCCTTCGGCAATTCCAAGGAGGCCATATGAAACCGACGCGTTTGCTTGTACTGCTGCTCAGCATTGCTGTCGTCGTCCCCGTTTTCGCCGCTAACCCCGACTTCAAGGACTGGGAGCGCTCACCCCAGGGCTACTTCATGACCAGCGCCGAGCACCAGGAATGGGCCACGATCAAGACCCAGGAAGACGCGCAGAAATTCATCGATCAGTTCCTGGCCAAACGCGGCCCGACCTTCGCCGCCGAGGTTGCGGAACGCGCGGCGAAAGCCGACAAATACTTCACCATCAGCAAAATCCCCGGATCGAAAACGCTCCGCGGCAAGACCGTCATCCTTCTCGGGCCACCCTCCTCGGCCGATGTGTTTGATCTCGCCGACACGAGTGGTGTCCATCACGACAGTCCTGCCATGGCAGGCGCGATTTCGGGCGGAAGCAATGCCGGCGCCGACAGCGGCGGCAGAGACGCCGGCGGCGCGGATTCGAATGAGGGCTCGCGCAAGATGGGCGGCGCCAACATCACGAAGAACTATCACTTCGTCTATGCGTCAACGCCCGGCGGCCCGCTCGACGTGACGATCTCCGCCGACGCCGCCACCGGCAAGGACCGGCCGCGCGACAAAAAGACGTCCAAGCAGTTGGATGCCGCCTTCGAAGCTGCTGCCCAGGCGTCGATCAAGACCAAGTGAACAATCAGTCCGCCGTAGTCGCTCGCCGGCGATTCAAGGAGATTTCTATGAGATTCATGCGTTCGGTTTTGTTGCTGTTGACCATCGCCATCATTACCCCCGCATTCGCCGCGAATCCGGACAGCTTCAAGGATTGGGAACGCTCGCCGCAGGGCTACTTCATGACCAAGGCGGAGCGCCTGGAGTGGACGGCGATCAAGACTCAGGAAGAAGCACAGCGCTTCATTGACCAGTTCCTGGCGAAGCGCGGCCCGACCTTCGCGGCCGACGTGGCCGAGCGGGCCGCAAACGCCGACAAATACCTGACCGTCGCCAAGTTGCCAGGATCAAAAACGCTTCGCGGCAAAGTCGTGATCCTGCTCGGTGTCCCGTCGGCGATGGATGTCTTCGACGTTGCGGACAACAGCGGCGTTCATCACGACAGCCCGCTCGTAGCAAGCGCCTACACGGGCGGGAGTGCAAGCGGCGGGATCAGCGGCGACGGTGGCGGCGACTCGTCATCAAGCGAAGGCTCCAGATCGATGGGGGGCGCCACTCTCTGGCGGAACTACCATTTCACCTACGCGTCATCCCCCGCGGGGCCACTTGACTTGACCATCGCAACAGAGGCAGCTACGGGAAAGGACCGGCCCCGCGACCGGAATGTTTCCAAACAGCTCGACGCGGCGTTCGAAGCCGCAGCCCAGGCATCGATCAAAACCAAGTGAGCAATCAGTCCGCCGAGGACTTCATCGAGACCACGGTACGCTCGCTCCTCAGCGACGAGCTCGAGGAGCTTGCGCTCAAGATCGTCACCGGCGATGACGGCCTCGATCGGACCATTCTCCGGCCGCGAGTCCAGAAACCTGGACTCGCGTTCGCCGGCTATTACGAGTACATCAAGCCGTGGCGCGTGCAGATCATCGGCGAGTCGGAGACGAAGTATCTGCAGAGTCTTCCGGCGCGCCTTCGCGAGAAGCGGGTCCGTGACGTCGCCGCGCTCGACGCCTCCTGTTTCATCGTAACGAAGGGGATCACGCCGCTCGAGGAGCTCAAGCACGAGTGCGAGAAGCGCTCGGTGCCGCTCTTCTCGACGCCGGCGATGTCATCGACGTCGATTACGCGCACAACCTACTTCCTCGAAGAGACGATGGCGCCGAAGCTGACGATGCATTCGGGTCTCCTCGACGTCTACGGCATCGGCGTCCTGCTCCTCGGCGACAGCGGCATCGGCAAGAGCGAGTGCGCGCTCGATCTGATCTACCGCGGCCACCGCCTGATCGCCGACGACATGGTGATCATCAAACGCCATCCGAACGATGTGCTCCTCGGCTATTCGAACGATCTGCTGCGCCATCACATGGAGCTGCGCGGCATCGGCATCATCGACATCAAGGATCTCTTCGGCGTGGCCTCGACGCGCGATGTGAAGCCGATCGATCTGGTAGTCCGGCTGGAAAAGTGGGTGGAAGGAACCGAGTACGACCGCCTCGGCATCACCGGCGAGACCTTCGAGCTCCTCGGCGTTTCAAAACCGTATGTCCGGCTGCCGGTTGCTTCGGGCCGAAACCTGGCACTGCTCGTCGAGATCGCCGCACGCAATCACCTGATGAAACTGCAGGGCTACGACTCCGCCCGCGCCTTCCTGCAACGCATCGACGCCCAGATCGCCAAGACGGGAAACGGCGCATCCGACCTGCTGCCGCATTCGAACCCCGAGGAGATGACCAGCTCGAAGATGCGCAGCATGAATACGCGGATGCGGTTCCAGCCGGATGTGCTCGATCGAACGCGGCGGCAGCGGTAGCGTCTTACTTCCGAGGAGAGGGCGGTGCGGGTGGTGGAGATGACGGCTGCTGCGACGTGTCCTGAGCACGCGGAAAGTTAGATTTTGGCGGCCCCTGGTGCGTATGTTGGTTGCCCATGGGCTGCACCTCGCGTCGAAACAGCCGTAGGAAACTCATGAGAGATGCGCCTTCCTTTCGAGGAGCCGGAGGCGCATGTGTTGGAGTCGGCGGCTGCTCCGTCTCCTTAGCACGCGGAAAGTTAGACTTTGGCGGCCCCTGGTGCGTATGTTCGTTGGCCATGATTGATACCTCGCTACTCTAGCCGACGCGTTCGATCATCAACGATTCACGTCTGGGTGTTTTGAAGTTCGTAGAGAGTCGACGTATTCCAACCCTGAGTTTCCGGTTTCGTGATGTTTCTGAAGTAACTGTATACGATCACGAAACGAATCGTCCTCGGCACGAATAGCTCGACGTCGAATGCGACGGATTCGCCGGACTCGATCTCGCTCCCGGCTCGATTTTGCCGCCTGGTGTCGATGAACGGCCACTCAATTTCGGGCTTCTTGTCTCCCACCAGAGGTGCGGTCCGCAAGTGCTCGGGTAGGGGCATCACCTGTTGAATTCCGACGAGCGACTCTTCCAATCGAAGAAGAACATCGCCGACATTCTCGACCGATATCGTCAGCCGCACGAGATACGTATCGTCGTTCAGAGGCACATGCGAAACCATGTGTCTGAAGTTCGCGCGTGGATGCGTGCGCCGGCGTCGCAGCACCCACCATGCGCCGGCCAGTAGCGCGACGATCGTCGCCACGGACTGAATCGTCGCCACCGCGTCTTTTGTGTACTTCAACCATCCGGGAGAATCGGAAACCAGTACGAGCGCCGGCAGTATTGAATGCTCCATTAGCACCGCCGAGGATCCCTCGGAGCGTCAAGACAACCGAGGAGTCTGCAATCCGTGGAGGAAAACGTTCCCATAACTCCTCGGAATGGAAGATGTCGCTACAGGCGGTGGAGTACGTGCTCGCGATAGACTTCCGCAATCAATGCCGCGCCCCGAATACCTCGTCATCATCACCGGCCTCTCGGGCTCGGGGAAAAGCTACGTACAGTCGACGCTCGAGGACGTCGGCTTTTACTGCTGCGACAACCTGCCGATCGAGTTGATTGAGCCGTTTCTGGAGGAGGTTGGCGCGCATGAGAACGCCGATCGCGTCGGCATCGTCGTCGATGTGCGGACGCATGATTTCGCCACCATCTTCCCGGCGTTTTATCGCGATCGGATTCAGAAGTTGGTTGGGCACGTCGTCCTGATCTTTCTCGAAGCCAGTGACGAAGTGCTGGCGCGGCGGTATTCGGAAACGCGCCGGCCGCATCCGCTGGCGAAGGATCAGCCGCTGATCGAAGCCATCGCCGCGGAGCGCGCGGCGCTGACCGAGGTCAAGTCGCTGGCCAACATGGTTCTCGATACCTCGCAGTTCTCCGTGCACGAGCTCAAGGCCGAGGTCATGCGGCGCTTCGAGCTGAAGGACGAGAAGGTGACCATGCTGGTCACCATCGTCACCTTCGGTTTCAAGTACGCCATGCCCTACAACGTCGATCTGCTCTTCGACGTTCGATTTCTGCCAAATCCGCACTTTGTCGAGTCGCTGCGGCCGATGACGGGGCTCGATCCCGAGGTCGTCGCGTATTTGAAGGCGCAGCCTGGGTACGACGTCTTCTACAACAAGCTGCTCGACTTCGTGACCTACCTTTTGCCCGAGTACCAGAAAGAGATGAAGAGTTACCTCACCATCGGCATCGGCTGCACGGGCGGAAAGCATCGCTCCGTCGCCGTCGGCCAGCGTCTGGCGGACGATCTTGCCGAGCGCGGCTACGCGATCGAAATCGTGCACCGCGACTGCAAACGGTGATTTGGCCCTATCATTCGCCGCTGCAAGAGGAGAGTTGATTGATCGGTGCACTGATCGTGACCCATGGGACGTTGGCGAATGAGCTGCTCAACGCGGCCCGGAAAATTGAATCGACCGTCGGCGTAATCGAGGCGGTGCCGCTGGAGTGGACCGATACCGTCGATGAGGCGCGCGAAAAAATCAAGCTGGCGCTGGATCGCATCGGCGAAAGCATCGGTGAGAACCACGGCGTCATCATCTTCACCGACATGTTCGGCGGAACGCCGAGCAACATCAGCCTGTCGTTTCTGGAGAAGGATCGCGTCGAGATCATCACCGGGGTCAATCTGCCGATGGTGGTGAAGTTCGCCATGCTGCAGCAGGACGGCAAGGATCTGACCGCGCTGGCGCACGTCATCAGCGAGCGTGGCTCGAAATCGATCCGCGTCGCTTCCGATCTCCTCACTGCCGAACGCCGCAACGGAGAGGCCTCGTGATGATCGAGCACGAGATCGAGATCAAGAACAAGCTTGGCCTTCACGCGCGCGCTGCTGCGAAGCTGGTGCATACCGCGGCGCGCTTCCGCTCCGACATCAAGATCCGCAAGGGCGATGAAGAGGTCGACGGCAAGTCGATCCTCGGTATCCTTCTGCTCGCCGCCGGCCGCGGGACGGTGATCACCATCAAAGCGAACGGTGATGATGAAGCCGAGGCGGTGGAAGCCATCGAGAAGCTCATCGACGCGAAATTCGATGAAGTAGAATGACTTGCGGCTCGCGCTGAGCCGCATTTCATGCTCACCGAAGGCACCTCCAGACTGGCCACCGCCTCCCGCAGCGCCATCCGCACGTACAAAGGGATCGGCGTTTCGCCCGGCATTGCCATCGGCCGCGCGGTCATCATCGAGCGGCGCGAGGCGGCCATCTATCGCGTTCCGATCCGTGATGACGAAGTGCCGTCCGAGGTCAACCGATTTCTGGAAGCGATCGAGAAGACGCAGGTTCAGCTCCACGATCTGAAGCAGAAGGTGAAGCGCTCGATGGGCGACGAATACGCCCAGATTTTCGAGGCTCACGCCATGATGGTCAGCGACCCGTCATTCTCCGACAATGTGATTCAGAAGATCGAAGACGAGCAGGTCAACGCCGAATGGGCGCTCTCCGAGGTTCAGGAAGAGCTGCAGGCGCGTTTCCTCAGTTTCGATGACGTTTATCTTCGCGAGCGCGTAGCCGATGTGAAGGACGTTGCCGACCGCGTGCTCAAGAACCTGCAGGGCATCAGCCATCACGATGTTTCCGAGATCACGCACGACGTCATCATCCTCGCCGACGACCTGACGCCATCGGACACGATTCACTTCAACCGCCGGCCGATTGTTGGATTCGCCACCGAGGCGGGAGGACGCACCTCGCATACCTCGATCATCGCCAAGTCGCTCTTCATGCCGGCCGTCATCGGCGTGCCGCGCCTGACGAAGGTCGTCGACAACGACGAGATGGTGATCCTCGACGGCTACGAGGGGACGGTGCTCGTCAATCCGACGCAGGCGATGATCGCCGAGTACCAGACGCGCGTGATCCGCCACGAAGAGGCGGAGCGGCGGCTGCTCGAGAATCGCGATCTCGAAGCGGTGACGAAGGACGATCGCCGCATCACGCTGCAGGCGAACATCGAGCTGGTGGAGGAGTTGAAGGACGCCATCCGCTTCGGTGCGGAAGGGATCGGGCTCTATCGCTCCGAGTTCCTGTACATTTCGAAGTCTCCGCTGCTGCCGAACGAGGAGGAGCACTTCCAGCTCTACAAGGCTTTGGCCGAGGCGACCGCCCCTCGCTGGTGCGTGATCCGGACCTTCGACCTCGGCGGACGCAAGCTGGCGAAGGAAGTGATCGGCAGCAAGGAGAACAATCCCGTCCTCGGGTTGCGCGGTCTGCGGCTGTGCATGAAGCATCGCGACATGTTCCGCACGCAGCTTCGCGCGCTCCTACGCGCCTCGGCGTTCGGCAAGATCAAGATCATGTTCCCGGTGGTGACCAGCGTGCAGGAATTGCGGCAGGTGAAGACGCTGGTGCGCGAGTTGCGCACCGAGCTCGACGCCGAGGGGATCGCGCACAATCCCGAGCTGCCGATCGGCATCATGATCGAGGTGCCGTCCGCCGCGATCATCGCCGACATCCTGGCCACCGAGGCCGACTTCTTCGCCATCGGGACCAACGACCTCATTCAATATTCGCTGGCTATCGATCGCTCGAACGAGAACGTGAGCTATCTCTACGAGCCGCTGCATCCGGCGCTGCTGCGCCTGCTGAAGTTCATCATCGAGGCGGGGCACAAGGCCGGGATCCCGGTCTCGCTCTGCGGCGAAATGGCGGCGGATCCGCTCTTTGCGGTCGTGCTCCTTGGCCTCGGCTTGGAAGTCTTCTCGATGAATCCGTCGTCGATTCCGGTGATCAAGAACATCGTTCGTTCGGTGCGCTACAAGGATTGCAAGCGCATCGCCGAGGTGGCGTTGACGAAAAAGACGGCGCAGGAAATCGAGGAGTTCATCATCGAGAGCGTGGCCATGCGCTTCCCCGAGGGGCTGGTCAACAAGCCGCAATGAGCGACGATCGCCATTTCGCAACCGCACCGATCAAGCGCGTGCCGAAGCCGTGGGGTTACGAATTGATCTTCGCGAAGACGGAGCGTTACGTCGGCAAGATTCTGCACGTCAATCGCGGCGAGAGTCTCAGCCTGCAGTACCACGAAATCAAAGAAGAGACGCTCTTTGTTGTGTCCGGCGAGCTGAAGCTGACAATCGAGGTTGACGGCGACCGGCGCGAGTTGATTTTGAGAACGGGCGAGGCCTTCCACATCACGCCGCGGATGATTCATCGAATGGAAGCGATCGAAGACACGGACGTTGCCGAGGTCTCCACGCCGGAGCTGGATGACGTCATCCGGCTCGACGATCGCTACGGACGCACCGGAACGAACACGCCATGAAACGGCTAATCGCCATCGCGATCTTTTTCGTCGCCGTCGCCGGCTTCGCAGACGATTCTCCGCTGGTCAAAGCGGCCAAGGCGAACAACGGCGGTACGAAAAAGAAGATCCCGAAGAAAGTGATCACCAACGCGGATGTGGCCAAGGGCTCGCCCAAAGCATCCACGCCCGCGCCGGCCGCGAAGCCGGCGGCGGCCACGTCCACTGCGCCGCCGAAGGGATCGATTGCCGAGCAGGACAAGCTGCTTCACGATCGCGCCGAGGCGCAAAAGCGGACCGACGCGGCGCAGGCGAAGGTGGCCGATCTCGACAAGGAGCTCGATCGACTCGAGCAGGCCTACTACGCCGAGAACGATCCGAACTATCGCGACAAGAACATCGCCGAGCGCTTCGAGCAGACAAAGAAGCAGTTGGAGACGGCCAGGAAAGAGCTGGCCGGCGCGCGCGATGCTCTGGAGAAGCTGAAACCTTAGCGTTGCAGCGCGCGCCGGTAGGCTCGGCGGATCTTCCAGAGGTCGTGCAGCGCGCGAAAAAAATCGAACGACTTCACCTTCGATCCTTTTACGTCGTGCCAGCGCATGACCGGCAGCTCGTAGATCGCGCCGGCGACGGCATCACGCCCGAGGCGCTCGACGTAGCGGGCGATGATCTCGACGTCGAAGATCCAACGCGAAAGAAACGGGCGCGCGAAGACCTCGCGGAGCGTGTCGTTCGTTCGGAAGAGTTTCGCGCCGCACTGCGTGTCGTAAACGGCCAGGCCGAGGCTCGACGAGATGAGCGTCGCACCAACGCGGCCGAAATAGTGGCGCGCCGGACGCCGGCTGATCTCGCGGCCGAGGAGGCGGACGCGTGCGCCCATCACGATCTGGATTTCCGGTCGCGTCGTGACGATCTCCAGAAACCCGGGAAGCTCGGCAAGGGGAGTGGCCAGGTCGGCATCCCAGAAACCGATGTAGCCGGCCGGCTGCTGCATGGCGGCCACGAAGCCGCGGCGGACCGCTTCCGCCTTCCCGCTGTTGCGCTCGAGGTTCAGGACGGCGAAGCGTTTCGGATCGGAATCGCGTAGCGACTCGAGAAGATGCAGGGTTCCGTCACGGCTGCCGTCGTTGACGAAGAGAAAATCGACCTCATGCCCCTCGACCGCAACGCGCCGAAAGGCATCGGCATCGAGGCGGTGCTCTTCGTTGTAGCAGGGAACGACCAGGGTCAGGCGCGACACGCGCGCGCATTGTAGGGCGGCACGGCCGCCAGCGTCGATTGCCCAAGGCTCGGCCACGATACGA
>Ga0157378_10005759_pt1 | contig 10853 bp, 10 predicted proteins | sample M65metaG_FD_115309 | JGI IMG/M metagenome (GOLD analysis project Ga0157378, IMG submission 115309) | Miscanthus rhizosphere microbial communities from Kellogg Biological Station, Michigan, USA - M6-5 metaG | ecosystem: Host-associated > Plants > Roots > Rhizosphere > Soil | place: USA: Michigan...
AACGCTTCAGCCGCACTCCCGTCATTCTGATGTCCGGCGTGGTCAACAAAAACGTCGCCGACAGGGCTGTCTCGGTCGGCGCCGACGAGCTCATCCGCAAGCCCTTCCAGCCGGTTGACCTCATCGCTCGCGTGAAGAGTTTTCTCGAGCCAAAATCCGCTGCACAACCCGTTGCTCCCGCCCTGCCGCAGCCTCGCGTTTCGTCGCCGTCGCCACTGAGCAGCCTGTTTGCGCCGCAGCCCCCCGCCAAGGTTCCGCTGCCGCCTGCGCCGGCCATTCCGGTCGCCGACACGCCGCGCGAATCGCCCTGGCCCGCGGCGCTCGCCAATGCTTTTCAGCCGCAGCCGCCCGCGACATCACAGAATTTTCAACCAAGCGTTCCCGTGACGCCGAGCTTCCCGCCGCAGCAGCAACAACCGGTCCGGCCACCGGCCGCAGCCGGCGACATCCAAAAACTCAGGACGGAAATCTCGCGTCTCGAACTCCTCATCAAAAAACTGCAAACCGAGCTCCAGATCGAGCGCCAGTACAATCAAGCGCTGGAACTCCACGTGAAGTCTTTGACAAATCTCGAATAGCCACGCTAAAAAGCCCGGCACGCTTCAGTTCGCTAAAGTCGTTTTGCTTGGGCGATTCAGGTAGCCCGCCGCCGCCGCTGAAATCACTCCTGCAGCTACTACGTACAGTCCTTCTGGATTTCTAAACGCCGCGAATCCGATCGCGCCCCCGGCGATGGCACCGCAGATTAGCCGTCGGCCATAGTTGGCCATGAAACCCTGTGAGGATTCCGCGGGCGGTGATACTAGTTCGAAAGCGGCCAGCAAACACGCATAGAGCGACCCCAACAGCAAACCGAAAAGCGCGCCAACGCCCCAGCAAAGCGGAATCCAGAACGCATAAAACCACACATCGCCCGGCGCACCAGGCTCGGCGATGGGAGGCACTTTCCCCAGCATCATCAATACGCCAACCAGCAGTCCAACGCCTGCCCACGCCGCGGCCCACCGCATTGCAGTCAATAGAGTTTGCTTCAATTCGATCGGCATCGTGAGCTTCCAAGGGCTTGCCTGCCCGGGACAGCGATTCTACATGCATTCCGGTACTCCATACTTCACCCGATAGCTTGCATCACGGCGCACTGCCGATACTGACGGAAAGCGCGAGCCACGCAGTGGTCGTGTTGCTGCGGCTCTCGCTAAGGAGAGAAGCATGAAATCAAAATGGGCAATGAATCTTCTCGCGGTGTCCTGTCTCGCGGTCTCGCCCGTACTCATGGCGCAAGATACGACGAAGCAGGACAAAAGCGCGGAGGTTCGCAACGTCACTGGCTGCCTGTCCAAAGGTGACAGCGCCACTGAATTCAACGTTACCGCTAGCGACGGAAGCACTTGGGAAGTGAAGAGCAAGACCGTGAAGCTCTCGCCTCACGTCGGTCACACCGTAACCGTTACCGGCGAAGTCTGGCATCCCGATATGCACGGCGCTAAGGAAAAGGCCAAGTCCGCAGTGGACGCCGACGCCAAGGAACACGGCCACCTCAACGTCACCAAGGTCGAAATGGTCAGCGACTCCTGCAAGTAAGCACGTTCCACATTCCGTTCAGCGTCAGACCGGAGCTCCCGCCCCTCCGGCCCTCTGTTGTCGTGGGTTCATGCTCTTCGAAACTGCCCGCATCGCTTGCGCCAGCCCTGCGCTTCACCTTTCTAGAAGGCGTGGCCTTTGACCAGACTCCTTGGGCTCGTCGCGGCGTCCTGACGTGACAACCTCTGTTGACCTCCGCTCTATGAGCAATTTACCAGATCAGAAAAGCCGTCCTTCCATGAGCCTTCTATGATCTGCTGTTTGCTGGGAACCCAGGGTGGGGGTACAACTTTCGTCCTTCTCCCTTCCTCCGCGTTGCCGTTTCCCCTCCTCTTTTTATATGCTCACTCCGACCCCAGACCCGACTCGACCGGTGAATTAAAATGAAACCGAAGTCCCATCCCATGTCCCGCCGCGAATTTGCGACGCGCGCGGCCTATGGCGCTGTCGCAGCCGTGACTGCGCACCCGCTTGCGCTTCTCGGCGGCGGCGAACCGCCAATTGCTAAAGACTCGCAGCTACCTGCCAACGCACCAAAGCTGTCGCAGCAGAGCCAGGCTGAAGCGGAAGCGCGCTACCAGGCGATTCTGTCTCAGTATCCCGATCGTTTTTCCGACGCGCAAAAAACCGATCTCAAACGGCTCTGCTTTGTGCTGCAGCCGCAGCTCGATTCGCTGCGCGCGTGGCCCGCCGCCAACTCCGATGCGCCGGCCCTTTACTTGAAACCGCTGGTCGAACGCGAGAAGAAAATCAACGCCGCGCCCAATCTGAAGTCAGCGCCGCAGTCCGCAAAGCCGGAAGCCTCAGCAAAACCTAACCTGGGCGAGAAACACTAGGGCTGGCGAACATGATCTCAGCCGACATCCTCTATCTCAGCGCAACCGAGTTGGCCAAACGGATTCAGTCCAAATCCCTTTCTCCCCTGGAGCTTACCAAGGCCTACCTCGATCGTTCTGAAAAGCTTGGATCGAAACTCAACGCTTACGCTCGCCTCACTCCGGAAATCGCCCTGGAACAAGCCGCAGCTGCGGAAAAAGAAATTGGCCGCGGCCATTACCGCGGACCGCTGCACGGAATTCCCTACGCTGCCAAGGACTTGCTCGCGACAAAAGGTATCCCGACGACGTGGGGCGCCAAGCCGTTCGAAAACCAGGTGTTCGATTACGACGCGACCGTGATCGAAAACTTGCGTCGTGCAGGAGCAGTTTTGCTCGGCAAAGCTGCAATGATCGAACTCGCCGGTGGAATGAACTACCGTTTCGCTTCAGCGTCACTGCAAGGCGCAGCGAAAAACCCGTGGAACACTTCCTGCTGGACCTGCGGCTCTTCTTCAGGCTCGGGGGCAATTGTCGCGGCAGGTCTCGCGGCGTTTGCAATCGGCAGCGAAACCTGGGGCTCGATCGTTTGCCCGTCCTCGTTTTGCGGGGCGAGCGGCTTGCGCCCTACGTTCGGCCGCGTCAGCCGTTACGGAGCGATGGCGCTTTCCTATTCCATGGACAAGATCGGCCCGATGGCGCGCTCGGCGGAAGATTGTGCACATGTTTTCGCTGTGATTGCCGGCCACGACATCAAAGACCAGAGCACGCTCCCACTCGACAAAGCGGCGTTCACCTACTCGCCGTCGATGGAGCTTTCCGCGAAGCCGCTGCGCCTGGGCTGGCTCACCAATGCGTGGAAACAAATTGATGCGCACGCGGAGAAAACAATTCAGGCAGCAGAGCGCGCCGTCCGCAAAATGTTTTCCCGACCCGGAATGCGGCACTTCCCGAAGGGCCGTTTGAAGCGGCAGCCGGCGTCATCATCGGCGTCGAAGGCGCGGCCGCGTTTCGGGATTTGATCCGCTCCGGCAAAGTCGCACAACTTGCCGATCCGCTGGGACAGATCAATGGCTACGTCAACGAACAGGTCGAAGCCGCCGACTACATCCGGGCATTGCAAGTGCGCGGCAGTTTGCAGCAGAAGATGGAGATGCTTTTTGACAGCTTCGACGTGCTGGTGGCAGCTGCGCAACCGCTGGGTGCCAACGCCCTCGACGCCAATCTGGAAACGGACCTGGCGTTTTCGGATCCCCTTGGCGGTATCGGAAATCTTTGCGGATTGCCGGCGCTTTCCGTTCCGTGCGGATTCACCGATCAGAACCTGCCGGTGGGATTGCAGTTCATCGCAAAAGCCGGCAACGACCTGGCCGTCATCCGCGCGGCGCGTACCTTCCAGCAGCACACCGATTGGCATCGCAAACATGCAAAAATTTCGTAGCCGCGAATGAATCGGCTTCGCTGCTGGTTGCGGATTCCGATTTTGGTCGGATTTGGGCTATTGCTTTTGCAGAACTTCGCGGGCGGTGCGCAACAGGGCGCTGCGACTGAATGGCTTCGCCAAAACCGCCGAGCCTTCGCTCTTTGCCGCTTCTTCCGCGGCATGCTCACTGTAGCCGGACATGTACAGCACGCGCAGCTCTTTTCGATCGCCGCGCATCCGGCGGGCCAGTTCCTGGCCGCTCATCCCCGGCATCACCATGTCCGTCACCAGCAGGTCAATTGCTCCAGCGTGTTCCCCGGCCAACCTGAGCGCGGCCTCTCCGCTCTGGGCTTGCAACACTTTGTAGCCGGCCGACTCCAGAAACTCGCGCGCGACTTCGCGCACATCCTGCTCGTCCTCGGTCAGCAGAACAGTTTCGCTGCCGCGTAACACCTGGGTCGGCGATGAAGCCGGTACGGCCACGGCCGCCGCTTCGTCCACGCGCGGCAGATAGATCTTGAACGTGGTGCCTTTGCCCAGTTCGCTGTAAACCCAGATGAAGCCGCCACTCTGTTTGACGACGCCGTAAATGGTCGCGAGGCCGAGCCCGGTGCCTTTTCCCTGTTCTTTCGTGGTGAAAAATGGCTCGAAAATGTGAGCTTGCGTTGCGGCATCCATGCCGGTGCCCGTATCGGATACGGCTAGCACAACATAGCGTCCGGGCTGAATGATAGGATGCGCTTCGCGATAGTAGTGATCGAGCTCGATGTTTTGCGTTTCGATGATGAGCTTGCCGCCGCCGGGCATGGCGTCGCGCGCATTGACCGCCAGGTTCATGATGATCTGCTCCATCTGGCTGGCGTCAGCGCGAATCGTACCGAGGTCGCCTGAAGCGCGTACCACGAGCTCAATGTCCTCACCGATGAGGCGTGGCAGAAGCTTGCCCATTTCGTCCACCACAGAGTTCAGGTTCATCGGGCGCGGCTGAAGGACCTGCATGCGGCTGAACGCGAGCAACTGGCGAGTGAGCGCGGTGGCGCGATCGGCGGAGCGATCAATCTGCTCCACCTTGCGAGTGACGTGATCGGCGACGGGAAGCACATCGAGCAGCAGCTCTGTGTGGCCTTTGATGACCATCAGCAAATTGTTGAAGTCGTGGGCGACGCCGCCGGCCAGACGCCCGATCGCTTCCATTTTCTGCGCCTGGCGCAGCTGCTGTTCTAGAAGCTGGCGCTCGCTGACGTCTTGCGCGACCACCAGGCGGACGGCGCGGCCCGCGTATTCCAGCTTGTGCGAGACGACATCGACTTCGAAGCTCTTGCCATCCTTGCGCTTGTGACGCCAGTGGCCGTGATGGCGGCCGTCCTGTTTCCATTCTTCGACATGCTTGGCAAACGACGATTCGTTGCCGTCCGGGCGAATGTCGCGGAAGGTCATGCGGCGAAAATCATTTTCCGAAAAGCCGTACTGCTTGGTCGCGGCTTCATTAACCTGCAGGAAGCCCAGCGTTTCGATGTCGAAGACCCACATGGGCAGCGGGGTATGGGAAAACAGCAGGCGGAACATGGACTCGCTCTTGCGGAGCGCTTCTTCCGCGCGAACACGCTCGATCGCGAGTGCAATGTGCCCACCCACGGAATCCAGAAATTCCAGGTCCCGCTGGTCGTAAGCGTTTTCATCCCGGTAATGCTGAACCACCATCACGCCGATAGTGGCGCTGGGAGTCTTCAGCGGAACGCCGAGCCAGGCAGGCGAGGCGGAACCGACCAGTTCGACTTCGCCCGCGGCGGCCAGGCGGTCGAATTCAGACTGCGGAATCGAACACGAGTTGCCAGTTCGAAAAACGTACGCCATGCAGGTGCTGGCAACTTTCTGCGGAGCAGGAGGGGGATCGAACTGGTCCACGAAAAACGGAAAGTGGAACATTTCCGTTTGCGGGTCGTGGAGAGCAACGAAAAAGTTCTCCGCGTAAACGACTTTCTTCAGGGCGTCGTGAATCTGAAACAAAAGATCGTCAAGGTTTGCAGTTTGATTGAGGGCATGAACGATGTTGGAGAGGACCAGGCGCTGCGCTTCCATGCGCTGACTTTCCGTGACGTCCTGGTAGGAAATGATGATGCCCTGAACGTCCGGATCGGCCAGGCGATTGGTGGCCACGGCATCGAACCAGCGGAACTGGCCGGAGCGAGCGCGCAGGCTGCAGCGGCAGGCGACAGTGTCGCTGTCCCTGCCGGCAACAATGGACGTGAACTTTTGCTGAATCGGGGCGGCGTCGGAAGCGGCGTGAAGAGCAAGGAGCGGCTTGCCGACGAGCTCGCCTGTCGAATAGCCCAGAACCCGGGAGAAATTGTCGTTTACGAACAGGAACTCGCCTGCGGGAGAGGCTATCGCGAGCAACTCCCGCGAAGCTGACAGGAGAGCGCGGGCTTGAAACTCCGTACAGGCGTCATCGTGCGCAAGCGACAAACTCTTTGACATAGACAAACGAGAACCCGAAGCAACGCGTTATGAATTTTGGTCTGGCTATGAAACTGTGGAACAGCCGTGCTACTGCCCAAGGTCTTGCTGCGCAATCCGAGCTCTTGCCGACTGAGGTCAGCCCGAACTAGGAAAAGGATATAAGCCACCCGCTCGCAACGCCACGAGGGAAAAGCGAGTTGTTGCGAAATCATGACTGTCCGGTCGGACAGTACTTTGGTTTGCCTGACCCTGGGGCCGTGCTACGCTCGCCTTACAAAGTCGAACGCGCGCAACCCGCGGAGACTCTGGCCCTCAACTGGAGGAGGAACGTCGCGATGCATGATATGTGGAAGGACATGTTCATACTGGCGCTGCCGGTGCTGGAAAAGATTCTGCGGCCGATCGTGGTGTACGCGTTTCTGGTAATCAGCCTGCGGCTTTCGGGAAAGCGGGAGCTCGTCCAGCTGAACCCGTTTGATTTAGTCGTGCTGCTGACGCTTTCGAACACCGTGCAGAACGCCATCATCGGAGACGACAATTCGGTCACTGGCGGAATCATCGGCGCCACTTCCCTGCTGGTGGTGAACTACCTGGTGGTGCGCTTCCTCTACAACCATCGGTCTCTGGACCAGCTCATCGAGGGCAAAGCGGACGTGCTGATCGAAGATGGAAAGGTGAGAACGCAGCACCTGAAACGCGAGCTGATCACCATGGCGCAACTCGAAGCCGCGGCGCGCAAGCAGGGCTTCGATTCGCTGAGCGAAGTGCAGCAGTGCGTGTTGGAGCCGGGCGGCACGATTACGTTTATCGGAAAGAAGCCGGGAACCGACGAGTCGAGGCACGGCGAATTGCTGAAGCGGTTCGACGCATTGGCGGCTGAATTGGCGCGCTTGCGCCGGGCAGAGCCGCCTTTGAAGGCATAGTCCACCGGAACGCGGCAGCCCGCCCGCGACAGGAGGCTGCCGCAGTCAAGTTCAGACGCGGACCAGAAAGCCCGTTAGCGCGACTAACACACCGGCGATGCCAATGGTGATACCCGAAAACCAAAAGAATTTTTTGTTCGTAAGCAGCGTGAGCGAGCAGATAATAAGGGCGAATTCCAATACACCCTCGCCGGCGTCGAAGTGGTCGGCGCGCCGTTGGTACATCTCGCACTCTTGCTCGAGGTCCTTGGCCTCTTTGCTGATGTCTTCCTTATCGCCACCGTAGCGTTCGACTTCCTTCGCATATTTTTCGCGAATTTCGCCAGCCTTGGCCTTGTCTTCCGTACTGACTACTCCCAGCAGGTCGCGGAAGCTTTGCAGTTCGCGCAGCCGGATGTTCTTCGCCTGGTAGTACGCCCACTGATTGAAAGCTTTGCCCTGCAAAAGAACTTCTTCGGTGTGAGCCCGGTGGCCGAGCAGTGTGACGGCCGCGATTAGCACGGCCAGGATCGAAATTGTGATCGAAACGGGGATGACCAGCGGACCGATGTGTTCGCCGCCGTGACCACCGTGGCCTTCAAGTTCATGCATGGTAAGTGAAGCCTCCAGGAATTTAGTGGAAATAGTTTCGCACAGTCGTGGGTAACGCCGGCGATGAATGCGTTCGCTGGCCTAAAGGCGCCCGCCTCGGAAGGCGGAGCTACAAAGGCTGCTTGAGGCTTTCCCTTGCGGACTTGAGCGCAAACTCGATATCCAGATCGGTGTGGGCTGCGGAGATGAACGAAGCTTCGAATTGCGACGGGGCGAGGAATACACCTGAGTCAAGCATCTTTCGGAAGTATTCGGCGTAGCGCTTGGTGTCGGACTTCTTTGCGGCGGTGTAGTTGGAGACAGGCTCGTTCGTAAAGAAAAGCGTAGCCAGCGATCCGATCGAATTGACCTGAGCAGGGACTTTCTGCGCGCGAAGGATCTCGCGAAGGCCGGATGCGAAGTCTGCGGAGAGCTTTCCGATGCGTTCGTAGAGGCCGGGCTTGCCGAGTTGATCGAGCGTGGCGATCCCTGCGCGCATCGCCAGTGGATTCCCGGAGAGCGTGCCGGCTTGATAGACCGGGCCTAGCGGCGTGAGGTGGTCCATGAATTGGCCACTGCCGCCGTAAGCGGCGACGGGCAATCCGCCACCAATAATCTTGCCGAACGCAGTCAGGTCGGCCTCGATCCCATAAAGCGGCTGGCACGAGCCATTGCGAAGCCGGAAGCCCGTGATGACTTCGTCCACGATCAGCAGCGCACCGTGTTTTGTCGTTAACTCGCGCAGGCCGGGCAGAAAACCCTTCTGTGGAAGCACGACACCCATGTTCGCAGCGACTGGCTCGACGATGACCGCCGCGATCTTGCCTCCGTGCTGCGAGAAAAGACCTTCGACCGCAGCCAGATCGTTGTAAGGAACATTCAGCGTCAGTTCCGCCAGAGCCTGAGGAACTCCTGGGCACTCGGCGATGCCAAGCGTGGCGAGGCCGGAACCGGCCTGCGAGAGAAAATTGTCAGCGTGGCCGTGATAGCACCCTTCAAATTTGATGATGAGGTCGCGGCCGGTGAATCCGCGCGCGAGGCGAACCGCACTCATGGTGGCTTCGGTACCGCTGGAAACAAAGCGGATTTTATCGAGGAACGGAACGGCGCGGCGGATTCGCTGAGCGAGCTGGACCTCGAGTTCCGTGGTTACGCCGTAGCTGGTTCCCTTCTGTGCCTGATCGGAAATCGCCGCAACGACAGCAGGATGCGCGTGGCCGAGCAGCATGGCCCCCCACGAGCCGACGAAGTCGAGCAGCCGGGTGCCGTCCGCATCGAACAGCTACTGTCCAGCGCCGCGTTCGATGATGAGCGGTTCGCCGCCGACGGAGCGGAACGCGCGGACGGGGCTGTTGACGCCACCGACGAGAATTTGTTCAGCGTCGGCGAAAATTTCGCGGGAGCGGCGGCGGCCGTGTTGAGGCGAAGGTTGCGGTGTCATCTGCGGTCCATTATCTGGCGGAGCAAATCCCTCAATTCCGGTAGTCCGAACTCGTGCTTACAGCCGGTGCATGGCCAACTGTGCGGTGCTACCTGAGCCAGCGGGCAGCGTCCTTGGCATGATACGTCAGAATAAAATCGGCGCCGGCGCGCTGTATGCCGGTAAGAATTTCCGTAACTACCCGCTTTTCGTCGAGCCAGCCATTCTTCGCGGCGGCTTTCACCATGGAGTATTCACCGCTGACATTGTATGCAGCGACCGGAATGCGAAATTCGTCTTTCACCTGGCGAACAATGTCGAGATACGGCAGCGCCGGCTTGACCATAACCATGTCCGCGCCTTCTTCAACGTCTAGCGCAACTTCCTTCAGCGCCTCGCGCGCATTGGCCGGATCCATCTGATAGCTGCGCCGGTCGCCGAATTGCGGAGCGGAGTCGGCGGCCTCGCGAAACGGGCCATAAAATCCCGAACAATATTTAGCAGCGTAGGAAAGAATCGGCACATCGGAAAAACCGCTGGAGTCCAGCTTCCTGCGAATCGCTCGAACCCGGCCGTCCATCATGTCGGAAGGCGCTACGATGTCGGCGCCGGCGCGCGCATGAGAAAGCGCCTGCTCCGCCAGAATCTCGAGCGTCGGATCGTTCGCGACTTCGCCGTTTTCAATCACGCCACAGTGCCCGTGATCGGTATATTCGCAAAGACAGACGTCGGTAATGACCAGCAAATTGAGCTTGGCTTTGCGGATGGCTTCGATGGCGCTTTGCACGACACCGTTTTGCGCGAGCGAGCTGGCGCCGCGCGGGTCTTTCGATTCCGGCAAGCCGAAAAGAATGACGCCCGGAATGCCGAGGCTTTCCACTTCGCGGCAGTCTTCCACGACGCAGTCGGCGGATTGCTGAAAGACGCCGGGCATGGAGCCGACTTCCTGACGCAGCGACGAACCGGGACACACAAAGAGCGGATAGATAAAGCTCTTTGCACTGAGACGCGTCTCACGAACCAGATCGCGCAGCAGTTCGGTTTTGCGGAGGCGGCGCGGCCGCTGTGCGGGAAAAGTCATCAAGCGGGCGCTCCGGCGGGAGAGACCCTTCCCTTCTGGACGAACCCCTCGAGCGCCGCGATGACCTGATCAACGGAAGGCTCCTCGGCCTCGAAGTCACAACGCATCTTCGCTTCCTTCAGCAGATTCTCCTTGGTCACCGGACCGATGGCGCCGATGCCGGTGGAATCGGCAATTGCGGAGAGCACACCGTGCTCGACCAGAGTCACGAAGGCGTGCACCGCCGACGGGCTGAAGAAAAGGATGGCGTCGGCATCGGCGCTTGCCGCGACGGTGGCAGGATCGAGCGTTTCGGCGCAAACGGTGCGATACGCGATAACTTCGCGGACATGAGCCCCGGCCTGGTGAAGCTGCGCGAAATGAGCCGCGCCTGCCCGGTCGCTGCGCGGAAGCAAGACATGCTTGGCGTGCATTCCCGCCGCGAGCTCCGCAATCAGATCGGCACCAGTGCCCTTGCCCACGCGCGTCACGCGGAAACCGGCGTCTTGTGCTGCGGCGGCCGTTGTTTTGCCGACGGCCGCTACTGGCAACCATGGAATGACTTCGCCGAGGCGCAAGCCTATTTGGCCGGCCCGTTCGG
>Ga0157378_10005761_pt1 | contig 10851 bp, 11 predicted proteins | sample M65metaG_FD_115309 | JGI IMG/M metagenome (GOLD analysis project Ga0157378, IMG submission 115309) | Miscanthus rhizosphere microbial communities from Kellogg Biological Station, Michigan, USA - M6-5 metaG | ecosystem: Host-associated > Plants > Roots > Rhizosphere > Soil | place: USA: Michigan...
ACGGGTGATAAAAGCCTTTACTGCTGAAAAATTATTAGGCCGGCGTTTTTTTGATACCAACAGTGATCTGAACCATATCAGGAACAAAATGAATTTCAGGCGCGATTTGGCATCTCCGCTGTCTGAATTCCTGGGTGTATTGGTATTGGTTGCTATTCTCTGGTTTGGAGGCCAATTGGTCTTCAACCACGGTGGCGGATTAAACGGGGACACTTTTATTCTGTATATTTTATCGTTCACGCAAATCATCAACCCGGCCAAATCGTTATCAACCGCATTTTACAATGCACAAAGAGGATCGGCGGCCATACAGCGCATTGAGGAAGTACTCAAAACACCGGTTACGATTACAGACAAACCCGGTGCACAGGAACTGGCAAGCTTTTCAAAAAATATCGAATTCCGGAATGTAAGTTTTGCCTATGAAGAAGTTACCATCTTAAAAAATATCAACCTGGTTATTGAAAAGGGGACTACAGTTGCATTGGTTGGTTCTTCAGGCTCGGGCAAATCTACGCTGGCTGATCTTATTCCCCGTTTTCACGATGTCAGCAGTGGTGAATTATTGATCGACGGCATAAATATTAAAGACTATACCGTTCATTCTATCCGCAGCCAGATGGGCATTGTAACGCAGGAGCCGATTCTTTTTAACGACAGTATCGCCGGTAACATTACATTGGGCAAGCCCGATGCAGACAGGGCTGCAATAGAAAAGGCAGCGAGAGTAGCCAATGCATTTCAATTTATCAGCAATAAAGAAGAGGGATTTGACACCAATATCGGTGACCGGGGCAGCAAGTTAAGCGGTGGAGAAAGGCAAAGGTTAACCATTGCAAGAGCTGTTCTCAAAAACCCACCCATTTTGATTTTTGACGAAGCTACTTCTTCACTTGATACAGAAAGCGAACGGTTGGTGCAGGATGCCATCAATCATGTAATGCAGAACCGCACTTCGCTGGTAATTGCGCACAGGCTTTCTACCGTGCGCCATGCCAATGAAATTATTGTGTTGCAGAAAGGGGAGATTGCAGAGCGCGGCACCCATGACCAGTTACTGGCAAAAGGCGGCATCTACAAGAAATTGATTGATATGCAGGAGGTGAAGTAGTTCTGAGTCTTTAGTTCGGAGTTCAGAGTCCGGTTCGCCGGTCAAAAGGACTATGAACTACGAACCCAGAACTATGAACTGCTATTTAATTAGCTTATAATTTTTATACTCTCCAATCTTAAATCCCAAAGCGTCTTCGATGGGCTGTAAAATCCGGTCTTTCAGTTTCCAAACTGCTTTCCGCGGATTATATGTATAGCTCCAGTTCTGTTCCTTAATTTTTGTATGCATCAATTGAGGATGCGTTCCTTTAAAAAGCGTTACGCGGTCAACATTATCCGGCGTGGATGCATTTGCCTGCTGTTCCTTTTCTAAAATATCTGCTGGTTTGTAATAACCACCAAACTGGCTGGCTTTTTTTTTGAATCCCTCCGGCGGACGTACACCATTGTAATGATAGATCGGGGCATCAATTTTCTTAACGTGTAATTTTTCTCCTTTTTCGAGTCCCCGTTCGTAGGCTGCTACAGAACTGTATTTACGAAAGCCCTGCGAATCGCGGTAAGAGCGAATGCCCGGTATATTCCTGAAAATGCGTACTTCGTGCCGGTGAACCCGCCGCGAATTCCTGATATAATCGTATGAGCCCCAAAAATGCAGGAAAGGCAGGATAAAGCCCTCTACTTTTTTATGAGCGTCATTTATTTCAATAGCCAGCTTAATTTTTGGCAAATCGTTTTCATGTATTACCTCATCGGCCTGTATATGAAACGCCCAGTCGCCACTGATGGCATCCAATGCAAGATTGGTTTGTTGGGCAAATATTTTTCCGCCTGCTTTTAATCGGGGATCCCAAATGGTATCAATAATTTTTATTTTATCTGTGGGCAGGTTTGCTATTGCTTCCCTTGTACCATCTGTTGAATCGCCCACAGCAACAACGAATTCATCACAAACCGGCAATATGGACTGAATCGCCTGCAGGAATGGCACACCGTAATCGAAACCGTTTTTTACATAGGAAAACCCGGAAATTTTCATGCTGTAGCTGGTTTGAGAATATTGCAATTTAGGTATACCATAGGTGGAATGAACCATGCAGCATAGTTTTTGTTAAAAAAATAAGCAGGACGAATGGGTAATAAATTATTTACCCTGAAATTTGCTGTTCGTCCCGGTATTGTATTAAAATGTCCTGTCAATTTTCTTCAGCGGTATGATTAATTTTATTCCCATATTTCCACTCGGCATTGTAGTATATCCAGGTGAGAACCTGAACCTGCATATTTTTGAGCCCCGGTATAAGCAATTGGTTACTGAATGCTTTGCAGAGAAGAAAATGTTTGGTATTCCCGCGGTTATTAATAACCATTTAAACGAAATGGGCACTCTGGTGGAGATAAACGAAATTTCCCGGACCTACGATAACGGGGAAATGGATATCCGTACCACCGGTATAAAAGTTTTCCGCGTACTGGAAATTATTAAACAGGTACCTGATAAACTGTACAGCGGGGCTATTGTAAATTATCCTGAAAATACAGAAAATGCGGGTGCAAAGGATATGATGAATAAGGTAATAAAGGCCGTGCGCGAATTGCATGCAAAGCTGAAAATAAAAAAGGAGTTCGGCCGGCCCGACGAAATGCTGAAAAGTTATGATATTGCACATCATGCAGGCATGTCGCTGCAAGAAGAATATGAACTGCTGGGTTTACTACAGGAGATTCAGCGTCAGGAGTACCTTAAACGGCATCTGGCAAAAGTGTTACCGGTAGTAGCAGAAATGGACGAGCTAAAAGAAAAGATTAAGCTAAATGGACATTTTAAGAATCTATCATCGACAGATTTTGATACATAATGGATTGTCTTTCTATATCGGTGTTTGCGGTTATCGTAAGCGGCAACTCTAATAACTTTAAGCAAATAATATGCAAGAAACAAACCCAATAGCAGGTAGCCTACAAAACGACAAATTAAAGATAAAAGTCAACTCAAACGAAAATCCTTATCCCTCTGCTGATATTCAGCAAAAATTCCTTCGGCCACGTAAACTAACTTCGTATTTCATTGTGTTAATTGAAAGTGGCTCTATTACATACAAGTTGGACTTGCAAGAAATTACCCTTACAGACGGACACTTGCTTTTCGCTATGCCCAATCAAGTTTTTACGCCACCCTATAAAGCAGACAATCTTAAATACTTTAAGGTGTTATTTGATGAAAATACGTTGGCACTGCTTCCACGGCAATTTCCTTTTTTAGTCAACCCTCTAAACTCACAAACAATAATTTTTGACAACACTGCAAGGCAAAGGGTAAGTAAGGGTTTTGAAATTCTAAATCAAATACTTTACGTAGATAAAGTTAAGGCGGACACGGAAATAATATTGGCTTATTTGAACTCGCTATTGGTAGAATTGAACAGCGCCTATTTCAAGAACAAAGAACCAATCAATGGGTTAAACACCAATCTTTCTAAATTCATTGAGTTCAAATTAGTGGTGGAAACACATCTTACAGAGCAACCTTCTATCAATACAATTGCCGAAAAATTAGCTTTAACCACCAACAGTTTATATCGCATTGTAAAAGAATATTCAGGCATTTCTCCAAAGGACTTTCTTACTAACCGTTTGATGATAGAAGCACAGCGAAAACTGCATTATTCAAATCTTTCTGTAAAAGAATTAGCTTACGAATTGGGCTTTAACGACCCTGATTATTTTTCACGCCTTTTCAAAAAATGCACAGGAAAAACCGTAAGTGAGGTTTTAGAAAATCGGCAAGATTTGTCAGGAGAATAAATTGATTTGTCCATCGTCTTTGCTTTTTAGCTCTATACTTTTGCGTCATTAATTTAAAATAAAAAAAATGAAATCAGCATTAGTAACAGGAGCTAACAAAAGCATTGGCTTTGAAGTTGCACGTCAACTTGCTCAAAAAGGAGTTTATGTTTATCTCGGCAGCCGTAATTTAGAAAACGGGTTAGAAGCCGTTAACAAATTGAAAGCGGATGGCCTAAACAATGTAGAAGCCATTGGGCTCGACATTACAAACGATGAATCTGTAAAAAATGCCCGTGTAGAAATTGGCAAGAAAACAAAAGTGTTGGATATACTTATCAACAATGCAGGCATCTATGGTGGCTACCCGCAAGAAGCTCTTGATGTAACAATAGACCAGTTCAAAGCAACCTACGACGCAAATGTTTACGGTGTCGTAAGAGCTACACAGGCATTTATTGATTTATTGAAAAAATCATCTGAACCCCGTATTGTAAATGTGAGTTCAAGTCAGGGTTCTATTACTTTGCATAGCGACGCTTCATACAAATATTACGACTACAAAGGAGCCGTTTATCTTTCTTCAAAATCAGCGATGAATATGTACACAGTTGTTTTGGCATACGAACTGAAAAACAGCAACTTCAAAATAAATGCTGTTTGCCCGGGATATACAAAGACGGATTTCAACGGGCATCGTGGAACCGGAAGCGTAGAAGATGCGGGAAAAAGAATTTTGAAGTATGCTTTAATTGATAATGATGGGCCTACGGGAAAATTTTTTAGTGAAGAAAATAATCCAGACACAGGAGAAATTCCCTGGTGACGAAGACATACCAGCTTTGGAGAAAACAACGAACCGCGAATAAGGCATTGCCAAAATGGAGGCTGAAGGGTTGTACTTCTATCAGGCTTGTGCTATATTTGAACTGACGGTTTTCAAATGCCCCACTTCGGCCATACCCCGAACCGATGCAGGAGCGATCATTCGTATTTATTAAAAGTAAAAACATAGTTTTTGGCCAACAACACCCTTTGTCTCGATTTTGGCAATACCCGTTTAAAATATGCTGTATTTGACGATGATCTTCAAACAGCTACAGCGGTGCTGGACGATGGAACGCCGGCTGCACTTGAAAAAATTTTGAATATTTATCAGCCTTCCAAATCAATATTATCATCTGTTATCAATCACGAACCTGGCATAGAAACCCTGTTGCGGCAGCGCACCCGGTTTCATAAATTGTCGCATCTTACCGTATTACCCTTCACAACGCCGGTGGGCAAACCTGATACAATCGGGGCAGATCGGCTGGCTTTGTGTGCGGCCGCTGTTCAGTTATTCCCGTCAAGCAATAACCTGGTAATTGCACTGGGCACCTGTATTACGTATAATTTTATTAATAAGTTTCATGAATTTACAGGTGGCGGTATTTCACCGGGTATGGATATGCGCTTTAAATCACTGAACAGCTTTACTGCGCTCCTGCCGGTGATTAAGGAAGACTGGAATTTTCCCCTGATTGGCTATGATACGCGGACTAATATTTTAAGTGGCGTTATTTTAGGAATGGCGAAAGAGATCGACGGCTTTATTGATGCTTATGCAGAACGATATGGTAACTTTAACGTGCTTTTAACCGGGGGTAATTGCAGGTATTTTGTGCCCCATCTTAAAAACAGGATATTTGACGATCCTGATTTATTGTTCAAAGGCCTTTATGCTATCAGTGCGCATAATAACAGGTGATAACGACCTCTGATCATACTGCAAACATGTTTATCAAATACAAAAGCATAACCATACTGGCCGTCTTTTTTACCGGCTGTTTTATTTTTTGTGCCTGTGAGAATAACATAAAGGATATTCCTAATCTGCACGACAAACGTACTGCCCTGGATGAGGGCCGTAATATACAGGTGTATTTAAGCCAGAACGGTAAGGTAAAAGGGAAACTTACCGCACCCCTGATGTATATCTTCCAGGCAGATTCGCCTTATACCGAATTTCCCAAAGGCCTTCATGTTGATTTTTACAACGACTCTCTTATAAAGGAAAGCCAACTGGACGCGAAGTACGGGAAGGACCGCACCTGGGAAAATAAAGTATTTCTGAAAGACAGTGTAGTGGTGATTAATGTATTAAAAGGCGATACGCTGCGCTGCGAAGAATTATGGTGGGATAAAAACACCCAAAAATTTTATACCGATAAGCCTGCGCGCTACAGTCAGAAAGATAAGTTTGTCAATTATGGCAAAAACGGACTGGAAGCAAAACAGGATCTCAGCAACCTGGTCTTCTACGAAAATAAAGGCACCCTGCCTGTTCCAAAAGACAGTACCCAATAATATGCTCAGTTCACTTTCCTGATACCGGACCGATCAGGTGTTCCCTCGACAAAAAATAATTAATCAAACGTTTGTTTAATATTAAACAAACGTTTAACTTTGCGTTTTATTCATCTTTTATGACAGATAAAAAAGCGCATATTATAAACAACGCCATTGATCTTTTTGCCGAGAAAGGTTTTGAAGGTACTTCTATCAGGGACCTGGCCACCCGGGCGGGGGTAAATGTTGCAATGGTTAATTACTATTTCGGGTCCAAGGAAAAATTGTTTGAAAGCATGGTAGCAGAACGTGCTTCCTACACCCGTGGTTTGCTGGACGAAATTGCCAGGAATCCGGGCTACTCGGATATAGAAAAAATTGAACACATTGTAGACAGTTATATCAGCAAACTCTTTACCAACCGCAAGTTTCACCGTGTGCTGCACCAGGAGATGATGTTAAGCCACCGGGAAACCCTGCAGCAATCAATCGTGGATCATCTCTATCCCAACAGCCTTATCATTAAGAACATAATAGAATCGGGTATTAAAAAAGGGGCTTTCAGGAAAGTTGATGCGCCGCTTGTTATCGCCACCATGCACGGCACCATCAACCAGGTGTTGCTGTCGAAAAGAATGTGCAACAAATTATTGAATAAGGATGCGGAGTATGTACCCTACGAAGATCCGCGCTTTGCCAAAAGATTAAGTGATCATTTAAAACAATTGATGCGCGCGCATCTGCTTCCCCAATCATAAATAAACATTACGACAAGATGGAAAATCAGGAATTACCGGTAGCAAAAAAGAAATCACCCCTGCGGTTTGTAATTATAGGCATTGTGTTATTGGTAGCGGCTATTTACGCGTTTAAAAAAATATCCTTTGCGCTGGCGCATGAAACAACCGACAATGCACAGGTGGAGGCACAGATATCGCCTGTACTGCCAAGGGTGGCTGGTTATGTTAAATCAATCGCGGTAAATGATTATGACTCGGTACAAACCGGCCAATTGCTGGTTGAACTGGATGATGAAGAATTGCAAACCCAGTTGGCCCAAATGGAGGCTGATTACAAAGTTGCGGAAACAGATATCATGAACGCGAAAGCAGGGCTTAACAATGCCGTGGTTTCATTGAAAGGCAACAAGGGGGTCATTACACTGAATGATGTTAAAGTACAGCAGGCGGAGGATGATTATAACCGCAATAAGAATCTGTTTGCCGACCAGGCCATAACAAAAAAACAGCTTGATGATAGCCGTTATGCGCTGCAACAGGCCAGCCAGCAGGTTAACAACAGCCAAAGCGACCTGGGTACTGCCCAAAGCCGGATTGCTGTTTTACAATCGTCTATTCAGAAAGCGGAGGCCCAGCTTGCGGTTAAAAAAGCCGTTATCGATCAACAGAAATTAAAAATATCCTACACAAAAATTTATGCACCGCAGGCCGGCAAAATTGGTAAAAGAAATATCACCAGTGGCCAGTTTGTCCAAGCGGGCAGTCCGCTGTTTTCTATTGTAAACGACAGCACCTATTGGATTGTAGCGAATTTTAAAGAAACGCAGATAAAAAAATTTCATCCCGGTCAGGAAGCGGACATAGAGCTGGATGCCTACCCCGGGCTAAAAATTAAAGGTTCAATTGAAAGCGTGAGTGATGCCACAGGGGCTAAATTTTCATTACTTCCTCCCGATAATGCCAGTGGCAATTTTGTAAAAGTGACCCAGCGCGTTCCCGTAAAAATAAATATCAGCAATATTAACCAGTACAGGAACATCCTTCGTGCGGGTTTGAGCGCATACATTGTTGTGCCCACCAAATAAATCTAAGAGCATGGCTACGCCCAAAGGTTTTGCACGAACTATTATTGTTATCACTACTATTGCTGCCGCCATCATGGAGTTAATCGACACCTCCATAGTAAATGTGGCGCTGAACGATATGAGCGGAAGTCTGGGTGTAAGCATTGAAGATATTAGCTGGGTAATCACTGCTTATGCCATCGCCAATGTGATCATTATTCCGCTCACGGGTTTCCTGGCTGAATATTTTGGAAGAAAAAATTATTACATCGCCTCGATGATCATTTTTACCGTGGCCTCTTATCTCTGCGGACAATCGGGCAGCCTGGTAGAAATTATTATCTGGCGGTTTGTACAGGGCGTGGGCGGCGGTGCATTGCTGTCTACCTCGCAGGCAATCTTATTTGATGCTTTTGAAGTAAAGGACCGGCCCATTGCCTCCGGCTTATTTGGAATGGGCATTGTGCTGGGACCAACCCTGGGACCAACCCTCGGTGGCTATATTATGGAAAGCTATAACTGGCCGCTCATATTCATGATCAATATCCCCATCGGTATTATTGCCACTATACTGGCTTACACATTTATTGATAAGAAAGAAGGAGAAGGCAAAAAGAAAAAGCAAATCAAGATAGATTACAATGGTATTTTATTACTGATGGTGGGAATCGGCTGCCTGCAGTTTGTGCTTGAGCGCGGCGATGCAGAGGATTGGTTCAACAGCCAGGCAATCAGGATCTGCAGCGGGCTTGCCATAGCAGGCATCATAAGTTTTATCTGGTACGAATTGAGCATTGAAAAGCCGGCGGTCAACCTGCGCGTGCTCAATAATACCAACCTGGCTTTTACTACCATCTTCACTTTTGTGGTGGGTGTGGGTTTATATACATCGGTATTTGTGTTTCCGGTATTGGCGCAGCGGGTACTCGGCTATACGCCGCTGGAAACGGGCTTAACACTGCTCGCCCCTACCATGATAACTGTAATACTGATGCCGGTGATTGGCATGCTCATGGGCAAAGGCGTAAAGCCCATACCGTTTGTGATTGCCGGTTTCCTGTTGTTTGCCGGTTATGCCTGGTATAGCTCCAGGGTGAGTCCCGATGTTAGCCGGCAGGATTTCTTTTTTCCTTTTGCATTGCGGGCTATTGGTATGAGCATGGTGCAATTGCCACTGATCAACCAGGCGGTGGCCGGCCTGCAGCCAAAAGACTATGCTTCCGGCATTGCGCTAAACAACATGACGCGCCAATTGGGAGGGGCATTTGGTATTGCCATGGCCAATAACTATGTGTCGCGCACCTATGCACAACACCGGCTCGATTTAATCGGCACCCTTTCACAGGGTTCTGCTGCGCTGACAGAACGCACCACTAACCTCACGCAGAATTTTGTGAACAAAGGCGGTATCGATATAGGCACCGCTACCACAAAAGCTTATGGAATGATCAATAACGCGGTAGACCGGCAGGCGTATTACCTCGCTTACCTGGACACCTTCCGGCTGGTTGCCTTATTTTTTATTGTTGTTATTCCGCTGGTTGTGTTTTTACGTACAAAGAAAACCGTGCCGGCAAATCCCGCTGCAGCAAAAGCAGCCATGGCAGAAGCACATTAATTTAAAAACTAATTGGATGAAAAAGATACTGATGACCGTTATGATATTTATCTCCGCCTATTTTGCACAGGCGCAGACAACGGTAAATGCTGAATTAAAAGGTTTAATTAACCAGTCGTTTGCCTATTTCCCCAGGATCAAAGAAGCAGAGAATACGGTAGAAACCGCCAAACAAAGATTGGAGATAGCAAAAAACAATCTCCCGGTAATAGATGCCAATGCCAGTTATAATTTTGTTGAACCCAAAATTGTGCTGCCGCTGGAAGTAAATGGAAAGACCCAGGAGTTCCAGTTTGCACCGGTGCATAATTTCAATGCCAATATTGAAGCCAGCTACACCTTGTTTGATTTTGGCCGGCTGAAAGCAGCTATTCAAAAATCGAAAGATGATATACAGTATGCACAGCACAGTACAGACAATGCCAAAATGCAACTGGCCAACCAGGTTGCTAATATCTACTACAATATTATCTATTTCCGGAAAGCCATCGTCATTGAAGACAGCATCATAGCCTATCTCAACGATAACAAACATATTGTTGAAAGCAAGCTGAAAAACGGCGATGCCATTAAACTGGATTTGTTAAGTATACAATCGCAACTGGATGCAGAAGAAAACAAGAAAGTGGACCTGCTGAATTACCTGAAGAAACAACAAAACCTCTTGCAGTATACTACCGGTAACAGCAGCATAGCAGCGGCGGATTTTGATTTTGATCTTCCGTTGAAAGAAGTAACGGAAGCATTGTCGGAAGCCAAAATAAACAACCCCGAATTTGTACTGGCCAATGACAAAATAGTACAATCCAAAAACGATATGGCCATTGCCAGGCTGGGCACTCGTCCATCGGTGCATATCGGTGCCAGTACAGGGTTTAAAAATGGTTACGTGCCGTATGTAAACGATATGAAGTTTAACTATGCGGCGGGTATTTCATTTAAATTACCCATCTATGATGGCAATCGTACAAAACAGCAGGTTAGGCTTTCCGAAACGGTACTGAGCCAGAATAAGCTGGCGCTGGAAACCCTCAACAGTAATTTCAAAAAGGATATACAACAGGTTTTGATAGATATACAATCAAACCAGGAAAGAATTAGCAACACCAGAGGTCAGATTGAACAGGCGCAAACTGCCGAAGCGTTGGCTGCCAGCCGGTTTAAAAACGGTGTCGGCACCAACCTGGAGATTACCAATGCGAGTGCTAACCTGGGCAGGGCTCAGTTCAGCCGCCTTCAGTACGAATACCAGTTATGCCTG
>Ga0157378_10005765_pt1 | contig 10847 bp, 8 predicted proteins | sample M65metaG_FD_115309 | JGI IMG/M metagenome (GOLD analysis project Ga0157378, IMG submission 115309) | Miscanthus rhizosphere microbial communities from Kellogg Biological Station, Michigan, USA - M6-5 metaG | ecosystem: Host-associated > Plants > Roots > Rhizosphere > Soil | place: USA: Michigan...
ACGGTTCCTGCTGAAGCAGGGCTTCCCTCCATGCTCACGAGGCCTGTCCCCAAAATGCCAAGAGTCGCCGCTACTGCGGCGGCGACTTTGACTTTCCGTCCCCGTTGCCATCCTGGGCGCTCGGCCCGGGATGCTCTCGTCCGCTGAAGCACTGCTTCGGTGCGCGTCCGAAGACGCGCCAAATGCGCAGGTTTCCCAAACATGTATCCGTCCCCTCACGGTAGTCCCTGCGCCCGTTGGCAGGAGCTAGAGCACTAGAGGACATCCAAATGTTAAGGATTGTCAAAGGGACTTTCGGCCTGTGCCCTGAGGCGCAAGTGAGATCGTGAAAGGTGACGTCACAAGACTTAAGGCTTGGTGACGTCTTGGCACGAAACGTGACAACACGATCTCCCAGAGCGTTTCAGTCGTGATCGCCATTTGCCGAGGGGCGGCGTGGTAATCGATCCAATCTCGCCGCGATCCCACACCGCTCCTCGACCTGTGGTTCAGGGACAGTTGTCCGAGATGAAGCTGTTGACTCGATCAGCAATCGCGCTCATCTCGTCGGAATCGAGGAATCCGCTTCCCGAGCTCGAGGCCTGCTGCGCAGCGTTCGCCATCGTCACCACGTCGGATCGAACCGTCGCGGGAGCTTCGGCTGCGAGTTTGCGCAGCGTAGCTTCGACAGCTTTGTAGTCGTCGGCGGACGGAGGGTCGGCGGTGTCGAGGCGGTCTTCCATGCTCACACCGACGGACAGCTGATCCTTGCAGAACTTCGTCAGCGAACCCGACGAGCTGGAGGGATTGGAACCGCACGCCGTCAATGCGAGGAACGCTCCGGAGAGAACCACTGTGGGGATGATCTTCTTGATGTTCATGGCTGATCCTTTCGGTGTTGTCGTCGTTCGCCGTTGCGAACTGCTGGCATCATTCGCTCACGAACACCCGGCGCCAATCGGGGGAAGCCCCCATTGCCGGCCCTTGCGCTGAAAAGGGCACTGTGCTTACTATGTAAACGTTCTCGACAACGATTGCAATTGGGGTTGGTCGGCGTCTCGCACCAGGGGAAGCGGGCCGGCAGTCAGCGTCAACGACAGGAACCGAGTGGGGTGTTTCGACAGTGCTGGATGACCAGTCACGAACCGACGCAGGAATGCTCGACCGCGTGACGATCGGTGATGTCGCCGAGCGCGCGGGTGTCTCGATCGCCACGGTTTCGCGCGTCGTCAACGGGCGCTACGGCGTCGCTCCGGCCACGCTCGATCGGGTCAACACGGTCATTGCCGATCTCGGGTACGAGTCCAGCCTCATCGCTCGCAGCCTTCGTTCGCAGCGCACCAACGTCATCGGCGTGCTCGTCACCGACATCGAGCCCTTCAGCGCGGAGGTGTTGAAGGGTGCCGCCACCGCACTGCGCGGCGGCGAATACGAGTTGGTCGTCTACTCGGGTGGTCATGGTGGCGACCATGTCGGATGGGAGCGTCGCTACATCTCGCGGCTAGGTGGCACGCTGACCGACGGCACCATCCTGGTGACGCCGACGGTCACCGAGGTGCAAACCAATCAACCGGTCGTCGCCGTCGACCCGCACTCCGGTGCATCTGCGTTCCCCACGTTCGCCTCGCAAAACTTCGAAGGCGCGCTCGATGCGACGCGCCACCTGATCGGGCTCGGCCATCGGAGGATCGGGTTCCTCGGCGGGCGTAGCGACCTCGAATCGGCACGCCTGCGCGAGCAGGGCTACCGCGCCGGACTCGAGGAGGCCGGCATCTCGTTCGACGGTGAATTGGTGCTCGAGGGTGGATTCACGGAGGCCACAGCGGAGGCGCCTGCACGCCAACTGCTGTCCCTCGCCGAACGCCCTACTGCCATCTTTGCGTCGAACGACTTGTCGGCCATCCAAACCATGCGCACCGCAGCCGAGTTCGGCTTGAACATCCCCCACGACCTGTCGGTGATCGGATTCGACAACGTGCCCGAGTCCGCGTTGACGCACCCACCGTTGACAACGGTCGCCCAACCGATCCAGACGCTCGGCTACGAAGCTGTGCGCCTGTTGATCACCCTCATCGAGCAACCCGACAAGCGTCTCGATCCGCCGACCCGCGTTGCGTTGCCCACCGAACTCGTGGTCCGGGGTTCGACGGCCCCGCCACGCCGGGTTCCGTCGTGATCGCGTCATCGGCCGGCACGGCCGTCACTCTTCTGCATGGTCCCTGTTGAAATCGATTTCAAGATCTCCATCTACACCACAACAAGCAACCCGAACCGAGGGGGAATACCAATGATCAGAACCACAACCCGACAACGGCGGCGAGCAGTCGCTGCCTTGATCAGCATGGCGTTCATCGCTGCCGCATGCGGCAGTGACGGAGGCACGTCAACCCCTGCCGCAACGAACGCCGCGGCGCCCGCAGCTACCGAAGCCGCTGCACCCGCGGCAACCAACGCTGCAACACCGGCCACCGTGGCCGCCACCAGCGGCGACAAGGTCGAGATCGACTGGTGGCACATCCAGAACAACGATCCGGGCAAGGCCGACTGGCAGGCCATGGCCGACGCGTACACGGCGTTGCACCCGAACGTGAAGATCAACATCACGGTTATGGAGAACGAAGCCTTCAAGGCCGCGATCCAGACCAACATCCAAGCAGGCGACATCCCCGATCTGTTCCAGTCGTGGGGTGGAGGTGGCCTGCGCGATCAGGTCGCGGCCGGCGTAGTGCAAGACATCAGCGACTCGTCGTCGTCGTTCACCGGCGATCTCGGCCAGGCGGCCGTGAAGCTGTACCAGGTCGACGGTAAGCAGTACGGCATCCCGTACAACACGTCGATGGTCGGTTTCTGGTACAACAAGGACCTCTTCGCCAAGGCCGGCATCGCCGCTCCGCCGGCCACCTGGGACGAACTGTTGCAGGACGTGCAGAAGCTGAAGGACGCCGGCATCACGCCGATCGCCGTCGGCGCCGGCGACAAGTGGCCGGCCCACTTCTGGTACTCCTATCTGATGGTTCGCCTCGGTGGCGCCGACGCGATGAACCAGATCGCGAAGGACAACAACTTCAACGTGCCCAACGTGATCGAAGCAGGCAAGAAGGTCGAACAGCTCGTCGCCATGAATCCCTTCCAACCGGGATTCCTCGGTGCAGGTTGGGATGCCCCCGATGGTGAGTCGGGCACGATGGCCTCCGGCGGCGCGGCGATGGATCTGATGGGTCAATGGGCGGAGGGCGCGTTCAAGAACCAGGCCGGTCTGAAGCCCGACCAGGACCTCCCCTTCCAGCTCGGTTGGTTCCCATTCCCGACCGTCGACGGTGGCGCAGGAAAGCCGACGGATGCGTTCGGCGGCGCCGACGGCTTCGCGGTTGGTAAGGACGCCCCGCCGGAAGCGATCGACTTCCTCAAGTTCATCACCGATGCCGACAACCAGCGCATCTGGGCGAAGGACAGCGGGCTTCCCGCCAACAAGGCAGCGACCGACGCCGTCACCGACCCCAACATGCTGGCGGTGCTCGACGGGCTGAACAACGCAACGTTCACCCAGTTGTTCCTCGACCAGTTCTTCACCGCCGAGGTCGGCAGCACGGTCAACGACCAAACAGCGTTGCTGTTCGCCGGTCAGACCACGCCGGAGGACGCTGCCGCCGCGATCACTGCGGTCGCTGCCGGCTGACAGGCAGATCGCCACAGAACCTGTGCTTCCGGTGGACGCCGCGAGAATGGCGTCCACCGGAACCGCACATCTGACTGGACCCAATTCCATGAGCACCCAAGCACCTGCCTCTGCGCCCGCGCGCTCACACCAGCGTCCGCTGGTGAGGATGCCATGGCAAATGATCATCGCCTTCCTGTCGCCGGCGTTGATCCTCTACGGAGTCTTCGTCATCTATCCGATCGTGCAGAGCACTCGGTACAGCCTCTACGACTGGAACGGGCTCGAGGCGCTCGACAAGTTCGTCGGATTCGACAACTTCCGGCGGGCATTCTCCGACGCAAACTTCACGGCCGCGTTGCGGCACAACGTCATCCTCATCGTCCTCTCCTTGGCATTTCAGATTCCGTTTGCGCTCGGTCTGGCGATGCTGCTGAATACGCGTATCAAAGGGCGTGCGATCCTGCGCACCCTGTTCTTTGCCCCCTACGTGCTCTCCGAGGTCGTCACCGGAGTCGTGTGGCGCCAGATCCTTCGTCCGAAGGGATTGCTCGACCAGGTCATGACCACGGTTGGTCTTGGCGCCCACACGCAGGGGTGGCTCTCCAACCCCGATGTCGTGCTCTACGCGCTCTTCTTCGTCATCTCGTGGAAGTACTTCGGGTTCCACATGGTGATCATGCTCGCCGGTCTGCAACAGATACCCAAAGAGCTCGGCGAGGCGGCCTCGATCGATGGTGCCACGTCGTGGCAGAAGTTCCGGTACGTCACGCTGCCACTGCTCGGCCCCACCATTCGAGTCTCGGGATTCCTGTCGATCATCGGCGCGTTGCAGCTGTTCGACCTCGTGTGGGTCACGACCAAGGGCGGTCCGATCGGGTCGTCGTCGACGATGGCGACGTATCTCTACGACCAGTTCCGCAAGAGCCTGTTCGGCTACGCCAGCGCGGTCTCGATCGTGATCTTCGTGCTGTCGCTCGTCGTGGCCCTGCTCTATCAACGGTTCGCTCTGCGACGCGACCTCGGAGGGACTGGTCTCGTTGGCTGATTTCAGTATCTCGCCCGACGTCCTCGGCGGCTCGTACAAGCGGCGTCGTTGGCGTCCCGATCGCCTCGGTCTCTACGTCATCGCCATGTTCGTTCTCGGCATCATCGTCTTGCCGCTCACGTTCTCGGTCCTCGGCGGCTTTCGCACCAACAAGCAACTCGTCGCGCACCCGGTCGCCCTGCCCCACCCTTGGGTGTTCTCCAACTACACCAGCATCCTGTCGTCGAGCTCGTTCTGGCGTCAGGTGTGGAACAGCACGTTCATCGCGTTGACCGCCACCTTCGTGGTCCTGCCTGCGGCGTCGATGGCGGCGTTCGTGATTTCGCGTTACTCCTTCAAAGGTCGCGAACTGATCTACGGCTTGTTCACACTGGGCCTGTTGTTCCCCGCTGCCGTCGCGATCCTGCCGCTGTTCATCACACTTCGGCAGGCGGGTCTCTTGTCGAATCCGCTCGGCGTCGCACTGCCGCAGGCCGCATTCGGATTGCCCCTGGCCATCGTCATCATGCGACCGTTCTTCCGCGCCATTCCGCAAGAGATCCAGGACGCGGCAGCCATCGACGGATGCAGCCCCTTCCGTTTCTACTGGTCGATCATGTTGCCATTGTCGCGGCCGGCACTCAGCACGATTGCCGTCATCACGATCGTCGGAAGCTGGAACTCGTTCTTGTTGCCGTTACTGGTGTTGGTCGACCCGAACGAGCACACCCTTCCGATCGGCGTCAACAACATCTCGTCGCAATATTCGACCGACTTCGCGCGAGTGCTCGCGTACACGACCTTGTCAATGATCCCAGCACTCATCTTCTACGCAATCGCCGAGCGCCAGATCGTCGGCGGCCTCACCGCTGGAGCGGTGCGGGAATGAACAACGAACGGATGAACTGAATGAAGATCCCTCCCCACATCGTCGTGCCGTATCGCGATCCGTCGCTGACGATCGCCGACCGTGCTGCCGACCTGCTCTCGCGCATGTCGGTCGCCGAGAAGCTGAACCAACTCGGCAGCGTCTGGGTCTTCCAGATCGCCACCGAACGCGGCTTCGACGCGGCGCGCGCCACTCCGCTGCTCGCCGACGGCATCGGGCAGATCACGCGGGTCAGCGGGGCGAGCAGCTTCACGGCCGCGCAAGCGGCCGACCTGGCCAACTCGATCCAGCGACATCTGATCGAGCAGACCCGGCTGGGCATACCGGCGATCCTGCACGAAGAGATCTGTTCCGGCCTGATGGCGCGAGATGCTGCGGTGTTCCCGCAGGCCCTCGGCGTGGCCGCCACGTTCCGACCGGAGCTGAACCGGCAGCTTGCCGACGCGGTGCGGGCACAGATGCGCGCGATCGGGACCCATCAAGGACTGTCGCCGGTGCTCGACATCTGCAGAGACCCTCGCTGGGGTCGCCTGGAGGAGTCGTACGGCGAGGATCCGTTCCTCGTGTCGCAGATGGGTGTCGCGTTCATCACCGGCCTGCAGGGCAGCGACGATGGTCGCGACCTGCGCGACGGGGTCGTCGCCACCGCGAAGCACTTCGTCGGCTACGGCGCGTCCGAGGGCGGCATGAACTGGGCGCCCGCGCACCTCGGCGAGCGCGAGTTGCGCGACGTCTATCTGCGGCCGTTCGAGGCCGCCGTGCGCGACGCCGGGCTCGCCTCGGTGATGAACGCATACCAAGAGCTCGACGGCATCCCCTGTGCGGCGAACCGATGGTTGTTGACCGAACTGCTCCGCGGTGAGTGGGGTTTCGACGGCACCGTCGTCTCCGACTACTTCGCGATCAAGCAACTCGACGACTACCACGGAGTTGTCGGAACGTGGGAAGACGCGGCAGTCACCGCGCTCACCTCCGGCATCGACGTCGAACTCCCGAGCACCGAGTGCTACGGCGACGTGCTCCGTTCGGCGATCGACCGCGGTGCTATCGCGATGGCCGACGTCGACGAAGCCGTGCGTCGCGTGCTCGAGGCCAAGCTGCGCCTCGGTCTGTTCGAGCGTCCGTACGTCGACGTCGACCGAGTCGCGGCGCAGACGAGAACGTCCGAGCAGATCGCGCTCTCGCGACAGCTCGCAACGGAGAGCCTGGTGTTGCTGCGCAACGACGGAGTCCTCCCGCTGCGCCCCGGGATCGGTTCCATCGCGGTGATCGGACCGAACGCGGCGAACGCCCGCCACATGCTCGGCGACTACAGCTACATCACACACGTCGAGTCGCTGCTCGAAGTGTTGAAGTCCGGCCAGAACGTGTTCTCCATGCCAATCGATCGAGGCATCGACCTCGACGAGCACACGGACATCGGGCACGTCGTCACGGTGTACGACGCCCTCGTGTCGGCACTGCCCGAGACCACAGTGAGGTACGCCGAGGGTTGCTCGATCACCGGCGATGATCGATCGGGTTTCGACGCCGCAGTCGAAGTCGCGGTGTCTAGCGATATCGCTGTGATGGTCATGGGCGAGCGATCCGGGCTGACCGACGACTGCACCACCGGCGAGAGCCGCGACGTCTCGTCGCTGGGTTTGACGGGTGTGCAGGAGGAACTGGTTCGGGCCGTTGCTGCCACGGGCACACCGGTTGTGCTCGTTCTCGTTGCCGGTCGACCAGTCGGATCCCCCGGTGTCCACGCCGCGGCCGACGCCGTGTTGATGGCGTGGCTGCCAGGTGAGCAAGGCGGACGAGCAATCGTCGACGTCCTCACCGGCGCGTCGAGCCCCGGAGGCAAGCTTCCGGTCACCTATCCACGCACCTCGGGCCAGATCCCGATCTTCTACGGCCACAAGGTCTCGGGTGGCCGCTCGCATTGGAAGGGTGCGTACGTCGACGAGTCGAACGAGCCGTTGTATCCGTTCGGCCACGGTCTCACCTACTCGACGTTCACGATCGCGACCGAGGGTACCGTCCCGCCCTCGGTCGCTCTCGACGACACCGTGGAGGTGAGCGCGCTGGTGACCAACACGGGCGACGGAGACGCCGACGAGGTGGTGCAGCTGTACGCACGCGACCCGATGGCATCGATCACGCGACCGCTACGCGAGCTGATCGGATTCGCGCGGTTGTCACTCGCGGCCGGCGCCTCGGCCCGAGTCACGTTCGTCGTGCCTGTGACCGCGCTCGGGTTCTCGGGACGCGAACTCACATACGTCGTCGAGCCGGGCGACATCGAATTCTTCATCGGCTCGTCGTCGAGCGACATTGCGCCGGCGGGCACGGTCGTCATCACCGGCGACAAGCCGATGCCCACGGTGCGATCGACAACGAACTGCGTGATCGTCGCCCATCAGCCCACAAGTGAGGGAGCACACTGATGTCAGAATTCTTCGAGGGTGTCGCACCCATCCGCTACGAGGGTCCGCAGTCCGACAGCCCGTTCGCGTTCCGCTGGTACGACGCCGATCGTGTGGTTGCCGGGCGGACGATGGCCGAACACCTCCGCTTCGGCGTGTGCTACTGGCACACGTTCGCGTGGGACGGGTTCGACATCTTCGGCGCGGGAACACTCGATCGACCGTGGCACCCGAACCAGGGCCCGTCCCTCGATCCGATGGATGCCGCGAAGATGAAGATGGACGCCGCGTTCGAGTTCTTCTCCAAGCTCGGTGCACCGTTCTTCGCGTTCCACGACGTCGACATGGCGCCGGCGGGTGCCACGTTCGCCGAGAGCTGCCGCAACCTCGACGAGATGGTGGAGATCGCTGCCGGCCACATGGAGCGAACGGGCACCGGGCTCCTTTGGGGTACGACCAACGCGTTCTCACATCGCCGGTTCATGGCCGGTGCGGCAACGAACCCCGATCCCGCTGCGTTCCGTTATGCGGCCGCCCAAGTCGCGCACTGCATGAACGCGACGAAGCGTCTCGAAGGCGCGAACTACGTGTTGTGGGGCGGGCGTGAAGGGTACGAGACGCTGCTCAACACCGACATGAAACGCGAGCTCGACCAACTCGGACGTTTCATGAACCTCGTCGTCGAGCACAAGTACGCGATCGGATTCGAGGGGACCCTGCTCATCGAGCCGAAGCCGATGGAGCCGACCAAGCACCAGTACGACTACGACGTCGCCACGGTGTACGGCTTCCTGCAGAAGTACGGGCTCGAGCACGAGATCAAGGTCAACATCGAGGTGAACCACGCCACCTTGTCGGGTCACGACTTCCATCACGAGGTCGCGACTGCCGTCAACAACGGCATCTTCGGATCCATCGACGCCAATGCCGGCGACGATCGACTCGGATGGGACCTCGACCGCTTCCCGGGCAGCGTGGAGCAGATGACTCTCGGCATGCTCGAGGTGCTCCGGGGCGGCGGATTCGTGAACGGCGGTCTGATGTTCGACTGCAAGCTGCGCCGCCAGTCCGTGTCGCGCGACGACCTCTTCATCGCCCACATCGGAGCAATGGACGTGATGGCCCGATCGCTGCTCGCGGCGGCGTCGATCGTCGAGGACGGCGAGCTGGATTCACGTCGCGCCGCTCGCTACGCAGGTTGGGACACGGCACAGGACGTGCTCGACGGAAAGGTATCGCTGCAGCAGATGCACGACGAGTTGGTCGCTGCCAACCTCGAACCTGTGCACGCAAGTGGACGGCAGGAGGAGCTCGAACGTCTCGTCGCCCGCCACATCGAACGCGTGCGCTGAGCCCGCCCAGACAATGAGGGAGTCCAGATGGCATCGGTAGTTCTCGACAAGATCACGAAGGTGTACGAGAACGGGTTCCAGGCCATCCATGACCTGAGCCTGCGCATCGAGGACCGTGAGTTTCTCGTTCTCGTCGGGCCGTCCGGATGCGGCAAGTCCACAGCACTGCGAATGATCGCGGGGCTCGAAACGATCACCGACGGAGTGCTGCGCATCGGCGACCGGATCGTCAACGACGTGGCTCCGAAGGACCGCGACATCGCGATGGTGTTTCAGAACTACGCGCTGTACCCGCACATGACGGTGCACGACAACATCGGGTTCGCGCTCAAGCTCGCCAAGACACCGAAACCAGACATCGATGCTCAGGTGCTGAAGGCAGCCGGCGTTCTGGAGCTGACGCAGTTGCTCGATCGCAAGCCGGGTCAGCTGTCGGGCGGCCAACGCCAACGCGTGGCGATGGGACGAGCGATCGTTCGCCAACCGGCAGCGTTCCTGATGGACGAGCCGCTGTCGAACCTCGACGCCAAACTCCGTGTGCAGATGCGCGCCGAGATCGCGTCGCTGCAGCGCAGCCTCGGCGTCACAACCGTGTACGTCACTCACGATCAGGTCGAGGCGATGACGATGGGCGATCGGGTCGCGGTGCTGAAGGACGGCTACCTCCAGCAGGTCGACACCCCCCAGAACCTGTACGACCACCCGTCGAACGTGTTCGTCGCCGCGTTCATCGGATCGCCCTCGATGAACCTGTACGACGCGGTCGTCACCTTCACCGGCGACAGCGGGCTCATCCAGCTCGGCTCGCAGCAGTTGACGCTCGCTCCTGAATCGCTTGCTGCGCGGCCGGCGCTGCGACGGTATGACTCTCGCCCGATCGTGCTCGGTGTGCGGCCGGAGGACTTCGAGGACGCGGCAATGGTCCCGAGCGCGACCCCGGGCTCCACGCTGAAGGCCCACGTCAACCTGCTCGAGTCGCTCGGCTCGGAGATCATGGTCCACTTTGCGCTCGACGCGGCACGTGTCGAGTCTGGCGATCCGGATGAGGCGAAGGAGACGGCCGTGACTGGCACGACCAATGCTGTCGGCCGATTCCATCCCCGGTCTCGCGTCCGCATCGGCGAGAACATCGAGGTCGCGGTCGCCGTCGAGAACCTCCACTTCTTCGACGACGAAACGCACCGAGCCATCTGGGACTGACGCGAGGTGTGACCTTCTTGGCGCGTCATGTCGCGCCCCGGGGAGCAACTGACGAGCGCGTGTTGAAGACAACGAGAGCATTTGGGACGTTCGACTCTGTGCGCCGAGGCGCCGCCGGGAGACGATTCGACGATCGGGTGGGCCCGAGGGATGGAGGGAACAAGATGAGGGCGCTCAAGAGTTCGACCATGGTCTTCGCGCTCGCCGTAGCGATCATCGGCGTGACCCCGCAGTCGACGCAAGCCGTCAAGCAGCCGCTCCTGTTCGGCACGACCGGCGCATGCAACAACGTCCTCCAGGGCGGGCCTTGCACGCAGACGAGCGAGTTGGTCCAACT
>Ga0157378_10005767_pt1 | contig 10844 bp, 8 predicted proteins | sample M65metaG_FD_115309 | JGI IMG/M metagenome (GOLD analysis project Ga0157378, IMG submission 115309) | Miscanthus rhizosphere microbial communities from Kellogg Biological Station, Michigan, USA - M6-5 metaG | ecosystem: Host-associated > Plants > Roots > Rhizosphere > Soil | place: USA: Michigan...
ATCAAGCTGAAGGTGAATCACCCGTTCCGGCGACGTGCCGTTTTGAACGAGGAATAGCGATCCGCGATCGAAGTACAGTCCATCCACGCCATTCAGGGCAACATCTCTGGAGGTCAGCCACTTTACGGCGCCGCTCTGGAGATCGAGTATCCCAATGCCCCTCAGGTAGTCAGGCACGAACGCATGGCTTCCATCCGGAAGTATTGCAGGGGTCTGGGGGGAAATAAAGTCAGCGCCGTTGGTCAGCTGCAATTTGCCATCGCGAAGGCGGTAGATTCCGCCTTTACTACCGTCGCTCACGATCGGATCGCCTTTCGCGTCCAGGACCATGTCGCCAAACGCAGTGCCCTCCGGCCCCTCCACCCGGCTGAGCAGCTTTCCGGATTTCAGGTCGAAGCAGAGAACAGCCGACTTACCCCATTCCGCTTTTGGGGCTGCCGTGAATCCATCCAATGCAACCTCTGTTGCCCATAGCAGTTTCCGAGAGCTGTCCAGCTTGACCGCGAGCATCGGCCAGGAACTCGGCGATGAAGCGAAGTCTGTGGCAACGCCCTTGTCACTGACGCGAATGATCTTCTTCTCGAGGACGCTTGTGATGAAAAAATACTTGAGCAGCGGATCATAGGCGATGTCTTCGGCTACCAGGCCGGGATCCGAGAGACTGAACGCGTTTTCCGCTGTAGAAACCGCTGCCTTGTTGCATGTGAATTTTTCCAGAACTGCTTTATACCTGGGCGAACCTCCGAGGGCCTGGAACGTCTTATTGCTGCCGTCGAGCATGCCATCATCCATCTGCCCCAGATCCGCAAACTCCGTCAGAGCGTCCAGCGCCTTCTCGTTCTCGCCCGACTCCATGTACCCGCGTGCGACAGACAGGATCGCGCTGGGATAGTTGTTCAGGAGCGCACGGACCTTTAACGCATCGCGCAGATAGCCGGCATGATCGCCCGCCTCACGCAGTTCATGAGCCTCTTTGCGCAAAGCCGCGAGCTCATCGCGTGCGTTTGTGGTTGGTTGCGCTGGAAGCAGCAACAACCCAATGAAGGCAATCATTCGGATCATGCGAAGGCATTCTACCCGCCGAGGTACGGAGGTTTAATCTTTTCTGTGACGAAGCGACAATCCTGCGAGACCGAACAGCGAGGAATGAACAATGCGCCTGGATGCACACCAGCACTTCTGGAAGTACAGCCGCGCTGATTACGGCTGGATCAACGACGACATGGCGGGGTTGCGGCGGGACTTCCTCCCGCAGGATCTTCAGCCGCTTCTTGCCGCCAACGGCTTCGACGGGTCTATCGCGGTTCAGGCTCGACAAAGCCTCGAAGAAACCCGCTGGCTTCTGGAACTGGCTTCCCACAACGACATCATCAGGGGTGTCGTGGGCTGGGTCGATCTCTGTTCTCCCGATCTGGCCGCGCAGCTTCATCAGTTCGCACAAAATTCCAAGCTCGTAGGCGTCCGCCACGTCGTGCAGGACGAGCCGGATGACGATTTCATGCTCCATCCTGATTTCCGCCGCGGCATCTCGCGGCTGAGCGAGTACGGCCTCGCTTTCGACATCCTCATCTTTCCCCGGCAGCTTCCCGCTGCCCAAAAGCTTGTCCGCGAGTTTCCGGATCAGCGCTTCGTCCTCGACCACATCGCAAAGCCCCTCATAGCTGAAGGCCGCATTCAACCGTGGGATCGCGAGATCCGGGAACTTGCCAAATCCCAAAACGTTTACTGCAAACTTTCAGGCATGGTCACGGAGGCTCGGTGGCACGACTGGGAGCCCCAGGACTTCCGTCCATATCTGGACGTGGTGCTCAACACATTCTCGCCGCATCGGCTCATGATAGGTTCGGACTGGCCTGTTTGCACCGCGTCAGCTCCATACGGCCGCACCATAGCGCTCGTTCGCGACTACATAGCCGCCCTGACGTCAGATGAGCAGCAATTGATCCTGGGTGAAAACTGCGCCCGCTTCTATCGCGTCAAATAGCAGGGCAAAGCAACGCTTTCATCTCCACCACCGCGGAGTCTCCATTGGCCACAGAGTTCGATCAGATTGCCGCTAGTGCCGAGGAGACGGAGATTCCCCAAAGCCTAGCCGGACGCGCACTGCGCGGCGGCATGATCATCGGCACGGCCCAACTGATCCGCATCGGCCTGCAATTCTGTTCGGTCATCGTGCTCGCGCGCTTGTTGTCGCCGCAGGATTTCGGCCTGGTAGGCTGCGTCACTCCTGTGATCACCTTCGTCGGTCTGTTCCAGGATCTCGGCTACGGACAGGCCGTTGTCCAGCGCCGCGAGATATCTCAGAGCCAGATCTCATCGCTCTTCTGGATCACAGCCGGCCTCGGACTTGTCTGCACGCTGGTTGCAGCGCTCGTCAGCCCTGCAGTCTCGTGGTTTTTTCACGACAGAAGGCTAGTACTCCTCACCGTGGCTTCCAGCATCTCTCTTCTGTTCGGCAGTCTCGCCGCAGTCCCCAGTGGTCTGCTGAACAGGCGGCTGAACTACCGCGGTCTTGCCATATCGGATGCAGCGGCCGCTGCCATTGGGCTGACCTCGGCGATCACTTCAGCCCTTCTCGGTGCTCGATACTGGTCGCTGATCGTTGCCGCGCTGGCGGCGAATCTTTTCACAATGATCAGCTACTGGACCTTCGCGCGCTGGCGGCCAGACCGTCCAAGTGTGAAGTTCATCGACCGAGAGACCGGTCTTTTCGGAGCAAATCTCACCGGGTTCACCTTCGTGAATTACTTCTCGCGAAATCTCGACAACGTTCTCATCGGCCGCAAACTTGGAACCCTGGCCCTCGGCTACTATGATCGGGCCTTCAAACTTCTGAGCTTTCCGATTCAGCATCTCAACGCGCCTCTCTACAGTGTGATGACCCCGCTTCTCAGCCGCGTGCAGGATGATAAGCCCCGCTTTCGGGCCATGTTTCTGCGCGCTGCGGGCCAACTCACATTCTTTGTCGTGCCGGCAATGGCGGCTCTGCTGGCTGTCTCGCATGACTTTGTGCTTCTCGTCTTCGGACCGCGATGGGAGCAGGTCGCACCCATCTTCTTCTACCTGGGAATCGCGGGGATGGTGCAGCCCTTGACAAATGCCACCGGCTGGATCCTGATCGCACAGGGCCGCACGGATGTGATGTTCCGGCTGGGAATTGCGACCTCTCTTATCACCGTCACGTCGTTTTTCGTCGGACTTCACTTTGGGGGTGTCGTCGGCCTTGCGGCGGCGTACGCCATTGCCGAGACTCTCATCAAGGCTCCGATCCAATATGCAGTCTTGAACCGGGTTGGGCCGGTGACGGCGGGAGATCTCTGCCGCCTCCAGGTTCCTCTTCTGGCAGCTGCGGGGTTCACGCTATCAGTTGTCGGCTTCGTTCTCCGCGGAGCTCTCGGGATGCACGGAATTCCGGTCATCGCCTCGGCGCTCGTCCTCTCGTTTGGCTCAGCAATTCTGGCCACCGCGATCCGTCCCCAGGGCAGGGAAGTGCTCAGCGAGACCGCGATGCTCATCCGGCGCCTGGTCGGATAAAGGTTCTGAATTTCTGCCCTTGGTATTTTGAGCGATATGGCGCGACCAAACCTCTGGGTCGCGGACAGAATTCCCGATTATCATGGAATGAGTGCGGAAGTGGTGAAATGGCAAACACACTAGCCTTAGGAGCTAGCGCCGAAAGGCTTAGGGGTTCAAGTCCCCTCTTCCGCACCAAATAGAAATCAGAGGGTTTAAGCGGGTCAGCCGGAAGCGGCTGGCCCTTGCTTTTGAGAACGTAACCGTAAACGTAACTCGTCCTGGTCAATGGCCGGAAATGTTGGCATCGGAAATATAGTCAATGGGCCTTTTAACCTGCCCGCTGGCCCGTGACCACATTGGCATACCCTCCTCCAGAATCACCGCCACCATCGTGGACTCAACCAGGACTGGCCAGGGCAATCCTGAATGCCGGTGCTTCGCCTGGGAGTTCTCAAATGTCGGGAGGTTGTGCGGCAGGCTCCCTAAAAGGGGCCCGGTGGGGGAGGGCAGGAACCATGCCGCACCTGACTAAGACGAAGTTGGGACCAGATTTCTTTACATGACCCCAAAATTATTACTAGAGTTCTCGTGACTTAGCGCCGGGTGGGCTGTAGATTATGAATCAACCTACCAAAGGGCTCCCCCTTTTCAAATTGTAAGAGTGGTGACAGAGATGGACGGGATTCTGCGTCGGCTCAGGATCAATGAGCTCAAAGCCCAGATTGCGCTCTACAAGCTAGAGCAGACAGCTCTTATACGGGAGCTGAGGATGGCGGGAGCGCCTCAACGACGACGAATTGAAATTCACCAAATGGGAGTTCGCTTGAGATTTGAACTCCGCCAGGCGGTAAATGACCTCAAGTGGTTTGAGGCTGAGGAACGGCTACGCCGTCCGGACAAAGCCGGCCAGGTGAAGGCAATGATTCAGTAGCGAGCAAAAGAATCCCCTGCTTGCGCAGGGGTCGCAAAGGCTTTCGCTTTCATTCTTATTGTGGTTGAAGTTCGCGAAAGTGGCTATCCAACGTAGGTAAGCAATTTCTTGTTACCTTCTGGCAATTGCGCGATGGGCGCAGGGTCTGTAGCACGCGGTCTCAGGTTCGGATCGCGAACTCAATCTCCTTGCGCCGAGCCATAGAGTTTCCTGCCTGACACGTCCGCGCAGCCAGCCAGCCCCAATCGATTCCTGCCGGTCTTTGAACTTTTCTACTTGGAGAGGAGTGCTGCCTGCGGGGCCGACGCGAATGAGGAAGCGTGCGCGGGGGCAACCGGAGTTTCCTTGGCTTTGAAGGCCACGGTTACAGATGGGGCACAGGAATGCCAACGGTCATTGAACTGGTGGATCCACAATCCAACGACTTCGATGGGAACGTTGCCCTCGACACAATACTGACATCCAGACATACAGACCTACCCAGCATCTCAGTCAGCCACCGCGGTCGTTTGTGGGCTGCAACTCAATAGTGCAACTGGAAATGTGAGAGTTTCATTTCTGCGACGTTAAGTTTTCTAAACCCGGGCTCGCTGCGGCGAGATGCCCTCTCCGGATGAGGGTCTCAATTTCAACAGAGTGGCCTGACTGGTGAAGCATTCGCCGGAACTCTGCCTTCTTCCAGACCTTGTAAGCTGTAGGTACTATGCCTCCTACCCCGCAACAGCCTCAGATGAATGTCGTCCAGACGCCCGAGTATCGCGAGACCTATGCCAACAGCGTGCAGGTTCGAGTCAGTGTCTGGGATTTCTCACTGGTTTTCGGCCTTGCATCGAGCGACAGCCCTGATCAGGTGACCATCCGCAACCACCAGGCCATCTTTCTCAGCCCGCAACAGGCAAAGGCCCTGTGGAATGTTCTCGGACAGAACCTCTCGCAGTACGAGCAGGCGTTCGGCACACTGAATCTTGAGCCGCAAAACGTAAACTTTCCGCAGGGTTCGGTCAACTAATCCATCCGGGCCAGCTATTTCCCGGATGGTGTAACTTGTCGTGATCTGATCCTCTCCGGTGCTTTGAGAAAAGTGGGATGACCACGCGATCCCTACTAAAACAGATATTCGAGCCGCGCCTGGATGCGCCCTTTCCGCTCTGGATGATCTTTCCTGTCATCTTCGCGGCGCTCTACGCCACCCACTTCTCTCTGCTCCGCCTGCCGTATTACTGGGATGAAGCCGGCTATTACATTCCCGCTGCCTGGGACTTCTTTCGCACTGGATCGCTGATCCCAACTACCACCCTCAGCAATGCACACCCGCCTCTTCCCAGCCTCTACCTCGCGCTCTGGTGGAAGCTCTCCGGCTTCTTCCCCGAGGTTACGCGCGAGGCCGTCCTTCTCGTGGCTTCGTTCGGCCTGCTGGCGGTCTGGCGGCTAGCGCGGCGCCTCTCCGGTTCCGGTGCGGTTGCGTTCTGGACAGTGCTGCTGACCGCAATCTATCCCATCTGGTTTGCGCAGAGCACCCTCGCGCAGGCCGACATCTTTGCGGCCGCGTTCAGTCTTTGGGGACTGGTGTACTCGCTGCCCGATGACGAACGAAGTCCGATCGTGGCGACACTCTGCTACACGGCTGCGGCGCTGTCGAAAGAGACTTCCATTGCTATTCCATTCGCCCTGGCAGCCTGCGCAGTGTTCAAGGGATTCCGGTCAGAGCAGCCGGAGCGATCGCGAGTGTGGAAGGAAGCGGCGTGGCTCGTGAGTTGTGCGTTGCCGCTGATGGGCTGGTACGCCTGGCACTATGCGAAGACCGGCTTTGTCTTCGGCAATCCTGAGTTCCTCAAGTACAACGCGGAGGCAAACTTTTCTCCTGTGCGCTTCCTCGCGGCCTTTGGCCATCGCCTTCTTCATCTCACCGCGCACATGAACATGTTTGTTCCTGCGTTGCTGACCATCGCGGCACTGATGCTTAATCCCAGGCTCGATAGAGACGGGCAGGAAAAGCGTCGTCTCAGCGACCGGGTGCTCTGGCGAATCTTCTTCGTTCTGCTTGGTAATGCAGTCTTCTTCAGCGTTCTAGGAGGAGCGCTTCTCACCAGATACCTGCTGCCGATGTACCCGCTCATCCTCCTTGTAGCGGTTTCAACCTTCGCGCACCGCGTTCCATACTGGCCTTCATTCTCTGCGCTCTCGGCCGGAGCGTTCCTGGCCGGACTCTTCATCAATCCGCCGTATCGCTTTGCGCCTGAAGACAATCTGGAGTATGCCCGCGTGATTCGCCTCCACATGTCCGGCATAGCGCAACTCAACAAGCAATTCCCGGGCTCAACCGTTCTATCTGCATGGCCAGTCGCTGACGAACTGAGCAAGCCGGAACTCGGTTACGTCAAGACTCCCTATCAGGTTTACCGACTCGAAGACTTCACCCAGGGGCAGATCGAGCGGGCTTCGGCGGATCCCGGCGGCTACTCCTCCGCGCTGGTATTTTCGACAAAGTACGATCCCTCTTCGAGACTTCTGAGCCTCGGACCTAAGAGTCAGGCTCTCGATGAGCGGTATTTTGGGCTTCATCACGATTTGCCTCCCGAGGCTATCGCTCTCAGCCTTCATGGTTCTTTGATCTGGAAGCGCGACGATCACAACCAATGGATCGCCCTGCTCCGATTCAACCGTCAATTCGAAGCCGGGTTGCAGTTGCCTAACCCTGCAAGTTAGCCCCTGGCGGCCTTCCGTCATCACTGCGAAGCACCGTGCCAAACACCTATAATCGGGCAGTAGTGGCCCATTTCTACCAATTCCGCAAAGGTCTACTGCAGACGCGGGGAGCCATTGTTCTTCTTCTTGTTCTGACCCAGACGTGGGCTCTTCGATCCGACGGACAAGCCATACCCCCTGACGCCGCGAACGCGGGCAAGAATCGTATCCTCCTTGTTCTCCCCTTCGATAATGGGACGGGTCAACTGAATCTGGAATGGATACGTGAGGCCGCCCCAGCCATCCTCGACCAGCGCTTCGTCTCAGCGGGATTCGCCCCGATGAGCCGTCCCGATCGCATGTACGCCCTCGATCACCTCGGCTTGCCTCAGCAGTTTCAGCCTTCCCGAGCCGGCGCACTGAAGCTCGCCCAGACACTTGACGTTGACTCCATCATCGTCGGAAGCTATCGACTTGAGGGCGCGGGCATTGTGGCTGAAGCGCGCGTTCTCAACGTTCCTCGTCTTCGCATGAGCGATGCGGTAATGGCGCGAGGCGAAATGAAGGACCTTATCGCGATATTCGACTCGCTCGCATGGCGACTCACGCGCATTATGAATCCGGGATTCAGCGTTGCCCAGGAGACGTTTCTTGCCGCTGGCGCAAACCTTCGCCTCGACGCCTTTGAGCAGTACATTCGAGGAATCTCCGAGGCCGACCAGCAGGAACGAGCGCGGCATCTCAAGAAATCGGTTGAGCTCAGCCCCAATTTTGGCCCGGCATGGATGGCTTTGGGGCGGGAAGACTTCAATGCGCAGAAATACGAAGAGGCAGCCGCATCCTTTGCGCACGTCAGCCCGAATGATCCGGATGCGCTCGAAGCCAGCTTCTATCGCGGCCTCTCCCTTCTTTATTTCGGTGCATACCCACAGGCGCAGGAAGCCTTTGCAATTGTTGCCAGAGAACTCCCGCTCGCCGAGGTCCTCAACAATGAGGGAGTGGCTGTAAGCCGGCAGGGCAAGGACGCTACGAGCCTTTTTGTGCAGGCGGCCGCCGCGGATCCGAACGCAGCCGACTACCACTTCAACCTCGCCGTCAGCCTCAAGCGTCACGGCTCGATGGCGAATGCCAACAACGAGCTCATCCAGACTCTCAAGCTTCGTCCGAACGACGCGGAAGCCCAGAAAATGCTTGCGGCCTGGAAAGCACCCGGGTCAGCCGATCCGGAAGGTGATTCTGAAACGCTGGAGCGCATCATACGCACCTTCGACGCTGGAGCCTTCAAGCAGGCTGCGCAGGTGATGGACTCAATGGAGACGGCACGTCTCGCCGCACTCCCTGCGCATTCTCGCGCGTTGAAGCTTGCCGGGCGGGCGAAGGAGTACTTCAATCGCGGACTCCTTCTGGAGGCCGAGCGGCTCTATCAGTCAGCAGTGGCCGACGACACAAAACTCGCCGAAGCCCACGCGGGTCTCGCGGCTGTACGCGAACGCACAGGCGACGCCACATCCGCCCGCAAGGAGGCCAATGAAGCCCTGCAGATTTCGCCATCAGCGGATGCCTATTTGGTGTTGACGCGTCTCGATATCGCTGAGAATCACATGGACGATGCCAGCCGGGAAATCAGCGAAGCATTGAAGCTGGATCCGGCCAGCCGAACTGCTCAGGAATTGAATCGTCAGATTGCGGCGAGAACCGGAAAGAGCCAGTAGCAGGGAATTCAGGGAGCAAGCCATGCGAGAGCAGATGCGTGGGTTGAAGTTCCGCAAAACGTACAGCCTGATGATCCTCATCAGCCTGATCGCCATCACTCTGACAACCGCATCCGCGCAGCAGCCGGTGGTTGAAAAGCTGATTCTCGACGAGACCATTCAGCCTGTCAGCGCCGGTATGCTTGACCGCGCCATCGCACGCGCCAACTCCACCAATGCGGCGGCACTGCTTATACAGATCGACACTCCCGGCGGCCTTGTCAGTTCTATGCGCACCATGGCTGGAGCGATACTGAGCTCCCGCATTCCCGTGATTATTTACGTCGCCCCCGCAGGAGCCCGGGCGGGATCGGCCGGATTCTTCCTTCTCGAAGCAGCCGACATCGCTGCCATGGCTCCCGGCACCAACGCCGGTGCTGCCCACGTCGTGTTCGAAGGAGGCAAACCCGACGAGACACTGAGCCAGAAGATTGAGAACGATGCAGAAGCCTTCATGCGATCCTACGTATCCCGGCGCAACCGCAATACTGAAGCCGCCATCGCCGCTGTCGCGTCTTCCAAGTCCTATACTGCCGAAGAGGCTCTGAGCCAACACCTCATCGATTTGGTTGCTCCCAGCGACGTGGATCTGCTCAACGCCATCGATGGCCGCCAGGTCACTCGCATGGACGGGACGAAGCTGACTCTCCACACCAAGAACGCGCGCATCGAATTTGTGCAGCCAACCTTGCGCGAGAACCTGCTCACGTGGCTTGTCAATCCGAACATCGCACTCCTTCTGCTCGTCGGTGGAGCGCTGCTCATCTATCTTGAATTCAACACGCCAGGAACCATCGTTCCCGGTGCTCTCGGCACTCTCATGGTGCTGCTGGGAGTATTTGCTCTCGACCTCCTGCCCATCCGCTTCACTGCGGTCATGCTGCTCGTTGCTGCGTTTGCCTTGATGCTCCTCGAAGCGAAGTTCGGTGGTCATGGGGTACTTGCCATCACCGGAATCGTCTGCCTGACGTTCGGCACCCTGACTCTGATCGCTGCGCCGATCCCTGAACTTCGGATCAACCCCTGGGTTGCCGTCGGCGTCAGCCTCGGCTTCGGTACTATCACCGTCTTCCTCGTCAGGCTGGCACTAAAGGCGCGTCGCCTGAAGGCCAGGCTCGGAGCCGACGCCCTTGTTGGCAGCGAAGCCTCCGCCATGGAGCCGCTCGAGCTGGAGGGCCACGTGCTAGTGGAAGGAGAAATCTGGCGCGCGGTAGCAAGCGAACCTGTTCCTGCGGGAACGAAGCTCCGCGTCACCGGCTATGAGCAGTACCTGCTGCGGGTTGCCCCAATTGAGTCAGCCGCAAGTCCCCGCACCGCCGCATGAGTTAGCGCGGGAGTACAATCCGACCTGAATGGGGGAAAGCCATGCCCAACGTCTCACTTCCGATTCTCATTGCGATCGCCATCATAGCGCTATACCTGATCAATTCCATCAAGATCCTGCGCGACTATGAACGCGCGGTGATCTTCAGGCTCGGTCGCGCGCTGCCGACACCCAAAGGCCCCGGCATCATCCTCGTCTTCAGGCCATTCGATCAGATGGTGCGCATCTCCCTTCGGCAGGAGGTTCTCGAGGTCCCTGCGCAAGACGTAATCACCCGCGACAATGTCACTCTTAAAGTCAACGCTGTGGTTACGCTTTATGTCGTCGATCCGAATTCCGCTGCAATCAAAGTCTCGAATTACGTCTACCAGACCTCCCAGTTCTCGCAGACTACGTTGCGCTCCGTGCTCGGAGAGGTTGAACTCGACGAAGTGCTGAGTCATCGCGACAAGCTGAACCTACGCATCCAGAGCATCATCGATCAGCGCACCGAACCTTTTGGCGTGAAAGTGATCTCCGTCGAAGTCAAGCAGGTCGACCTGCCCGAGCAGATGCTCCGCGCCATGGCCAAGCAAGCTGAGGCCGCTCGCGAAGCACGCGCAAAAATCCTCCATTCTCAGGGCGAGTTCGATGCCGC
>Ga0157378_10005768_pt1 | contig 10844 bp, 11 predicted proteins | sample M65metaG_FD_115309 | JGI IMG/M metagenome (GOLD analysis project Ga0157378, IMG submission 115309) | Miscanthus rhizosphere microbial communities from Kellogg Biological Station, Michigan, USA - M6-5 metaG | ecosystem: Host-associated > Plants > Roots > Rhizosphere > Soil | place: USA: Michigan...
AAGTAACGAAGATGGCGATATCGGTTTTTTGAAAGATTATCGCCGTATGAATGTTGCCATCACCCGTGCAAAAGAACAATTGTTTGTTATTGGCGATAGTGCTACCATCGGCGCCGACCCTTTTTATAATTCTTTTCTTAGTTATATAGAACAATACGGCGATTACCGGACCGTCTGGGAATTTGAATTATAGAACTGTTCTCAGGAGATGGCTTTCGATATAAAATAAATATTGAGTACAATATACAATACCAGCAATACCTGCGCTGTGATCATATCGAAACGGTTTGCCAAGCCAAGTTTATTTTTCTTAACCAGGTATAATGCCCATGCAGAGGAGGTCACCACCAGGAAAATAAAAAACAGGGTTAACCCATGGAGAATATCCACCAGCGTAAACGAATTCGACTCCGGCAGCGCAGAATCGATGATATATTTATTACCGATGGCGGCAAACAATGAACCCACACTCAGCCCGAAGCGCGAATCAATATTATCAGCATGAATATAAAAGCATACGTATGCTATTAAAAAGGCCACATACATGCCCAGGAACATTTTCCAGAACAGTTCACTGGCAGCGCGCTGTATGCCAATCTTAACTTTAAAGCTACTGTATTCTACATGTGGTTTGGGCTGGCTATCGTCTCCAAAGCTTGTCTCATAGGCTCTTTTATCACAGGAAATAAGAAAGCTGTCGATCTTCCAGCCGGGCAGCACAAACCGCGGATCATAGTGTTTGCCCAGTGTATCGGCCGCAAAAACCAGTGAATGATAATCGTATTGAGAATTCTCAATGGTAAAGCGCAGGTTTTGGTGGTCAAAGGGGAAATTGGTAATGCGCCATGAATCTTTCATTACACACTGCAGTTTCATCAACAGGTAGATCCGGCCATTGGATGAATCCACCGTTGAGAAAGATTTAACCACATTTTTTGCCTGTGGTATTTCCAGGTTCTGCAGGAAATCAAAGGCTGCGTTTTTGTATTTGAGCCATAACCAAAGGTCAATGGTGTATTCCTTCTGTTTGAAATCAATATCGTGTACACTGGTAATATAGATGCCGGTTCTAACTGTGTCGGGCGGGTCACCTGCTGCTGACACGGAATGACTTCCCATACATACAGCAACAATCAGGAAAACATACAAACCCGTGATTTTTTTCATACTGTTAATTAAGCTGGAAAGTTAACAGAAATAAAAAGAACTTTCCTACCCCGGTCGGTGTCCTCATTGACCGGAACTTTAACCTAATCATATTCCTTCGAACGCAAGTCAAAGTGGTCGGTGAGGACACCGGCCATGGCAATAAAAAGAACTTCCCCGCCCCGGTCGGTGACGACACCGACCGGAATAAAAACTACCGCCCTTACTATCTATTTATTTGTTTACCTTAATTCCCTAAAACTAATTATATGAGAAAGACAATTACAAAGGTGATGCTATACCTGCCTTTAATGGTTCTTGCATCTGCCTTCGCCGGCCACGCACAATCCATCAGTTCAGAAGACATAAAAGCCCAAATGGTAAAAGATTGGGAACGGGCAAAAGCCTATACCATCGATTACCTGAACAGCATGCCGGCCGACAAATACTCCTTTAAACCTGTCGACAGCATCCGCAGTTTTGCACAACAGATGCTGCATCTTGCCGGTGGTAATATATTCCTGATGTCGGCCGCTGCTGATCAGAAACCTCCGTTTATGCGGGGCGACCTGGAAACCAGTGCAGGCGCTCAGGCCAAAGACTCGGTGATGTATTTTGTAACCGCGAGCTACGATTATTGCATCAATGCAGTAAAGAATACCGATGTCAACAAATGGGGTGAGAAGAAAAGCCTGATGAAGATGGAATCGAACAGGTATATATTGATGACAAAAACATTTGAACACCAGACCCATCACCGCGGTCAAACAACTATCTATATCCGCCTGCAGGGTATTCGTCCACCCCAGGAAAGATTATTCTGATTTTCCTCTCCCCGGCCGGCGTCTCACCGACCGGAATTGAGAACGGTCACATGGGAGTAACGCGGACAAAATAAGATAAGGCAGACGTCCAGGCCTGCCTTATCTTATTTTCTGTCTGCAAAAATTCATCCATTATTTACCCGGGGTGATGATGATATTTCTATAGTCCACCGGCCCATGGTCGCCCTGCATCATCAACGGTCCGGGTTCTCCTTCGCGGCTGTTCAGCGCACCGCCGGTAATACCCGGTATTTCCTGGTTGCAAATCACTGTTTTTCCATTAGCCATTATCGTTACCATACGGCCGGTAAGTGTAATATCATATGATTGCCACTCCCCCGCCGCTTTCGCCATCATATCGCTGGGCGTTAAAAATCCATACACGCCACTAAAAAGATGAGATGCCGGGTCTTTGCCCATATCATCTTCCACCTGTACTTCATACCTGCCACGGAGGTAAACGCCGCTATTGCTTTCTTTCGGATAGCGGAATTCAATGTGCAATTTGAAATCTGTAAACGTTTGATCGCTCACCAGGTTGGCGCCTGAATGAGGGCTGCGCAGTATCCCATTTTCAACTATCCATTGATTTTGATTTGCACCGCCTTCAGCATGCCAGCCTTTTAAATCTTTTCCATTGAACAGGACGATGGGTTTTCCCCAAACCACGGCGTTCTTCCGGCGCAAAGCAGGCGCACGGTGAGCCACCCAGTGATATGTTTTACCATCAGCAGCCAGCATCGTACCCGATAAGCTGTCGCCTTCCAGTATTGCATCGAACACCATATCGTTATCGCTCCTATCCCATTGTGGCGGAATGGCAAAATGCATCTTTCCATCACTGAAATTTATTTTGGATATAGGCCTCGCGCTACCGCCTGTTCCAACATATCTTCCAACCAGGGTTTTAATACCTGACAATTCTACTTCCAGCCAGGACGGATATAATTTACCATTCATCTGCAGGTCAATATCCCAGCGACCTTCCAGTTTGGCGGAATCTGCCGGTTTAAAAACAACGGGGCTTGCAATACTGATAACATTAAACACGAACACGAGAAAGACCGGCATGGCAATATACCGGGCGGCGATAAGAATCATTTTTTTCATACAGCGTAATTGATGTTTCAATATACTTATAAATATTCAAACCGTTGGTGACTCCTTGTCGCAGACGTGAAAACCTCCTGTATGATTTTCCCGGGCATGAAATCAGCGAATCAGCGGCAAAATTTGTTGCCAAGAATGCGCGAATTAATTCGCCGCGCAATTCGTGCATTCGTGGCTGATTGAGATGCAATTTCTTGTCGCTAAATATTAAAAAGATGCGTTGTTGCACGCATCTTTTTTCATACTATAGGCGATCGCAAATTGATGATGGGCCGGTTGACTATCGCCTCAAAGTAAACTACGCTATTCTTCCACTACGGATTTTAATTTTTCAAGAACGTTTTTCCAATTTTCGGTAACATGTTCTTTTTCTTTTTCTGATTGTACATTGTCCTGCGTAAGATGCACAACGGTTTTGCCGTCTTCCTCATCCAGTTCATACGTTACCAGGTTATAATTTTCCGGTTTGTCTTCTTTGCCGCCCATCGAACTCCAGTAAGTCGATTGTAATATTTTTCCGGGCTCAGCTTTTTTGATAACGCCCTTATCACGATATTTCTTCCCATTGTATTCGCCTTCATAGCTAATAGGACTTCCTTCTTTCCAGTCGGTAGAGACATTGGTGCCCATCAGGTACTTTTTTACTTTTTCCGGACTGGTTAGTGCCTTCCACACTTTTGACGCGCTGGCATCGATCGTAACGGAAGCCTCTGCTGTAAGAACGTTTTTCATAATAACTGTTTTTGATGAACAAATTTCAAGACCTGCAAGCAGTAAAAACAAAAGCCATGCCCCGTAAAGGAACATGGCGTATAATTTTATTTAATAGCGTTTGAGCACAAACCGTGCAAGATATTACCCAGTCGGTAATACTTACTTTATTTGCTGTGTATGCCGTGCCGGGGGTGCTTGTATCATAGCTGTTTTTACGGGCTGTCCCGATTGTACCATTCCCTGCCGGGGCGCGGTCACAGCCGGATGATTACATTGGCCGAGCGCATAGTATAAAACAATAAAAATAAGAATGGTGCTGAAACATCCGCCACCGAGTTTTTTTGCTCCGTAGCCTGCAATAAGTGCTCTTAGCCAATTGGGCATGCGATAATTTTTTGGGGTATAAAATTTAGTTGCCTGTTATTCCACTGGAAATTTTGCACGATCCGTGCCAGAAAAGATCAATTATAACGGCACTATTAATCGGCACTGTCTTTGGCGCCCGGCAAACGTTTTTTCAACCACGCAATCTGGCCGCGGTGATTCGATTCATGCTCACATACATGAAACCATTTCCAATAAGTATTGAAGGCTATTTTACCATCGCCGAATTTCGGATCAACGGCCAATAGCCAGGCATCATCCTTTTTTTTGAATTCGGCCAGGGTCTTTTCCCTGACTTCTGTAATCAGGTCAATATAATATTTCAATTCTTTGCCTTTGATGTTTTTTCGTCCTTCATCGCCCAGTTCCATGGCGGCGCCCCAGGTCTTCTTTTCAGCATCCGTCATTTCGCGGCCTTCAAAGGAATTAATCTGGTAGTATTTGTCAACCGCACCCAGGTGCATAATCAGTGCGCCGATGGTATTTGATTTGGCATCCTGCAGGTGATCCAGTTCATCTATAGTCATGCCTTTGGTAGCACCGATGATGGTACTGCGGTTATAGTTGAGCATCGAGACAATGGTTCCTATCTGCGGACTATACCCTTCTACAGGTCCTATCACATATAAACTTTTTGGATCGGAGGCGATGCTTGTTTGCCAGGGTTTCGCACCGGCGCTAATGCCTGTAAGGCCTGCGGCGCCAAGCAGAGCCGATTGAACAAATTTTCTGCGTTGCATAGTAGCTGGTTTTGGTAAATGATTAATAAATTCCATTTCAAATCTAACTTAATTATGATAAAGCGGCACTGTTTCATGCCGCATGATTTTAAAGCTATTTTTGTGGTAAATAAATGATATGCAGTCGAACGATCCTTTGCACGGCAAAACGCTGAAAATGATACTTGAGGAGCTGGTGCATCATTTTGGGTGGGAGGACCTTGGCAATATCATCCGGATCAACTGCTTTATCAGCAATCCCAGTATCAATTCTTCTTTAAAGTTCCTGCGTAAAACACCCTGGGCAAGAAAAAAAGTGGAGGAATTGTATCTTAAATCAATGCTGTAGCCGCTATAACAATTGGTTTAACAGGCCGCGCTGCACCTGCCATGTTGCCGGACTGCAACCGATCCAATATTCCTTTAGCGGATTCACCAGTTTTGGAAGGACTGTTGGATGCTGATTTGCTGAGGATGAGATCCGGGGATGTGTGACCAGTAAGGCGACATACGCAATAACACCGGCAACAACCACGACAACAGTAACAACAATAACCGGCACCAAAAGAACCCGGCTAACTTTACTTCGATCTGTTTTGATGACCTCTATTTGTTGTATGGATATGGCTTTAATTTTTTTTGCTTTACGCAACAGAAGTGCGGTATCAGTGGTACCGAAAAAATAACCTTTTGATATTTTTTTACCGCCTGTATCATAGACCCGCATAAAAATTTTGGGCTACGCGTGTACTACCATAGCGAAGCATACCAATAAAAACAGAAAAGCAATAATGGATTTCATGACAAATCTTAGTTCCTTAAGGTAGTCATTTGGTCAATAAAAAAAACGGTCTCAAAAGTAAAAACGCTCTGGAATAGAAAAGGTCAGGCATTCGATTCAAATAAAATTAGCCGCAGATTCGCAGATATAACAGCAAATCTGCGAATCTGCTGCTATAATATAAATCAAGAGGCTGTCTCATGCTTTTTTGAGACAGCCTCTGCGTTTTATAGCTAATTATTTTAAAACCCCCTGGGTGCCCCAGGCGCCACAAATGGCTTGCGCGGTAATTTCTCTTCACGCATGGCGGCATTGTATACAAATGAAGCTACGATGGTAGCAGCCTGCATCAGATCTGCCGGTTGCAGGTGGTCATAAGAATCCATATTGGTATGATGCGTGCGGGTATTGTATTCAATTCCATCCTGTATAAACTGGAAGCCCGGCAACCCAATCACATCAAACGACAGATGATCCGTGCCACCGGTGTTTTGCATGGTTACCGTGGTTGCACCCAAATCGTTGAAAGGTTGCAGCCATTGTTGAAAAACAGGCACCACAGCCGCATTACCCTGCGTGTATACGCCCCTTATCTTACCCGTGCCGTTGTCGAGATTAAAATAAGCTGCCAGCTTATCTCCTGCTGCATTAAATTTTCGGCTAGCCGTATCCGTGAAATGATTTCTTACATAGTTACGCGATCCGATCAGTCCTTCTTCCTCGGCGCTCCATAAAGCCAGGCGAATGGTACGGCGGGGTTTTACACCCAGTGTTTTCAGAATGCGCATCGCTTCCATCATCACTGCGCAGCCCGCTGCATTGTCGGTTGCCCCCATGGCCCCGTGCCATGAATCCAGGTGCCCGCCAATCATCACCAACTCATCTTTTATTTTTTTATCCGTGCCTTTGAGTTCGGCAACTACATTATAGCCTGTTGAATCGGTTGCCAAAAATTTTGTCTGCACGTCCAGGTCCACGCTCACCGGTATATTTTCTTTTGCAAGGCGGTACAGCATCATGTAATCTTCAAAGGCCAATGTGAGGTCTAAAAAATTTTCAGGCGATTGAATAGTATAGGCACCTCCGCCCTGTACGAAAATAGTTCCATCATGTCCGCGTGCAGTTGAAGTGAAAACAGCTATCGCGCCTTCTTTTTTTGCCAGCTCCTTTATCCGATTTAATTGTGCAGCCGCAGCGAACAAGCCGCGTGGCCCACCGCGTCGTGCAGTATCTGTTGGTGCCGGTTGAAAAGCCGCCATTTTGTTCAATTGTGAATCAGCAAACCGGCTGGCATCTGGTATATACAGGGGTTTCAGCGTATCAACGGGAGGTGTAAGAACAATTTTGCCTTTTAGTTTTCCGCTATAGCTGAGCAATTCCGCAGAATCTTTCGCATTTACAATTATTACCGCTGCATGTTGCAAGCCATTGGTGCCGCTGGTCCATGCTTTGGGAAGCCCGATAATTGCTTTGTAATAGGGCGCTACCATGGCGATATACGATTTCTGTAATTCCCATCCTTTGCCAAAACTACCCCAGGGTTCCAGTGCGGCATTTTCCAGGCCCCATTCTTTCAGTGTATTTTTAGCCCAATTGGCTGCGCGGAAAAAGCCCGGCGAATTCATCAGTCTTGGACCGCTGGCATCGGTTAAATGAAATGCAATGTCCATTACACTGGAATGATGTAATCCCTCTGCGCGAATCCGGTTTATAATGGCCGTATCAGGCTTATCCTGTGCAAATGCAGCTACAACATATAAAGCCAGTGCAAAAAGCAGGAACAGTTTTCTCATGATGTATAATGTTTGGTTGTAAAAGAAAACTACTGAATTATGCCTGTACAGCAAGCGGGCCCCGGTAAAATAAAAGGAATTTTAATGTATGGAACAAATTTTGACTGGTTCTACTCACATGAAATACGATGTTATTGTTATAGGCGCCGGTGCTGCGGGTCTAATGGCCACGCATGATCTGCTGCAGGCTGGTTACCGGGTATGCCTGCTGGAATCCGCTATGGAACCGGGCGGCCGAATAGCCACCGTACACGATAAATCATTTCAGGCACCACTGGAAACAGGCGCTGAATTTATTCATGGTAAACTGCCACTAACGCTTGACCTGCTGGGCAAGGCCGGCATTAATTATTTGGCGGTTGAAGGCGATATGATAGCAGTGCAGAACGGACAATGGCAACCACACCAGGAACATGATAAACATTGGAATGCTTTTATACGGCAACTTGGCAAGCTGAAAACAGATATGAGTATTGAACAAGTTCTGCAGCAAAATTTTTCTGCTGAAAAATATGCATCTCTGCGGGAGGCAGTAAAACATTTTTCGGAAGGATTTGACCTCGCCGATATTCGTGACGCATCGGCACTGGCTGCCCGGCTTGAATGGACAAAGGAAGAAGACAAACAATTTCGTATACCTGGCGGATATAGCCAGTTAACGGATCATCTATGCAACACCTGTGAACAACTGGGCGGTTCAATTTATTTTAATACCAGCGTTACCGGCATCCGATACAACAGGCAGGGCGTTACTGTGTTCAGCAGTGAGGACAGGACATTCAATGCATCCAAAGCAATCGTTACCGCATCTGCCGGCATCCTGCAATCCGGTGCAATCAAATTTGACCCCATACCCGATGCCCGTTTTATGCAGGCATTTCAGCAACTCGGGTTTGGTCATGTTATTAAAGTGATGCTGCAATTCGAAGAATCATTCTGGACCAAGCAATCAACAGAAATTGGTTTTATATTAAGCAATGAAGTGATCCCTACCTGGTGGACGCAGTTGCCCGTCAAAAACAATTTATTAACCGGTTGGTTAGGAGGACCGGAAGCGGCGGTACGATCCCAGCAATCAAATAACGACCTTCTTGCCTTATCGGTTCAATCACTGGCATCGATTTTTAATATTTCTACCGATGCCTTGCAAAAGCGCTTGTTGCATCATCGTATTGTATGCTGGCGCGATCATCCGTATGTGAATGGAGGTTATAGTTATATGAAACTGGGTTCGGCGGATGCAAAAAAAATATTGTCGCATCCTGTTGAAGATGTCCTTTTCTTTGCAGGCGAAGCGCTGTACCGCGGTGAATCGCAGGGCACAGTAGAAGCGGCATTGCAAAGCGGCCGGGAAACTGCTATCAAAATAAAAGAATATCGATAGTGCAAGACAGCACGGGTTTTGTTAGAGAGGAAATTTATCCTCATCCAGGTAAATAACCGGCGATAAGGCGTTTAATCAACTGAATCGAAACAAGTGGTATAATTTATGTGTGCGCTAGGCATATTATTCACCTTATAATATTGTTGATTATGAAATCAATCACGTTTAACGATAAAAAAACCGGTGAAGAAATCAGTATCGCCTATTCTGATTATGGCCAGGGCCAGCCGGTGGTATTCATTCATGGCTGGCCTTCGAGCCGTGAAATGTGGGAATACCAGCTTGCTGATACCGTAAATGCGGGCTACCGTGTAATAAAATATGATCGCCGTGGTTTTGGCAAGAGCAGTAAACCATGGAGCGGGTATGATTATAATACATTGGCGGGTGATCTTCATGAAATAATTGAACAACTCGATTTGCAGAAAGTGATCCTCGTTGGCTTTTCAATGGGTGGCGGAGAAGTAGTTCGGTATATAGCCAACTATGGGCAGGATAGGATTGCTCGCGTTGCGTTGATTAGTTCGGTATTGCCATATCTGCTGAAAACAACTGATAACCCGGAAGGCATTGAAAGGAAAGTATTTGATGATATGGAGGAAAAGATAAAGAATGACCGCATTGGTTTCCTGGAAGATTTTGGAAAAGCGTTTTTTGGGATCGGGTTATTGAACAGGCCATTGAGCACAGCATTATTGAACTACTATCATCACCTGACAATCGTGGCTACGCAGCAATCGACCCTTGAATGTATCAGGAGTTTTTCAGGCACCGACTTCAGGGATGATTTAAAAAAGATCACCGTGCCTACGCTGATTGTGCATGGCGACAATGATAAGATTGTGCCGTTTGAAAACAGCAGCCAGCGCACAGCTTCCATGATACCCCGGTCAGAATTGATCGTTTATAATGATGGTCCGCACGGTTTATTTTATACACACAGGGAATTATTAAACAAGGATTTGCTGAATTTCTTTGCTGGCAAAAAACATGTACAGCCGTCAAGGGAAACCGTGATGCCAACTTCTTTGTAGTAAATAGTTTTGTTTTAGATTGAAGGAAGAATGCCGTCTGTCTTGTGCAGCGGCATTTTTGTTTCGTCATCCCTGCGCAGGCAGGGATCTCTAACGTTTAGGATAGAACGCAGATTTTTATGAGTTTGATGATGATGCAAATTCCTGCTAACTGACTCCAGATTCCTGCCTGCGCAGGAATGACGCGCCGGGTGATAGTCATTCTCCCGTTCATTCGGTCATTGAATCTGTATTTCGTAATCCTATCATTTTTTTCGTCATCCATGCGCAGGCGATCTATATATTCCCCTTCTTCAATTCCTTCATGGCATAATCGCAGGCGCGGGCGGTAAGTGCCATATAGGTAATACTCGGGTTAAGACAGGAGCTGGATGTCATACACGAACCATCTGTAATAAACACATTGGGCACTTCGTGCATTTGATTGAAAGCATTGAGCACTGAATTTTTTGGATCCCGTCCCATGCGCGCAATGCCCATTTCATGGTTGGCATTACCCGGTGCAGAAATCGCCGCGTTTACCTGAACATCCTTATAACCGGTTGCCTCCAGCATCTCTTTACCGGTTTCCACCATGTCTTTGTGCATGGCTTTCTCATTGTCGCGGAAGGTGCAGTCGATCGTAACCATCGGCCTGCCCCAGGGATCTTTTTTGTCGTGGTTCAATGTAATGCGATTATCAGCATAGGGCAGGCATTCGCCATAAGCATAAAGCCCTACTTTCCAGGGACCAGGCTCCGTCAGCGCTTCCTTAAAATCAGCTCCGATTTGTACAGAAGGTTCCGGACGACTCCTGTTAGCGCTGGCGCCAAAATGATAACCGCGGATAAAATCGGGAGATCGTTCATTTAGATTTTTAAACCGGGGAATATACAACGGGTTCGGCCGGCGGCCATAATAGTATTTATCTTCATAACCTTCTACGGCAGCGGTGATAGAAACACCCTTATGATGA
>Ga0157378_10005769_pt1 | contig 10844 bp, 8 predicted proteins | sample M65metaG_FD_115309 | JGI IMG/M metagenome (GOLD analysis project Ga0157378, IMG submission 115309) | Miscanthus rhizosphere microbial communities from Kellogg Biological Station, Michigan, USA - M6-5 metaG | ecosystem: Host-associated > Plants > Roots > Rhizosphere > Soil | place: USA: Michigan...
CCATAAGCCGATCATTGCTGGCGAGGGTGGAGTGCTTATAACCAACAACCAGAACTACTACGAGCGAGCAGTCCTGCTTGGGCACTTTGGTCAACGCGCCTATCAGGAAGTTCACCTACCACATAACCGACGTTTTGTAGATACGGGCTTTGGCCACAAGTATCGTATGCATCCGCTGGCCTGCGCAATAGTCAATGCCCAGCTTCCCTATCTTGATGAATGGAACGAACTACGTCGTCAGAATCTTGATTATCTTACCGAATGTCTCCGTGATGTACCAGGAGTTATCCCGCCCGTGACCCGCCCGCATGTGACTCGCGGCGGCTATTATGGATATAAGCCTGTGTACGAGCAGGAGAAGCTGGACGGGTTACCCATCGCTATGTTTATTGAGGCTCTTCAAGCCGAGGGTGTCCGTGTGAAACGCCCGGACTCGCGTCCATTGCATCTGCTGCCACTCTTTCAAGCCGGTACTGATAAACTCTATCACCACGGCTATCCATGGGAATGTGCAGAGGCAAAGCGCAACGTAGTGTATCAACAGGGCGACATGCCAATTGCTGAAAAGATGTTTGACAAGTTGTTAAGTTTGCCGACATTCACCGATCCGGCCAAAGAGCTTATCGATCAGTACATAGTCGCTTTTCAAAAGGTCGCCGCCAATGCGGCAGCCATACGAGCAGCGCTAGCCAGCCAATAAGAAACTGGGGCAATCTAATGCCGAACACACGTGTTGAGGTTGCGGAACGGATCCTGAGATCGGCAGGCGAGCTGATTCTTAAGCATTTCGGTGGTCAAGTGCCAGCCCGAGAGAAAGTGCCGGGCCACTTTGTTACGGCGATTGACTTAATGGTTGATCATCTGGTGGTTGATTCAATTCGCCAGCAATTTCCCAAGGATAAATTGTTCACTGAGGAGTCTGGTTTTATCGGGCATGAGGGTGAATATTTGTGGATTGTGGATCCCATAGACGGAACAAGCAACTTGAGGCTAGGGTTGCCTTATCTGGCTACTGGCTTGGCTGTCCAATATGCTGGAGAGACGGTGTTGAGCGCCGTCTATAATCCTTTTCTTGATCAGATGGTAATAGCTGAACGAGGCAGTGGCGCGTTTCTAAACGGGGAGCGACTCCGCGTATCGAGCGAGGGGTCACCGTCTATAGGATATTATGTTCAAGGGTATGGGGTTCCGCCTTCCATCCAGTTAGAGACCTTGCGCGTGTTGTTGCCGAATGTGAAGCGTGTTCTCAATACGTGGGCTCCGATGCTTGACTGGTGCAATATCGCTCGGGGACAGGCTGAGTTTCTTGTAGGCTATGACACGGAAATGGAAGATGCAATCCAGGGCAAACTGATCTTGGAAGAAGCGGGCGGGCAGGTAACCACCTGGGATAATCGGTCGCTTCATTTAGACCTGACAACCCACCAACGAATAACCCTACTGGGTACAAATGGTGCCGTTCATGAGCAACTTTGTGATCTTCTGGACAGCATATCCCCTAGTACTAGCCTGCGGGGATATGTGAGTTCCACTGAGGAAGAACTGCTTGAAGCGACTATCATATATCTAAAAGAGAAACTCGGCCCGGTGAAAGAAGTGGTTGCGGAAAGGGTGAGTGTTGAACTGGGGTTACCCCAAGCAAAGTGGGAACGCAATACCGACCTGCGGTATCTGGTTGCGCAAGCCGAAGCATTCCAGAATGATCTCAACAGTTTCATCCGCTATATCTTCGATGGTATCGCACCGCATCTCTCTGGTGAAACAGCGAGGAGCGCCCTGCTTGATGCGCTGAAGCGTGTGGCGGAGGTATGGAAACCGGAGGAACAGCCCCTGGAAGTAGTTGCCCAGGCCTTAAAAATTGCGGCAAGCGATGTGCGATTGCATGATCGAATGCAGGCCTTTGGCTACAATCGTAAGGTAATTGACGACCTCGTAAAAACGTTACCTGAAGATTCTTTCGCTGTTGGCACTCGGCTCAAACGGAATTCGTATCGAAATATACGAGCATTAGAGCGCATTGGCGAAAACGAGCCTTTAGCCCCTATTTATCCATTGAGTGAGCTTGATGCACCAAAGGTTGAAGATACCCCTATCCGTACAGGGACGAAGAACGGATTTGCTGCCTTGATCATTACCGGAGGGCGGGGAACTCGCCTGCGAACTAGTGTTCCTAAGGGCTTGATACCGCTCAATCAGCGCCCGCTCATTAATTATACTCTCGATGCCTTCCGAACAGCCGGAGCTAGCGATATAGCGGTTGTAGTTGGATATAAGGCTGACCTTCATGCCCCGGTTCTTGATCAGGATCTTATGTTTCTGAAACAAACCGAGCAAAATGGCACAGCACATGCAGTGATGGCGGCCAGATCATACTTTGCAGATTATGAAGGGCCGCTCTTGGTTTCCTATTCCGACATGCCTTTGATTGAGGGCGAAGCTTTACGTACCTTGGTTGAGAAACATTGCGCGGAGGATGCGGTTATGACTCTCCTGACTACTGATCGAAAGAGTCGTCCAGAGTTCGGGCGAATACTCCGCCAGGAAGGCAAAGTTAGTGCAATTAGCCAGGTTCGCTTTGAAGCAGTGGACTCTGACGAGGTAGATGCCGGCTTTTATTGCTTCAAAGCGCCCGATTTTTGGGAATATCTGGGGCGGATCCAGAATGCGAACAACCGACGCGAGTTCATCCTGACTGAGATTATTACTCATCTCTCACGAGACGAGCAGAAAATTGAAACTTATTTTATCGAAGATATTGTTCAAACCATTGGTATCAACCGGCCTGCTGAACTCATCCAGGCAGAGTGCATTGCCTACCTACGATCCAAGCTTCAAAAAGCAGGTGCTGAATCAGTAGAGCCTGGTGCCGAACTCTATTGGAAACTTCGCTTTTACGAGGGCTTTGGTGGAATACGAGCAGACCAGAGTTTGAAATCCTCGACTGACCCTGTTCAGCTCAATGAGTATAAGAAGATCATTGCAGCCTACGATCAGGCTGTAGAGCAGGAAATTGGCTCTATATTTCGTTGTCCTTCGGTCTCATGACTCGCTAATTGCTAATAGCAAGATGCGTATTGAGACCCGCGATACAGTGATTTAGCGACCAGCAAAATGAAAGGCAGAATACTATGCCACGGAAAGAAGAAATAGAGAGACTTATCAAGTCTCATCAGCGTCGTTTGCAGAAGCTTGAGGAGCAGCATGCCTTATACGGGGCATCGATTGATCCGAGAATTCTGATTGAAATAGAAGATATTGGACAAGAAATCAAAACTTTACAAGAAGGGTTGGAGACACTAGAAAATGATGACGGTCTTTCTTCACTACCGCTACCTAAGCCCATAACGAGCGTCTTTCTGAGCTACGATTGGGAAGATCGCCCGGACGTTAGACACTTAGTCAATGACCTTAGAAGCCATGGCGTTAAGATCGCCTGGGATCAGGATTGGCCTCACTGGCATGATTTTGACAAAGAGTTAGAACAGGCCATCAGTAACGCTGACATTATCGTTTTATATTCTACCAGTCACTCACAACACAGCGAATGGGTGAGAAAAGAGATCGAGGCAGTCGAACAAGCTAAAAAACAAATCATCGTGCTAGATATAGAGCCTAACGTCAGGTTTGACTTGGCCATTGACAAGGTTGGTGTTGATCTTACCAATAGTAGACAAGCACAAATGGTTGAGATTATTATGCATGAACTCAACCCTAAAACCGAAGAATTTATTTTTATTGGAAAGCAAAAGAATGGAGCGGATGTCGGAGAGCTACTAGACAAGGCTCTCGAGGCTAATTTAGGGATTCCTAGTGACATGATAACGGACAGATTTTTTGCTTCTCCTGTGGCCTGTCAATTGGTGGAACAAGCATATGGCATTGCCAAAAATACATTAGATGCGGAGGAACCGCAACGCTTAAGAGCGTCCCTGGAATATGGTCGTCTAAGACGATTCCAAGGAGAATGGGAGGAAGCTGACAAAGTGTTGCGACAGGGCAGAGGCTTTGCTAAACTGGCAAAGAGTGAATTGTATCCGGACTTTTGCCTTGAATCAGGGGCGCTCCAATTTGAGATGGGCCAGGTTAATGGAAAAGAGTGGGTTGATGTGGCTCTAAATGAGTTCCAAATGCGCGGAATTACGGTTTCGCTGATAAAGACCCTCCGGCAGCTTGGTAATATACTAAGGGAACAGGGGGAGTGGGATCAAGCAGAAAGATACCTTACAGCGGCGATGTTTATAGCAGAATATTTCCAAGGTGAAAATACCGGAACTGAACCTACCTATCGTTCGGCTCGTTATCTGCTTTGGATTGATTGTATTCGAGAACGAGCCGCTCTACTTTCCCAACAAGGAAATGCGGACGAGGCCATCAAACAGTTTGAGGCTGGCCTCAATGCTGCTGAAAAGCATACTATCCTTCCTGCCACTCACAGTGAACACATCCGCGGCATCATCTTATATCAATTAGGTCGGGTGTATCTACTGCATAAGCATGATATCAATACTGCGCTTGATTACTTGGAGAAGAGTGTCCAAATCTTACACAAATATGATAACCCGATTCGCCTGTCATTTCTTTATGATGCTCTTGGTAAGACTCTCACTCAACAACGTCCACTAACCGATTTTGACAAGGCTGAACGATATCTTAAAAAGGCAAAGCGTGTTCGGGATCGCTGTGGGCATGAATACTTTTCGGCATATACGTTGCTTGGTATCGGGGATCTCTATCGGGCTAAGGGAGCAATTAAACTTGCCATCGAGCAATATGAAGGGGCTAGAGATACATTCATCAGACTCGGCAAAACGCGTGATCTAGGCATGGCTTTGTTTGAGCTTGGTACGAGCTATGCCCAACATAATGAATATCAAAAAGCTCTTGAGAGCCTACAAAGTGCTGAAAAGCAATTTCGTAGAGTAAAGTTAGAGGGTAAGGTTCGTGATGTTAAATTCGAACTTCTTAAGTTGCAACATTCGGGTGATGAATTAAAAACCTTGTTAGACCAACTTGCTCTGCATGAGTTCGTAGAAATTGGTAAAGACAAGAACTATGACTTTGTTCTGAATGAGATTGGTGAGTATAAGTTTCATTCCTGGATTAAAAAGATGGCTGAAGATAAGATTCCAGATGTCCCTCTATTTGGTACCAGACTACGTAGACTGATTGATATCGGCATAGGCGATGATGCGGGAGTGATAGGCATTCCGGGCTCTGATATGTACGAACTCGTCTTAACTACAGACGCCGCTCCGGGCTCAATTTGCCGCTCACCCGAGGCAATTATGGGTCGATATGCGGCCAAGTTCAGCGTAGTGCATAGCATCTCGGATATTCTGGCGATGGGGGGAACCCCGATGGCTGTTTTGCTCAATCTATATTTAGCGCGGGGGGCGACGTTAGAGTATGCCATGGCCGTGATTGAGACGGTGATAAACGAGGCCAGCAAGTATAACGCTGCTCTGATAGGAGGAGATCTAAAGGAACGAAACGAGCAGTCGATTGGCTGTGTTGGGATTGGAGTGGTCGAAAAAGGTAAGGCTATCCGGCGTAGTGGGGCCAGGCCTGGTCATGTGGTTGCTATCACTTTGGCCGGTATGCCAGATGAACCAGGCGTCATTCGAAAGATCGGTTGTCGGTGGGCCCAAGAGATCATTGAGTATAGGGAGCTAGCCAAAACAAAGCCATATAGCAAGCTTTATAGTAAGAATTGGAAACGAGATCTTCTCTTCTTAGCCCACAAGGGAATGATAGCCGGGGCACGAACCGGTCTCATCAGATCGGCAATCGATACAAGCGATGGGTTCCTTTCCTGTTTGGAACTCCTGGGACGTGAAAGCAAGGTCGGTTTCGTTCTAGAAGAGACACTTATCGAAGAAATCATAGATGACCGGGTAAAAGAGATCGCCAAAGCTTTAGAACTCAAGCCAGCGCAATTTCTATTTAATGCTGGGCACGATTGGGAAATCGTTCTAACTGTTCAAGAAGATGATTTCTACCCTCTCCAAGACGTCTTTATAAAGGCTGGCGGTAATCTTGCTCGCCTAGGTACTGTTTGTAACATAACTGATCTAATTGATCCAACTGAAATTGATACACAATCTAAGAAGCCACTTGAGACCGGTACTGCTTTGATCTCAAGTGAGACTGGGAAAAAGCTCTGGATTCCTTTTTTCACCGATGAAAAATTTGTCCGGCGAGCTTACGAGGAACGTCCTACCGATTGGGAGGATCTGAGGTTCTATCTGGAGGGGAGGAGGGAACTAGAGTGATGCCATTATCCAAATCGATTGTAAACGGGTTTTTCTAAGCCGCTTTTATTAAGGAGGGATTCTTATGAGTATCAGAAAAGCTGTCGTACCACTAGCTGGACTCGGCACCAGGTTACTGCCCTTGACAAAATCTGTACCTAAGGAATTATTGCCTATCGCCAGAAAACCAGTTATTCAATATGTAATAGAAGAACTGGCGAGTGCAGGTATACAACAAATTTTGCTTATCACCAGCAAGCGTAACATCGCGATTGAAGATTACTTTGCCGATGATCCAGTTCTTGTAGAAAACCTCACTAAAAGTGGGAAGAACGAACTGTTAGAACAAATTGATTTTAAGCAGCTCAAGTGTAGCTTTCTGTATACACATCAAAATACGGCGGCTGGCATCGCTGATGCTGTGCTATTAGCCGAAGATTTTGTGGGAAATGAGTCATTTGTTCTTCATATGGGTGACAGTATAATAAAGGATGACCAGGGATTCATGAGAAGAATGATAGATTTATATGATAAGTATAGTGCGGGCAGTGCGATCGGTATTACGGAAATGTCCGAAGAGGAAATCAGGAGTCATGGAACAGTAATTCCCGATATCGATCAAGACGAGTGGTTTACAGTGCAGAATGTGATCCATTATCAAGATTTGGAAATAATACCAAATAACTATGGCGTAGTAGGCAGATATATTTATAATGCCGATATCTTCGATACACTACGACGGACGGACTCGGAGAGAGACAAGAACTATGATTTGACCAAGGCTAAGCATATGCTCATGAAGAATGGGGTGAAAATTCTCGCAGTGAAACTTAGGACAGGAGAAAAGTTTTGCAACGCCGGAGACTATGAATCGTATTTCAAAACCTTTCTTGATTTTGCTCTTGAAGACAAAGAATATGGACAGATACTTCGAGAATATTTAAGGCGGAAACTCTAGAAAACAACCCATCTCTGATGGTTGTAATGAGCTATACTGATCGGAAACTGGTTCGTCCTACGATGTGGTGAAGAGCTGGAAACGCTCAGTCATCACTGAGGACAACTCGTCACGATACGCTGTGATGTTATTCAAGACCTTATGCACCGCACCGCGAAACTCGACAAAGGTCGTGTAGTAGCGGTTGCGAGCAACTTTCCGTTTCAGAAACTTCCAGAACCGCTCAATCAGATTCAGATTGGGCGAATAGGGTGGTAGATACAACAACTCGATCCGCAGCCTTTTGGCTGCTTGGACAACAGAGTCAGCGTGATTGTAGGGTGCATTGTCGAGCACGATCAGCAGCCGCTTTCCTGGGTTCGCAGCTCGTATCTTTTGCAGCAACTGCGCGACCCGCTCGGCATCACACGACTCGCGGCCTTCCAGGCTGATCAGGTCACGCTCGTCGGGCGAATAAGCCCCAAGAATGTTGAGGCGATTCCGGCCGGTGTTGGTCTTGAGTTGTATGGTATGCCCACGCTTGATCCAGCCTTGGCTCGGGATGGCAATATGCAGCAGGTGCGCAGCGTCGAGAAAGTAGACCTTGCCACGGCGCGTCAATGCCCCTTTTTTGCGGTGTAGGTCTCAACCCACGCCGCTTGTGCATCAACATCGGCCTTGGCAGGTAGAACCGAGGGTTGTTTGTAGCGTTAGTCGAGCCGCTTGAGCAGTTTACACATGCCACTCGCGCTGTAGCTCAACTCGAACTGCTCCTCAACCCAGCTGATTGCTTCGGCAGTACTGCGAACATCACTATCGAGCCAGGTCGTGAACTGCTGTTGTTGCTGGTCAGTCATCCATTCGTCGCCGCCGACATAGCTGAAGCTCGTAAGCGCCTGTTCGCCGCCAGCAACAAACACTCTAATCCAGCGCTTGAGGGTTTTGGGATGGATATGGAGGATGCTACTGACTGCATCGGCATTCTGACCACTGTCAAGCAGGAGGATGGCGTGCAGGCGGCGACGGAACTGCGCGACCAGTTCGAACATGGGGTCTGCTTTGTGTCCCTGGCGGAGATCGCCGCTGCCGACCTGGTGGTATCCAAGATCGCTCAGCAGCTCGGTTTACGCGAGGATGGCAGCCAACCCTTGCTCGACATCCTGAAAGACTATCTGCGGACCAAGCAACTGCTCGGGCCTGTGTGTATTAGAGTTTATCAAGGTTTATGGTATACTGTTCGCTCCAAGACGAAAGGAGCGAACCGCAATGTTACGCTACGCACGCGAACGAGATAAAGCAAACCAAATCCTGAACTTGACCAGCCTGACCGTCGAACAATTCGAGCAGTTGGTTGAACCCTTTGAGCAGGCGTTTGTGCGCCATATGAGCCAATGGACAATGGAGGGTAAGCCGCGCACGGCGCGTGCCTATACCCTATATGTCAATTCGCCGCTACCCACACCCGAAGACCGCCTGTTGTTCCTGTTGTGCTATCTCAAAGTTGCCGCGCTTCAGGTTGCGCATGCCGCCGCCTTCGGCATGACCCAGCCGAATGCCAATAAATGGCTTCATGTGTTGCTGCTGGTGTTGCACCAGACACTGCGTGACCTTGGCGATGCACCCGCCCGTCATCTACTGGCGTTGCGTGAACGGCTTGCCCAGCTTCAACCTGAGGCGCAAGAGCAGGATGCCACTGCCCCCCTTTTTACCACGATGGCACCGAACGACCGATCACCCGCCCGCACGACGATGCTGAGCAGAAGGCGTACTATAGCGGCAAGAAAAGCGTCATACCGTGAAGAACGTCCTGCTTGGCGACGATAGCTGCCAGGTGCCGTTTCTGAGCGATACCTACGAAGGCAGTTGCCACGACAAGCCGATTGCCGACCAAACACCATATCCGTTGCCCAAAGGCAGTGCGTTGTTGCAAGACCTGGGCTTTGTTGGCTTCACGCTTGAGGATATCGAAATCACGATGCCACACAAGAAGCCGCGTGGTGGTGAACTCACTGCGGAGCAGAAGGCAGAAAACCGATTGATCGCCCATCGTCGAGTCCGGGTTGAACACATCATCTGTAGGGTCAAGCGTTTACGGATTGTCAAAGACACGATTCGGCTGTGGAAGGACACCGCGCGTGATATGGTGATGGAGGTCTGCGTTGGCTTACACAACGTTCGGCTTCGGTTGAACCCCTGGCCGTCCTATCAATAAACCTTGATAAACTCTATTATCAAGAAAGTGTCGCATTATGGCTCTTCAGGACTTGCCGGAAACGCTCCTAGATATGGGAGTTGCGAATCAGGCGTGCATGATAGACAATCAGGCCGAGTTTGAGTGTTGACCGAAGTGATGGTGTCTGATGCCAAAGCAATCGTTCATCTCGATTCCGCTCGACATTGCCGATATCCGGGTGCTGCAAACCGAGTTGACCAAGGACGACGAACTGATCCTCACGATCGAAAGCACGCTGACAAGCACCACCTGTCGCCGCTGTGGACGCACGATTACTGAACGCTACGGCGTGGATGCGCCGCGGCTACTCCGCCATCTGCCCATTCTGGGCCGGGTGGTCTATCTGCGCATCCGCCCCAAGCGCTTTCGCTGTCGCTTTTGTGACGATCATCCAACGACGACCCAACAACTCGACTGGTATAACCCGAACGCACTGCATACCAAAGCCTACGAGCGTCACCTGATCCTCCAGTTGGTCAATAGCACCCTCACGGATGTAGAAGCCAAAGAGGATGTCACTGCTGACGCGCTCCTCGGCATCCTCGACCGCTGGATCGCTAAAAGCGTTGACTGGGACGCTCTCGATCCGTTCACGACCCTGGGTATCGATGAGATTGCGCTCTTGAAAGGCCATCGTGACTTTGTGGCAGTCATTAGCGCCCAAACTGACCAGGGACATCTGCATGTGCTGACCGTGCTACCCGATCGACTGAAGGCCAGCGTGGTGGCCTGGCTGTTGACTATTCCGGCCGCTATCCGTAGGCGCATCACCACGGTTTGCACTGACATTTGGGACGGCTATATCGCGGCCGTCCAAGACGTGCTGCCCGATGCGCGGATCGTGATCGACCGCTTTCATGTTGCCCGCCACTATCGTGACGGCGTTGACGAGTTGCGCAAGCAAGAGGTCAAGCGCCTCAAGAAAGAAGTGCCCAAGCAAGCTCACGATGACCTGAAACGGACGCTGTGGCCCTTCCGCAAGCGGGCAAGTGACCTCGATAGTGTTGAGCAGGAACGCCTTGATACGCTCTTGGCGCACAGTCCCGCGTTGCGTCAGGCCTACACCTTGCGTGAAGAGCTGACCGTCATTTTCGACACGGCACGCTCGAAAGCGGATGGGCTGCGACGCATCCAGTTCTGGCGTCAGCGGGTCGCACGCAGTGGGTTGGCGTGCTTCGACAGCTTTCTGAAGCTGCTGGACAGGTGGCTCGACCTGATTGCAAACTATTTTATCGACCATCAGACCAGTAGCTTCGTGGAAGGGCTAAATAACAAGCTCAAGGTACTCAAGCGGCGCTGTTATGGACTGCGGAATGTCGTGCGACTGTTCCAGCGTCTGACACTTGATCTCGATGGCTATCGTCGGTTCAGCCCGTGGCGCACTCCTACATATAGTGGTGCCCACGGCAACTCCTGAAGAGCC